>Ga0180432_10005712_pt1 | contig 16427 bp, 12 predicted proteins | sample SS_ome_10_FD_132414 | JGI IMG/M metagenome (GOLD analysis project Ga0180432, IMG submission 132414) | Hypersaline lake sediment archaeal communities from the Salton Sea, California, USA - SS_1_MS_2 metaG | ecosystem: Environmental > Aquatic > Non-marine Saline and Alkaline > Hypersaline >... | reverse complement strand
ATCTGTGACGCCAGCAGCGGCCAGATTCACGTCCGAGTCGTTGCACAACAGCCCGTTCTCACTGACCTTGAGGGGATCGTTCAGGGCATAGGTGATCGGGCCGCCTGTCCGTGTCCCAGCCCCGGTCAACGCCACCGTCTCAAAGACCCGGAAGTAGGCGCGGGTGCCACCGCTGATCATCGTCGCGACGTTGTTCGCGCCCGTGGGGTTACGGAACTGACGGGAGATCCAGTTCTCGGGGGAGCCGGGGCCGGTGCCGTAGGGCCGGGTCAAGGCGTAGTTCTCCGACTGGAACAGCAGGAACCCGGCCACGGAGTTCCCGTCACTGACCTCGACGGTGAAATCCGTAGGCCCCGCAACGTACTGGACGAAGATGCCCCCACGCCATCCAGCACGGCGCAAGATCGGACCCACGTTGACCGGATAACGGTCTCCGGGGAACTGCAATTCCACATCCAGCACAACGCTCGGATCGGAGTTCTGGATGAAGGGCATCGTGACCTCTGGGGTACACAGGCCCCGAGTATAGGCGGGCTACCGCTTCCAGCCCCCGCCCCCCTTCTTGGGGATCATCCGTGAGGGGTGGGATCCGCCGCGCCCCGAGTTGGGCCTCGGGGTCCTGCCGAAGCGCGATCCAGTGTTCACCCCGCGTGCCCCGGACGTGCCGGACAGGATCACCCGCTTGGTCGAGTTGTTCGTGGCTACCCAGACCATGCGGACGAGGGCATCCGACAAGTCATCGTGCTTCCCGTCGATCTTCGGGGCCTCGACCTTGACGATATACTTGGAGATGTATTCCGCCTGAAGTTCCGTCAGTTCCGCGATGTGTGCCGAGTGCTCGTCCCCGTCCGGGATGGGGAAGTCGTACAGGACCAGTTTCTTGTCCAGCATCAACTGCTTGAAGTTCTGGAACATCTGGCTGGACAACTGCCGCGTGTGATGGACCGACCGGAGCGTGGACAGCCCGCGCTTCTTGAGGGCCTGCTCCATGGGAATACCGACCCACTGGTCGAACAGGCCCTCGGTGAAGTAGAACTTGCGGCTCAGGTTGTAGACCCAATCGGCCACGTCGTCGAAATCCAAGCGGTCCAGGTGAACGTAGTCCCCCTCACCGGCACGGATCCGGTCGATGTAGTCGAGGACCACCTTGCCGTTCGGATCGTTATGCCCGATGGCGATCGAGGTGTAGTCGCCCACGAGAGCGACATCGAGCCCCACGAAGTGCGGGGCTCGGGCAGGGGCCGACACCTTGGGCCGCAGGTCCGGGTCCACACAGGCGAGCAGGTCCGTCTTGTCCTCGATCCAGCCTCGGGTCCGGTCCGTGAACTCGGCACCGAACTCGGTGAAGAACACGTTCGGGTCCTTCAGGTACGATGCCACGAACGTCTCGGCGGGGACAGTCGGGTTCACCTCCCACGTCGGGGCTTGGATGCACAACAGGTTGTCCGCCGCCTTGTTGCTCCCGAAGCCGAGGCGGAACTGCTTGTAGAACAAGCCCTGTCGCCCCAGCGGGGACGAGATCATGATGATCCGGCCCTCGTTCTCACCGATCGGCCGGGTCGTGTTGTTCGGGTCCTTGGGCGAGAACGTCCGCGTGCTCGGCTCAACCGCTTGGTACACCTCGTCGGCGCTGGCTTGCCCCTTGTCCCCAAAGTGGGCCACCTCGTCGAGGGCGACCAAGAGGTTCGCACCACCGCGCAAGCCCTTGGCGACACAGGACCGGAAGGTCACGTTGATCGAGTACCGGGCCTTCGGGTTGTCCTGATAGGACCCGTACTTGTCGATGTCGTAGGGCGTCTGGAACGTCGCGAAACTCTGGGTGGCGTTCGCCATGTACGGGCTGAAGAAGTTGCACTTGGTAAAGTGGCCCGACGCCTCACGGTACAACAGGCCCGCCTGATCCTTGTCCGTCGCGACCGAGATCAACTGGATCACGTTGGACTGGGATGACCCGTAATACTTCTGCGGGTTCCCCTTCCTCAACAGTTTGTACGCCTCGTAGGCGACGATGCACGAAGTCACCAAAGTTTTCCCACTGCGACGTCCGACAGACAGGACCATTTCACGGCGCTGCTTGCCGGGGATCACCTTGTCGATGTTGCATCGCCCCTCGGCGTACAAGTACCGGAGGTATCCAGCCTCCGTCATGCACCGGGTGTTCTCACGCCGGAAGTCCGTGATGACGATGCGGTGTTTGTAGTACCCGTCCTCGTCCACCAAGCCCTTGTCGTATTCCGGGTGCGACTTCGGGACGGGCACGTCGAGGGGGAAGTCATGGGGGTTGTCGTCCAACTCCATGCCGTAGTGGGCCTTGATGATCACCCGCTGCACGGGGAACAACTTGAGCCCCAGCCCCCACGAAGCCTCGATGAAGGTGATCGGGTCTACGTCATCAGAAGAAGCCGCCGACGTTCCACGAGCAATCGACGTGGCTAGATCGGCAAGACTCACACCTTCTCCCTCATGCGGGCCTTGGCGTCCTGCTTCCAGCCATCGTCCTTGAGGGCCAGGGCCAACTTGGAGAACACCGTCTCGATGTGCTCGGGCCGCGTCCCAGCATCGGTGAGGGCATCACGGAACGTCTCAAGGATCATGCCGAACAACGCCTGAAAGGCCGCCGAGTCCAAGTCGATGATCCCACCCTCGGTCTGCTGCTTCCGCTTCAACCATGCGTCGGTCATGCTCTTGAGCACCCGTGCGCGCTTGATCGCGATGCCCGTGGTGTCCTGACCTTGGCGAGCCGCCTCCTTGCGTTCGAACTCAAGGTGGGCGGCCTCCTCGGCCAAGCCCGTCATGATGGACCGGAACACCAGTTCGCTGTCCAAGTCCATGGCCGTTTGAGCCCGCAGGGGATCGAACTCAAGGTGGTGACTGCGGGCGTCCTCGATGTCCGAGACCATCGCGGAGATCGGCTTCAAGACGTTCAGTGGGCGGCGACCGGGCCGACCCTTCATGACGATCGGCTCGCCCCGCGAGTTGAGCATGATCTCGTCGTGATCGAGGTCTACGTCGTCGGGGTGCTTGTACTTCTCCTTGCCCGTCGGGTCCGTGGTCTTGACCCTGCGTACCGTCTTGGGCAGTCCCGCGAGAAGCCGTTCCCGATCTTGCCGGGTCTGTACCGGGACATCCACCGCGTCATCCGTGCCATCAACGTCCGTGGTGTCATCACTCATTCTGATCACCCAAGTGTAGGAGGTCCAATCACAGGCTGACCCCCAGCAAGGCGATCCGTAGCAGGGGCCAAGGTCAGATTACCCGCGCTGACGCCCTCAGCGTGGAACGCAGCCACGTTGCCGCCGGGTCCGGGGGGACCCACCACAGTGATCACGGGGGCCACGACCGTAGATCCCGCGTACTCGGGGAGTGCCGCGATGGCCGCGTGAAGGTTCGTCGCCGTGTCATTCGCCGTAGCCCCCACAGCGAAGTCCACACCCGTCGTCAACGTGTACCGGCCCAGCCGCAGGGTCGTCGGGCCGAGAAACGTGTTGCTGGCAACCGTGATGGTCCCGCCAGAGGTCGTGCGGGTGCCCGTCAGAAGGCCGATGTCCGTTCCCCGTTGGCCCGGATCACCCACGACGTAGGGGCCGCGCTCGGGGACTTTGGGGAAGAACTGCTGGGTGAACGTAGACCACTTGATCTGGGGGTTCCCCGCAGGCCCGAGGGACGGATCGCTACCGGACTGGAGGACCGGCGCGATCAACGTGAAGGGAGCCTGTGCAGACAGCGCGTACTTGCCCATGAAACACCTCGGTTGTCCAATCGAGGGTTATAGGCAGGATACCGGGTCAGTCGTCCTTGGACGCAAGGTACCGGGCGGCTACACGGGCGGCAGAGGCTTGGTACGCCCGGCCCTTGTGCTTCGGGTGGCGCTGACCCTTGCCCTTGCCCTTGGTGCCACGACCCCGCTGGCCCTTGTTCTTGTGCGGCCCTGCACGACCCGGACGACCCTCGGGGGTCAACATGTCCCGCACGACCTCGTTGCGACGCTTGGGAGCCTTGCCTCTGACCGTTGAGTCGTCCTTCTTCTCACGGACCTCGTGGGTCCGTGTCCTCTTGCGTGCCATGGGAACCTCGCTTCACCGCATCAGGGCCCATAGAGAGCGCACCGTGACCCACGCCGCGATGATCATGACGGTCATGCCGAACAGCACCCCCACGGTGAACCACCCGGCCAAGGCGGCCATCATGACATCCGTCCGACGTACTGCGCGGCGACCCGGTGCGAGGACGCCGCCCGGAACATGTCGGCCTCGTCCCGCATCCGGTTCTGGTACAGGTTCCTGCGGATCGCCTTCAACTGCTTCTCGGACAGGGACCGTCCACGGGCCACCTGATCCCGGATCGACTGGATGAACCGATCCCCCGGACGCCGGGACAGGAGGGTATCAAGGATGCTCAGCCGGGCATCCTGGTCGGACTGCCCCACCGCGGAACCCGCAGCGGGGGCGGGGGGTCCACCGAACAACTCGATGTCCTTCGGATCCCGAAGCCACTTGCGGACAGCGGCCTCCTGCTTCGGGGACAACCCCTTCCCCGCAAGCAGTTGAGCACGGATGGAGGCGAGGAAGTCGTTGTGTCGGCGGTTCAACAGACCATCCAAGACCTTGGCCTTCTCCGCAGCCTTGGGGTCCGACGGGCGACGTGGGCGGCTCTGGTACCGGCTGCGCCCCCCGCCGTAGCCGCCGTAGCCACCGGAGTCATCACGGAAGCGGCGAAGGCAGTCTTGGTACTCCTCGTAGGAGAGCGAGCCCCCCTTGTAGTCCCTGTAACAGTCGTACTCCTCGGCGACCTTGTGGCTTGCCATGACCTGCCTCCCGTCCGATGTGATCTCGCGCTCCACGGCGCACGCGGGGCGTCGGACAATCATCTTGTCCCCGATAGGCTCACCCCAGACCTTGTAGAAGTCCGCCTTGGGCATGACCCGGACCGTCTCGTCAGGGTCCGGGATGTTCGGGTCCATGATGTGAATCATGGTGTCCGCGCCTTCCCCCGTCACGTCGAACACGACGCTGGCGTGGGACCACGGACGGCCCTCGGGGTTGTACGCGATCACCACGGGGATGCCCCGGTCGGTCCACTCACGGAGTTGGTTGACCGTCGAGGGGACCACGAGGGTCGAACGCAGCCCGAAGTATTGGGCCGCAGCCGTGAGGTCTTCCCACGTCGCCCCACGCATGGCCCCCGCGCCCATGACGCGGTTCACGTCCGCCTCGGTCTGGTCCTTGCCGTGCGCCTTCAAGCACGCAGCAAGGCTGGCCGCCATGCAGGAGAACTGTGTCTCCTGACGGAAGCCGGGGACGTTGGCCTTTGCTCTGCGTTTCATGCGGCCTCCACAAGTAGCACGGCCAACACGTTGCTCACCAAGGACCATATCGGGAGTACGAAGGATCCGGCTCTTCGAAGCGGGGTTCGGGTTCCACCCACTCCACCTTGCTGAGGTCGTATTCGAGGTCGTACAAAGCCTCGCCACGGTATGAGAACTCCCGTGCAGAGATTCGGACCTTGATGTTGAACTTCTTCAAGGGGCCGAACTTGTAGAAGCCGTGCAAGAAATCGTAGGAGTCTTCCCCTTCGTAACGGTCATGGTAGTCCTTGAACTCATCGTTCAAGGCATCTTCATCGAGATCCTCGGGAGTCTTGAGCACCTCCGCCATCCTCTTCTCAACGAGACTCTCCATCCACGCCACGAACTTGCGGTTCGTGCAGGCGAGGGCGAAAGCCTGCACGTCTGCGTCCGACCCCAAGTAATACTTGACCTTCCTCTCCTTGTAGTCCCAACGAACCTCAACCTGATCTGGGACCTCATAGGTGGCACCGTCGAGGTCGACGTAGTCCCTCCCTTCGGCGACGTACTCCTCCTCCGACAACCAAGGGTCCTCACCCAGATACTCCAAGGTCTCCATCAACTCCTTCATCGCGGCCTGCGGAGTACGCGCCTTCGGGAAGATGGAGTGGGCCAAGTCGAGGAATTCGCGAGCACCTGCCGCCCCAAGGACGCGGCGAGTCTTGGCCGTCTTGGCAGGGGCCGACTTGATCTCGCCCTCAAGCCACTTGATCGCGACCTTCTTGCCGTCCTTGTAGCCGCCACCGACGACCGCCGAAGGGGCGATCACGCCGTCCTTGACGCCCTTGAGGACCGCCTCGTAGTACGCCTTGGTCCGGCCCCCGTGCTGCTTCTCCAAGCCATTCATGAGCCGCATGGACTCGCGCTTGGACTTGACGCGGGCCTGCTTGCCCGAGGCCCTGCGTGCCCCCGAGTAGTCGTACAACTCGACGGCCACCTCGTTGTCGTCGTAACCGGACAGCCGGGGACTCCCCTTCGACGCCCGGTCTTGGAACTCGTAGACCTTCTTCGGACCGGCGATGCCGTCGATGGTGAGGTCAGACTTCTTGACCATCTTGCGGATCGCAGCCATGATCTTGGCGAAGTTCGGGATGTTGAAGAACTTGCCCCACCGGCCACGCGCGTACTCAAACTCGATGGTCTTGCCGCTGCGCCCACCAAGGGCGTTCGGCCCCTCCTTGGGCTCAAGGACCACCCGGAGTTGGAAGTACCCGTCGGACCATGTGTCCGTGATGTAGACGGTGTCGACGCCGGGGATCCGCCCCAAGTCCCGCATCAAGGCTTCCACGGCGGGGGTTGCGTTGGCAGCCGACTTGGCAACAGGGGCCTTCTGGAGCCCAGCCAAGATGGCCCGGCGCTCAGGGGAACCAGCGGGGAGGGCCGAGGCCAGCCGGATGAGGGACTTCCGATCCGATGCGGTCAGGTTCTTGGCCATGGCGATGGATCTCCTACTGAGAGTCGAAGTCGGGAAGGGGGTCAGGGGTGCCATCCTCCCAACGTCGTGGGTATAGACATGCCACCGAGAACAAGGCGGGATCCCCAAACCTAAAATCAAGGGCCGTCGGCCACGCTGCCCGATCAGATGATCCCCAACTGGAACAGCCGACCCCTCAAGTACGACACGTCCTCGCAAGGCTCGTCGTACCGAATATCCATGTAAGTAAGATCCGGTGCCGCCTCGATCTGTTCCCGCTTCACCCGATCCCGCTCCAACATCGCCTTCCACTCACCCTCGTAGGACTCGTCGATCATGTAGGCGTTCGGGAACATGAAGTGCTGGTGGCCGTGGTACTCGACGATCAACCCCACGTCCTTGAAGTAGCCGTCGAAGCGGAACCGCCTGCCGGTCAAAGGGTTCGTGAACCTCCAAGCACGCCACTCGTCCTCGTAGGGAACACCACCCAACGCCTCCGAGACCGCGTCCAAACACAAGGTCTGCTGACCTCGACGGTTGAACGTCTCCAACCCATGACGCTCACACTCCCGCTTCACCACAGAGAACGAGTGTCCCGTGTCTCGCATCACACGAGCCACCGACACCTTCCCGTTCCCCAACAGACCACGCTCCAACACTTCCTTGTCCAACCGGATGATCTGTTTCTCGGCACGCTCCTTCACGTACTTGTCCGATGTCTCCAAATCGAAGGTCTGCATGTACGTGAAGATCGTCTGCCACGACAAACCTGTCTCATCCACGATGGCCCGTCGGTCCACGCAGCCTTCATCATCAAGGAACGGCTGAAAGTCCTCCAGAGTGAGGTCGGCCTTCAACCCATTCGACCACGGACGATTCTCACCCACATAGAGTTTCAACTTCGCCACCGTCTGCTGGAGCCGTTCGTCCGTCATCGCAGTCAGACCCTTCGACCACGGCACCTTGGTCCGCATCTTCTCCGAAGCCGAACGGAGGCTGGGGTGCGTCTCCTTCGTCAGACCCTTGTTCCACCGACCCGCATTGGCTGACATCTTCGCCCGCACCTCGGAAGACAAGGTGCGACCCCGCAAGGCTTCCTTGTCCCGCACAGCGGAGCGCAACGCCACCATCACCGCATCCGGGTGGCGTTCTCGGTAGTCGGGGTGGGCGTTGGTGACATGGCTGGTCAGGTTCTCCGCACGGTGTCCGCAGTCGAGACAGGTCACGAATTCCTCTGGCTCTGACTTGCCCTCCCACACTGAATCCCGACAGGCACCGCAAACCGCTGTGGATGCAGAAGCGAACAGGGAAATCTCGGTGTCCACCCCGCAGCCCGTACAGGCAACCGTCTTGGCCTGTCCCTTACGGTCGGTACGGGCATGAGCCGCCTTGATTCCAGCACGACGCTTCGCCTCTGTGCTGCTGCATCGGGTCGGAGCGTCAGCCCCGTGCTTCTCCCGATACTCGTCGGCGGTGAATCCATGTGCCGACTTCAAGTGTTGGGCAAGGCTCTTGGAGCGGAACCCACACTCCCGACACCGAACGAAGTCCACCCCCTCGGTCTTGTCCTTCCACTTCTGCTCCTCCGACCACTCCTTGTAGTCGGGATGGGTTGCAGCCTGATGGCGGAAGTGAGCGACGAGTCCCCGTGCGTTGGAGACGGTGAAACCACAGATTGGACAGTCCATAAACGAAACCCTCCGGTCGGGACTCTACCCGACCGGAGGGTCATTAGCAACCTAAACGCTGCTCGTTTGTATTGGGACTACAAACTCGACCGGAGGTTGAAGGTCACGATCACATAGAGAAGTGGGAACACGGGCTGGTAGGCCGCCTCGACCTCGCACGCCGTCGGGTCCGTCGGGGACACGTTGGCGTTGACGCCCGTGAAGGCCGCGATGATCTGCGCGTCCACAAGGCCCTTCAAGGTCACCGACAACTGGCCCTCGATGTCCCCCGTGACCTTGCTCAAGAACTTGATCCCGATGAACTGGTCAAGGGTCGCACGCGCCTGACGCTGGACCTCGTGGGCGATGGTCAACACCGTCGGGGTCTTGGTCAGCACGTTGGACATATCAGTCGTCAGCCCGTGACGGCACTCGATGATGCTCTGGCGCTGCGTGAACACCGTGACGCCCTTGACCGCCAACTGGTTCTGCTCCACGGCATCCAGCGTCCGGGCAAGGTCATCGAAGCCGAACACGCGGCCACGGGTCCACGGCGTCGCCACGTCGATCGTCGGGCTCGCCCGGTTCCCGGCCCACGCTGCCGCGAAGTAGGTGCCGTCCAACAGGTAGGTGTCGGTGGAACCGTCGGCCCGCGACAGGCTCAGGGTCAGGATGTCCGGGTACAGGAGGCGCATACTCGACCGGGCAACAGCCTGTGCGGTGTTGCCTGCATCGCGGGGCTGGGTGCCCGCCGAGAAGCCGCAGATCGCGGTGCGCTCAGCCCGGTATCGGATGCTCGACTGCACGTCACAGTGGCGGGCAAGGTACTGGAACAGGGTCAGCGAGTCGCCCTTGAGCGGGGTGATCGTATCGGGCAGGACACCACCCGGAGTCGGACCCTCCACCTCGTCGATGGCCGTCAGGAAGGCCGACTCGGACGCGGTATCTTCCACACCGTCGGCGTCCGTGTCCGTGTCCTTCTGGACCTGCTTGATGGCGATCAAGACCGCACCGTTCAGCAGCGCGAGGTAGGACGCGAGGCTGACCGGGTTCTGCGGGCTGGCCGCACCGTAGGCCGCCTCGACCGACGCCTGCTTGGTGAACAGGGCCGTCGAGTAGTCCTGCTTCCGGTAGTTGTAGGACACGTAGTAGACATCGCCCACGGACGGCTGGTTGCCGCCCTTCTCAAAGGTCTGGACGACCGCCGTGTCCCCGACCGTGACGCCCGACGTGTTCGACACCAAGGTCTCGACGCCTGGGATCGCGTTGGTCGGGAGGTTGGAGTCCGTCGTGGTGACCTCACGCACCGTGAAGGTGAACGTCGCACCCGTCGGGTACGAAGCCCCACCCTCGCGGGGAAGGATCGTGAAGGTCAGACCTGTGACCGCATCACGGTAGGTCTGGCCGATGATCCCGTCCTGACCGGGGCCGCTGTTGAGGATGGACGTGTTGGCCGAACCGGAACCGTCGATCGGGTCGGACGACGTGACGAAGAAGCCCTCGACCGCCGACTCGCCCACGTTGCCGTCCCCGTTCGTGAGGCCGAGGCCCGTGCCGGGGCGAAGGGCGCTGTCCGTCGGGGCGTCAAGGAAGATGACGCTGGACGTGGTGCCCGCAGCCGACCCGTCCGTGCTCTGGACGTACAGGTAGGTGGCACCGACAGCGTCCTCGACCGTCTTGGCGACAGCCGAAGCAGGGAAGGTCGAGTGGCTGTTGAGGGCGCTGACCAAGACCGCCGCCTCGACCGGCGTGGTGAAGGCCGTGTCCCCGTCCGAGAAACCAAGGACGGCGTTGGCGTTGCCCGTGCCGATGACGATGCTCGCGCCCGACGCCGACGAGGTACCACGGAAGCGAATACCCGCGCCCTCCAGAAGGGCCGTCGTGGCCGCGAAGCCCGCCCCGGTGAGGGCAGCCCGGATCTGGCCGATGATGCTGTTGGCGTCCGTGGTCGGACCCAGCGGGACATCGGCGGAACCCCCAGCAGGGATGACAACGCCCGCACCGTCGGTGAACTCGACGGTGATCGGGGTGCCTTCGAAGGTCACCTTGAACACGTTGTTCTGCGGCGTGGTCCCACCGTCCGCGAAGAACGTCACGACCGGCTGCCCGTTGGTGTCCTGACCGCCCGACAGGCCAACCTCACCGAACAAGGTGGCGGGCATGACGGTCGCACGGATGCCCGCCTGCCCCTCCTCGTTGGGGGTCAGGCCCGCCTGATCCGCCCCGGTGCCACCGAGGACCTTCGACTGGCACTGGTCAAGGGTCCACTGGCCGTCCAAGGTTCCGGTCTGGCCGGGGGTGATCCGGCTGATCAGGGCCAGACGGTCGTACTCGTCAGGATCCCCACCCACGCCCACGACCGGCGTACTGGTGAACGCAACAGGACCATGTTCAAGGGTCGCCTGACCCCCGCCCGCAGCGGCAGCCGTGTCCAGACCCGCGAGGATCGCGAAGTCCTCGGCAGGGGTCGCGTCCGCAACGAACTCCAGCCTCGCGAGCAGCAAGTCCGTCGGATCCGCCAGAAGGGCGAACTGAAGGCGTCCCGACGAGTCCGCCGTCACGGTGATCTGGCAAGCCGCGCCAGCGCCCGTGATCGCCGTATCCACCGCCGACTGGACCGCAGCCGCAAGGGCCGAGGCGGACGTGTAGGTGCCGGGGGCGATGGTCGCGTTCAGCGTGGTCGCACCCGTCACGTCCCCCGTGACCGAGATGGTCAGGTCATCGAACTCGCCCGCAGCGATCGTGGTCGGGGACAAGAACCGCGTGGCAGACTTGATGACCGGGGCGGTGGCCGGGTTGTAGAGGGTGAACACCGACGTGGCGTCGAACGCGCCCGCGTCGAGGGTCAACTCCCCCGTGGTGCCGTTGTAGTCGGTCACGGTGCGAATGGTCGCCGCGTTGCCCGTACCGGCGGTGACGATGACCTCCCAGCCGTTGTAGTAGTCGTCGATGTCCGACGGGGCCGATGCAGCCGGAATGGTGATCGACGTAGCACCACCGGCCGATGCCGTGTCCCCACGGATGCCGAACGCGGACTGGTTGACCGCCTCCGCGTATGCACTCACGGTCTGCGTCGTACCGGAGACGGCGGAAGCCTGAATCAGAACACCGTCGATCTCCAGATCAAGGTCGCGGTTCGTGCTGTCAATCGCGTAGGTCTCGCCGCCGCTGGCCGCGTCGTACACGATCTTATCGCCCACGAGGGTGGCCGGGAAGCCCGTGCCGTTGCCGGTCGGGTTCGACAGGTCCACGTCGATGTTGGACCCGTCCACGGCGATACGAAGGTTGTCCGACGCACCCTGCACCATGTAGTAAGGACCGGAAGCCGGGATCGCGTACTCGGCCAAGGTCGCCTGCTGGGACGCGAACTCGACCGTGACCGTCTCCTCGACCGGGCCGGTGAAGGCCGTGGCGTCGAAAGGGGTCTCCAGCCGCACGTCCGGGGTGCGCTCGGAACCGCTCGGGAACTGGAGGGTCACCGTGGCGAGAGCCGCCGACTTGGTGCCAAGCTGCGGGATCAGAACCGACTGGCCGGACTCGTTCTCGATGCTGTACGTGCCGACACCGCTGGGTCCGGCGACGACGCAGTTGACCGAGTAGTCCTGATCCACAAGGGTGTTGTAGTAGAACGTGGCGAACACCGTCGCCCCGACCGGAACCGGCTCCGCAAGGGTGATGGTGCTCGTGCTGGACTCGACCTTGGTGACCTCGACCCGGCCACGCTCCAGCGCGTCCTCGACCGAGTAGCCCCAGTAGGCCCACACGAGGTCAGGACGGTTCGTCGGCAGGTCCACACGACCGTTGGCGACCGCCGAGTAAATCTCGGCGCTCAACGGGGTGCTGGGACCGTTGCCCGTGGTCGGCTGGAGGGGAAGCTGGAACTGCGTGCGCGTGTCCCGCAGCGGTCGGGCGTTGGTGTTCACGGCCGGGGTACAAGGCGCAAGGTACTGACGCACGTCCACAAGGGTCGTGCTGACCTGCGTGGGCCCGAACACCGTGGAACCGGCGGTCGTCTCCCCGGCCTCGATGAGGCTGGCCGTGCCCCACAGGATCTTGTCGTCCTTGAGCACGAAGTCCGCGCCGTCAATGTAGTCGTTCCGATCCGCGGTCACACCGCAAAGAGTGACCTCGGTGACGCCCCGGTTCGCGAGGTAGTCGAAGGTGTCCTGCCACGAGTTGAAGTGGTACCGGACCGTGACCGTGGCCCCGATCTCGGGGGCGAACGGAAGGGTCACCGCGCCGCTCTGACCGTCCACAGCGGTCGGGATGACCTGCACCCCGTCCACGAGGACCGTCACGTCCGACGGGTCCGTCGTCGTGATGCCCCCGTTGGATCCGTCCACGATGGGACGCTGGAACACGTAGAAGGTCTTGTTGCGCGCCGTGGTCGCCCCGGCGGTGATCCCGAGGGTGCCGTTGGCCGAAGCGTTGTTGACCGTGATGTCCCGGTCCGCAGTCAAGCGAACGACCGTCTGGCCGAAGTTGTTGATGACCGTGGTGGCCGACAGGCTGGTCCCCGTCGCAGCCGAGTTGATGAACGCCGCGATCTGCGATGCGTTCCAGCCCCCAGCAGGGGACGGCGAAATGGTGACCGACACCGTGTCCTCGTCGTCCACGAGGAACGACAACTCGTCGTTGACCCCGGCAAGGACCGTGTAGTTCTGGCCAATGGCACCGTCGATGATCGGCGCATCCGGGGTGATCTGGTCCGACAGGTCGTCGGTGATCAGCGTGTCCGTGCGCTTGAAGAAGTAGGTGACCTTGACCTCATCGGTGGCCTCGGGGGTCACCGAAAGAGTCAAGATCCCATGCGCGCCGTCGATGGCGAGGACAACGACCGGCTCGCCGTTGACGGTCACGTTGACCGAGGACGCATCCGTGGCCGTGGTGCCCGAACCGGAGCCGGTGACGATCGGGAAGTGGCGGACCTGCACACGGTCAAGGGTGCCGTCGAATGCCCCGAGGGTCACCGCACCCGCGTCCGAGATCGAGACGACCGCCCGGCCCGTCTCGTCCTCCTGCACGACACGCTGGTCCACCGAGGACGAAGAACCGCGAACCACCTCAAGACCCGACTGCGACAGGATCTCGGAACCGGTGCCGATCAGGAGGGGAAGCCGGACGGACTCCGCGAGGCCCTGCAACGGGTTCTCAAACAGGGTCCGGGTGTAGACACCGGGAGGGGCGTAGATGGAGCCGGGGATGATCGCCATGGTGAAGCCTCGCGTTCGGGTGCAAGCACGGGTGTTTGGAAGGCGTTCCGCCTACAGGGTCAGGCGTATAGGCGGCCTACCGAACGAACACCCGTGCAAGAACACGAGGCCGCTGAGCGGGGATCAGGGTCTTCCGATCCGATGCAGTCAGGGTCTTGGACATGGTTGGGTTCTCCTCCAACACCATGGGGGAATAGCCAATCTATTCGGCTCCGAGACCGACAGCCGGTCAGGATCTTGGACGCCTGTGAGATCAGAGAGACTTGAGGATCCCCTGTACCAGTGAGATTGCCTTTCGGATCTTCCTGGCCGCTTCTCTGTCACCAGAATAGCTAGCTTGACCATCCGCTGATCTCAGATTCCAATCCGCCTTGAGGAGGAGATTCCGTAGTTGATCTTGATCCGACAGCCCGGCCAGGATGGCCCGGCGCTCGGGGGAGCCCTTGGGGAGGCTGGAGGCCAACCGGGCCATCGCCCGACGGTCCTGCGGGGTGATCGGGGTGTTCCAGTTGACCAAACCCTTGTTGAGAACCTTCGCCGTATCAGGGAGGTCCTTCCCATCAATGACCGGCATGTCCGCTCGGTCGGGAGCCCATGCCGGAACCGACGTAGGCATGGATGCAATATTGGCCGCCATCTGCTCGATGCCGTCCTCCACCGAACCACCCAACAGGGTCAACGCCTTCTCCACGTCCGCAGCGGACAAACGATCCGTGCCCGACTCGACCATCTTGGCGAGTGCCTTGCGGACGTTGGCCGGTGTGTAACTGCTGATGTTGCCCGTGCCGGGATTGCCCTTGTTGCGACCAAAGACGCCCTTCGTGACGATGTTCAGAACCTTGATGAGTTCGGCACCGGGCATCTTGGCCTTGTATCCGCCGACCGACACGCCGGGACCCCCTGCCGCGATGGCAGCGGACCAGCGGTGGTGGCCGTCGAGGATATGGTTGTCCGAAGAAATGATGGCCCCCAGATCACCACCGAGGGGCATCTTCCCCAGCAGCATGGCGATGGCCATGCCGAGGGTCTTCGGCAGTTGCATCGTAGTCTGGCTAGGCTTGAGTTTGCCCGCCGACACCGTGGTCTTGCCCATGGGGATGACATCATCTGGAACGACGCCATCGTCGAGCCCTGTGGTGACGATGTGCTTGGCCAAGGCGGGGTCAACCCCGCTCAAGGTCTTCGCCCGATCAATCTGCTTGGCCACGTCCCTGGAGTCGTACTCGCGAGCCCTCTTGCTCAGGCTGGACAGGATGGCCCGGCGCTCGGGACTCCCAGCCGGGAGGGCCGAGGCCAGTCGGATCAGGGACTTACGGTCCGATGCGGTCAAGGTCTTGGACATGGCGATGTTCTCCTGCCAACAACTAGTTGGACACCCCCGAGGGTCGTATAAACGGGCTACCGACATCAGCCCCCCTTGCCCCCTTGTTCCTTGGCGGCCTTGGCGATCTTCGACGACGCTTCGCGGCGCTCGTTGATGATCTTGCGTTCGGGCTCCTCGACGACTCGGTAGCCACCCTCGGGCTTCTTCACGAGGTGGTCCATCGTGATCCCACGCCCTTGCCGGGCCTCGTCACGGATGACTTCGGCCTTCTTCTTCCGGCGATCTTCCATGTGACCCCACCGACGCTCGGCATCGCGTCCGATGGCCTTGTCGAAGTTCCAGTCGTCCGACGTGCCCGTGTTCGGGGGCATCGCCCCGTTCAACTGACCATCCGGGTGGGAGAACGCAAAGTTCGCAGCGGTGACCTGTCGGTCCGCCGTCTCACCACAGGCTTCACACGGGGTCGTCGCATCGTCGGACACCCGACGGTACAACTTCTCAAAGCGAAGGCCGCAGGACTGGCAGGTGAACTCGTAGATCGGCATCGAAGAACCCCCGACGTAGTTGGGGGATTGTACCAACCACGTCGGTGTCCGACTTGATCAACCGCCCGGCATGTCCGGCATGTCCCCCCTCGGGTGCCGGGGCGCGCTATCCAGGCCCGTGGAGCCATCGTACTGGATCACCCAGATGACGCGCTGGTTCGTCCAGATGTAGGTCGCGTAGCAGTCGGGGGAACCGTAGCCGCCGTAGAACGACCACGACTCCATGTACGACTCGGCTTCGTCGAGGGTCAGGACGACACCACGCTTGTCGAAGGGGACCGGGGGCGGCGAAGGCTCACCGAAGCCGGGCTCCCAATCATCACCGTCGATGGGGGCGGACCCCCAGCCCCACGGGCCGAACACGACCGCCTCGACCTCCTCGCCTTCGCGGAGGTACTCCCGCAGGTCATCAGCAGCGGACATCAGGCACCTCGTGTATAGCAGGGGGTGTCCGATGTACCCGAATACCACGGGCCGGGGAAACCCCCGTGTCGGTGTTGCCCTCTGGGCCGATGATCACCACGCCACGGAAAGGCCCCTGATCCGGCGGGGGCTCTGGCTTTGGGGCATCGGGTAACGGCTGGATGCGGGCACGCTCCCGACGTTGCTCACGCTTACGCCCTTGTTCACGCCGAAGGTGGTCGATGATGTAGGCGTCAAGCACAAGGATCTCCCTCAGCGAATGACCTCGTATGTGCGGGTTCGATCCCGGAACCACGGGTCTCGGATCTCTACCAGCCCGAGGTTGTCCGTCAGCCGAAGCCCATTCGGAGAACCCATGTCCGCCAACTGATCGTCCGTCAAGCCAGCGACCATCTCGGCCTGCTCAACGGTGTTCGGCTCCACACGGATCAAGGGGATGCCCATCGGGACATGGACACACCAGTCAGTCATGACGGTCATGGAGATCGACGCCGTGT
>Ga0180432_10005710_pt1 | contig 16429 bp, 13 predicted proteins | sample SS_ome_10_FD_132414 | JGI IMG/M metagenome (GOLD analysis project Ga0180432, IMG submission 132414) | Hypersaline lake sediment archaeal communities from the Salton Sea, California, USA - SS_1_MS_2 metaG | ecosystem: Environmental > Aquatic > Non-marine Saline and Alkaline > Hypersaline >... | reverse complement strand
GCCAGAACAAACTGCAGGTAAATTAGCCAAAAAATTAGCAATAGATCGGACCTTTGTATATGGAATTCTTAGTAGTTTAATAGATAAAGGGTTAGTAGGTTATGTAACCAAAGAAAACAAAAGAATATTTCAACCGCTAGATCCAGAAAACTTGATTAAAGAAATAGAAGAAAAAAGAGCAAAAGCTCTAAAAACAATTGAAAAACTCCAACAATTAAAGAAGTTAACAAAAGAAGAAACTGCTGTAAAAGTTTATGAAGGAAAAGCAGGACTTAAAGCATATATAAGAGATTTTTTAGAAAGCGGATTTTTTCATACTTTGGGTGGAGGTGGTCAATTAAGCATTCTTGAATCACTAAAATACGAATACCCTCATTACTTGAAAGAATTGTCAAAGAAGAAGATAAAAGGGCAGGTTATAACTTCTTTAAAAAATGCACCCAAACTCAAAAAAATATTCAATAAAACACAAGTAGAAATAAGAACACTGGAAAATATCGAAAGTCAAGCAAATTTCACAATATTCAAAAATAAACTAGCCATTTACTCTGCAGAAGAAAAACCGTTTGTTATAATAATAGAAGACCAAACTATCGCAAAATCATTAAAAAATTATTTTGTCATACTTTGGAACACAGCGAAATCTGCCTAGTAACTGGATGTTTATGATAATTACTTCTCATACATCTGCTTGACTTCCTTCACAGTTGTTGCCTGCTCAGAAGATTTTTCAGGCAAATTTTTAAAAAATTTGATTAAAGCGCTCTTTGTTCGTCCTCGAGAAGCAATCTATGAGATATTTGCTCACGCAAATATGGACTCAACTCTTCTCTCGTCCTCACAATGTCGCGCAGAACTATTTCTTATACATCTGCTTGACTTCCTTCACAGTTGTTGCCTGCTCAGAAGATTTCTCTGGCCTGTATCTCAAGAACCTAGGAAACCTTAAAGCTAAACCTTCTGCAGTGTGGATAGGGCTTTTTGTTATCTCAGCGCCCAAGACTTCGACAACAACAGCAGGCTTGAACCAGATGTCTGGCTTTATCTTTGAATTGACCAAAGGATGCTTTTTCTTTATCTCATATTTCCTTAATTTCTTAGGAAGATTTGCCAACTGCTCATCTGTAAAGCCAGCACCAAGCTTTGTGAAAGTATCATACCTGTTCTTCTTCTTATTGTAAACAGCGCACAATAAAGAACCATAAGAACCCGCTCTCCTGCCCCTGCCTTTGAAAGCACCGACAACAACCAAGTCAAAAGTGTCAACCATGCCTTTCATATACTCTTTCTTCCATTTAATCCATAACCAACCGCGGGTTCCTGCCTTGTAGACAGAATCTTTTCCGCAGGACTTCACCATAATCCCTTCTGCACCATGCTTCACCATCTTGTCAAAGAACTTCTGGATATCTTTCAAATCTTTTGTTACAATCCTGTTAGCCAATTGCAGGCCTTTAGTCTGCTTTCTTACAGCTTTCTTCAAAGCCTTATACCTGTCAGGATAATCCTTAAGCACATATGATTTTTTATCTAAATAAAGCAAGTCAAACAAGAACAAGCAGACAGGAATCTTCTGGATATATTTCTCAACATCATATTTCCTTCTTCTCTGCATCAACAACTGGAAAGGCAATAAGTTCCCTTTTTTATTTACAGCACAACACTCGCCTTCAATGATACAGCTTTTGCATTTGACACATCTCTTAATCTCTTCAACAACATCAGGAAATTGATCTGTAATATCATCCATCCTCCTGCTGTAGATCTTAATCTTTTTCCCTTTGATATGAACCTGCATCCTTTCCCCGTCATACTTCTCTTCAACAGCCATCTTGCCCTTAATCTTTTCAAGTATTTCTTGGATACTCTTCACACGCTGGGCAAGCATCATCTGTATAGGGACGCCCACTTTCACATTTATCTTGTTCAGGCCTTTCAAACCATTTTTTGCAATACTTTCTGCAATCAAGCACACATCAGGACAGATATGATACGCGTGCTCAAGCTTGGGCTTGTTCTTTTTTGTCCCAGTAAACGCGATAGAAAGAGAATCAAGAAGCGTCTGGTCACTAGCACCTAACCTTAAAGTCCCAAGAACCAATCTTGCGATGTATCTTGACTCAAGCGCAGAAGCGCTCTTGAACAGCTCGGCCAAAATCCTTATTTTCTTGTCCTGGCTGCCTGCCCCAGATGATTCTGCGATCTTATGCAGCTTATCATAGACTTCTTTTACAGAAAGCGCTCTTCTTTTCCTTCCGCATAGTTCTTCTGCAGCAAGGCCGACATCACCTTTGTCCTTGAAGACTTTCTTCACTTCATCAGCACTCTTCCCAGAAGCAAGAGCAATAGATTTCAAGACCATCTTGTCTGCCATGCCTATGACAACATCCTCATATTCAGAAGCGATCCTGCCAGTGGTCAGGTAAGCGACCATGCATATCTCTGACTTAGGAACCTTCTTGAAAAAACCAGAAAGCACTGCACGCATCTTGTTTCCAGAACTGATCTTCTCTAATTGCTTGAAAACATCAGCGAGTCTTGAAAACTTCATCTTAAAACTTCCTTCCTGCAATCAAAAATTTTCTTATATGCATCAGGTTCTTTATCTCTCTCTTGACTTTTTTCACCTTGATGTCAGCATAACGATAGCGCATGGTGACATCTGCATTCAGCACTGCTCCAAAATCATAAAAATTTTTTGTGAGATAAGTATAGATATAATTATGTCCCTCAAATTTCTTCTTTGCAATCACAGAGAACTCAAAAGCATCCTTGACAGGCCAGATAGACTTCCCGTTCTTGAAAATATCTGAAGGAGCATCTACAATCAGGTCTGTATTATATGTTTTCTTCATAGAGAACTTCTTGTAGAAATGAGGCGCGTATTTCTTCACTGCATTTTTGTATTTCTCATTCAATCTTGCGCTCTTCCTGCATTTCACAGAGCAAGGAGTGTGCATTATGAAAGGATATTTCCTTTCAGTATCATGAAGCTTCTTGTAATAATCCTTATAAGAATACTTCTTCTTCAGATAATCAAGATTTTGCTCTTTGATATATTCCTTTATGCAGCATCTCGGGTAATCATACAGCTTTCCTGCAGTTAGATCTGCTGACCTGCGCTTCTGCTTCCTGAGACCAGTCACATACCTCTTGAACATATTCAGATGTCTCTTGTCCTTGAACAAATCATAGCCTATCCATACACCTTGTATCTTCCATATAACCTTGTTTCTTGATATCTTGTCAATCTCTTCATAAGAACGCATCTTGCTCTCAACAAAGACAACACCAAGCTTCTTGAGCCGTTCCTCAAACCGATATTTCTCAGAAAGGTTCTTCGGGTCGACCTTCAATATGACATAAGTTGCAGGCTTGACACCAGAAGCAAAAAGAATGAGCTTCAATCTTTCATAATCGTCAAAACCTTTTGCAATCTCTGCAAATCTGATAAGCGCTTGCTTGGGCATGATTCACCTCTTTAAGAAAGAAAATAGCCTATTTAGTATAAAAAAGTTGTGTAAAATTGGAAGTTCAAAAAATTTCCAAATTCACAAAAACCACCGGTTTTTGCGAAAAAAATAAATATAAAAATTTAAACAACGCAGTTAAGCCTTGCCTGGACAAGCTCGTCATTAGCGTCGAACTTGGCCTGTAATGCTGCTTCATAAGCTTTCTTTGCTTTCTCTACATCATCCCTTGCATCCTCGATGGCATCCTCGTCCTCTGCATCCATCGCGTCATCAAGCTCGTCTCTTGCATCTTCATAATCTTCTTTTTTTGCAGCTACTTCTGCTTCTGCATCATCTAGTTTCTTTTGCGCTGCATCAACAAGCGGCTGGCATGTCTGTTCTGCCTCTTTCTTTCTCTGCTCGACCAGGTAATATATGCTGTATCCTACCTTGTCGCCTGAGATATCAGATGTCTCAGTCGACTCAGTGTTTTGCATCTGCTCAAGCATGTCCTTAGCTGAAAGTTCATCTTCCTTTTCTGCTTCAGGAACAACTTCTGTCTTTGCTGTATCATCTGTTTTCTCTACATGGTTGACATTTCCTACTACCTGTCCTGTAGGTATTGTCTTTACAGCAACGCCAGAGTCATCAGAACCTACTGCATAATATATAACAGGCACTCCGACAGCCAAAATCACAACCACTATTATTGCAGTTATTAGTACGGCTTTCATAAAAGGGCTATTATTATAGCAAGTATATAAATTTATCGACACTCAAGAATAGCGATTATAAGCATAACATTTATAAACCCCTCGCTGTTTTCGGCTATATTATGGGAATGTACCAAAAGCTCAGAGAGCTATGGAAAAAGCCTAAAGCAGGCTTGGGTGATCTTTGGCAGAAAAGATTGATGCAGTTCAGGAGAGAGCCAGCCACGCTAAGGATAGACAAGCCCACAAGGCTTGACAAAGCAAGAGCCCTGGGATACAAGGCAAAACAAGGAATAATCGTAGTAAGGCAGAGAGTGGCCAGAGGAAGCCATCACAAGCCGAAAAGATACGGCGGAAGAAGATCAAAACGCGCCACAGGAAGGGTCACCCTCAGCAAGAATTATAAGATGATTGCAGAAGAAAGGGCAGGAAAAAAATACCTTAACTGCGAAGTCCTGAACTCATATGAAGTGGCGAAAGACGGAAAAAATTACTGGTTTGAAGTCATACTCGTTGATAAAAAACATCCTGCAATAGCAAAAGACAAGGACCTTGGATGGATTTCTGAAAAACAGCATACGCGCAGGGTTCACAGGGGCAAGACAAGCGCAGGCAGAAAGGTCAGAGGATTGCGGCACAAAGGAAAAGGTGCTGAAAAGCTCAGGCCAAGCAAGAGAGCTAGAAGTCGATAAGGGTGATATTTTATGGCCAAGAAAAAGAAGGCCAAGAAGGCCAAAAAAGCCAAAGCTAAATCTAAAAAGAAGAAGACAAAAAAAGCAAAAAAATCAAGAAAGGCCCGTGAATCAAAGAAAGCGTATAAAGTAGTGCAGAAACAAGATGCAGCATTGCTTGATATCCCTTCAGATGATGAAGAAGAGGAAGAGAAAAAAAAAGAGAAGAGTGATGAAGAGAGATATATGGAAGAGTTCAGGCAATACATTGATGAAGACGAGATAGAGGAAGAAGACATAGGAGAGTCTGATAGGTCAGATATTTGGGGAGAGGACGAATAACTATTTTCTTTTTTTTAATCACTGTTTTCAGACGAAAAAATCAAAAAAATATCTTTCACTACTTTAAAATACTGACAAATAGAAAAGTTTATATATGATACGTTTCTTATGCTTGAAACAGGGGGATATATTGGCACATAATTACATCAAGAGAGCAGTAGGCACTGCAATAGGAATAACATTAGGGGCGTTATCTTATTTCTCAGGAACCGCATATGCACAAGAAGCATCACCAAAACCAGAAGACCTCCTGAAAAGACAACAAGAGATACATGCAAAAGCATACGAGACTTACAAAAAAGGAAAAGCAGAATCAGATTTACAGAAAAAACTAGAATATTTTCAAAACGCAAAAAAATTATATCAACAAGCAGAAGACGTACAGCCAGGAGACCAATTTCCCAGAGCAATAGCATTCTTTGATGAAAAAATACCAGAAGTAGAGAGGCAGGTCAAAGGAAAGCAGCCAAGCACGCCTCCATCATCAGGCAATAAAAAAGACTTCTCATCAGGAGGAGACAGTGGACAAAAAATAAGCCTTGTAGATTTTCTATTTGGACAGAAAAAATACGAATCAATGCTTGAGATAAGAGCAGGACCGATCACAGAAGACAAAGAAGGAGATTTCCAGAGCATCAGCGCAAACCTAGGGACTTATGCAGAAGCACACCTTGCAAGAGAATACCTAAGCTGGGTAAATGCAGCAGGAAACAACCAAAGCAAGAGAAGCTTGAGCGCAATGCTGGACATAGCACCAGGAATATTATTCAGCATGAGCCCAGAAAACCAATACCTGAGAGAATTGTTCAGGATAGGCGGGACAATAGAAAACTCAAGAACAAAAGAATGGGAATATCTTGAAGAAATCACAGAAGACAGCGATTTCAAGACAGAATACACAGAAAACATCACGAACATACAAGAAGATGAATTCTATTCAATATGGGCAGAACTGCGACCAAAACTATTCCTTATACGATTAGCAGGATTCCATGACCACACAAATCTTACAACAGAGAGCGATGCACTGACAGTAACAGAAAACAAGAACGATCCTGACGGAGATTATGCTGAAGCAAGGCAATCAACAATAGAAGACGATGAATGGTACAGGGGAGTAACATTAGCAGCAGGACTCACAGTAGACAACGGTATAAAAGGACAGATAAGCCTAATCACACAATTCATGCAAGAATACATCCGCCTAGCAGGCCAAAGAAGAACAAAGAATGACATCTATCACTTCGGCTTGTCAGGAGAATTATACACCAATAATGATACATTCGGAGCTGCGCTTACAGCACTTGAAGAGATAAGCGAAGACCCTGACAAAGGAAAAAATTCAATGAGAAGATCAAGCGGACAAGCTGTGATGGCAATAGACATAAGCCCGATAGATCTTGACGATAACATAAGCCTTGAAGCAATAGTTTTCGGCGATGCCTGGGGTCAGGTGTACAACAAGAACACAGCAGAAGGAGCGCAATACGGCGGTGGAATAGGAATAATACTAGGAAGCAAGACAGGAAGCCTGCCGCAGATAGTGAAATTATTATCAGAAAGAAACATGCACAGGATAGGAGCAAGACCAGAGATAAGCGATGAAACGCAAGATTTCTTGACAGAAAGAGGATTCAGGAACCTGCCGCTAAGCTCAATAAGCGACGATGACAGCTGGGGATTCTCGATCCTAGCCTACGGAGGCGCAGAAAAGATAACAGGACTGGACAGCAAGCAAAAAACTGTGCCTTTTGCAGACCTGGCAGCAATACTAGACACTCCGCCGATAGCATTCGTGCTTGCAGCACATTACAGGGAAGGCATATTGACAAGAGACCTCAGCATAGACCTGGCAGCACACATCAAGAAGCACGGGTTCTCAGTAGGAACAGGATTCTCGCAAAGCACAGACCTTGTTACAGACGACATCCAAAGGATGGTCGATTTTTACTTATTGATCCCTTTTGGCGGATCTGGAAAAAATAAAAAATGAAAATAACAAAAGCATTGATGATATTGTTGATACTAATAGCATGCGCAGCAGCAGTAAGCGCACAAGTAGATCCAGCACCGACAATCTCAATAACAGCAATGCCTGGAACAACTGTCACTAATTCTGTCACGATAAGAGCAAGTGCAAGAGACACAAGCACAAACGCAGGCATAGATAAGATAGAACTTTATCTAAACAACAATTTGCTTAATACAAAACAATGCGGTTATTCAACAAGCTGCATCTTATCACAACCAAGACTTGCGACACAGCCAAAAAACGAGACATTCCATGCAATAGCATATGACAGGATACAAAGCACAACATCATCTAATCTCACAGTGACTTTCCTAGGACCTAATACGCCGCCAAACATGACATTGCTGCCAAATGCAACAAGCATAAACGAAGATTCTGGATACAATAATCTGACAGACCTATGGAATCATATTACAGATACTTGGACAGCACCGCAAAACATGACCTATAATATAATAGCACAGACAAACACATCAATGGCAAACTGCTTCATCACCAACAACAGATGGTTTGAGTGCAACACAACAACACAAGATGCATTCGGCTCAACAATCGTGACAATACAAGCATCTGACGGGCAATTAACAAAACAAAAAAACGTGACAGTAAATGTCTTGCCAGTCAATGACGCACCAGTATTCAACACGACAATACCTGCAATCACATTTGCAGAAGACACAACATACACTTTCAACATATCTGATCATTTCTATGATGTAGACAATGCAGTATCTTCATTCAGCTTCCTGCCAGCATCAACAGGAAACATAACAATAACTTATGCTTATAATAATACTTTAAACAAGATACAGGCAACATTGACGCCAGCAGCAAACTGGAACGGAGCTGTCACAACAAACTTCACAGCAAATGACGGAACAAACAGTTCAGGACCAAGCAACAATGTCCTGATAACAGTAACACCTGTAAATGATGCTCCGCAATTTGACATAAATTCCTTCAACTGCGGAAACATGTACACAAACATCTTCTTCAGCTGTGACATCAATGCGACAGACATCGACACAGGAGACATATTGACATATTACGATAACACCACAATGTTCAATATAGACCTGACAACAGGCTGGCTGAACTTCACACCAAACAGCACAGGAAACTATTCAGAATTATTGACAGTCTGCGATGATTCAGGAGCAGCAAACAACTGCACAAGCATAGTGCTTCAATTTACAATCTATCCAAACCCAACAGTCATATTCATGCAAAGCACAGCAATACCATCATCTCCTACAAATTATAATCCAAATAGCACGCACCAATTCCAGACAGAAGCAGCAGTCGCATACCAGATAGGCGTTCCTTATGGACAAGAATACCTGGACAAGATATGGCTGGAATTCAATGGCACAAACTACACAGTAAACATAACTTATGGACAATTAAATCACACAATATATTATGTAAACTTCACACCACTCGCAGCAGGAAACTATACTTACAGATGGCACGGCAACATGACACCAAGCGGGCTGCATTTCAACTCAAGCTGGTATAATTACCTGATCAATAGAGCAGATCCACAATTAGTGCTTACTATTCCTAATAACTGGACATATGGAACGCCAGCAAACGTGAGCTGCACAGTAAACACCACACAAGTAACACCAGTATTGATGAGAAACGGAACAATTGTCTCTAATCCAGACAACATAACTCTGGGAGCAGGAACATACACATACTTCTGCTATGTGAACCAGACACAAAATTACACTGCAGCAAATGCAACAGGCAACATGACAGTGCTTCCAGTACAGACAGCAGTAACACTGAATGTCCAGACGCCAATAACATATGGCACAGCAGCAAATGTCACATGCAATGCAAGCCCATCAGCAATAACACCAACATTAACAAGAAATGGAGTTCCGCTTACTGGCTTGAATGACACTTCTGTCCTAGGGGCAGGAAACTATACTTATGTATGCTATTACAATACGACACAAAATTATATAGGCTCAAACGCAACAAAAACATTGATCGTAAATCCTATGCCTGTTACAGTTAATCTGAACATGCAGACCCCTATAAATTATGGGACTGCTGCAAATGTTACTTGTAATGCAAGCCCATCAAATATAACACCAACATTAACAAGAAATGGAGTTCCGCTTACTGGCTTGAATGACACTTCTGTCCTAGGGGCAGGAAACTATACTTATGTATGCTATTACAACACTACACAGAACTACATAGGAGACAATGAGACACAGATGCTTGTAGTGAACAAGATAGCACCTGTAATAAACCTTACATTAAACGGGCAAGCAAATGATCTCAGCTATCCTGCAAACCAGACAATACCCACAACAGTCATAATAACAGGCAGTCTCACGACACCAACATCAGGATATCTCGCACTTTACATAAATAATACATTCAACATATCAAGCACAACAGGAACAACAGGCTCAATATTCTATCCTTCAACAGGAACAGTACCAATAACATTGAAATATAATGCCACACAAAATTATACACAAGCAAACCTGACAAGATGGATATTCTTTGGAACAGCACTCCAGATATTAGGAATAAACAAGAACAACGGCTCAACAGTAAACTCGCCATTCAACCTAAACTTCACAACAAACAAGAACACGACATGCAAATGGAGCCTGAACAATATAAATTATAGCAGCATGAACAACACATTCACAACAACAGGACAGACAATACACTCAACAATGATAAGTTTCCCAGCACACAGGCAAAATGACATTGTTTATCTTTCCTGCTTTAATGACACGCAAACAAACAGGCCATACACATACTATGTTGATAACATCATCGAAAATTCAAATGTAGATGGAAGCTCAACAACAACAGGCTCAATAATAAGATGGGCAAATATATCCAGCTCATCAGCCATAACAAACTCAACATTATATCATGACAGCATAACAAGCAGTTCAGTATCAAACTCGTCCTTGAATAGTTCAACAATCACAGGCTCCACTATAAACGGATCCACACTAGTAAACTGCACAGTCATAAACTCAACAGTAAAGAACTACAATGGAAGAAATTGCCAGATAGTGAATGCATTCCTAGACCCAAACCCTCCATATTATATAGATAACACACAAGTAACAGGCGGAAATATAATGTATTCGCACCTGAACCGGTCTGTTTCATATTATTCAAACATAACAAACTCAACAGTATTTGACTCAAACATACAATATTCCTCACTTAACAATTCAAATGTCACACAAAACTCATACGTATTCAGCTCAACACTTACTGGATGTGACGCAAACAATGCAGACATGAGATACATGAACTGCTCTAACTCGAATGTAACAAATTCACAATTATACAATGTTACATTAATAAATGCAGTAGTTACAAATGGTATGCTTACAAGCGGAATTATAATACGAGCAAATGGATCAAACTATTCTGTACCGCCAAAATCACCTAATTCAATAGCAAACATAACCAACCTGCCGCCAAATGCATCATTCAATTCACCAAATAGCATAAGAAGAAACAGGCAAGCAACATTCACTTCAACTTCAACAGATCCAAATCCACTGGATACTATAAACACACTTAATCATACCTGGAACTTTGGAGACGGATCAAACGGCACAGGCGTAACAACATCACACGCTTACTCTGCAACAGGAACATATAACATAACACTCACAGTAACAGACAGCCAAGGAGCACAAGACACTGCAGTAAGATCAATAACAGTAACAGCATCTACAGGCGGTGGAAGTGTCTACACTGGCGGTGGAGGCGGTGGAGGCGGAGGCGGCTCTGCCTACTACAGCAGCACATGGAAGGTAAACTTAGATGAAAGGCCAATGGACATAAGGACAATGGGCAGGATAGACAAAGCAATGATAACAGCATACAATACAACACACACGATGAGAATGACAGGAATAAACAGGCAGCAAGTAAACTTCACAATAGATGATATCGCGTACTCAGTGCCTAACTTTGCAATCCAAAAGATAAATCTTGACACTAATACAGACTCTGACCTAAGGATAACTGTGCTCAACAATTATTACACAAGAGCGCAAATCAGGTTTGACAAGATAAAAGAGCCAATGGACCAGCAGACAGTACCATTCATAACAGGAAGCCTGGCAAATATGGGGCTTGATGAAGAAGAGTCAATCATAGAACAACAGATAGAAGAAGAACAAGAGACCAAAAAAGAAACGCTGCCAAAAGAAAAGAAAGAAAAAGAAGAGAAACAAGAAGAAGAGATACAAGAAGAACCAATAGACAACAAAGTGATAGGACTGGGAATAACAGCAGGAGTAGTAGTTGCAGGATTGATAATTTATTTCTTGTTTAGTTTAATATTATTATAAAAAAAGAAAAAAAATCAAGCAGTCTCAACATATTTCTCAGGGACAATCTCTTCCTTTAAAGGTTTGTCCTCAAGCAAGCCCATATGATATTCCTGCCTTTTCATATGGCTGTCTTCGACCTTGCCTGTCTTTGCATCAACAACCAGCTTATGATCTTTTGTGACAAAATACATAGGCTGTATGCAAGGCTGGTCATCAGGGACATCATGCACTTTCCTGTAGCTCTCGCTTGTGGTGTTTGAGAACTCAACAATCCACTTTTTCTCACCGCCGATCTCCAGCTCATAAGCAGAAGTCATGCTCCTTTGCTTGTTCTCAGGACCATCTCCAAGATAATTGTCAACAGCACCTGCAATCTTGTCAACATTATTCATGTACATGCCAGAGTTTGAATACCACTTCACATCATCATGCGGATTAAACCCCCACTTCACAAATCTCTCAAGAGATTGCGGCAAGGATTTTCCTTTTTCTTCTATAAAGCTCTTGTATCCATCTTCCTGCAAGCTGTCCATGTACAATTGAACCCTGTTAATAGGCATGTATGGATCAGGCAATTTCTTCAGTTCATTTTCTAGTTCCATTTTTTTACCCTCCTCTTCGCTGGCTAGGGGTAGGGGTTTAGGAGAAGGTGCTTTTTTATTTCCCCATAACCTCTTAAGCCAGCCTTGTTTTTTCAATCCTTCTTTCTCTCTGAAAAGATCAACAGCACTAGTCTCAATATCCTTGTCAACACCCTTGACATAATTGTTCCTCAAGTCAAGAATGTCGCCAAAAGGCAATACATGAGAGAAAAACTCATAAGCAAGCCATTTAGGAATCCTCTTAAGGCCTTTCTTGCCGTTCTTTTTTGCATAATAAGCCATGAAAGGGCCTTTCAATGCAGTCATCTCAACAGCTTCTTCTGCAAGCGCCAATGGAAAACCGACACCACCCATATAGATCAAGTAGCAAGCTCCTAGTCCAATAGGTGCAGTTGCCTTGTCAACAGTGTCAATCACACCAGCCCATCTTCTTGAGGCCCTGTTCTTATCAGCAGCCTGCCTTATGCACGCCTCTAAAGTCTCTTTTTTCTCAGGATTCTGCTCAATGAATTCCTTTAAGTCCTTGTTCTTTCTTCTCTTCTCAATCCTTGAATAATAATCAATGTCATCAACTGACTGCACAGGCGCAAGATAATTCTTTATGCTCGGCAAAATCTTAGCACCCTGTTCTGCACCTGCTTTTCCAATCTTGTACCCTGCTTTTGCAGGAATCGTAACCAGTTTCTCAATCATTTTTCTTCTTCCTCCTAATCTTGTTTATCAGATATTTACCACCTTCTTTTGCAGCATAAAGACCTAACAAAGCATTGACTGCTAAACCAGCAGTATCAAGAAGACCTGCCTGATTAGCAGCATCAACATTATACTTTGGAGGAATCCTTGTCTCTGTCACAGTCTTTTTCTGTCTTGTATAAGGCAAAGGAACCTTTATCCTTTCATAGAATCTCTTAGTCCTTTCTTTTTCAGGGCTTCCAACATCAATACCAGGAGTCTTGTCCCAGAACCACCTTACGACCCTCTCATTCAAGCCAAGCGCTTCTTTTCCTCCAGGGATCTTCTTTATCTCACGCTCAACTTTCTTGTCAAGATGATACATTCCTTTCTCAGTCTCTGTCCTTGCTTTCCTGATAATCTGCGCAGGAGAATACTTTTGAAGCCCTTCTTTAGCCTTGCCAAGAAGGCCATGAGCTATATATGCTGCACCGCCTGCAAGACCTATCTTGCCGGCAGTCTCCAGGTCATCACCATTGCTGATGTATCTTGCTTTTTTCTTCAGTTTCTGTAGTCTCTTTCCCATCTTATTCACCTCAACATGTAATCAAGGCCAGTCGGCTTGATGTCTTTCTCTGAATTGTAATGCTTGTTTGTTATAGCAGGAGTCTCTTTCCTGACATATTTTGGAATGTTCCTGTATTGCGGGCACCTGTGGATCTTCTTGCATATTCTTTCTCTCATCTTATCTTCCCTCCAATTTGATATATTGTATAGAACAAGCATTTGATATATAACCATCCCCAATACTCTATATTTTGGTATATAGATATATAGACTATATTGATAGAAAGCTTTATATATAACAAACACTCTTGTATATATCATGAAAAGAAAACTTGTAAGCCAGGGGAGAGCAACACTCACCATATCACTGCCTAGCAAATGGCTCAAGACCTTTGCGCTAAAGGCAGGAGATGAAGTTGACATTGAAGAAAAAGGCGCAGAACTGATCCTTAAGACAGAAAAAGGAGTCACTATAGAGAAAACAGAAGTAGATGTGAAAGAATTCGGGACACAGCTCTTAGAGAAAGTGCTAGCTAACTTATACAAGAAAGGCTATGATGAGATAGAGCTCGTGTTTGAGACACCAGAACAATTAGCAGAGACACAAAAAGTGATACAATTGAGTTTATTGGGATTTGAGATAGTTTCACACGGCCAGAGAAGCTGCATAGTCAAGAATGTCAGCGGGCCTATTGAGGGAGAGTTTGACAATATGCTCAGAAGAGTGTTCTTATTGCTAAAGAGCATGGCATTTGACGGCATGACAGCAATAAAGACAAAAAACAAGGAATCCCTGAACAACCTATTGCTCAGTGAGAAGATAAACAACAGGCTGACAACAATCTGCAGAAGAATAATAAACAAGAAAGGATTTGAAAAAGACAGCACATTCTTATACAGCTTTGTCAACTATCTAGAGAAAATAGCAGATGAATACAGGGACCTGTATAAGTATATATTAGATAAAAAGCTCAAATTGACACCAGCAGACCTGAAGATGATGCAGCAAGTCAATGACAACCTAAACAGACTATATGAGAACTACTACAAATTTGACAAAGCAACTGCAGCAAGAATAAACACAGAAGCAAAAAAGATAAAATCAGAGATAAACAAAGAATTTGAGAACAAGAAATCAAATGCAAAGATAATGCATCACTTATATGCAATAACAGAGATGACAGGAAACTGCCTGAGCCTTACATTTGCATTAAGGCTTTAATTTTTTTTACTTTTAAAGAGAATATCATCAATAGACAAGCCAATCTCTTTTAATTCTTCTTCAATCAAACCAGAACACAAGCTTATCTTGCTAGGCAGCTGCCTTCCAGTCCAGTACTGCTTAGGAGCCCGCCTATGATGCGGCTTGTGCTGATAAGCATCATGAGACCTGACAGTCCTGCTGATATCATGCCTGAACCTATTGCCTGACTTGGCCTCAACATTAGGCTCAATAAATTGAAAACTGTTATTTTCAAGCGCTATCTTAAGGATCTGCTTAGCAGTCTTGCCAGACTCAGGATCTTTCAACAAACCAACTGGAAGAACGAGTTTCCTGCTGATATACTTAGGATCACCCAGAACAAATATCTCTCTATAAGAAGTATTCCTGAAAACACCTAACATGACATAATCAAGACTAATCAAAGCATCTTTTCTTGCATGATCCTTTAATCCTGCATATACATCCTGGAAAGAATACTCATGTTCTGTTCCGCTTGTATCAAAAATCTTCATTTTAATTATTAAGAACGCTATTGCTTTAAAAAGATTGGTATAACATTATTTATTTTTTTCCAAGTATTTCTCTACCACCTTACAAAGAGCATCATGAATAAAAGGATTAGAAGCCACATGGATATTCAAATCACCTTTATTGTATGTAGTCAACTTTCCGCCAGCCTCTGGAATAAGCACCATTCCTGCACTTACGCCCCAAGGATTTCTTGTAGGCTTTACAATGCCATCAAAAACACCAGAAGCAACATAAGCAAACTCCAAAGAAGTGCACTTCAGCTGCTGCTCATTGCCGATCCTGTTCTTCAATCTCTCCATCAAATCCCTAATGCCATGCTTTTCATAAGAGATGTCAGCAACAAGACTTACATTAGCCTTGCCTAATTCTTTCTTATCTGAAACATGGATCTTCTGATTATTCAAATAAGCTCCTTTGCTTGCCTGTCCAAAATACAAGCTTCTTGAAGGATAATGATAAACCATTCCAGCATGCAAGTCATCATCTTTCTTTATAGCAATAGAGGTTGCAAAATAAGGGCGGACTTCCTTGAAATTCATAGAACCATCAATAGAATCAACAATCCACTCATAATTATTTCCCTTAATATTTCCGCTCACCTTGTCTCTCTCTTCTGTAAGCACAGAATCATAAGGATACTTTCTCAATATCTTATCTATGCACGCCTCATCAGCACGAATATCAGTAGGAAGAGTATTATCATCCTTATACACAAGCTCTTGCTTCTTGCCAAAATCAGACATTACCAAAGGCAGCAAAGTAGGCAAAATCCTTTTCTTAGCATAATTTACACGTTTCTTTATATCTCTGCCTGATTTCATAGAATAAGATATGTTTTTAAGAAATATATATTTAGGCTCTATAATCTATATAGATTTACGCAGCATAGCTGAGAACTGCTTTTTCAAGAGGCTTAGGCTCTGCAAGAGGGGTCTTCATAGGCTCTTCAACAGCCTTGTACACTATATCATAATCTGCCTCAAGAACAGACTTCATCTTAGAAACAGCATAATTGATCTTAGGCATTGTTAAAGTATATTTTTGCAGCTTCTCTGCAGCATCAACAGCCTTCTCTAACTGGTCCTGCTTTGCAATAGAATAATACAATTCATCAAAACTGTCTTTCTCAGCCTTGTCCAACTGATTATGCATATAACCATAAGAAGACAAGCACCTGATGACTTTTGCAGACTGATACATGACCTCAAATTCCTGCCGATCCATGTAAGGCCTCTCTTCAAGATTATTAATATGTGTCTCAATCATGTGAATATTATCT
>Ga0180432_10005709_pt1 | contig 16430 bp, 10 predicted proteins | sample SS_ome_10_FD_132414 | JGI IMG/M metagenome (GOLD analysis project Ga0180432, IMG submission 132414) | Hypersaline lake sediment archaeal communities from the Salton Sea, California, USA - SS_1_MS_2 metaG | ecosystem: Environmental > Aquatic > Non-marine Saline and Alkaline > Hypersaline >... | reverse complement strand
CAATCTTACGGTCTGTCAGACGTAAGGTGACCAGGGCAAAATAGGGGGCCTGGCCGAAATGGTCACTTATCCGGTTGTCGGGATCCGCCATGGGTACGGCAAGACGCAATTGCGCGGGGGATTGGGGTTCGTAATGGATAATAATCCTTTCTATGTGGGGCACCTGCTCGAGGATATTCTCCTCAATATTCTTACTGACCTGATGGGCCCTCGTGAGGTTATCGGTCCTCAGCACCACATCGGTCTGGAGGAATCGAAACCTACCGGCACTGCGTCCCACCAGCGACTTTATCTCCGCCACCATGGGTTCCGACTCGATAATCTTTTGGACCCGATCCAGGGTTCCAAAGTCAACAGAGGCGTCGAGCAAAACCCGCATTCCGTGGGAGAGCAACTCCCAGCCTGCCCGGGCGATAAAGATAAGAACCAACCCCGCCGCAATCTGGTCGATGGAAATCCCAAACACGCTGAACCGGACCTGGAAATAACTCAATACCACAGAGGCCAGCACCACCACCGAGGAAATGACGTCCACCTGCCGGTGTCGCCCCTCCGCGTACAAGGTGGGGGAGCCGGTCCGTTTGCCCATAGAAAGGGCATATTGCCCGAAGAGAAAGGCGGCGGCCGTCCCCAAAAAAAGCAAGAGGATGATCAGCAGAGACACATCAGGCGCCTTTTCGGCAGGATGGAGGATGTCCCGGGCGATTTCGTAGCCGGCGAAAAAGATAAACAGGGCCACGACGATGGAAATGACGTTCTCAATCTTGTAAAGGCCCAAAGGAAAATTGGCGGATTTCCGATTGGACAATTTTAACCCGCCAAAGAGGATCAGGGAGGCGACCGAATCCGTTGCCGAATCTATGGCGCTGGCACTCACCGCCAGGCTGCCCGAAACCATGGCCAACAGGGCCTTCATAATCGCAAGGCCCAGGTTGATCAGGAAGGCGAAAAGGGCCACCTTCTGGATCAGTCTTGACTCTCTTTGTGCTTTTGCCCCCTCGGTCTCGGTATTGGTGTGGTTTTCTTGCGAGGCCATAATTTTATATACCCCTCAAAATAGCAAATGTCTAAGCCAAAAACCCGCCGTTCCGGCCCCCGTTCACACCCTTATGGGCCCTGGATATAGTCCGGGATCTCTTCCACCCTGAACCGCCCTTCTTCAAGGACCCTTTGTCCGAAGTTCAAGAGCCTCCTTTTTGTCTCATGGGAATCATCAGGGTAAAACTTTGGATTGGCCACCACCAGGACCCGGAAGGCAAAAAAGGGCTGAGCCACCTCAAAAAAGGTCTCGTCATGGGTTTTTTGCAGGTAGCGGTCCAGGAAAAGCCGGAAAAGCTCAGCAAAGGGACCCTCAAAGGTCCCTCGATCTTTAATGGCGTAATAGATGTAATTCATGCCCAGACAGGCCACGTCATCGGCAGGTTCCCCCCAGCTTCCCCTTGAGCGGTCCAGGAGCATAAAATCTTGACCGGTGAGACGAATATTGCCTGGATGGAAGTCCCCGTGGACACTGCACAACCTCTTGCTCCTGCCCCTCAGCCTGGCCCACCAAGGCAGACACTTCTCCACGTATCCAACCAGCTCCTCCTCCGTGGTGAAGGATACCGGATCATAAGCGTCAACAATACCCATGATACACTCCCCGTGACCGATGAGGTCTCGGATGCGTCTCCTGTAAAGGATATCGGCATCATGGCCTTCATATTTGATCCCGTGGATTTGGGCCAGAAAGGCGGCCAGCATTTCCGCCCTCTCCCTGTCCTTGGAATCAAGCCGCCCCCGGTTGAGAACGGCCTCCAGGTCATCGAAGTAGGACACCCCTCCGGCCTCCTCCATAAAAATATAGAATTCCCGGGCGTCCTTTACGGATATGAGCCCGTCCGGGCATTCCCCCACCACATCCACGGCCTTGATGTGTTTGGGCATTTCATTGTAGTTGGCCCCTGCCAGGAGCAGGACCTGGGCCCTGTCCGAATAATGATCGTGGCCGAATCTGGAGGGGAAGAGGGTCTTCATAATCAGGTGCCTTTCCTCTTGAGGGGTGCTGAATTTAATGAGGTAGGCCGTCCCGTGGACCCCTTCCCCCAGGCGCTCTGTTTTCACCCCCTTTACAGCCGGTCCAAAGTTCTCCTCTAGATAGCGCTGTATCTTTTCATCAATTTCCATGATCTCCTCCCGGTCTTAAACACCTTAACCCTTTCGCGGATTATGGCGGGATTAGCCTTTACAATTCATACCAATCCCTTCATTCAATTTTAACATTTTTAGGGTAATATATATTCTTTCCTATTAAAATACCTGCCCCACCCCATTCGCGCCAAGGGGCAGGCCCTTGATGATAACCGGTTTTCGTGATATTTTAAAAATATAACTTATTTGGAGCAGGGCCTCATGGCATCCCGTAAAAACCAAAATCAGCCCGGCCGGACCCCGAAAAAGAAAGGATGGTGGAGCCGATTCCTTGAGAGGGTGGCAAAGGCCAATGAGGAGGTTCTGAAAGGCGGATGCAAGACCTGAGGGATCAAAAACAGGTGATGCCGTGGGCATCCGGAAAAACCTGAGAATAAGACGGCATAATACCGACCCCATCTTTTGAGCAAGGTGGGGTGTTGTTTTGGAGGCAAGACCCCATGGTATTCATTTCCAGTGAGGCTTTAGGGCAGGAAAAGCCAAAGGACCGTGCCCGGAAGATTCCGGAAAAGGCCCGGCTCCTGCACACCTTGAGAGAGGAAAATTTCAACGTTCCTGATTTTATCTATGTCCCGGCAGAAGACTTCAAAAATGAAAACTTCTCGGAACTGGAGACGTTTCTCAAGGGTTGTGAGGGTGTATTCAAGGTGGTGGCCCGAAGCGCCCATCCCTATGAGAAATATTACAAGGGCGGCACCTTTGATTCCGTGGAAACCTATAAGGATTTGGCAGGCATCCTGTACGCCCGAAAGAAAATCGTAAATTCCGTGACCGGGGCCAACGGGCTTAGTATTCTGCGTCAGCAGCGATTCAATGAAGCCCCTGAAATCGATCCCGAGGACATGGGAATCATCGTCATGCCCTACATTGAGGGCATCAATATCATGGCCAAGATGGTAGGGGACCACTGGGAATTCGGTTATTCGGGGAACCGGAGCCACAAGGTTCAAAGCGAACCCTATATCACCACAACCCCCCACGACCGGAAGTTACTGGAGGTCTCGGAAGACATCCAGAAGCGCCTTGGATTCCGGTGCGAGATCGAATACATCGCGGCCCCGGACGGGACCATTTTCGTGGTCCAGGCCAAGGACATCTCCAACATAGAGACCCTGGAAATGAGGGAGAGCCAGCGGAACGTCCTGCTGGACGGGGTGCGCAGGATCCGAAAGCGACGCAACTACAGAGAGAGGCTCATCTATGTCATGGACAACCGGGAGCTTTATCTCCGGGTCATCAGTATGTGCGAGGATATGGTCCACGGATGGGGTGATCCCAAGCCGGACATTGAAGATATCCTCGGAGTCATCTCCTCTTACGAGGCGGGACTGGAGTACTTCGCCCTCCGGTGTCAACGGTACGGGGTGCTGGGGTTGTGTATCCAAGTCCCCAAGGATCTCGTCCAGATCGCCAATCACTATCTGGACGATACCCCAGAGCTCCAGGCGCGGCTCTCCAACGCCCTCAATGAGAATCAATACCAGATTGATTACTTCCTTTCCGAGGCAGACACCCTTATTGCCCAGGAGAAGATCAGGATCAACCTCTGTACCCATGACGCCTATGGTATTGACACGGTTCGCACCCCGCTTTGGTCTGTTTACTGGCGGGCCGACCGGCACGACGCGGTGGTCCGCGAATTCCGGCGTTTGGGCTTTAAGACCGGTGACTGGGTGGGCATTGATATCGGGGCTGAAGAGAGACCCATAATCTACCGCCTGTAAAAGGGCAAATCCCTTTAGGCCTCAACCCCTTGTTTTTTTCTGATCCTGCAGGGGAGGTTCTTGATGTTGGGTGTCCCGAATTCCTTGCCCACTTTCCCAATAGAGGTCAACATATTAAAGTTCGACTTCTGCCACTCGAACTGCCTTGCTGCCTCCCCTTCCGGGAACCACCATCCCAGGGCCGCACTGACCACGCGGGGGTGAACAATGTCCGTCACCCGCGCCAGCTGGGTGATTTCACCGTATCTGGTGGTGATCACCACCTCATCGCCGTCAGTCATTCCATAGGCCGCCGCCGCTTCGGGGTGAATCTCCACCAGGGGATCGGGTCTCTTTTCACGAAGCCTTTTCACCCACCGGTAAGAGGAAAGCAGATAATACCTGCTCTTGGCGCTGATCAGGATAAGCGGATAATCAGGATCTTCACCCTCCGGGAGACCGGTAAACTCAGGAAGGGGCTTGAGCCCGAACTTTTCAGCGGTACTTAATTTCAACTCCACCTTTCCCGTGGGTGTACGAAACCCTTTCTCTTCATAAAGCCTGAACCGGTCAGGTCCTTTCAAATAGCCTTTGGCCGAAAACTCGGCGTAGGTCAGGCCCGATGGTTTGAGCACGTCCTCAAGCAATACTTCAAAGTCATCATACCAGTATTGGCGGTCCGATACCCGCTTCCCCAATTCGTTCATGATTTTTATGTCGGGCCAGCATTCCGCGGGGGGATCCACAATCTTGGGCCGGGCCAGGATCATACCATGGCCGATGCCGTAATGACCGATATCATTCATCTCGTACTGGTGGGCGATGGGGAACACAATATCCGCCATGGACGCGGTGGGGGTCATGAATATTTCCGCCATAGCCACAAAATCAAGGCGCATGAAGGCCTCATAGGTGAGCTTGCTGTCCGCCCAAGCCACCAACGGATTGGTACACATGCCGTAATAACCCTTCACCGGATAGGGTGTCTCTTCCAGGACCGCTTTTCGGAAATAGGCCGGAGGCACGGTCATCAACCTCGGGATGGTGCGGTGATAGGCGCCGATCATGTCCTTGCGCTTGTTGGGGATCAGGTCCGCCCGCACGAATTGGCCCATGCCCATGATCTCCGGCTCATGGGCATGGACGTTACCGCCCGGGACCTCCAGGTTTCCGGTGACGGCCATAAGACAAACCAATGAACGGGTGGCATCAAACACGTTCACATCATGCTCGATGGCGTTGCCCCACTGAAGCGCCGCAGGCTTGGTGGTGGCATAGAGTCGTGCGGCCTCCCGTATCAGATCCGCGGGGACCCAGGTGATCTCAGAAACCCTTTCCGGGCTGTACTCTTTCACGTGGCGGGAGAGGTCCTCGAAGCCGTAGGTATGGTTTTCCACGAAGCCCTTATCATAAAGGCCTTCCTCAATAATCACGTTAAGGAACGCCAGGGCAAGGGCCTGTGCCGTTCCCGGTCGCAGCTGCAACCACAGATCCGCCCTCTTGGCCAGCTCGGTCCTGCGAGGATCGACCACCATGAGCTTGGCCCCGTCTTTAAGCCGTTTCAAGGCCAGACCCGCCACCTGCCCCTCTTCGCTGGTGGAAAGGACGTTACTGGCCCAGGAGACAATCAGGCCGGTAGGATTGTGGAAGTCGGCCACGGGATAGAATCCACAGGTGTGTACCCCGGTTATCTCCCTGGGGGCGTGGCATACATCCTGGGAGGCGATGACATTGGGTGAACCGAAAATATTGGCCAGCCGGATCAGGACGAAATGTTCAAGGCCTTTGGGCATGCCGGCACCGAATCCAACGGCACGGGCCCCGTATTTTTCCTTTATCTGTAAAAGATTATTTGCCGTCTCTTCGAGGGCCTCCTCCCAGGAGATGGGCTGCCACTTTCCCTCACCCCGTTTTCCTGTACGCCTCAGGGGATGACGAAGACGCGCGGGGTGGCTGAGACGATCCTGGGAGACCCGGCCTTTGTAACAGGTATACCCTTCATTCAAATACCCTTGGGGATCTCCCTTTATCTCCGTGATCTCATTGTCCTTGGCCCCCACCAGCAGCCCGCAGCCGCCATGATCCATCCTTGCACAGTGGGTCTTCACCCAACGCGTTTCTTCTGACATATCCAAGACCTCTCCTTCTCAGCACAACTCATTTATAAAAAGGCACCCCACCCTGCTCAACATAACCAAGGGAGCGGAAATGTTCAACCTCCTCTTCTCCAGGGGAGACTCCGCCGCTCTATGGATTAAGAAAGGAGGCGCCTCACATACTTCATTTTACCCTTGTAAGGCGGGTAGGCCAGGGTGATATTGAAGCGGGTGGTTTTTTGAAGGATGGAGCGGTGATGACTGAAGGTGTCAAAACTGAACTTACCATGGTAACACCCCATACCGCTGTTCCCTACCCCACCAAAGGGCATACGGGGATTCAGGAAATGCATGATGGTCTCATTGATGCACCCCCCTCCTGAGGAGGTTTGGGAAAGGAACCTTCCCCTCGCCCGCCTCGATGAAGTGAAGACATACATGGCCAGGGGTTTTTCCCGGGTGTTTATGAATGAAATAACCTCTCCAAGGTGGGTGTAATCCATGACCGGCAGGATGGGACCGAAAATCTCCTCCCCCATAATGGGATCATCGGGCTTGATGCGGTCGATGAGGGTGGGTTCTATGTACCGGGTGTCCGGGTTGACCCTGCCCCCATGGATGATGGTCCCTGCCGAGTGAAGGAGCCTCTCCAGGCGCCTGAATTGTTCGTCATTAATGATCCTGCCCAAATCGGGACTCCGCTCGGGGTCATCTCCGTAAAAACGCCTGATACATTGGCGTATCTCATGGAGGAGTTCCTCTTTGACCTCCCCGTGCACAAACAAATGATCCGGAGCGATGCAGGTCTGGCCGGCATTGAGAAACTTGCCGAAGCTTATACGCCGGGCCGCCACCTTGATGTCCGCGTCCGGTTCCACAACACAGGGGTTCTTTCCCCCCAGTTCCAGGGTAACCGGGGTCAAGTGTCGGGAGGCCCTCTCCATGACCACCCGCGCCAAGGAGGGACTGCCCGTAAAGAAGATGTAGTCAAAACGCTGGTCAAGGACCGCCTGGTTGACCTCTCTGCCCCCGGTGACGACGCTCACATGCTCCGGAGGGAATGCCTCCCCGATCAGCTCCCGGATGACTTGAGAAACGTTCCTGGAATAGTGGGCGGGTTTGAGCATGGCGCAGTTGCCCGCGGATATGGCGCCGATCAAGGGAAAGAGGCAGAGTTGAAGGGGATAGTTCCATGGTGATATAATGAGCACCACCCCGTAAGGCTGGTGGTGGATCCTGCTGGTGGAATAAAAATTCAGAATGTCTGTAGGAACCCTTGTGGGCCTGGCCCATTTTTTGATTTTTCTCATGTGGAGCTTGAGCTCCTTTAATAACATCCCGATCTCCGTCTCAAAGGCCTCGAATCTGGATTTACGCAGGTCCTGCCAAAAGGCGTCGTAAATCCTGTCTTCATACTTCAGCAGGGTGCTTCTCAACCTATTGAGGCTCTCCCTGCGAAACCCGACATCCAAGGTATTACCCTTCTTGAAAAAGGCCCGGTGTGCCTTAACAGCCCTGACTATGGACTCCATGCTGTGGTTCCTCCTCATCGGTCAAGAGATATTCCTAAACATCACCCTGAATGTCCAAAAAATCAAGCACCAATCACGGCTGGACAAAGCCGGTTACCGGATAATAGAGTGGAAGGATCCGCTCATCCTTTCTGGGCCGTGCCCTTATAGGGACCACTTTCCTGAGGTGGGACTTTCCCCACTATGCCCCGGGGTATCTTTAGGGATGGGCCTGGTTCATGGCCTCTAAGACCGGTTCACCGGTTACAGGCGCAAAGCCGGGATGCAAAAGAGGTAAAGGGGGGGTTAAGCCGCATCGATCCTGCATCGGATATAGCGATGGTAAGGGGTCCCGGCGATGCGATCCCGGTGGGCGTTCTTGGCCAGTCTGTTTGCATTGGCCCCGTATGTTTTTCCCTGATAGACCAGACCGAAACCGTGAGGGACCATAACATAGCCCGGTCTGGTCGATTTGGTCACTTGGAGTTCAATGGTTTCCTCACCCCCTTCAGTGGTCATCTTGACCATCTGTCCGTCATTGAGACCCAAAGTCTCTGCATCTTCCGGGTGCATGATCGCCGTGCACGCGCGTTTTCCCTTGTTCCAGGCAGGATCGCGCATCTGTGTGTTGGCATTGTAGTCCATGTGTCTGCCGGAGGACATGATGAGGGGGTATTTGTCTTGCCCCTCATTGAGGCGTTTGGATTCCACAACCGGGTCAACCTCCTGAATCCACTCAGACATCTCGGGCACATCCAGGTGGATGCGGCCGTCTTCCGTGGCCAGGGCCTGGAAGGGGTCCCATTTTTCCGCATCCAGCTCCCCGGCCCAGATGCCTTCAGGATGCTGAAGGACAGCCTGGAAGATCTCTTCTCCCAGCCCAGGCCCCGGCGTGAAGCCGGCCCGTGCCGCCAGTTCATGGCTTGCGGACGGCAGATTCTGCAAAACCCCCCAGAAAGAAGCGAGTTGGCTTGATCCGAGCTTTTTTCCCAGGGTCTTGCCGAGAATGTAGGGCATGCTTTTGGCCGCCTGGGGGTTGGACTTCACATATTCCATGAGGGCCGCCCCGAATTGTAACCGATCTCCCGTATCGGCCGCCTCATAAAGGGTGTCAGGAATGTCCGGGATCAGTCCCAGCTTGTCTGCCAGCCACAGGAATATCTCTCCTGCCTCCATCTGTTCCCCTTCCGGTTCCACCACGGGATGGCGGAACTGGAGAAAGATTTTGGGGAAACCTCCGGCCCAAAGACCGATACCTGCATCCCAAGACTCATAGGCGGACAGGGCGGGCAGGACATAATGAGAAAGGGCCGCCGTCTCGGTCATGGCGATCTCCACGGTCACCAGCAGATCAAGGCGCTTGAAGGCCTCTTCATACGCCGATGTGTCCGCGAAGGACCGCAGGGGATTGGTACCGCTCACCATCACCGCTCGAATTCGGTCCGGATGATCGCTTAAGATCTCCTCAGGCATCACATTGGGAGGGTATACACGGGTGATCCCCGGATAATCCGTCACAACCGTGCGCCAGTACCGGGATTCCCGCTCGTCAGCGGCTGCGCTTCGCCTGCGTGCGCCTCCGCGAAGGCTTAGGGGAAAGATATTTCCACCTGCAATCCCGATCCGCCCGCACACGGCCAGGAGTACGGTTTCCAGATAAGAGACGAGTGTGCTGTGCCGGTTCATGAGAACCCCCAGGTCACTGTGATGGCTGGACTTTCGTGTTGCGAAAAGACGGCAGACCTCTCTTACCTGATCGTAGTCCAACTCACAAACCGCTATGGCCGCCTTGGCATCAAAATCGGTGAAAAAAGAACGGACGGCCGCAAAGCCCGTTACGTGTCGGTCAATGTATTCCTGGTCGTGCCATCCTTGGTTGAGGATAATGGAGATCATGGCCCGGTAGAAAAGGGCGTCGGTGCCGTTGCGGATGGGCAGGTGGAGATCCGCGATTTTGGCCGTTTCCGAAAGACGTGGGTCCACGACCACCAGCACTTTATCAGGATCTTTGCTGAATTTGGTCAGCACCCGGCGCGCCTGAGGGGTATGGTGGCTCATCATGGGGTTCCACCCCACAACCAGGAGCATGTCGGTTTCTTCGAGGTGGGGCTCCACGTGAAGGGCCTGGTTGCCATAGGTCTTTCCATCCGCCCAAAACCGGCCGGTCAGTTCCTGGGCAACGGCGGTGAAAAGGTATTGCGAACCCAGACCTCGAAGCAAGTTCACTGCAAACATACCCTGCGTGAAGCAGCCGATGGAACCGGCTCCCATCAGGGCCAAGGAACGGGGGCCGTGTTTCTTGACAACAGTGGATAGTTTTTCCGCCACTTCCCCCAGGGCCTGGTCCCAGGATATCCTTTCGAAAGTCTCCCCAACCTTCTTCAAGGGATACATGAGCCGGTCCGAATGATGCTGATGATAGGCGATGTTCAATCCTTTCCGGCAGGCATAGCCTTGGCTGCGGAGATTGGCCTTGTCCCCGCGGACTTTGGCCATGCGGTTGTTCTCGACCTTTACTTCAAGGCCGCACGAATTTGCACATAAGACACAGGTTGTTTTTTTCCATGGATCCATTTTTTCCCTCCCGGGTTGCGAACCCCTATTGGATCTATTCATCGCTTTCTCTTGCACCAAAAAGGTCCATGAATCCTTCGACCTTTCAGGGTATCTCCTCAAAGGGACGACACTAACCAAGCACTGTTTGACCCCCATCTTTTCAAGGGCCAGGAGGATAGGCAAGGGTTTGATATTTAACGGCTATTCAAGCCCCCTATTTCTCGAAAAAAAGCCGATTATTTAAGACAGGGGTATACTTTATATTTCACTTTCAAGCAAAAATAAATGGCGTCCTAAATGGACCGGTACCAGGCCGACACAGGTAGAACACCCTTTTCCCTGGAAATTTTACCGGATACGATTAATAAGCTTGACTTTTCAATATACTAAAAATAAAATGTTAATCATCATGGCAGTTCGTTTCTATGACGGGCTTTTTTCGTGCTGCAGGAAAGATCTGTTGGTCGGAAGTGACATCCTGAAGTCTGGAAACATGAGAAACTATTCGAAAGGAGGATGTCATTATGGCTAATGGAATCGTGAAGTGGTTCAATGACCGCAAAGGCTTTGGCTTTATTGAGCAGGAAGACGGCCCGGATGTATTCGTTCATCATTCAGGGATAAATTCAACCGGCTTCAAGTCCCTTGCTGAAGGTGATCATGTCACCTTTGACCTAGAGCAGGGCCAAAAAGGCCCTGCAGCGGTTAACGTCACTGTCGTTTAACACATTGTTCTGCGAAAAAGGGGCATTCCATCGAATGAGTGTGGAGTGCCCCACCCTTCTACATCCGGTAACTCCCCTCTAGGATGCTTCCTGGCTTCCCATAAAGATTCCAAAACCCCTTCTTCATTGATTCAAAGACCCCGGTAAAAGAAAGGGGATTACTCCTTGATTTTTTCATGGATTTAACAGAAAAAAGACTTACTCCTGAGTCTAAAGGCCGGTGGATCAATAGTGCTCGGGATTTCTGAACGAATCCTGCCCGTCACCCTCGAGCGCGGTTCGGGCCACGACTCAAAGGGGATATCATGATTGAACCCCAGGGAGGGATTTCCATGGAAAGTCCAGGGAAAAACCCTTATGACCTCGGTTTCCACAGGTTCATTATAGACAGCCTCCCCGTTGGGATTATGACGGTGGATGCGGGATTGAAGATCAACAGTTTTAATCCCTGGGCCGAGGCGGTGACCGGCTATTCAGCAAAGGAAGTCATGCGCCGATACTGCGGCCAAGTCCTGAAAGGGGGCATGTGTGACGTTCACTGCCCCCTTAAAACCGTGATCGACCGCCAACATCCGGTCGTGCGGGTGGAGACCACCATCCGGAAGAAAAACGGACAGATTATTCCTGTAAGAATGAATACAGCGGCCCTCCTGGACGAGGCGGGGACCCTGATAGGCGGGGTTGAGGCCTTTCAGGATATATCCTATTTGAAGACCCTCGAGGAAGAAAAGAACAATTTCATTTCCATGATTGCCCACGACATGAAATCCTCTGTCACAGTGATCGGCGGATTCGCCCTTCGCCTCTTGACCAGAGGTGATGGCCTGGACAGGGAAAAGCACAAAGAGTACCTGGGAATTATCCGGAGAGAATCATCCAAACTGGAATCCATGATCCATGATTTCCTGGAGTTCTCCCGTTTGCAGAGAGGGGAGTTCAAGCTCAACTTCGGCCCCACCTCCCTGGACAAGGAACTGATGGAGCTCGTGGAATCTTACCAGGTAAAGGTGTCACAGGGGGGCGTCGGCCTGGAGTTTCAAGGCCAAATAGCCCTGCCCATGATTGAGGCTGACGCCGCGCAACTGCGCAGGGTCTTTACCAACCTGCTGGACAATGCCATCAAGTTCTCCAAAGGGAGCGGAAAGATCACCGTTATTCCGGAGGAAAGGGGTCATGAGGTCCTTGTGAGGATCGCCGACCAGGGAAAGGGGATCGCTCCCGCTGAACTCCCTTATATCTTTTACGCCTTCCACCATGGCAAGGAAAGCGGGGGATTCGGCCTGGGCCTGGCCGCGGTCAAGGCCATCGTAGAGGGACACGGAGGCCGGCTGGAAGTGGACAGCGAACTGGACCGGGGATCCACCTTCACCGTGATTCTCCCCAAGGCCCAAAGGTCTCAAGCCCATTGATGTTTCCCGGGTTTCCGGGCGAAAGGTCCATTCTAACCGCATCCGCTTGTATCCGCCCCATCCTCTATTGCCCGGCCTCCACGTCCTTCCTCAACCCCTTTTGTGCACCAGGCCCAGGCCCCTTGTTTCACCTCACCGGCGTTTCAGGGTAAAACTTGTGTAAATCGTTTCCACCGGTTTTTTTCTGCCTTTGTGCAGTGCTGAAGCTTCTTCCTTTTTCGGCCTTCAACCCACGGATCCGCTTTCGTGTCAATCCTCTCTAATGTAATGCTAATGACGGGTTTACACGGCCCTAACAATTGAGATATGAGATATGGGACTTGGGCAAAGTCTGGGAATCCCTATTAAGACCAGGCCGATGAAGGGCACAGAGGAGGAAGCGTGAACCGTTACAACAAGAAAGGACGGAGCGCATGAAAAAGGGGGTTTCGCTCAAGGCGGCGATCTACGTGTTCACAGCCCTTTTTTTCTTCCCAGGCTGTTTTATTTTTGCCGGAACCAATCCTGTATTTGCCAGGACCCAGGTCTACGAGGGCACACCGGCCAAATATGTGTTCTTATTTATCGGTGACGGCATGGGTATACCGCAGCGTACGGCTGCCGAGAAGTTTACCGGGAAGAGGCTTCTCATGGATACCTTTCCCGCCCAAGGCATTACCACCACTTATGCGGCGGATCGTTTTATTACGGGTTCCGCTGCATCCGCCACGGCCCTTGCCTGCGGCCAGAAGACCAACATCGGAATGCTCGGAATGAGCCCGGATCAACGCCATGTGAAGAGCATTGCCGAGATGGCCAGGGATCAAGGGATGAGAGTAGGCGTTATCTCAAGCGTGTCTATCGATCATGCAACCCCGGCTGCATTTTACGCCCATGTGAAGAAGCGCAGCCAATACTATGATATTGCGGTGGCTCTGGGTGAGAGCGGGTTCCATTTTTTTGGAGGCGGGGGCATCAAGGATCCAACCAACAGGCGGGAAAACTCCAAGAACTTCAAGGGGAATGCCCTGGATATGGCCCAGAGAAACAGCTACACCATGGTCACAGACAAATCCACCTTCATGAATCTAAGGCCCGGGTGTGGGAAAATCTTTGCATGGAACGCCAACCTCCCTGACGGGCAAGCCCTGCCATACGTTATAGACACCACAGCCCAAGACATCACAATCCAGGAATTCACGGCAAAGGCCATTGAATTGCTGGATAATCCCAAGGGCTTTTTCCTTATGGTGGAAGGGGGGAAAATCGACTGGGCGTGTCACGCCAATGACGCCGCCACCGCCATCAAAGAGACTCTTGCTTTTGACGATGCCATCCGCAAGGCCGTTGATTTCGCAAAGCGGCATCCTGAGGAAACGCTCATCGTAGTGACCGGTGATCACGAATGTGGGGGTCTGACCTTGGGCTGGTCAGGCACCAAGTACGCCTCCCACTTCGATATTCTCGGGAGGCAGGATATCTCCTTTCAGAGGTTCTCCGACAAGGTCCTCAAGAAATATAAGGCCGGTTGTACGGGGACATGTTCCTTTGAAGACATAAAGCCCTTAATCACCAAGTATTTCGGCCTTAAGTTCCAAGGCTGTCCCCGGGATGACCATCTGGTTCTTGAAGACTACCAGGTTGCCATGCTTAAGCGCGCCTACTTCCGAAGCATGCTCGATGAAAAAGTAAGATCAAAAGATCCGGCGACCGGCGTTATCTACGGCGGGTATGAACCCTTGACCGTTACCATCACCCATCTTCTCAACAATAAAGCCGGCTTGGGATGGACATCTTACAAGCACACGGGAGTTCCCGTATCCACTTCCGCCATCGGGGTGGGTGCCCAGATCTTCAACGGCTACTACGACAACACGGATGTCGCCAAAAAGATCATGTCCGTTATGGGCATTCCCGCCAAGGTGCATTTTGCCTCCCGAGGGGATGGCTTCAAGATGGCCGCCGGCTATTGAGATCAGCTGAGTCTTTGCAGGTGCTGCAGTGATCATTGCATCCCCCTTGCCACAATCAAAATGGTGCTTAAATTATTCCTGGGTTGCCGGGCGGTCGGTCTGACCGGAAGGGTAAGAGAAAACCCACAGACGATCAAACCCAGTCAGTGGGAGGGAGAAAATGGATCAACAGGCTGTCATCATTCCCTGTCCCAAATGCGGGGCCAAGAACCGTGTACCCCGGGCCAGACTCGGGGACCGGGCCGTGTGCGGCAAGTGCAAGCATCCCCTGCAGATCGGAGGTGTTCTTGGCCGGCCCGTGGAGGTGAATGATGCTGGTTTCGAGAAAGAGGTCCTGACCTTTGACGGCCCCGTGTTGGTGGACTGCTGGGCGCCCTGGTGCGGGCCCTGCCGCATGGTCGCTCCCGTTCTCCAACAGCTGGCCTCCGAGTATGCCGGTCAGGTCAAGATCGCCAAGCTCAACGTAGATGAAAACCCGGCCACCGCATCCCGCTACGGCATCCAGAGCATCCCCACCATGCTCCTCTTCAACCGGGGGGAACAGGTGGACAGACTGGTAGGGGCCCTGCCCAAGCAGCAGATCGAGGCCTGCTTTCGCCCGTTCCTTTAAAGGGCAGGTCAGAGTCATCCAACACTCGGCCTGCCCTGAGGCAGACGCGCGTCCCCTTTGAGGCCCATGAAATCCCGCCCCCATATCTTGCGGCCACATCTTTCTTGACACCCAAGGCTATTTCACCCATCCAATGTCAACAGTATCTCCCACGCTTCGACCGATGACCAAACATCGGTCCCGCGCGCTGTCTAGCCGAACCCCCTTAGGTCTCTAACGGCCTCGGCCTATTGACATTTTGTGATCCAGGGCCTAAACTTCGCTGCTGCTGAAAGGCTCTGGTTCAGGAATGGGGTATGCGGCCTCGGTTGAGGGAAGATGGTGGACTTTTCATTATGTACCAGCATTATCAGGAACGCCTCTCAGGTGGTGGTGGGCAAAACCGATGTTCTCGAACTAATCCTGGTAGCCCTCCTGGCGGAAGGTCACATCCTGCTGGAGGATGTGCCCGGCGTGGGAAAGACCCTGATTGCCAAGTCCCTTGCCAGGAGCTTTGGAGGGTCTTTCCAGAGAATCCAGTTCACACCTGATCTCCTTCCATCGGATGTGACCGGCTTTAATATCTACGATCAGCAGAAAGGTCAGTTCCGTTTTCAGGAAGGTCCGGTCATCGCCAACATCCTGTTGGCCGATGAAATCAACCGGGCCATCCCCCGGACCCAGTCAAGCCTCCTTGAGAGCATGGAAGAGCGTCAGGCAACCGTGGACGGCAAGACCTACCTTCTCCCCAGGCCCTTTTTTGTCATTGCCACCCAGAACCCTATTGAGATTGAGGGCACCTTTCCCCTGCCCGAGGCCCAGCTTGACAGGTTCCTGCTCAAAATAGAGGTGGGTTATCCTGACAAGGAAGAAGAGGTGGCCATCTTGGGCCGTTTTCAAAAACAAGACCCTTTGTCCGAACTTGGCCCGGTGGCGAGCCCGGAGCAGCTTGTTCACATGCAGGAGGCCCGCCGCCACATCCATGTGGCTCCTCCTGTGGCAGATTATATTACAGAGATTGTCAGGGCCAGCCGGCATCATAGTGCCTTCCGTTTCGGGGCGAGCCCCAGGGGTTCCCTTGGGTTGATGCGCGCGGCCCAAGGGCTTGCGGCGATTCGCGGCCGGGATTACGTCCTGCCCGATGATGTAAAACACCTGGCCTTTCCGGTATTGACCCATCGCCTGATTCTAAAGGAAGAGGAACGCCTGCGAGGGGAAACGGCTGAGCGCTTTTTGAAGGACATCATCGACCGGGTCCCAGTACCCACCCCCTCCCAGTAAGGTCACCTTCATGCAGATCCCCGAGGAAAGGGTCACCTCGATTTTTATTGTGCCCCTCTGCCAATTCTTCCTTGCCCTTTTCCTGTTTATCGCCCTCCTCTACGGGTTTCGTGAGCTGATCCTGTTTGCCGGTATCCTCCTGGCCATCGGCATGGGCGCCCATATCTGGTCCCGCTTCAGCCCGGTCCGCCTCTCCTGTGAACCCAGTATGGATCGGAGAAGGGCTTTCCCCGATGAAATCTTGAGACTGGACATCCAGGTCATTAATGCCAAGTGTCTCCCTGTGAAGGTGGCCATGGCCATTCGTTTCACAAGTCCTTCAATCCATGTGGATCAAGAGGAAAAAGGGTTCAGGGAATGGAGGCTGCTCTGGTATCAGGGGTGTCACTTTCAAAAGAGGTTGAGCTTCACCCATCGT
>Ga0180432_10005708_pt1 | contig 16433 bp, 12 predicted proteins | sample SS_ome_10_FD_132414 | JGI IMG/M metagenome (GOLD analysis project Ga0180432, IMG submission 132414) | Hypersaline lake sediment archaeal communities from the Salton Sea, California, USA - SS_1_MS_2 metaG | ecosystem: Environmental > Aquatic > Non-marine Saline and Alkaline > Hypersaline >... | reverse complement strand
TTGTCCCGGCCAATCCGAATCCACAAGCGCACAAAAATACTCTTTTATGCAAAACAAACCCAATTTCCCCCGATTTTGCGTCAAAAACAGCTATTTAGAAGAAAAACAAACCCAATTCAAACCCAATCAAACCCAATTTTTCACGTCTTTTATCTTGCCTATGCTGCCCATTAACCCCAATCAAACCCAATCTCACTTTAACTTGATGGGAAATCCCTTATCACGCGATTTAGCCATAAATTCCTTTAGCTCTTCCAGCAAAACCTGCATCTGCACAGTGTTTTCAAGAAGGCTTTCATACAGGCGCCCATCGTTGACAAGCTGGGAGGCGGTACCTTTGCCCTCGTTTATTTTCTCCAGAATCTGCCGCAGCTCCACTATCGCTTTGCTCAACTCTTCACTTGTATTGGTGCTGGAAGCAAAGAATTCCCGAATTTCTTTTAGTGTCGCTGCCGCCTCCCCCGATGCCTCCGACATATTAGCCAAAGTGGTTTTGAGATTTGTCTTATTATTGGCATCGCCGATAATCTCATTGGCGTTAATTATAAGGCTGCGAAGACCATCCACCAGTTCGTCCAGTCTTTCCTGGCTTTCAGCAGGGAAAAACTCGCTCGTCATACCGGCCGAACCTTGCAGCAGTATTTTATCAACCAAGAAAGCTGTCTCCGGCCTGTTTGCATCAAGCGGAGTCGGGACCAAAGAAGGGTCAATTTTAAGTTCTATATAACTGCTCCCAAGCCCTCTCGTCATCAATTTTACTTCAACATTGGAAGGAATATTGACGTACTGTTTATCTATTCGAAGTACAACTTTAGTCTGATGATATACCTGGCCGGTCTTCCTGTCTTTAAGTTTCGACGGCGCCATAACATCTGTTACTCTGCCGATTTGATAGCCGCAAAATCTCACAGGCGTGTCCTCCTGCACCCCCTGGGCTGTCGGAAACTGAACAAAAACCTGAAAGGAACCTATCTTGCTTACACTTGTCGGCAAATCCCCGAACTTGTATATCAGCCATACAAGCGCACACATAGCTATTATAACGAATATCCCCACTATTATATTGCGCATTTTTTGCGTGGTTTCATAATCACTCACTTTTTGCTTCCTTTCAAATTAGTTCGTGTCCCCTTTTTAGGGGACCCTTTACGACTTTTCGCAAAACCCGACTTCGACGAGCGACCCGACCGAGGGTTTTGCCCTGAACTCACTGAAGTTCCTTCCAGAAACAATTCTCTTATCGCACGCAGTGGATAACCGCTGTCATTAAGTCTTTTTATCAGCTTAATTCGTTTTACTGCATCTTCATCAAACATTCGCCGCCCGCTGGAAGTAACTTCCACGGGCTCAAGTAAACCAACCATAATGTAATATTGCAAAGATTGCCGCGAAATGCCAGCTTTTTTTGCTGATATTCCTATTGGCATTAACGGGGCCCCATCTTGCTTTTTATCGCAAGGAGGCAATCTGAATTTGCTCTTCCGGCCCAAAACCTACACCTCTTACTTTTTATCGTTTTTGAACTTACAAAAAAACTGCAGATTATCCAATTTTTTTAACCATAGATTTCACCAGAGCCAGCAGTGATGCCCTGACCTGCTCAAATGTCAATTGCTTAACGGCTTCTTTTGAACCTCCTGATTTACTCAGCTTTTTCACCCACTTTGGCGAAATCATCAGCAAATAATCATAACCATCCGGGATACTCTCCTGGCTTTGCCGAAAGGCCTCACGCAGCAGTCGTTTCAATCGATTACGCACAACCGCCTTACCGCAGGATTTGCCGACTGAGACACCTAATCGCCGATGCCCGCAATCATTTTCGGCCATATACAGCACAAGCAACTCATCACTGGTACGCAGCTTACCGGCAAGAATAGTTTTGAACCTTTCATTATTATCAATTATCTTCTTTTTCGAAATAGAAAAACGTTTCAAAGTTTCACCGTAAATTACCAATTGTCAATTGCTAAACGGTTGCTAAAGCTATTTCGTCTGCCGTTTTACGCCTGGTTAATACTTCAGCACTTATCTTGCGAAGTACTTTGTGATAGTTCAAAACACCTGCAAGCTTATCATCATCACCTACCACTACGGCTATATGTTCCAAATCATATTTTCTCATATATTCCATCACCTCTTCAAGCGCTCTTTCCGGTGTAACCTTGTCCTTCACAGGCCCGGCAACATCACATGCAAGCAACCAGCCTGCAACATCCTGGTTCGCAAACATCTCTTTGATGCCCGCAATACTAATTTCCCCTGTAATCCGCGACTGATTGTCGATGACCGGATAATACACGGCATCCGTGGTACTGAAAATCTTGAGAATCTCCTGCAATGACAAATCCTGTGCTATGCTTGCAGGTGCGGTATCCATTATATCCTTTACGTTGTATTCTTTTATCAGGTCCTCTTCGGTAACATTAAGACCAACTTCGCCTGCCTTTTTAACACCTACTTTTACCAGCATCGGTCCGAGTAATTCTATTATAAATGTCTCTGTCATAACGACCATAATAATCATTCGGCCAAGTGCTGTATTAAACTGCTGGCCGGACAAAATGGCAAGGCCAATCGCCACTCCTGCCTGAGGCAGCAGACAGATTCCCAGGTATTTTTGAACAACGGCAGGTGCTCCCGAATACTTCGCTCCCAGCCATGAGCCTGTTATTTTGCCGGCTACCCTGAAGGAAATATACACTGCTGTCATAATCACCATTTGTGCCGACATCCTTCCAAAGTCCATATGCGCACCTGCAAGTACAAAGAATGCTATGAATATAGGCGGTGAAAATTTCTTTACCAGTTCAAAAGTGCTCTTGCTCTGGCGTGGAGCTAAATTGGCAATTGTTATACCAAGTGTCATGGCCGGCAAAATAGGGTCAACACCGGGTATCATTGAGATACCGACAACTATCATCAACGAAGCCAAAGCAAATTCCAGTATCTTCTCGTCTGACCTAACAAACTTTAACAGATAGTAAAGTGAAACTCCCGCTAAGAATCCCAGTATCACCGCACCAATGATTTCACCAAACAGCACAAGCGTACCCCCAAAAAGCGTATCCTGCCCTGTGCCTGTAAGTGCTTTGGCTCCCGTCGCTGCCCCACGGTACAGCAACAGCGCCATAGCATCATCAAGCGCAACAATAGCAAGTACTGCCGCCGTCAAAGGTCCTCTTGTTTTATACTCCCATAAAACATTCACCGTTGATGCCGGTGCCGTAGCCGAGGCAATTGCACCAAACAAAAGTCCCATAGCTGTCGAAGTATATATATTATGCGTTATGAACCACAAAACTGCTGATGTACCACAGGCCACTAATAAAAAAGTTCCTATACCCTGTGAGAAAAGAATGATGAAAAATTGCCTGCCGTACTTCTTAAATACCTCTCCGCGAAGCTCACCGCCAATCATAAAACCTATTATACCCAATGAAAACATTGTAAAGGGCTTAAGACTTTCAATAGTTTCGCTGGTTATTACGTTGAAACAATCACCCAGGAGCACTCCGACAATCACACAGCCGACAACCTGTGGTATATGGAATCTTTGCACAAGACGTGCACCGAATGTGCCCCCTAAAACAATCAACCCAAACATCAGAACAAGATTCAAATAATTTGACGGCTCAATGTTCGCATTGAGAAATGAATAAAGCATAGCAATCCAATTTCAAGTTTTGTGCAAATCGGCTGTATTAAACGCTTTGCATACTATCAGCTTTTTGCTGTCGTGACAATACTTCAGCACTAAGCGAACGGCGAGCAGCGTGACAATCCAGAATACCGACAAATATATCGTCCTGGCCTGAAGCTACAACGGGAATGTGCTCAATGTCAAGCTGCCTGGTTTTCTCGAATGCCTCAGACAATGCTACAGTCGGGGTCACTTTCGCAATCGGCGGCTCCATAATATCAAGCGCCACCAGCCAGTCGTTTAACTCCTGCGTGATAAAGGTATTTCTGATGCCGTCAAGTGTAACGGCCCCTATCAACTTATTGTCATTATCGACAACAGCGTAGTAAAAATTATCCGTAGTGCTGATTACTTTGATTACTTCGCTCAAAGACATACCCGCAGAAATAGCCGGAACTTTCTTATCCATCACATCTTTAACACCGTAAGTTTTGATAAGGTCTTCTTCTGTAATATTAAGTCCTACCTCGCCGGCCTTTTTAACACCCACTTTGACTAACATCGGCCCAAGGATTTCCATCACAAATGTTGCTGTCATAACAACCATAATAATGATTTTGCCAAGTTCCACACTGAACTGCTGACCGGCCAAAATAGCAAGACCAATCGCCACGCCCGCCTGTGGCAGCAGACAGATTCCCAGGTATTTACGAACTACCACCGGCGCTTTGGAGTGCTTGGCACCAAACCAACTGCCGGTAATCTTTCCTGCAACCCTGCATATTAGATATACAACTATTAAAACCATCATCCACCTGGTCATCGACCCAAACTTCATATGCGCACCCGCCAGAACAAAAAATGAAACGTAAACAGGCGGTGTAAACTTCTTAACAAGTTCGAAAAGACTCTTACTTTGCCGAGGCGCCAAATTAGCCATCGTTATACCTAATGTCATAGCAGGCAAAATCGGGTCTATCCCCGGTATTATCGAAACGCCAACAATAAGAAGAAGTGATGCAAGAGCAAAATCTAAAATTTTCTCATCGGATATTACAAATTTCAACAGAAAATAAAGTAGTACACCTGCCAGAAAACCCAGCAGTATAGCTCCGATTATCTCACCTAATAAAATAAGCGTAGTGTTTATGACAGAATCGTCTCCACCTGTTCCCATAAGTGCTTTTGCACCTGTTGCCGCACCGCGATAGAGCAACAGAGCCAAAGCATCATCAAGTGCAACTATCGCAAGCACTGCTGTTGTCAATGCCCCTCTCGTTTTGTATTCCCATAAAACATTTACAGTCGCCGCCGGGGCAGTCGCAGAGGCAATAGCTCCGAAGACCAGCCCTGCTGCAATTGCGGTGTATAAATCATGCAATATAAACCAGGCAACTACTGATGTGCCGACAGCCACCAACAAGAAAGCTCCTATCCCCTGCGAGAAAAGAATGATAAAGAATTGCTTACCATATTTTTTAAAAACGTCACTACGAAGCTCGGCTCCTATCATAAAGCCAATGACACCTAAAGCAAACATCGTAAAAGGTTCAAGCGCCTCAATAATCTCATCGGTTATAACACCGAAACAATCACCAAGGATTATCCCAACAACGATACAGCCGACAACCTGTGGAACATGAAGTTTCTGAAAAAGACGTGCACCAAATGTTCCTGCCAGGATAATCAGTCCGAACAGCAAAGCCGGATTCAAATAACCGAAAGTCTCTGCATTCGCGTTAGCAACTAAATAAATCATACTGGTTCCATATCAAAACTTTTCGATACAGCACTTTGCCGTTTTGCCATCATTTTACAAAACAGCTTCCCTGTATATATTATCTGCTTTTTGCTGACGTTTCAACACCTCAGCGCTAAGCGACCGACGAACAGAGTGACAATCCAAAATCCCGACAAATGTCTCGTCCTGGCCTGAAACTACAACCGGAATGTATTCAATATCAAGCTGTTGTGTTTTCTCGAACGCCTCTGACAATGCTACAGCCGGCGTCACTTTCGCAATCGGCGGCTCCATAATATCAAGCGCCACCAGCCAGTCGTTTAACTCCTGTGTCGTAAAAGTGTTTCTGATACCATCCAGTGTGATAGCTCCTATCAGCTTTTTATCATTATCGACAACTGGATAGTAAAAGTTATCGGTACTACTAACTACCTTGACAACCTCACTCAATGAAGAACCTGCCGGAATAGTCGGCACATCTGTATCCATCACATCGGATAGACGATAAGTCTTGATAAGGTCCTCTTCTGTAATATTCATTCCTGCTTCACCGGCTTTCCTGACTGAGACTTTTACACACAGGGGCCCTATAAACTGAAGCAGGAAAACGCCGATTATTATTACTGACAACATTGTCTCCCTGATTTCACCCTCAAACCGGGCACTTGCCATAATCAACAGGGCAATCGCTATTGTACCTTGTTGATACAGACAAAATCCCAGACATTTTCTGACTGTCGGTACGGTTTTAGAGTAAACTGCACCTACGTAGGCCCCTGTAGTCTTGCCGATGATACTGCCTAACAAATAAGCAGTGACCAACAACAAGATTTGCACACTCATACTCGAAATATTGAATCTGCAACCAATAAGAACAAAAAACAACACATATATCGGAGGCGAAAACATACGCACCAGTTCGAAACTTTTAAGACTGCGCCGAGGCAGAAAGTTTATTAGAGTAACACCTAAAGCCATTGAAGAAAGAATAACATCAAGCCCGCAGCTCTCCGCCAGACCGATTGTCAGTATTATTGTACTAAGTGTAAATACTAATGTCTTTTCATTATCGTCCACTCGTATTACAATCCACCGCAGGACCAAGCCTGCCACCAATCCCACACCTAAAGAACCAATAACTTCATAAACTGCATGAAATATCATTGTCAACAACCCGCTGTCACCCCCTCGACCGGTAAGAACACCTGCGATACTAACACTGGCTATGTACAGAAGTATTGCCAGTGCATCATCAAGAGCAACAATTGCTGTCAGCATCGTCGTAATCGGACCGCGTGTTTTATACTCCCATAGTACATTCACCGTAGAGGCAGGGTCGGTCGCAGCGCATATTGCCCCAAATACCGCTCCGGCAGCTAACGCCATTTGCCAGCCCCAAAATGCCCACATTATCAAAAAACTAAGCACACCTACCAGCAAAAATGCCGTCAATCCCTCGAACAGCAAAATCGAAAAAACCTGTTTACCAAACTTCACAAAGACGTCACGCTTAAGCTCACCGCCAATCATAAAACCTATGACACCCAGCGCAAATAAGTTAAACGGCTCAAGCGTATGAATCGTCTCTTGCGAAATGATTTTCAGTACCGGCCCTAAGATTATGCCGATAGTAACATAACCGACTATCTGTGGTATGCGGAGCTTTTGAAACATCTTCGCCCCGACAGTCCCTAAAAAAATCGCAATTCCTATCAGTAGTATAAGGTTGAGTCCTTCGCCTTCTGCTAAAATAGTTGTCAAGAATTCTGTCATTCTCTTACCTTCTCTTGTAACGCAAATATCGACTCCTTAAAACCACATGACCATAAAATACACTTTTCATTAAATTGCCGTAGATTGTACCAACACCGAAAACACAGGTCAAAGACTCTTTTCCGCACCACTACGGAACAAAAATTTTTGCAGTTTCGACTTTACACAAAATTAGAATTACTGTATAATCCACTTTTTATGTTAAAGTGAATTACAGGAGAATTTTAAAATGACTAACAAACTTTTCTTTTTATGGCTAATATTCATCTTCACAATCGTATTTACCGCAGCAGGTTGTAAGAAAGACAAGCCGCCACAATCTCTGCCAACGGCCCGGCAAAAGCCAACTGAGCCTGTAAAGGTGTCCGCTGAACCTGCCGCCACAGCCAAGCTAACTTTAACTATGAACGAGGTGATTGAGAACGCAAGAGTATGGGAACCTGCTTATCAGAACTGGGTCGGAAAAACAGCCCCGGACTTTACCTTGACCGCCCTCGATGGAAAAAAGCACAAGCTTAGTGATTATCGAGGCAAGGACGTTATGATTGTCTTTTGGGCAACCTGGTGTGGGCCTTGCAAAATGGAATTCCCGCACGTAATCGCTTTGCGGAGAATCATCAATAAGGACAAGTTGGCCATCCTCGCTGTTTCTTACCTCTCGGAACGCAATACCCTCAAAATGGTAAAGGATTTTGTAGATGGGCATAAAGAAATAAACTACCCCATTTTGAATGTTGACCCGGCTGTTCTGCCGCAACCCTATAATAGTGTAAATGAGATTCCCTGCAGCTTTTTTATCGACCCACAGGGCAAAATCAAGCTCGCCACAGTCAATATGCTCCAATTAGGTGAAATGAAGCGAATATTGCAGGCGCAATGGCCGTAAAAATACCGGCTTTGGACCGCAACAAAACTCAAAATTTTTCTGGACAATAGCAACTAAGGTCGCTAAAATGGCTCTTTGTTAGATTAACGCCAAGTTGCTATGAAAATTTAAGGTGATTACCTATGGCACATAAAAAAGGACAAGGCTCTTCAAGGAATGGAAGAGACAGTAATCCAAAATACAGAGGCGTCAAAACTTTTGGCGGCCAGATGGTCAAGGCCGGCTCTATCATCGTCCGCCAATGCGGAACAAAGTTCTTCCCCGGCTTAAACGTCAGTATGGGCAGAGACTTCACATTATTTGCAACGACTGATGGTACTATTCGGTTCCAGGGCAGGAAAATTCACGTCGTCTAACAAAAGCAAAAATTTCTGGCAAATAAAAGGATGGTTTTATACCATCCTTTTTTTATAAGAGATATGTTTATTGACGAAGCAAAAATCTATGTCAAGGCAGGCAATGGTGGCAACGGCTGTCTAAGCTTCCGTCGCGAAAAGTTCATCCCAAAAGGCGGCCCCGATGGCGGCAACGGCGGAAGAGGAGGAAACGTCTATTTTCATACCGTCGAAAACCTCGATACCTTAATGGATTTTACCGGCAAACATCAATGGCACGCCAAAAACGGTGCCGACGGCTCCGGAAGCAACAAACACGGTGCAAATGGACAGGATTTAATAATACCCGTACCTCCCGGCACGCTTATCTACGATGACGACCTGAACTTGCTCCTGAAAGACCTCAGTAAAGTTGGAATGAAAGTCTGCATCTGTCGGGGCGGAAATGGGGGAAAAGGCAATAAAGCATTTGCAACCTCAACCAATCAAACCCCCAGAACTACAACCCCCGGCAAAATGGGCAAAGAAAGAAACATTCGTCTCAAACTGAAACTCATTGCTGACGTCGGACTTCTCGGGATGCCGAACGCCGGAAAAAGCACTCTCATCTCCCGCTGCTCGGCGGCAAGGCCTAAAATTGCCGATTACCCCTTCACCACAATCGAGCCCGTTCTTGGTATCGTAGAGTTGAGCGACTTCCGCCGCTTCGTTATGGCCGACATACCGGGCCTTATAGAAGGCGCACACAGCGGAGCAGGGCTCGGCTTCGAATTCCTAAAACACATAGAAAGAACTACTATTCTCGCACACATTCTTGATATAATGCCCACAGATGGCTCCGACCCTGTTGAGAACTACCACACCTTACGAAGCGAGCTGGAGCAGTACAGCAAAGCACTGGCCGAAAAAACTGAAATCATCGTCGCAAACAAGACAGACCTTGACCCCGATGGTAAAATAGTTAAGGACATTGGAATTAAACTGAAAAAAACAATTTACCCAATCTCAGCGGTCACCGGCACCGGCATAAAAGACCTAAGCGAATTATTATGGCAAAAAGTCAGAGAAATTAAAACAGCCTGGGAGTAACGAATTATGAACTTAATAGCGGTAGATATCGGCAATACAAATACCACTATCGCTCTGTTCCTTAAAGGCGAGGAACAATCTATTAAGTCAATCCCCAGCCGGGCCCGCACAGAATTGACTAACTGCTTCAAATCCACCTGGAGTAAAATCCCAATCGCCAAAAGCTCGAAAGAAAAAAAACGTGACGGCGTAATCGTCGTCAGCAGTGTCAGCCCCGAACAAACAGACTTCATCCGGCAGTTAATAAAGGAAGTTCTTGATGAAAAACTTTTGCTCATAGGTAACAACATTCCTCTGCCGATGGATTTGTCGGTTGATGAACCCGAAAAAGTTGGTATCGACCGCATTATCGCCGCCGCCGCTGCCTATGCCGTCGTCGAGGACGCCGTCGTCGTGGCAGACTTCGGAACAGCAGTCACAATCGATTTGGTTGATGAAAGGGGAATCTTTCTTGGCGGCGTTATTTGTCCCGGCTTTGAAATCAGCGCAAAGGCCCTGAAAGAAAACACCTCACAACTGCCGCAGATAAACGTCACTAAGCCAAAATCACCATATGGTAAGACCACGAAACAGGCCATAAATTGCGGCTTGTATTATTCTGCCGTCGGTACTCTCGAGGAGGTCATCAGGAGATATGCCGAAAAAATCGGAAAATGGCCGCAGACAGTCATCACCGGCGCCGCTGCTAAAATCATAAAAGACGACTGCCAGTTCATCGATTCTTACGTCCCGAACCTAGTCGTAAAAGGAATCGCTTTGGCATATCGAAAATATCTCGAACAAAAGGAGTAAACTCTTTCTCTAACACCACTAAAGATAAAAGGAGACCAAATGCCAACTCAGATTAGAAAACTCAATCGCATCTGTTCAATACTGCTGATATCATTGCTGCTGCTTGCTCAGTTTGTTTGTGCAGCAAACCCACAGACCCTCCACTGGTATAAAGGCAACCTCCACACCCATAGCTTATGGAGTGACGGCGATGATTATCCTGAAATGGTTGCCGATTGGTACAAAAATAATGGCTATCACTTCCTCGCTCTCTCCGACCATAACAAGCTTTCTCAAGGCCAAAAATGGCTCGATATCACTCACGAGCGAGCAGGCGAACAATCCTTCAAAAAATATCTCCAGCGTTTTGGCGAAAACTGGGTCCAGCAGCGAATTGTGGATGGCACAACTCAAATACGCTTAAAACCTCTAAGCGAATTTCGCTGCTTCTTTGAAGAGCCGGAACGTTTTCTCCTCATACAGGCTGAGGAGATTACTCAGAAAAAAGCCCATGTAAATGCCATCAACTTAATAAAACCTATTCCAAAGCAACCGGGCGAGACCGCAATTGAGGTCATGCAAAACTGCATCAATGCCGTAATTTCTCAAAGCAGCCGGACCGGCCAGATAATGCTAACGCACATCAACCATCCCAACTACAAGTGGATGGTCACCGCTGAAGACATTATGCACTTAAAAGATGCGAAGTTCTTCGAAGTCTATAACTACTCCCCAAACTGTAACAACCGCGGAGACGAAGACCATCCTTCAACCGAGCGAATGTGGGACATAGTTCTGACCAAACGATTAACCGAACTAAACCTGCCCATCATTTATGGTATTGCAACAGATGACACTCATAGTTACCACAATTTCGGCCAAAAATATTCCAATCCGGGCCGAGGCTGGGTTGTAGTGCGATGCTCCCATCTTACACCCGAAAGCATTATCAAAGCGATGGACAAAGGTGATTTCTATGCCTCTTTGGGGGTAGAATTACAGGATATTCAGTTTGATGGGAAAACTCTTAAAATCGAAATAAAGCCCCAAAAAGGCATCACTTACACAACTCAATTCATAGCAACACTAAAAACCGCGGACATGACAAGTAAACCCGTCACTGATGCTAATGGCGTTGAACTCCATATCACACAGCGTTACAGTGACGATATAGGCAAAGTCGTCTCCCAAATAAAGGGCACCGCCGCCGCCTATACACTTACCGGTAATGAAATCTATGTCCGTGCAAAAGTAATCTCAACAAAACCAAAAGCTAACCCTGTTGATAATGGTGATGTCGAAGTCGCCTGGATCCAGCCGGTAATACCAAAAATCAAGGACAAAACTGACAAATGACTACATTCGCTGCTGTAATGACCGGCAAAGGCACTTCTGCGATAGCAACCATTCAGCTTCTTGGTGAAAACGCCGATGCCGCCTTGAAAAAAATCTTTGTCCCAAAAGCTCGCAAAACCGCACCTTTTCAACCCGGTCAAATACTACTCGGCACAATCACCGATGGCGACAGGGCCATCGACCACGTTACAATCGGCTGCGAAACGCCAAACACCTTTTCCATAAACTGTCACGGCAACCCAATCATTGTAGCTGATATTATGAAACTGCTGCAAAATAATGGAGTGAAACTGCTCACCACCCAACAGCTTCTCACAAAAACCCTCACCGCACAAAAGAAGTTCAACACAATCGAAATCGAAGCCAAAATCGCCCAGCTAAATGCAAAAACAATCGAGGGAACTAAAATACTCGCGAATCAAATCGATATCGGCCTGAGTAAAAAAGTACAGAATTGGCTAAACAGTATAAAAACAACAACTCTCGATGAAATCAAAGCTGGCACGCGGCAAATACTCGAAACAGCCCAAACCGCAAAACTGATTATTTACGGCTGCACAGTTGTAATAGTCGGCCCGCCAAACACCGGAAAAAGCACTCTGCTGAACTGCCTTGCAGGCCGGCAAAAAGCAATCGTTACCGACATAAAAGGAACGACACGCGACTGGGTCAGCGCCCAATGCAAAATCGGCCCTCTTTCGCTTGCCCTCATTGACACCGCAGGACTTGACGAAGAGCTTGCAGCAACGCCAAAATATATCATCGAAAAAAAGTCCCAACAAAAAAGCGTTGAGATTTTAGACCAGGCCGACCTGCTCTTACTGGTGCTGGATAGCAGCCAAAGCATCGACCAGGTTAATGAAAGACTCCTCGAAAAAATCACTGCCAAAAAAGTCCTCACAGTCTTAAACAAATCCGACTTACCCGCCGGATTAGAACACGCTCAACTTCCTGATGCTTTGAAAAATACTGCTCTCATAAGTGCCAAACTCGAAACCGGCATCGAAAATCTTCTAAACAAAATCCGGCAAACTTCCGGCACCGCCGATTGTAACTTTCTTGCCCCAATCTGTTTTACAACCCGCCAGAAAAATCTGCTTAAACAACTTCTCGACACAAAATCCAAAAGAAAAGCCCTTTTTGCCATAACAGAGTTGTTAAACGGCCGGCTTCGTGTATAATCTTTTCTATGGCCGCAAAAACTGAAAAATTAACGCCTGCGATGAAACAGTTTTCGCACTTCAAGGAAAAACACCCTGACTGCATCCTCTTCTTTCGCATGGGCGATTTCTACGAGACTTTTTATGACGATGCCGTAACCTGTTCAAAGGTTTGCGGCCTGACCCTGACCTCCAGAAGCAAAGGTAATAATCCCATCCCATTAGCCGGCGTCCCCTATCACGCTGTTGACGGATACCTGAAAAAGATGCTCGAGGCCGGCTATAAAGTTGCCGTCTGCGAACAGGTCGAAGACCCAAAAACCGCAAAAGGCGTCGTTAAACGTGATGTCGTCCGAATCGTAACGCCCGGCACACTCACCGATGACATCCTTTTAGACGCAAAGCAGCAAAACTTCCTTTGTGCCATCGGCCTTACACCCAACCCAACAGCCGCAATCAGTTGGGTCGACATTTCAACAGGCCATTTTTTCGTTCAGCAATTCCCAGAGCAAAGACTACTTGATGAACTGCTCCGTCTCTGCCCCGCCGAATGTCTCCTGCCTGACAGACGAGGCGAACTATTTGAAGCTGAAACAAGGAAACTGGCCAAAGACATCGCTCAACTCACCGGTGCAATTGTAACAGAGCGCCCTTCCTGGTATTTTGACAATTATCAGGCAAAGCAGCGGCTTCTCAAACACTTCGGCACAACCACACTCGAAGGTTTTGGCATCACCGATGGTGAGCAGATTCTCATCCCACCTGCAGGTGCCATTATTGAATATCTCAATGAAACCCAGAAAACAACACTTGGCCACATCCAGAGTCTAAAGAAAATCAATCGAAATAATTTCCTGCAAATCGACCAGACTTCTCTGCAAAGTCTCGAAATCCTCCGGACAATACGCACCGAAAGCAAAAAAGGCTCTCTGCTTCACTGCCTCGATGAAACACTAAGCCCAATGGGTGCTCGTATGTTTCACAATTGGCTTTGTATGCCCCTTTGTGATGTCGGCTCTATCGAGCTTCGTCAGGATGCCGTTGAGCTGTTCACCAAGTCTCAGACCCAATTAACCAATATTCGCAAACTGCTTTCAACCATAGCCGACACCGAAAGAATCGCAGCCCGTATCAGTACTTTCCGCGCAAACCCAAGGGATTTACTGTCCCTTACAGCCACATTGAGAAAGGTGCCCCTGCTGCGTAATATCATCCAAACCTTCGAAACCGACCTTCTCGCGCAGCTAACCGAAAAATGTGACAGCATGGACGAATTGGCCGATTTACTCGAAGCTGCTATAGAGCCGGACTGTCCCTCACACCTTCGCGATGGCGGCGTAATACGCACCGGCTTCAACGACAAACTTGACAAACTACGTTCAATCTCAAAAGACGGCCAGACTTGGCTAAAAAACTATCAAAAACAGCAGGCCCGGCGAACTGGAATCGCCAATCTCAAAATCGGCTACAACAGGGTCTTCGGTTATTACCTCGAAATTAACCATTCATCAGCCAACAAGGCCCCGCCCGATTACGTACGAAAGCAGACAATCAAGAATGCTGAACGTTACATCACCGACGAATTAAAGGAATATGAAACCAGGGCGCTTGACGCCGCTGAAAGGGCGCTACAGTTGGAGCAGCAGCTCTTCGAGCAAATCAGTCGCCAGGCCGCCCAGTATATCAGCCGACTTCAATCCCTTGCAGATACCCTCGCTCAATGTGATTGCCTCGCTGCCCTGGCATACCTGGCCCACCGCCGCAATTACATCCGCCCCGGGATAACAACCTCTACAGAGCTGCTCATAAATGAAGGTAAACACCCCGTCCTCGCCGAAACTCTCGGTACGGAATTTGTCCCCAATGACCTTGAACTTGGCGGCAAGGCCGGTGACTGTTTAATCATCACAGGCCCAAATATGAGTGGAAAAAGCACTTACATAAGGCAGACCGCCCTTTTGGTCCTCATGGCACAGAGCGGCTCGTTTATCCCCGCAAAAAACGCAACTATCGGCCTGGTCGACAGAATCTTTACCCGGGTGGGCGCTTCGGATGAACTGGTTCGCGGCCAGTCAACCTTTATGGTCGAGATGACCGAAACCGCAAACATCATTAACAACGCCACTGAAAAATCTCTCGTGATACTTGACGAGGTCGGACGCGGAACAAGCACTTATGACGGCCTTTCTCTCGCTTGGGCCATCACAGAGCACATCGCAACAAAATTGAAGTGCCGAACGCTTTTCGCAACTCATTACCATGAGTTGACCGAATTAGCTGAACTGTTCGCCAATATCAAAAACTGCAACGTCGCTGTTCGCGAGTGGGCCGACGAAGTTGTCTTCCTGCACCGAATTTTGCCCGGCGGAACCGACAAAAGTTACGGAATACACGTCGCAAAACTTGCCGGCATCCCAAAATCTATCCTGGATAGGTCAAAAGAAATCCTCGAAGAGTTGGAAAGCACCTTCCAAAAGGAGGCCTCCGGAGAGCACCTGGCTAAACACAAAACAAAAGAGCCAGATGCCGATTCACTCTTCGTCCAAAAACACAAATCCGTCCTGGAAAAACTCTCATCTGTTGATATAGATAATCTTACCCCCATCGAAGCTATAAATTTATTGAACCGGATAAAAGAAGAAATCGACAAAAAATAAGAGCCTCTAACAAAATGAATCGTTGTACCGAAAGCGAGCGTTTTTTCGTCTGACAAGGAAGGCGAAGCAGGCAACCTTGAAAGGTTGTCGATACAACCTGACGCCGGCCAGACGGAAAATAAGCCGCTTGAATACAGAGCCATTTTGTTATAGGCTCTAAATCTCCCTTTTTGCTCAAAGGTTTGACTCAAGCCAATTGTCTGCAAGGGCCTCAAAATCACGCCCGTCAACCCTGCAATCTCCGTTTACATCACCTTCCGGCTGCTCAAAACAAAGATAACCCACCGGCTCAGGTGCCGGCGAACCTTCATACAACCACTCAACTGCACTCGGACTCAGAGCATAGTCATAAAGACGAACATCGTCTATCCAGCCTTTCCAGGTACGCTCAGGATTGTAGCCGTTGCCGCCGATGTAAATATCCCACGTAGTTTCCGCTAAGTTGCCCGTCCGACTGTCGGAATTATCAAGTTCGCCATCGAAATATAGGTATCTGTTTGTCCCATCATACACTCCGGCAACATGGTGCCATTCGCCGTTGTCTGCCTTTATCGTTCCTATCAGGTTGCCGGTCGCACCGCCGGCCAGACCAGTATTGAAAAACCTGATATTTTCTGTACTGGAATACCTCGATATCCGCCACATATTCTCCTTGGCACATACATACTGATAGCTTGTATAAAAAGCACCGTCAGTCCTGAACCACGCAGCTATTGTCATCGTATCGCCGGCAAAATCAGCCCATGTGCCGCCGCCACCGCCACCGCCGCAATTTATAAAGCTGCTTGTATCGCCCGGGAATTTCGCCGCTTTGTTGCCGGCACCGACAATATTGGCATCCTCGACTATAGTAACACTGCCCATAATCGTACCATGATGCTCATTGCCGCTGCTGTCGCTGGCATCGTCATCGTCAAAGTTCCACCAGCCGACAAGCTGACCAACGGGATGTTCCAGGCTGAGCTGCCTGACCTCGTCCGAAGTAAGTTGATAATCATAAATACTGACGTCACCAATCAGAC
>Ga0180432_10005707_pt1 | contig 16434 bp, 6 predicted proteins | sample SS_ome_10_FD_132414 | JGI IMG/M metagenome (GOLD analysis project Ga0180432, IMG submission 132414) | Hypersaline lake sediment archaeal communities from the Salton Sea, California, USA - SS_1_MS_2 metaG | ecosystem: Environmental > Aquatic > Non-marine Saline and Alkaline > Hypersaline >... | reverse complement strand
GCATCCGCATACTCACCGGAGACAGCGCCCATCACCACCTCGGCCTGTTCGACGTCATCCACTTCCACCCACCAGGTGACCTCTCTCTCGGTCCCGTCGGGGATCTGTACGTTTCGCGTGAGATCCCCATCAACCGTCAGACCTTCAGCCTGAAGGGTCACTTCCACATCGCGGGTGGCCCCAGTGTTGTTGCTCACCAGGGCGGCCAACTGAGACCGGTCACCCACGACGAAGAATCGCGGCGTCGTCGGCCGCACCAGCAGCGGCTTCGTGACCAACAGCTCCGTCGTCTCCTCGCCAACCTCTGTCGCCTTCGTAACCCCGACGGCTCGGAAGACCCACGTCGTCAGGTTGTCCGGCAGCGCCACGTCCACAGACGCTCGGCCTTCCTCGTCCGTGACCACGTCGGCTTTCCAGAAAGCTGTGTCCTCGAACTCCTCCCGGACCTGCGCATCCGGCACCGATCCCTCTGCCGACTCATCCGCGGCAGCCCGAGCGGGCGCCTCGGCCATCACTTCCTCCTCCATCTCACCGCCACCACCGATGCCAAGGCCCTGCGTAGCCAGATTCTCCAACTCCTCCACCTGTTTGAGCAACAAGCGGTTGATAGAGAGCACCAGGCCGCTCGAAGTCGAGACGCCGAGTCCACGCCGTCCGTAAAATGCCTGGACAATCGCGTCATCCTCCCGCGGCCTGAGGCTCAGAACGGCCTTGTCCACCAGATCCAGCGAGAAGGCCGCCTCCACCGGCTCACCGTTGGCATCCCGCGCATGCACGTCGAACCTCACGCTGTCGCCAGGCTCGGCCTGTTGGACACTCGGCGTCAAGGTCAGGTTCAGCGTCTGTTCCACAGGCTCCACCGTGAGCGGCAGAATGCCCACCTTGTGCGTCGCCGCCGGGTTCGCCGCGTCCGGTCCCTTGACCAGCACCACGGAGACGTAGATGTTGGGCGCGTGGTCAGCCGTGATGGGGAGCCTGTAGACCGAGGAGTTGCTCTCCAACCGCCTCACCTCCTGGTCCATCACCCCTCCCCGCTCCACCGTGATCCAGGCCCACTGCTCGCCCTCGAAGGGGCTGGGAATCAGGATCTCGGCTGTCTCGCCAGGGACGTAGCCTCCCTTGTCGCTGACCAGGTCGAACTGGTCGTCGTTCTCCCTTCGCCAGGACACATCCTCCGCCCCGCTGACCCAGACCCAGACCGATGTTCGAGCCCCGACAGACCCGTCGACCGACCCGTCGTTTCCGTCCTTTTCCGCCACGACGCGGTAAGACCCACCCTCTGGAGGTATGAACGACAGCTCGGCACCGGCCGTGCCGTCCGTTGTGATGATGTCGGTGTGGACCAGTGTATCCTTGGTCTCCCACTCCCACCTGCCGCCCTGCTCCCGTTCCACAAAGGTGTTGACCCACTCTCTTCGGTAGACCTTGACGTTGAGACCCTTGTCAGGGACGCGTGTGCCGTCCCAATCGACCGTCACAGCATCCACCCCAAACGGTTCACCGGCCTCGCCGAGCCGCGTCTGAGGTGCCAATCCGATGTAGAAGTCATCCCGATGGACGACGATCTCGTTCCGCCCGGAGATCGCTTGCCCGTCTTTCCCATAGGCGGTCGCCTCCACCGTCAGCCGGTGACCGCCCGTCATGATCTCGGTGGGCAGCCCGATGCTCACTTGTCCGGCGGGGTCGGTCGTGCCCGTGCCCTCCAGGATCACCTCTGGGCTGGGCGTGGGCCTCCACCAACACCAACGGCAGACCCAGGGATCATCGTCGTCCGTGAAATCGTACCGTCCGAACTGCTGCGGCTCGAACCGATAGGGCGAACAAAGCACTTGCCACTCGACGTCCACATCGACCACCGCACCGCCGAAGAAGTAGCTCACCTCCACCTGAGCGCGGCTGCGCGTCCCCGCGACCACATCCTCCGCCTCGGGAACGACGAGCACCTCGAACTCCGGTGGTCGGTAGGCCGCGACCGCGAAGGAGTCACCGTAGCTCGAGCCGCCGACCTCGGCCTGGATCCGATAGTCTCCCAGGGCAGCCCCATCACCCAGGACCAGATCTCCGCGGAAAGCACCGAAGTCGTCGAGCTCCAGCTCCTGGGCGTAGACCTCCTCCCCCTCCACGGAGCGAACGCGCACCTGCACCTCCGCCGGAGCCGGAAGCTCGTAGTCTACGCCGTCCTGCGCCCGGACAATCCCCCGGAAATGGACCACCTGCCCGGCCCGGTACAAGGGGCGGTCCGTGGTGATATGCACCCGGTAGTCGCGCTCGTCAAAGCCTCCCGTCAGCCCGAATTCCCACGGGCTGATCCCGCGGCCCCACTCCCACCCGGTATCGCCCAGGACGAAGGGGCTCTCCGACACGACGTAGGCATCCCCGCGGTCGCCATCCTCCATAATGAACCGGGCCAACCCATCCGCGTCTGACGTCGCCGGGCCGATGGCCTCCCCATCTGGAACCTGCGCCATCAACTCGAGCCCCTCTGCCGGTTCTCCCGTCTCCAGCGCCGTGGCCCAAACCCAGATTCTGTCCTGGCTCCTCTTGATCGTCAGGTTGTAGTCGGAAACCACTACCAGGCGCCGATGGAGCCAGGGCTGGAACGAGACCCCTGACGCCCGGACCTCAACGACGTAGAGCCCAGGTTCCAGCCTGCCGCCCCCCTCAACCAGCTCGATCGGCGTGTGATGCTTCTCGTTGAGCGGAGCCTCCACGGACATCGACCAAGATCGTATGGGTTCGTATGATACTGCTGCATCCCAGAACCGATCCCGCACATCCCGGTACGCATCTGGCTCGACGCGTCCCAGCCGGACGTCGACTCGATCCGTGTTGAGGTGACCGACCATCACCCGTGCCCGCTCGCCGGCGTTGAATGTTCCGACCATACCCGGGACATCGATTTGCACCGACGGGTCCAGGGGCGCCGTCCGGTACTGGACCGTTAGCTCTTGCCCCGTCTTGTTGCCGAATGGGTCGCTGATGTTCGGGCCGATCCGAACCTCGTACTCACTGCTCGGCTCCGATCCGAAATCCATGCGGAATACGTTGTCGTGTCTGCTGAAATACGTGTAGACCTGACTCGGTGACAAAGGTGGTGTCATTTCCACGTTCGGCATCACAGTCGCAGGATCGATGGCAGTGTTGAACAGAATCTCGAAGGGCCGGTGCGGCCCCGCATTCTGCTCGCCATCCCGTGGTCTGGTCCCGATGATCCGAGGCAGGGGAACGGTCTGGAATTGCCACGTGTACAGATCCGGCATACCCTGACCACCTCGGAGGCTCAGCACACCGCTCGCCATCCGAGCCGTGTAGAGCGTATCAAATGCCAGCTGTTCCGTCGGGGTGAACATCAGCGTGTCGGACACGACCTCCGCCTCACCCTCCACCACCCCGCCGCCGCCCTCGAGACTGAAGGCCTCTATGGCCGACTCAGCATTCACGGGCATATTGAAGGTGACCCGGACGGTGGGTTCCACCGAGGCCAGCTCCTCCTCGCCGGAGGGTGAGGTCCACGTCACCTGTGGCGGTTGCGTCGAGAACTCCCATGTGTACGGTGCCTCCAGCAGACCTCCTGTGGTGTCCGTCAGGCCAGCCTCGATCCGGGCCTCGTAGGTCGTGCCGCCAGCGAGAGGCCCATCCGGTCTGAACACATAGATGGAGGTGTTGAGCCATTCTCCCTCACCCTCCACCGGCGGATTCAGCGTCAGCGGTTGCGGCAGGACGGAGCGGGCGGGATCGGATATCGCCGTCAGCGGTACCACGGGTCGGTTGAACATCACCGTGATCGTACTCCCTGCCTCAACGTCCTCGGCGCCTTGGGCAGGTATGACTTGAGAGACCGAGAGATACCCCACCGTTCGGAACTCAAACCCGTAGTCGTCCTCCAGCGCCGTGCCGTCCGCAGCCTGGGCCTCCGCGGCCAGGGCCACCTGGTACGCCTCGTCGCGCTTCAAATCCCGCGCCGGCTTGAAGCTCACCGTCTTCTCGTCGGCCCACGTCACGCTCCCCGAGATGCCAGGGCCGACCCGCAGCGCCTTCTCCACGGAGCCCCGGTCCATCGCGCGGTCGAAAACCAGCTCGATAGCCCCGTCCGGCGGCAGTTCAGCTCCGGGTTCCGGCGTGCGCTGAACCACGATAGGGGCAGCCTCCCCGGCGGGCGGCGTCGGGGCCGGGCCCGTTGGTGACGAAGTGGGCTTCGGTGGCGAAGTCTCCGTCGGTTGGGGCGTCGATCCAGGCGCACACCCGCCCAGCAGTAGGCTTAGCATCGTTAGGACCCCTAGGATGTTCGAACTCGCTCGCTTGCCCATCGGCACGTACCTCCTCCGCTCAGACGACCTCTAATGGTGACCTTCGCCAGTATAGCACACAACGCACCGGGCCAGTAGCTCGGCAGCCCGTCACCACTAAGACGCCGGAAGGAAGCAAAAGGTTCCGCCGTTGCCCGATCAAAAACCGATACCGCACAGAGCGCCTGGGGGTGCACGAACGAGTTGTCGCACCTCATGAGCACATGCTTGCCACGTATGCCAGTCACAACTGATCAAGAAACGGGCGCCACCGGTGTCCAACCGGCGACCAGCTCCGCGACAAGTCCTTAGCGCACCCAGCGCCCAGGCCAAAATTGCACGATCCGAGCCCCTGAGTATAATTGCTCAAGTTCTCTATCGCGGAGACGTCGCCCCAGACACACGTCGACGCTCGATCCTTCTCTCCTCATGCGGGCGCTCCGTACGCCGCGATCGTGGGCTGCACAGTAGACCCGGATCCGCGTTCTTCGGGACGCGGTTGGCTGGAGGTGCACTGATCGCCCTTTCAACGACGAGCCGAGGCGTGGCCGACGACCAACTCACCTCCGACGTCTGGGGAGCCGTGGTGCTGTCGTCGCGTCCCATCTGCAACATCCCTAGGAATCAACCACCGACCACCGTTCGCGAGGCCGCCTCACTGCCCTTGCTGGAACCAGGCGTCGGCCTCCCTCGCTATCGCCCCTGCCGGTGTACCGATCATGCTGCCCCAGTGCCGAGACTACGGACAACCAACGCCGACGGGTGCCAGGGAGCCGGAATGATCACCGACGACCCCGGAGACTTTCGCGACCCGGGGAGGACTGACCCGTGACGGCCGTCCGCATCAGCTTGCTGGGTACTCCCAGTGCCGAGTCGCCCGGCAAACCGCTCCAGGTCACGCGGCGGCAGGTCCGGGCTCTTCTCTACCACCTGGCCGAGCGAGAGGAGCGAACCGCGCGAGAGGCGCTCTCCTTCCTCTTCTGGTCCGACAAGCCCGAGAACCGGGCCAGGCGACACCTCTCCTCTCTCTTGAGCCATCTTCGACGCGCGCTGCCCGAGCCCAATCTGCTCATCACTACCCAAGAGCACGTTGCGCTCCACGCCACGCGCGTCTGGACCGACTGCCGGTACTTCCGCACCCTGACCACATCCACGTCCGGTCAGCCCCTCTCCCTGGCAGCCCTATCGCAGGCCGTCAAGCTCTATCGGGGCCCGTTCCTGGCTGGCTTCTCTCTTCCTGGATGCCCGGAGTTCGAGGTCTGGGTATCTGTGCAACGACGGCATTGGGAACGACGCTACCTGGAGGCGCTCGAGACACTCATTCAGATGCAGGAAGCCCAGGGCAATCTTGAGGATGCCATCGGGCACGCCCGGCGCTACCTGGAGGTAGACGAGCTCGCTGAGCACATACACCGGGACCTAATCCGCCTCCACGCGACCGCTGGAGATCTTAGAGCAGCTAGTGAACAATATGAGCGGTGCGCCGTTCTGTTGGAGCGAGAACTGGGCGTGAGTCCGCTGCCCGAGACCCAAGCCGTCTATCAGGCGGCTCGACAAGGCCGGGTGCGTGCCAAGAGTACGGCGCCCTCTCCCAATTGGACGACGCTCCCCAGCCTCAGCGCCCCACTCGTAGGACGCCAAGAGGCGCTCCGCGATCTGAATCAGGCCTACGACGACGCCCGGGCAGGTCGCGGGAGGATTTTGCTCATCTCAGGCGAGGCCGGCATCGGTAAATCCCGTCTCATCGAGGAGTTCGTGAGCAACTTGGGCAATGGTGCAACGCCTGCGACCGGAAGCGGGCACGAGACAGAACAGGGGATATCCTACGGCCCTCTGGTCGAAGCTTTGCAACCGCATCTGGATGCCAAGGACCCGGCAGTCCTCGATCGGGCGTCGGTCCGTCTGGCAGAGCTTGCGCACTTGATGCCTGACCTCGAGGAAAGGCAGTCTCCAACAACGCCGCAGACCCCTGTGGAGCCTCCGCGGCAGCAACGCGTCTTCCAGGCGCTCACTCGATCCATCATCAGCCTCTCGCACCAAGCAACGAACTCAGGGAGCCTCATTGTCCTGTGCCTGGACAACCTCCATTGGGCGGACATGACTACGTTATCGTACTTGGGCTACCTGGGACGGCACATTGCCGGCGCTCCAGTCCTCGTGCTCGCCGCCTATCGGCCAAGTGAATTGCAGCCGGATGCCCTCCGCGGACAACTGCTCCGATCGGGCGTCCTGCGGGAGATCAGCCTGGGTGGCCTCCAACAGGCGGATATCCTCCGTCTCGTCCGGCACCTGACTGGACAGGAAAGTGGTATCGCACGACTCAGTCGTCGGCTTCATCGTGCCGTCGGTGGCAACCCGTTCTTCTTGCTGGAGATCGTGCGAGCGATGCTCGAGACAAGAGTGTTGGAGCAAGAGGTATCGGGATGGAGCAGCGCCAGGGTGGAGGACTCGGCGGCCGATCTCGAGTTTCCCATCCCCAGCACGGTGTCGGACGCAATCCGCGGTCGACTTCGACGTCTCGACCGTCGAACCGAGCAGGTCCTCGAGACGTGCGCTGTGCTGGGCTACCAATTTGATCATGACCTGATATGGGGCACGAGTGGGCGGAGCGAGGAGGAGGTGGTCGACGCGCTGGACATCCTTCTGTCCCGTCAGATCGTGACCGAGGCGAACGGTGAATACCGGTTCATTCACGACTTGACACGGAGCGCAGTATACGCCGACCTTAGCTACGGACGTCGCCGACTGCTCCACCGGCGGGCTGGCGAGTCGCTGGAGGAGCTGTGGCCCGAGAAGGCCGTGACCCTGGCACGCCACTTCGAACGGGCTGAGCAGCCCGACAAGGCCGTCCACTATCTGCACACAGCCGGGAACAATGCGATGCTCGTGGCCGCACCTCAGGAGGCATCCGCTCACTTGAGACGGGCCGTCGCCTTGCTCAGAACGCTTCCCCCGTCGCTGGAGCGCGATGAGAAGGAACGGAACCTCCAGCTGGCTCTCGGCGTCTCCCTCCAGATGGCTACGAGCCACGGAACGCCTGCGGCATCTGTCGCCCACGCCAGGGCGCGAGACCTGTGCCGTTCGTTGAACGACGCCGAGGGGCTGTTCAGGGCACTTGGGTTGCTCCTCATGTCGCATACCACTGCCGGTAGGCACCAAGAGGCAGGCCAGATCGGCGTGGAGCTCCTCGACGCAGCCCGACAGACCGGGGATCCAAGCGCAGAGATGGTCGCTCACTGGCAGATCGGTGTTCAGCGCTTGATCGTAGGTAATCTGATCTTGGCGCGCGAGCATCTGGAGGAGGCTGTCGCTCGCCACCGCCCGAACCGCCACCGGCATCTCATCTTCCGCTACGGTATGTCGCCCGGCGTGGTCAGCCTCGGAGCCCTGGCGTTCGTCCTGTGGGCGCTTGGGTACCCGGAACGTGCGTTGGACGTGAGCCTCGACGGCATCGCGCTGGCCGATGAGCTGGCCTACCCCCCGGGACTGGCTATGGCTCAGGTCTACGCCTGCGGTGCTCACGGCTTCTGCGGAGACTGGGCGAAGGTCCGTGAACTCGCCGAGGCCACCCTGATGATCTCGGAGGAACACGGCCTGCCGTACTGGTACACCGCTGGCCTCGTGAACCGAGGGCGTGCTCTCGTGCACCAGGGAAACGTCGAGGCTGGCGTCATCAGCATGCGGCAAGGCATCGACCGGAGTCGAGAGATGGGCGCCGAGGCATTCACTGTGCTCCAGTTCACCATGCTGGCGGAGGCCTGTCTCGAAGCTGGACTGGTCCGCGAGGGCCTGAGCGCCGCTGAAGAAGGTCTGGACATCGCGCGTCGGACCGGAGAGCTTTTCTTCGCTCCGGAGGCCTGGCGGCTCAAGGGTGAGTGTCTCTCCAAGACCGGCGAGCAGCAGACCGAGGGCTCTGTCGCCGTGGGTACTGAGGCGAAGGCCGCATACCGCCGCGCTATGGAGCTGGCGCGAGACCAGGAGGCCAGATCCCTTGAGCTGCGCGCAGCGATGAGCCTATGCAGATCGGAGAGAAGCCAGGGCCGAAGCTCGAATACCGACCCACTCCTGATGGGACTATACCACTCGTTTGACGAGGGGCACGACACCTGGGACTTGAGGCAAGCTCGCACACTTATGGGCATTCCCTGATAGCCCGCCTCTGTACACATTCTGTACACAGCCTTATGCTAGACTGTCGGCCAATTGAGGTCGACAGTCTTTTTTTGCCTCTAGCGCATCCGTTGGGGCGATCCTACACTACGGGCGTGGCGCGGGCCGCTATGTGCTACGTCTGAATCTCGTTGTTCGCGGGCGGCTGGCGCGTCCACCGCATCAATCCGAGAGAAGGCTCAGAGTGGCCCAGCTAGCCGAAGGAACACCCGGTGGCCTACGTCAGCCAGTGGACGCTTTGTCACCACCCGGGCGGGCCCAAGATGTACCGGTCCGTGCCTAAATCTAGCGAGCGGCAATGCTCGCGGCGCGGTACTGTCGTACGCGCGAGTGACGGGATGGTGCTGCGGGAAAGCCCTGGAGTTGCTTCTTCGCGACTGACACCTCTGGAACGGTACGGAATCCCGCAGCGGTCTGCTCTAGGCCTCGTGAGCAGGAGGTGAGTTTGAACGAAACCCTGTCTAGCTCGACCTACGTCTCCTTCATTCTGAGGATATGGCGCGAACGGGACCTCGAACGCCCCGACAGCCCTGTGGGCCAGTGGCAAGGAGAGGTCGAACACATCCAGACCGGTGAGCGGCGGTCTTTCAGCAGCATTGACGCCGTCGTCGATTTCCTCCGCGCTCAGGTTGTCGAACCCGGCCAGATGTCTCCATCAAGAGACCCCTGAGCAGGTGTTTGCCTCCGATTCGGACCCACGGACAGATATGTGCCTCCTCCGTTCTTGCTGGAACCGGTAGCGATGGACAACCCCTCTCTACACGATTCTCATCACCGAGAAAAGATGCGTGCCCCCGTGAACAACAGCAGGCTTGAACCGGGAAGGAGGGAGCAACAAGACATAAGATGACACTCGCCCGCGTTGCGGGTGCCACAGCTGAACACAAAAAAACGTTGCCCGAGGAAGCCGGTCTTCCGTGCTGCCCAAGCTCGCAAACGCAGCGGGCCGTAGACTGTCCGACTCGGAACAAAATGGGGACTTAGCACACCAGGGGAGGTAGACGTGAGAAGGAAGACGCTCATTGGCTTGATGATGGTTCTCGGATTGCTGTTTGGCTTGACGGGTGGTGGGGCAGTGGGCCAGGGAATCGGCCCGCAGGAAAGCGCCGGACCGCAGGCCGCCGTGGGGACAGCCTTCACCTATCAGGGACGCCTGCTAGACAATGGATCCGCCGTGAACGGCACGTGTGACCTGCGTTTCGGCCTGTACGACTACGGACTCTCCCCCACCTTGGTGGACGGACCCGTGGACGTGACGGGTGTCGCGGTCAGCGACGGCTATTTCGCCGCCGACATCGACTTCGGCGCCGACGCCTTCACCGGCGAGGCGCGACAGATGCAGATCGCCGTTCGCTGTCCGTCGGGCAGCGGCTCCTATTCGACCCTCGGTGGTATGGTACCGCTGACCGCGGCCCCGTACGCCCACAGCCTGCGACCAGGGGCGACCATCGCCAGCGATACTGCCGGCGAGCTTGGTTCGGTGCTTCACGTTGAGGACTCCTACACTGGCCTGTTCCTGAGTGCTGCTGTCGAAGGTCAGTCGACTCAAGGAACCGGTGTGCGGGGCGAGTCCGCCTCCGGTCACGGGGTCCACGGCGAGGCAACAGCCGCGACTGGAGCCACATACGGGGTTTATGGCAAGAGCAACAGTAGCGACGACGGCAGCTACGGCGGCTACTTCGTCGGGTACGGGGGAGTCTTCGGCCGCGGAACTGGCTCGTTCGGGCCGGGCGTCAAGGGGACTTCCACAGACGAGGCCGGCGGCTATTTCACGAGCACCAACGATGTTGGCGTGTTTGCGCGCAGCGAGAACAGCTGGGGCGTGTATGGATACGCCGCTGGGAACAGCGGTCAGACGTACGGCGTCTACGGCAGAAACGACTCGAGCGCTGGTCGCGGGGTATACGGCTATGCTAGCCCCAGCAGTGGTACCACCTACGGCGTCTACGGCGAGGCGGAGTCACCTAGCGGTCATGGTGTCTTCGGAACGAGTCCCAGCACGGATTACCAGGTTGCCGGCGTGACGGGCTCCAACACCGGGGGCGGCGCCGGCGCTGGGGTCTACGGATACAGCCTCGGCGGCTACGGCGTACACGGTCGTGCCACGAGCGGTACCGGCGTCTACGGCAGCGGATCCACAACGGGCACCGTTGGCCTGGCGACTGGGAGCGGAACCACGTATGGCGTCTACGGCCGGGCGACTTCCCTTTCGGGTCGAGGCCTGTACGGTGAGGGCGGATTCTACGGGCTCTACGCCGTAGGTGCGGACAGTACCGGACTCAGCTACGGCGCGTTCGCCAAGACCGACACCACCGGTCCCGGCTACGGCGTTCGGGCCGAGGCGAACAACACCGAAAACGGGTATGGTGGATATTTCGAAGCCACGGACCACGTGGGTGTCTACGCAAAAGGTGAAGACGGCGGCTCCAGGACCGTTGGAGACGTGGAACTCGGCGGCAGTTGGGGCGTGATCGCGGCACAGGAAACGTGGAATAGTAGCATGTCCCTTCTGAGCAACGATGATGTTGTCGTCTATCTGGACAACAATGACGACGACGACAGCTCTTGCTTCTCCGTGTACGATCCGGGCGACAGCCCTATCGTCCCAATCTGGGAGGTCTGCCACACTGAGCCCGCTGCCTCAAGCATCAAGACAGACGACCACGGCACTCAGAAGCTGTACGCCTCGGAGAGTCCTGAGCCATGGGTTGAGGACTTCGGCACAGCGACGCTGGTTGAGGGAAGCACGACTGTGGTCATCGAGCCCATATACGCCCAGACCGTCAACCTTGACGACTATCACGTCTTCCTGACACCCCTGGGGGACTGCAATGGCCTGTTCGTCGAGGCGAAGGGCCCCACGTCCTTCGATGTCGGTGAGCTGGCTGGCGGGACCTCCAACGTTTCCTTCGACTACCGCATCGTCGCTCGCAGATCGGGTTCGGATAGTGCCGCGGCACAGGAGGTAAGTCCATGAGGAGAGTGAGACTACTGCTGGCTGTTGCCTTGACGCTCATCGTCGCCAGCGCAGCCCTCGCCCAATCCGGGAACGGCTACGACCTGACCTGGTGGACCGTGGACGGAGGCGGCGGGCAGGTTCAGGGCGGCGGATATACTCTCACGGGCACCGCGGGTCAACCTGAGCCGGGCCCCGTCCTGGCCGGGGGCGATTACACGCTCTACAGCGGGTTCTGGTCGGCAGCCCCGGCCGCCCCGCCCGCCTGCACAGCCGTGACCAGCGTCGATCTCAACCTGGTGACCGCGGGCGACATCTACACGGACACAACGGTACAGTTCAGCGCCAATATCGCCCCCAACAACGCCGATAAACCCTACACCTACACGGTCGACTACGACGACTGGGACACAGCCACGTCGACTAGTAGTGCCGATCCCCTTACGACGCCCCTCCATACGTTCGATACCGTGGGGACCTACGACGTCCTAATCAAAGTCTGGAACTGCACCATGACCGAGGGCCAGGCCAAGACGGACACGGTCCGCGTGACGGTGATGACCAAAGCCGATCTCGACGAGCACATCTTCCTGCCGATGGTGATGAAGAACTGACGAGATTCCCGCGTGCAGCGCTACGGAGGTGAGCGATCGTCGTAGCGTAGAGACGCCGATGGTTCGAGGCCAGTTGACCTGGCCTCGAACCGCCGGTACGTATTGCCGCTAAGAGGAAGGAGACGCCAGAATGCGTAAGAAGAGGGGATTCGGTGTCGCGATGGCCTGCGGACTCGGCCTGATCCTGACGTGCGCTGTGCTGGTTGCCGGAGGAGCTCAAGCTCAGACTCCCGAGCTTGCGGAGCTGCTCGGCCCCTCCGGGCCACTGGGTTCGGGTTTCACCTATCAGGGCCACCTCATCCGAAACGGGAGCACCGTCAGCGACACGTGCGACTTCCAGTTCACCCTCCACGACGCGCCACAGAACGGTTCCCAGATCGGCGCGACGCAGACGAAGACCAATGTACCGGTCGGTGACGGGCGCTTCACCGTCAGCGACTTGGATTTCGGCGTCGGGGCCTTCCCCGGGGACGAGCGCCATCTGGCGATCAGCGTGCGCTGCCCCGCCGGGAGCGGGAGCTACACGGCTTTGAGCGGGCGCGTTGCTCTCCGCGCCGCGCCCTACGCCTTCTACGCGCTGAACGCACCATGGTCAGGCCTGGAGAACAGGCCGACCGGGCTCGACGACGGGGACGACGATACCACCTACACCGCTGGGATCGGGCTCGATCTCAGCGCCGGGGCCTTCAGCGTACTGACCTCCGTCGTCCAGGAGCGCGTGGCAGAGACGTGTCCCACCGGCTCCTCCATCCGCGTCATCCACCCGGACGGCACCGTCGATTGTGAGACCGATGACGTCGGCACCGGTGACGGCGGGGGCGACATCACAGCGGTCAATGCGGGCAGCGGCCTCCTCGGCGGAGGCACCAGCGGCGAGGTGACTCTGGCCATCGACTTCGACGGGACGGGCAGCGGGGCAACAGCAGCGCGCTCCGACCACGATCACGACAATAGCTATTATAGGCAGAGCGAGCTCCAGGGTGACAAGACGGCCAGCGTCCATTGGAACAATATCACAAACGTGCCCCAGGGACTGGGTGACGGTGATAATGACACAACCTACTCCACGGGCACCGGACTCTCTCTCGCCGGCACGACGATAAGCATCATTCCTGCCTACCGAATGCCTCAGGGGTGCGCCGATGGACAGGTGGCCAAATGGGACGTTGGGTCGAGCGTCTGGTACTGCAGCGATGACTTGGGCGGAACCAGCGGAGCCTGGTCCCTGACGGGCAACGCTGGCACGGATCCCGACACCAATTTCGTGGGTACCACTGACGCAGTGACCCTGACGCTTGCCGTGAAAGGTGCGGCCGCGCTGCGCCTGGCACCTGTCTCCAACATCAATCTCGGCCCCAACGTGATCGGTGGGCACTCTGCGAACAACGTACGCGGTTCAGTGACGGGGGCGACGATCGGAGGCGGCGGCGATGTGTGGAATCCCAACGTCATCTCCGGCACAGCGGGTACGGTAAGCGGCGGATCGGGGAACACGGCCGGCGGCGACGCCGCCACCATCGGCGGCGGAGATAGCAACACGGCCTCCGGACCCGGTTCCACGGTTGGGGGAGGCCTCGGGAACAGTGCTACGAGGGCCTACGGTACGGTCGGCGGAGGCGGGCTCAACACCGCCACCGGGTTTGGGGCCACCGTTGGGGGCGGCGGCGGAATCGGCATACATAGTGCGTATGGCAATACTGCCAGCGGCAATTGGAGCGTCGTCGGCGGTGGAGCCAACAACTACGCCGGAGGCATCACGTCCACGATCGGCGGTGGTCAGTACATCAGCGTGAGTGCAGCGGGGGCCACGGTGGCCGGTGGCTCTCGAATCACTGTCACGGGAGGCTACGCAGCCGTGGGAGGAGGCCTCGACAACCACGTCACGGGCACCATCGCCACCGTCGGGGGCGGCTACCGGAATAGAGCCGCCGATTCCTACGCCACGGTGAGTGGGGGCGGGCACAATGACTCACGTGGACTCGGCGCTGCCGTTGGAGGTGGTGGCTCGAACACCGCCAGCGGTGCCTGCTCAGTCGTGGCCGGCGGCGGTGGGTTCTCTCCCTTCGTTGAGCTGGGCAATACTGCTAGCGGGGACCGGGCCACCATTGGCGGAGGCGATACCAACGTAGTTGCCTCCTCCTATGGCACGATCGGAGGAGGAAAGAGTATCACAGTCACCGGTGACTACGCCACCGTAGGCGGCGGGCAGAATATCGACGTCGCGGCCACCGGGAGCGCCGTCGCTGGAGGCTCCTACATCACGGTCACGGGCGACTACGCGGCTGTGGGCGGCGGCCACGAGAACCAGGTGGACGGTGATTTGGCAACGCTAGGTGGAGGCATTCTGAATTCCGCTTTTGGTGAAGCCTCCACAATCGGTGGCGGCCGGAGTATTCGGGTGACCGGAGAGGCAGCCACGGTTGGCGGTGGCGACACGAACGTGGTCACGGCGGCATTTGGCACCGTCGGCGGCGGGACATCCATTTCTGTCACAGGCAAATTCGGCACCGTGGGAGGAGGCACACAAAACCACACGGTCGGAACCGCTGCGACCATAGGAGGGGGTGGCTACAACACTGCAATAGGAGAGGCTAGCACCATCGGCGGCGGTTCCTTTGTCACCGCCACGGGCTACGCATCGACCGTAGGCGGGGGAGTACATAACACCGCGTCTGACAACGTTTCGACCATCGGAGGCGGCGCATACATCAGCGCTACGGGCCCCGCGGCCACTGTGGGCGGAGGGGCGTACATCCATGCGAGAGGTGAAGGCGCCACCGTTGCCGGCGGCACGTACATCACGGTCACAGCAGACTATGCCACCGTCGGTGGGGGCGGGTACAACACGGCTAGCGGCATCGGCTCCGTCGTCGCCGGCGGCGGGGGCGAGGATCCGATCGTCGTGCGCAACCTGCCCAACACGGCCAGTGGCATGCTCAGCGTGATCGGTGGCGGCGGACTGAACCGTGCTAGTGAGGGATACGCTACCGTCTCCGGAGGCCAAGGAAACACCGCCGATGCCTGGGCCGCCACCATCGGGGGCGGTGAGCAGATCACGGTAACGGGCAGCTGGGCCACCGTGGCCGGAGGCACGGAGAACGTAGCCGAGGGTGACTATGCCTCCATCGGCGGGGGCCAGATGCACATCGCCGAAGGCAAGGATGCCACCGTCTGCGGCGGATGGGCAAATGCTGCCAAGGGCGATCAATCCGTCGTATGTGGCGGCTACGACAATGAGGCCGTCGGCGACCATGCCACAGTTAGCGGCGGCTACAACAACGAAGCAGGAGCCAATTTCTCCACCGTGGTCGGCGGCCACAGCGCGGAGGCATCGCACTTTGGCTCAGTAGCTCACGCAGCGGGGAGCTTCAGCGAGGCGGGGGACGCTCAGCAGGCTTTCTATGTCCTGCGCGGAACGACCTATGATGACACACCGACCGAGTTGTTCCTGGATGGTGCCTCTCAGCGCCTGACCATTGGACACCGCTCGATCACCTTCGACATCTTGGTCGTTGCGCGAACTGCTGGCTCCATTCCGTACTCGGCCGGGTACACCACTCAAGGTGTCATTGAAGGGTGGGGGGCTAATACAGTGAACACCGTCTTCGGTACACCAGTCGTCACAAAGCTCGGAGACGACATCGGCGGCACGGACTTCGATCTCGACGATTCCAACGGTGCCCTGGTTCTCGAGGTGACGGGGCCCCCCGACAGGACTGTGCGCTGGGTCGCCACCGTGCGGACCGCCGAGGTGGCATGGTAGCCTATGGCCGCTAGGTTGCAGAGCATCCGGGGCCCAGCTGGGCCGGGCAGCGCCTCCGGAGGCCGAAGCATCGCCAGAAGGCGCAATGCCAACTCGATCGAGTGCAACGACTTGAACCACGCTGCATCCACTGGCAGCGACGACCCATTGATCACGCCCCTGGAACACACGTTTGCCATGGTGCGGGACTACGACGTGTTGGCGAAGGTCTGGAACTGCACCTTGGCCCAGGGACGGGCCTAGACAGACACGGTCCGCGCAACGGTGACAACCAAAGCCGCCTTGGACGAGCACATTGCTAGCCTACGTTGTGAAGAGCTGACGCGAACCCCTGGTGTAGCGCCACGAAGGTGTGCGCTCGCTCTGGGGCGGGGACCCGGGATGGGTGGACGCTCAGTAGCCTGGGCGTCCACCCACCGTAACGGATTGACACTCAGACAGAGGAGACGCCGAGATGAATAGGAAGAGGGTGCTCGGTGTGGCGACGGCCTGTGGCCTCGGCCTGATCCTGACGTGCGCTGTGCTGGTTGCTGGCGGAGCGCAAGCTCAGACCCCCGAGCTTGCTGGGCTGCTCGGCCCCTCCGGGCCCTTGGGTTCAGGTTTCACCTATCAAGGCCACTTGATCCGAAACGGGAGCACCGTCAG
>Ga0180432_10005705_pt1 | contig 16436 bp, 18 predicted proteins | sample SS_ome_10_FD_132414 | JGI IMG/M metagenome (GOLD analysis project Ga0180432, IMG submission 132414) | Hypersaline lake sediment archaeal communities from the Salton Sea, California, USA - SS_1_MS_2 metaG | ecosystem: Environmental > Aquatic > Non-marine Saline and Alkaline > Hypersaline >... | reverse complement strand
ATGGCTTAAGGACATTCTGCCAGACGGTGGTATAAGTGGGAACCTTTGGATCCGCAGGCAGGCCATACTTTTCAGGAGCATCAGCCAGTATATAGAGAACATGCAAGCCACCGAGTTCATCCTTACCGTATAGTCTGGCGTTGCCCCCGAGTTCTGCTACTCTGGCTTGTGCTGTGTTCACCAGCGTGCGCCGATCACCAAAGGCAAGGGCGCCGGTAGGGCAGGTTTTTACACAAGCCGGCAGGTACCCGTTATCAATACGATTCAGGCCCGATGTAGTGCAGGCAGTACATTTAGTGATTCTGTCACCCAGCCCGCTGACCCGGCTGGCATCGAGTTTAGGGATACTGAAAGGACAGGCATCTATGCAGTACCCGCAGTTAGTGCATTTATCCTTATTTATGGCCACGAATCCGTCAGTGCGTTTGTAGAGCGCTCCGGTGGGGCACACCTTCACGCAAGCGGCATCTGTGCAGTGCATGCAGGCTCGTCTTGTAAACAGCCATTGCAGAGTTCCGTTATTGCCCACTTCCCTGAACTCCATCTTGAGCCAGGTCTGGGTCGATAAATCCTTAGGATTTTCATAGCTGCCCCAGTTGGTGGTTTCCTCTGATTCAAGGCCGTTCCAGTTTTTGCATGCAACCTGGCATGCCCGGCAGGCTGTGCATTTGGTAGCATCATAAAGTATCGCTTTTGACATTATTTGCTTACCCCCTAACCTTCGTTATGTTGCACAGGAAGGTCTTGTATTCAGGTATAGTGGTATTGGCATCTCCCACATGAGGAGTCAGCACGTTACCACTACTTCCGTTAGGGCTGATGCCGGTCGAGAGCCCGGTGTAGCCCCAGTGCCAAGGTATTCCAATCTGGTCTACCCATTTAGTCCCTATTTTCAGCCTTTTGAAGCGCGGCGTTACTATTGCCACCGCCTCGATCGAGCCTCTGGCCGTGCTCACCTCAACTGTATCGCCGCTCCTGATCCCCCTTTCGGAGGCGAGTTCTTCGCCCATCTCTGCTATAGGATTGGGTTGGAGCTCAACCAGCCAGGGGAGATTGCGGGTCATTTGCCCTGCCTGCCAGTGCTCGGTTAGCCTGTAGGTCATGCCGACACAAGGAAATCTATCCGGTGTTCCCTTCTCATTCCATATCTTGCCGTTCATCTTCAACTCGCCGACGTAGCAACAGGGATTGTTGAACCCCGGTGTGCCCTTTGCGCTTGTATCAACAACACCCGTTATCAGGTTCTCCTGCAAGGGACTTTCCCAGGGCTCGTATGCTACGGGTAGCGGACCCTCAGCCCGACCGTAGCCCCATATCTTGCCCACACCCTCGCGGTGCATGATAAATGGCAGGAATTTGGAACCTTCATCAGCGAGATTAATCGGCGCCCATCCGCCATCCGGCACATCACCTCCCCACTTTGTTATCGCGCCAGTCCATTTTATTACCGGATTATCCTTGTCCCAGGGTTCGCCGTTGAGGTCAACGGAAGCCCTGTTGTAAATGATGCGTCTGTTTATCGGCCAGCACCATGTCCAGCCCGAATAGAGGCCGATCTGGTTCAGGCTTCTATCTACAGGATCGTGCTGCTTGGCTTTGTTGTTTCCATCCGCATCGAACATACCGCAATAGAGCCAGTTGCCGGAGCAGGTGGAACCATCGCTCTTCAGCTTGCCGAAGCTGGTAAGCGCAGCACCCGTGTTCCAGTCGTACCCGTTGAACTCCCTGGCAGCAATATTGGGGTCAGCTTCGGCAGCGCCCTCACGATAGTCCCAGAAAAGCTGGGTAATGGCTTCGGAAAATTTGCCGCCCTCACTGGCATACAGCTCTTTTAACTTAAGCATGAGTTCATCGATTATTTCCAGATCAGATTTGGCTTCACCGATAGGTTCGAGGGCCTTCCATCGCCACTGGGCCCAGCGGCCGCTGTTGGATATGCTCCCCTGCTTCTCGTAGGAACATGCCGCCGGCAGCATGAATACCTCCGTATCGATTGCCGAGGTGTTGGCGCCCGCCCGTTTCCAGAAGGCTGCCGTCTCTGTCTCAAACAGGTCGGTGACCACCAGCCAGTCGAGTTGTTCCAGAGCCTTGCGTTCGCCCTCGGAATCGGGACCGCCCACCGCCGGGTTCTGCCCCCAGCACATCATGCCCTTCACTATTCCAGCAGCCGCTGCCTCAAAAACTTCTATATGAGTATAACCATCACCACCTGTCACCCTGGGCAAGTAGTTGAATCCGAAGTCGTTAGCTGCGGTCGCGTTATCTCCATACCACGCCTTGAGAAGGCTGACTATGTACTTCTTGTAATTGGGATCGTCATCGTTGTACCACCACCAGCTGGCGCTCTTATCTCCTGCCAGACCCTGGGGCGTGATAAAATCCTTTGCTCCCTTGGCCCTCGCGATGTAATCATTCAAGCTTTGATCCGTATGTGTTGGGACAGCCAGATAACCGGGGAGAATATGAGACAGGAGGCACATATCGGTGGAACCCTGAACATTGGAGGTCCCTCTCAGTGCATTTATGCCGCCACCGGCAACGCCGACGTTGCCCAGCAAGAGCTGGAGGATGGCATAACCCCTGATGTTCTGCGTGCCGTATGTATGCTGGGTGGTGCCCATGGCATACATTATGGTACCGGCTTTGCCAGGCGCTCCGGATTCAGCATACGTTTCCGTGACCTCAAGGAAGGTCGACTTGGGACACCCGGTGACCTCCTCCACTTTTTCCGGTGTGTAGTCTTTGAAATTTTCCCACAATAACCTGAGTACACACTTGGGGTCCAGGTCTTCCCATCGAGTCCAGGTATTGTTAACCAGTGCCTGATCAGAAGCGGGAGTGGTGGCATCAGCGTACATCCATGTTGACTTGTCATACTTACCCAATTTGCCCGGGGTACCATTGGTGGAAGCGGTATACCCACTGAACAGCCCAGTGCCGGTATCGGCGGGGCCTTTGTAATTCGAGTTGATAATCAGAGCGGCATTGGTATACTGCGTGACATATGTCATGTTGTACTTTTGCACACGCTCCGAAGGGCTCGATTTCTGCATATCATCCAGTATGTACCTTATCATGCCTCCAATAAAAGTTATGTCGCATCCCGACCTCATTGGAGCGTAGATATCAGCTTTGGATGATGTGCGGGTGAAACGCGGGTCAACATTGATGAGTTTTGCTCCGCGCTCTTTAGCTGCTGTGACCCACTTGAAGGAGACGGGGTGGTTCTCCGCTGCATTGGAACCGATAATCATTATGCGGTCCGAGTTTCTGATATCGATCCAGTGATTGGTCATCGCTCCCCTACCAAACGACTCTGCCAGAGCCGCTACTGTAGCGGAGTGTCATATGCGTGCGCAGTGTTCGAGATACACCAGCCCGAGAGCTCGAGCCATTTTGACCAGAGCATAGCATTCTTCGTTGTCTAGCTCGCCGCCGCCGAAGTTAGCAATTGCATCCGTGCGGTTCACGGTGTACTGTTTGCCACCAACCGTAACCTTCTCCAGCCAGTTGTCGTCCCTGGTTTTCTTTATCCGCTTTGCGATCTGGTCGATGGACCAATCCCAACTCTTCTCTTGCCAGTCGGAAGAGCCTGGCGCGCGATAGAGCGGCTTGGTCAGACGATAGGGATTGTCCTTCCCATCAACAGTGTGGAACTGAGAGAGCGCCTGTCCTTTGGAACAAAGTGTGCCTTCGTTGATCGGATGATCCGGATTTCCCTCAATGTTCAGCACCTGTTTTCCGTCGGGGGTCGCTGTCACGAGCGCTCCGCAACCAACAGCGCAGTAACAACAGATAGTGGATGTTTCGCCAATGGGCTGCTTCTTCAGCCGGATAGTCTTGGGAACATCCCCGGGACGAATCCCTCGAAACATCACCAATCCCCCCATACCAGCCCCGCTTACTTTAAGAAAATCTCTTCGGCTTAATTCCATCAGTCACCTCCTCTTTGCGCTCAGATTTGGAAAGATTAGAAAGCTTGCTTACAAGAACTAGACCTAATTTGCTCCATAATAAGCTCAACTTCCAATCCTGTCAATAGGGGGGTATAATTAGTGAGGTTACGTGGAGGAATCGTTCATGTCACAAGAAGATATAACAAGAGAAACTGTAATCAGACGGCTGCGAAGAATAGAAGGGCAGGTACGAGGCATTCAAAAAATGGTTGATGAGGGACGTGAATGTGAAAACGTCATAACCCAACTTGTAGCTATCCGATCGGCCATTGACGGTGTCGGCGCATTGGTGCTGAATAACTACATGAGGCTTTGCTTCAACGACGGAACTGATGAGTGCTCTGCAACTGTTAGTTCGCTTGCCAGGTCTGTTGCTATCTGGGGAAGAGTGCGTAGCGGGAACGATCTCTAGTTAGTAAACTTAATTGCAATCAAATTCGGGATTTGCCACATACCATACCGGGGTATGCTAAAACAAGACCTGTCGTCACCACATCTCGAAATATAAAAAAACTGGAGCGATGATAACGCTCCAGTTTTTGCTTCAAACTAATTCCTCTTTTAAATTTCTGCGGTTTCTATTTCTGTAGACTATCATACCACTTGCCATAGTGATGCTTGGCATAAGTGGGAGAAATCTTACCGGTCAGTATCGATTTAAACGACTCAGTCATCCTTGGGTGAATTGCGCCCAGATAGATATGCACAAACAGCATAATCAGCACAAGCACAAATGCAAGGCCATGGATAACCAGTGACCACTGAAAAACGCTTTCTGATACGCTGCCTTTGGCAAACCACATTATTGCGCCAGTAGCCACAAATATCACCCCGGTACCAAGAATTACCAATTGCCACATCTTCTGCCCGGTATTCACATGACCCTGCGGGGGCATTTTGTCCTCTGGTCCCCCAAAATAATAGTCCGGCGCTGCCATCATCCAGCCCAAATCTCCCTTGTTAAAGCTGAAACAGTCTTTTACAAACTGTAATGCCATCTTGGGATTGAGCGGGATATATGCCAAGGCTCCGCCTACAAAGATGACTACTGCTACACGGTGGATTATTCTGGTAGCTCCACCTGCAGCCGGGCCGCCACAACTTGGGAAAAACAGGATTGCACCGGTAACTAACAATGCCAGGAACGCTATTGTATGTATCCAGTGGAACCAGACTGTTCGCCTTTTGAAACGCTCAATCGTTCTTGCTTCCATCATTCTTTCCCCTCTCTAGCGATCCTCGTACGGGCCACCAGATAGTTCAACCCAAAACCAGCCACAGCCGCCACCGCTGCTCCGGCTCCAACCCACTGAATGACATCATGTACAGCCGCAGCGGCCGGCACCTTCGGGTCAGTTGGCAGACCCTCTGCCTCAGGAGAATCTTCAAGCACGTACATTACGTGCAATCCACCCAGTTCGCTGCCGCCATAAAAACAGGCTTTAGGATTTGTCTTCTGCAATTCTGCTACCCGCTGTTGTCCCTCTTCCAACAACTCACTGCGCTTGCCGAACTTGATAGATCCAGTCGGGCAAGCTTCAGCACAGGCAGTCTGCATGCCTTTTTTTAATCTATCTATGCAAAATGTGCATTTATCCATTTGGCAATCGCCGCTAACCTTATTCTCCTGCAACTGAGGGACTTCAAACGGACAAACTTGGGTACAATACCCACAGCCTGAACAATTATCTCTGTCAAACTGGACAAATCCCAACTCGTTATAATGCAGGGCACCTGTTGGGCAAACTTTTACACAGGCTGCATCTGTGCAATGCATACACGCATGTTTCCTGAAATGCCACTCCCCGCTTTCTTTTTTGGTGAATAGCGTTGTCCATGTAGCCGGAGCAAGTTCTGGCGGATTATCAGGATCAGGGAGTTGTTCTACTTCCGGCAATCCGTTAGCGCGTTTGCACGCAAGATAGCACATCCAGCAACCAATGCACTTGGAAACGTCAATAAGCATCGCAACCTCGGACAGGTTATCGAACTGTTGAGCACCGTTGCCTTTTTTCCCGAGTTCCAACGGCTTTAATAATGCTATGCCTGCCGCTGCCCCGGCTGAACCTTTAACAAAGTCTCTTCTTGTTAACTCCATAACTCTGCCTCTCAAAATCCTATCTTTTGGCCCGTTACCATTCAGGATCAGGTATTTCCTCTACTATCACGCCTTGATTAGCGCCCATTTCGTCTTCAGGGATATCTTTTTCCGTCAGGAACAAATCTGCATTACCATGGCAGGATTCGCAGCTTTCGTTTTGCGGCGTATGTAACTGGATATTATGTGGAGTAGCATATTTCCACGTAGGCACATTATCGAATTCCGGCAACAGGTTATCGCCATAAAAGGCAAACAGATCGGTATTAACAGGAATGTGCCGCAGCACCACATACTTGGCCGGTATTTCGCTGGAGCTTACCGGATTGAGCCCAATCTTAAATTCCATTTCTGCCTTTTCGGTAGTGAAGACAGGTTCTCCATCTTCATCAAGGCTCGCATGGCAATTGTAGCACCCCTTATATTCTACAGCATGGCAAACATAGCAGGAAAGATCACCAATGTGTTGTTCATGCTGAGGATTTCCTTCAGTATTGGTCAAAACATCTTCGTGGCAACCGGAGTCATCACAGCTTGGCCCACTGGTTGTCTGATATCGCGTTTGGGCATCACCGATCGAGTAATGAACTTCGTCGCCATGGCAACTGGAACACTGCATTCCTTTTGTCCGGTGCACATCCGCTGGGACCCCTTCATAACTACCCATAAATTCGTTGCCCGCGCGAGCGCCATGACAGGTGATACAATTATCCTTCATTTTCGGAGGACTCTTGAATTCGTGTCCTGAGGTTAATCCACCCCCAGCCGACGTTGGGATGCTGACATGGCACTGACCGCAAGTGGTATGACAGGAATTGCAATGCCTGTCGAAATCCTGTGCAAGTTCCGAACCTTCTGAGAAATCGCCGCCTCTTGCTATCAGCCCATTCTTCATACCTGCTAGGGTAGTGTGAAAGCTGGTCTCATTTTGTTCCGCTATTGTCTTATGGCAACTGCCGCAGGTCAAATTGGAAGGATCTCTAATAACGCCCTCGTGGGCGGCATTCATTCCATCCTCGTTCATCTCCTCTACGTCAGCATTACCACCATGGCAGAGCACACATCCAACCTGTGCATGTACGCTTGCCTGGAAATCCTTATCATTAGCGAGAACCTTTTCCCATGCCTCCAACGGAGGCGCTTCGCCACCTCAGCCACCACCGCCTTCTCCCTCTTCTTCCTCAGGTGGTTCCACGGCCAGCTCTTTGAGCAGGGCTTTGTCTGTATGACAAGTTTCACACCCGGAAAGCGCTGTCGCGGTGGGAGTGCCCGATACTGCTGCTATAGGCGAGGGATCGACTGAATCATCGATACATCCAATTGCCACCAGAGCAACAATGAACAGCAATCCTACGAACAATATCACTAACTTTCTCATACCTGCCTCGCTTGCCTGATTTGTTGTATACTCATCAACCCGTGCAAAAGCTTTTAGTCTCTTGCACGGGTTTTTGGTTAATCTTCAAAAAAATATTTTTATTCGACTGCCAGATCCATAACTGAGCTATCAGGATTAAAGCACTTGTTCATGTGAACAGCTTCGTCCTGAGTCCATGAACACATCCCGAACTTCAAACTTTTTGCATCGTACCCAAGCATTTGCAGCATTGCTGTTGCCTGCGCCGCCGTTTGACCTGTGTAACAATAGACAACAATCGTCTCGTCAGCAGGCAGCTTGTCCAGATTATCAGCCAGCGCACCAAATCCAATATTGACCGCTCCGGGGATATGCCCGGCAGCGTAGTGCTCGGCACTGCGCAAGCTAATGATAAATGGCTCATCGGCGATCATGTCATTCAAATCGCTGGCTGTGATATATGCGGCGGAAACACTCGCAGCGGCAGCCTGCAAAATTTCAGCATCGTCACCGGAAGTTGTATTATCTATCTCCGGATAAGCATAGGTTTCTGTGGCCTCATTGGCTTCGGTCTCAACTGCGAAATCGCTCTGGTGCGCCTCGGCATTGAATCGTTTTACGTAAATATCAGGATTGGCTGTCCAGGAACTCATTCCGTGCTTTAGACTCTTAGCGTCATAACCCAGCACATTGAGCATCCCTGTAGCAAAGCCAGCCGTCTGGCCGGTAAAGCAATATACTACGAGTTCTTCATCTACTGGCAAAGAGGTAAGGTCTCCAAAAGCAACATTTGTTGAACCCGGAATATGTCCCACATCATAGGCATCCGCACTTCTGACGCTGACAATCGTGGGCGCATCACCCTCACCAATCAGATCATTAAGGTCGGCATTCGTGATGTACTTTGGCCCTGCGGCACAATTATCAGCAACCGCAGCTTTGATTACATCAAACTCAGATACTTCCACCGGTTCAGTTTCGGTTGCGGTTGGCTGGGTTTCAGTTGCTGTCGGCTGGGTTTCGGTCGCTGTCGGTTGTGTTTCAGTCGCTGTCGGCTGAGTCTCGGTTGCTGTTGGCTGCGTCTCGTCATCATCGCCGCCACAGGCTGTAATCAGAGGTAAAGCTACAAGTATCAGGGCTATTGTGATTATGATACCTATTTTTTTCCATTCGCTTTTCTGCATATTACTTACTCCTCCTTTGAATCTTGCGATTTTTTTCCTAGTTCAACTGGCAGTTTCTCTTGACTGATTTTCTGCCAACTATCAAGGTATTTAGGGAAAGCAGCAGCCCACCCTAACCACCCAAACACCTACATTGTGAATACTCCGACATACCACTTTCATCTAGCTCATGATACAATAACGCTGGGTGAGTGTCAACCATTTCAGACAGAGTAACACGGAATTACTGAGCAGATATTGTTTATATGTTGTTTTTTATGAACCACTGGTTCACCTTGGCTCCATTTTTTGCATAAGTAGATCACCATCAAACAGAAAGTGATGAAATGAGAATATAAATGGCAGATTTTGGTCATGTTGCCCTGATTCTAGCTTTCATAGCAACAATCTACACTGTATTTGCCTCAGCTATGGCTGCCCGAAGTGGTTCCCGTGCTTTCGCCACTAGCGCCCGGAACGGCTTGCTGGTAATCGCTACTCTCTATACACTGTCCCTTGTGGCCATAGCTTATGCGTTTATTACCAAGGATTTTAGTCTCAAGATAGTATCGGAACATGCCAGCAAAGATCTCACCGCACTCTACTCATTCAGTGCCATATATTCCTCCAAAGCTGGTTCAGTGTTTTTCTGGGGATGGCTGATTGCCTTGTTTGCCGCGGTGTTCGCCCTGCAAAAACATGATACTTACAGGCAGATCATGCCGTGGGCTGTTTCTATCATGTCGGTTATTCTGGCGTTTTTCCTTGCACTGGTTGTATTGGTAACAAATATATTTGAGAAATATTCAGGCCCTCATCTTCATGGTCTCGGGATGAATCCGCTCCTTCAAAATTTTGGGATGATAATTCACCCGCCATTGCAATACATTGGTTTCGCCGCATTCACTGTCGTATTTGCGTTTGCTATTGGAACGCTGATAGTGCGTGGCAGGGGCACCGAGTGGATCACCGCTATCAGGCGCTGGACACTGTTTGCCTGGTGCACTTTGGGGATAGGCAATCTGGTCGGAATGTGGTGGTCATACAATGAACTGGGCTGGGGTGGATACTGGGCATGGGATTCCGTGGAAAACGCCGGACTGATGCCGTGGCTGCTGGCAACAGCCTTCCTGCATTCAATCGCGTTGCGAAGGAAAAGAAATTATCTTCACACTTGGAGCTTTGCCCTGGCTATAGCTACCTTTGTTTTTATCCTGCTCAGCCCCTTTGTTACCCATGGCGGCATAGAGTCCCAACTGCACGGGTTTTACGCCTCTTCGTACGTGCCGTACATTCTATCCGCCATTCTGATAACCCTGGCAGGTTCTGTTGGATTGCTCTGCATCCGCTACGGATATTTTGAAAAAGAAGAGAAGCCATTATCGCTGATTTCCAGAGAAGGCGCCTTCCTCATTAGCAACATTGTCTTCGTTGCCCTAGTGCTCGTTATCGTTTCCGGGATGGTTTACCCTGAAATAGCCGGACGATTGGGCGAAAACGATGTCACAATAGAACGCAGCTATTATGACTGGGCTTGCGGGCCAATCATGCTTTTCATAGTGTTCTTCATGGGGTTCGGGCCCCTGCTGGGATGGAGAAAATCGTCCTGGAATCTGACAGTGCGGAACTTGCTGTACACATTGGTTCCTGCTGCGGTTGCTGCCATAGCCATCCTCATTTCAGGCATCGGCAACTGGTATTCCATTGCGGCCCTGGTATGCGGATTCCCGCTTTTCGCTATGTGTCTTGAATTGATCCGGGGTACAATGTCTCGCCATCGAATCAGAAGCGAAAATTACTTTCAGGCATTTTTCGCCCTCATCGGGAACAACCGGCCCCGCTACGGCGGGTTTGTAGCTCACACAGGGATTATCCTGATAACACTTGGGATAATCGGCTCATCCTTCTATGCGATTGAAACAACGGCGGCGTTGAATATCGGCAATTCGATAAGTGCCGGAGAATACGAACTGACCTATGATTCCCTGATCCTGGAGGAAACCGATTTAAAACGTAGCGCTATTGGGACTGTTTCGTTGTACAAAGGCGGCAATGCAATTGCTACCATGCACCCGGAGTTTAATTACTGGTTCGCTGCTCATGATTCGTTTGCGGAATCGGCTGTTCGGACAACCCCGGCGGAAGATGTTTTTGTTTCGCTGCTCTGGACCAGCTATGACCCGAATGACAAATCCGCTCTCTTCAGGGTTCTGGTGAATCCGCTGGTTGTGTGGATGTGGATCGGGGGAGGCTTCCTGCTGTTGGGAGGAATGATCTCTTTCTGGCCGGACCGGAAACGCAAGCTAAAAACCGAGGTGGATGGAAAATGATCGTTGCTATTGGTATCATATTGGGAGTGATTGCCGCTGTCATTATTGGCTATCCTTTTCTGAAGGGAACAAACGGTCCTTCGGCGGATGCCGGACTGGAAGATGAAATTGAGCGACAGATCAGAGAACTGCGTCAGGACAGCGAGGGAAGGGCAGGCAGCGACTAATGTTTGCCTGAATTGCGGAGCAGGCCTCATTTGACCACATAATAGTAAGCAAATTTAAGCGAGATGTTATGAAGCAAATAATTGGTAATCTATTAATTGTCCTCTTTGTTTTCCTTGCTCCGCAGATAGCCACAGCGCAGGAATCTCCCGGTGGAGTAATAAATGGCGAAGTTGTTAATGGAACCGAAGGCAGAGGAATTGAAGCTGGCAAACAGGTATCCATGCTTATTTATCAAGATGGCGATCTGGTGGAAACCAAAACCACCGAAACCGACAATGAAGGCAAGTTCCAGTTCGCCGCTGTCTCAACAAAACCCGGCTATGAATATATGATGCACATTAACTACGCGGGTGTTAACTATTACGCAGGCGAATGGACCGTTTTTGGAGATGGAGAAACAATCGAATCCGCCGTTGTCAATGTCTGTGAACCGACCACCAGCGATGAGTTTATCAAGATTACACATGCCCACAGAATAATAGTTTTTGAAGAGGGCCGCCTCGATATATCGGATTCCTTCAGTTTCTCCAACTACGGGGATAGAACTTATATAGGGAATGAGGATCAATCTACTCAAGATAACAATGCAATTTTGATCTTCTCGCTCCCCGATCAGGCAGAGGCCGGCATGGAATTCTTTGAGAATTACATATCTCTGGGCAATAATACTTTTGCGGATCCCCTGCCGTTTCCCCCGGGTGATCGACAATTGGATTATTCGTACAAAATGCCCGCGCCTGACCCCAGGGATTGCACGATTCCATTCCATATCCATTATCCGATAGACACTTTAAGAGTCATGGTACAAAGCAATGATGTCGAAGTTACCAGCAGCCGGATGACAGCCGCAGCGCCAGTCGATACTCAAAGCGGGGAGCAATACATTCAACTCATATCTGAAAACCTTTCCGGTGGCGAAACTCTGCATATCACCATCTCGCCTTCTGAAGCAAAGATCAACTGGGCTTCTTTGAGTCTCTGGATGATTGCAGGGTTGTTTGTGGTTGCCATTGTTGTGTTTCTATTAAAGCTGGGAAAGAAACGATCGCTTGTTCGAACAACATCGCAACATAATCACGCGGAAGTGCAAGCTCATGAGCAACAGCTGTTACGCGATATTGCTCAACTTGATGATGAATTTGAGCAGGGGGCTATCGACGAGGACTTGTACCAGCAGGCACGAGCAGAGAAAAAGGCTCAATTGCTGGAACTGAAACGTCACCAGCAGTAAAAATGGGGGGGAACGAAACTTCGCCTGACGCATGGGCCATTGAGGCCAGCGGACTCAGCAAATCGTTCGGAATCCGCCATGCATTGCTGGATGTTAATCTTAAAACCAGAAAAGGCAGCCGTCTAACTATCTTCGGCCCCAACGGGGCCGGTAAGACAACTCTCATCAAAATTCTCTCCACCATATCCAAACCGTCGAGCGGCACCACACTGATCGATGGCATTGATACACGGCACTCCCCCGAACAAATCAGAAGCAAGCTGGGAGTGGTCAGCCACTCAACTTTCCTTTATAACAATCTGACTGTGAGTGAAAATCTGAGATTCTACGGCAAGATGTACGGGGTTTCAGATATTGAAAATCGAATAAGAGAGGTTGTATCGCAGGTACAGCTTTCGTCCCGCCTTCACGACCGGGTGGGGACTCTATCACATGGCATGCAGCGCAGGATAAGCATGGCCCGGGCAGTGCTCCACAACCCCTCGGTCCTGCTCCTTGACGAACCGGAGGCCGGACTTGACCCGCGTGCCACCGAAGTAATGAGCGATATTCTAGAGACCATTAACTCCGGCGAGCGGACGGTGGTGATGACAACCCATAATCTGGAACGGGGGATCGAGCTTTCCGACGAAGTGATAATCCTACACGAAGGCAAGGTCGTTTATCAGGCATCCAGACAGGAGATAGATGCAGCCGGTTTTCGGCAAACCTACAACCGATGCACAGGGATGAGCGCATGAAGGATTATGTCAAGATCATCGCCATCGTCTGGAAAGACATTATCTCGGAAATCCGCAGCAAGGAAATCGGGGGCTCCGTGCTTGTTTTCTGCCTGCTGGTGGTGGTGATCTTCAATTTTGCTTTTCAATCCGACGAGGCTGCCATCGGACTGGTTGCCCCCGGCATTCTATGGGTGAGCTTCACTTTCGCCGGAGTGCTGGGACTGAACCACATCTTCGCCGCGGAGAAGGAAAATTCGTGCCTTGAAGGCTTGATGCTCTGTCCGGTCGAACGGCACGTCATCTACTGGGGCAAGTTGATCGGCAGCCTTATATTTATGCTGGTCGTCGAGGCCATCATTACACCGATCTTCCTGGCCCTTTACAACCTGCCTATTTTGTTGCCCGGTCTAGCCCTGATCATCGTACTGGCAACACTGGGATTTGTATCTGTGGGCACACTTTTTTCGGCAATGGCGGCAAATACCAGAGCGCGAGAAATAATGCTACCAGTACTCTTCCTGCCCATCGTCATTCCGGTAATTATCGCTGCTGTGAAGGCAACCGGGCTGATTCTCGATGGTGAACCCTGGGGAGAGCTATGGACCTGGCTACAGATAATAATAGCCTTTGACGTCATCTTTCTGGTAATATCAGCATTGGTCTTTGAATTTGTCATTGAGGAATAGCGATCGGATTTTGCCGGTAAAAGGAAAAAATACTTTGCGATACAATGCGCTGTTTGGACTTGGCCTTGCCCTGATGGTGGTGGCCCTCTATCTGGTATTCATATACGCACCCACTGAAAAAACCATGGGCGATACCCAGCGGATATTTTATTTTCATGTGGCAATAGCATGGGTTGCCTTCCTGGCATTCTTCGTGGTTTTCGTGTGCAGTATACTGTATCTCTGGAAGCGGGCTATCAAATGGGATATCATTGCCCGGTCTTCCGCTGGGCTTGGAGTTCTGTTTACTACACTGGTCCTGATTACGGGGCCCATCTGGGCCAGACCGGCCTGGGGAGTATGGTGGACATGGGACCCCCGCCTGACAGCGACTCTTGTCCTGTGGTTCACTTATATAGCTTATTTGCTGGTTCGCAGCTACGCTGTTGAGGAATCCAGAGGGGCCAGATTTGCTGCGGTGCTGGGTATCGTTGCCTTCGTAAATGTGCCCATTGTCTACTTATCCATTCACCTATGGCAAACCCATCATCCGCCGGAACTGGTCAGTGATCTGGGCACCTCGATGCTGGTGACACTGCTGGTAAGTATCGCTGCCTTCACCGTTTTGTATATTCTCCTGCTGGTTCGAAGTATTTCATTAGTGAAAATGGAGATGCAGATCAAGCGCCTCGCACAGGAGGATGCGCGGTTAAATCCGCGAAAGGAATAGCTATGGATAATTTGAATTACCTCTTTGCGGCATATACGGTTATCTGGGTTGCTGTTTTCGGATATGTGTTTTTCCTGCACCTGAAGCACAGAAGATTGCAACGCCAGATCGAATTGCTCGAAGCAGAGAAGGACAAACAGCAGACGAACTGACTGGCTGATATCTGCCGCCAGGCAAATACCCCCTGATCTCCCTGTGTAGCGAAGACCGGGCACCTTGCCCGCCCCGGATGCACAAAGAGGGAATAAGCACATGATAATCGCAATTTCCGCAGCAGGCCCAAATCTGGAGTCCCGTATTGGGGATAGATTTGGAATATCACCTTACTTGATCATCCTCGATACCGAGACGATGGCTTTTGAAGCAATCCCGAATCCCGGCGCTTCAGGCGAGCAGGGTGCCGGCATGAAAGCGGTGGTGCTTGCGGTCAGCCGGGAGGTCGAAGCGGTTCTGACCGGTTATTGCAGCCCTGTGGCTGAAAGGCATCTCAAAACCTCTGGAATCAATGTGATCTCCAATTTGACCGGTACGGTGAGAGAAGAAGTAGAGCGGTACAAACTACTCGGGGAGAAAACGCTTGAGCAACCGCTGAGAGTCTCGAAAGCCAGCCAAATAGTTGATAGCACCGTATTCGCTGGCGCACTCCGAAATACTCTCAAACAGTTTGTTAACATGCTGCCTATGCTTGCTGGGGTAGTGCTGCTTATCGGGCTGTTCAACGCTCTGATATCCAAAGATTCCATTGCCGCTATTTTTTCTGGCCATTCTGTGCTGGATACCCTTTTGGGAGCTGGCTTCGGGAGCCTGTTTGCCGGTAATCCGGTCAACAGCTACGTCATCGGTGACGAGTTGCTCAATTATGACGTGAGTCTGTATGCCGTCACCGCTTTCATTCTTGCCTGGGTGAGTGTTGGACTGGTGCAATTGCCTGCTGAAATTGTAGCCTTGGGCAGGGGATTTGCACTGTCCAGAAACGGACTTGCACTAATCATGACCATACCGACCGCCATTTTAACGGTAGCAATACTCGAACTGATTGAAGGTTAAATATCGATGGACAACGAAAGTATTGGAAAGTTCGGCGCGATAAACCGCATTCCACGGACATGGCTTTTTCTCATTGTTGTGCTGCTGATTTATGCCGTACTCTTCATCATCGAATCGGATGATGCATCTCAGGCCCTCAGGAGTAGCGGTCACATTTTCCGAAGTATAGCCTTCCCAATGGCGCTGGTCTTCGGTTCAATGCTGGCCATAAATTATCTGGTAAAACCTGCGCAAATTGTCCGATTCCTAGGCAGAAATGCCGGATTCAGAGGCATGTTCATCGCGACCCTGGCAGGGATTATCTCCGTGGGACCGATTTATGCATGGTATCCGCTGCTGAAAGATTTGAGAGAAAAAGGGGCCGGGAACTTTCCGATAGCCTTGTTCCTTTGTAATCGCGCTGTCAAGCCCTTCCTGTTACCATTGATTATCGCCTGTTTCGGATGGAAATATGTGGTGATTCTGACCATCCTGACTGTTCTGGCTTCGTTCGCCACTGCGTATTTGCTGAGCTTTACAGTGAAGGAAGTGCCAAACGCAAAAATGGATTGAAGATTCGGGAACGATCAGGCTCGAACCCATTGGAAGTGAATAGGCTTGAGGTCTACAGGAACCGGCATTTCACAGATCACTATTCTACAGTGATTGATTCATGCACAACAGGCAACTCTACTGTAAATTTCGCCCCCTCCCCCAATTTGCTTTCTACTCTAATGCAGCCACCATGCTCCTCGATAATTCCATAACAGATGCTCAACCCCAGGCCAGTACCTTTGCCAACATCTTTCGTCGTGAAGAAGGGATCGAATATCTTTTCAAGTTTGTCATCGAAAATCCCGGCTCCATCATCTGAAAATGAAACTTGTATCATTTCCCCGGCCATTTTCGATTGGATGACAAGCTCACCCTTTCCATGTGCATCTCGCATAGATTGAGCAGCATTATTAGTAAGATTCAAAAAAACCTGCT
>Ga0180432_10005704_pt1 | contig 16436 bp, 21 predicted proteins | sample SS_ome_10_FD_132414 | JGI IMG/M metagenome (GOLD analysis project Ga0180432, IMG submission 132414) | Hypersaline lake sediment archaeal communities from the Salton Sea, California, USA - SS_1_MS_2 metaG | ecosystem: Environmental > Aquatic > Non-marine Saline and Alkaline > Hypersaline >... | reverse complement strand
GGGCATCGGAGTATTCAGAAAAAGATGGCGGAGGCGCAACGACGCATCCCACATCTCCTCCCAGCGCAGGTCCTTGAAGCTTTTGCGGTTCAGCTCCAGGAGGATACGCCCCCTGAGTTCAGTGGCAGAAACAAAGTGCTCATAGGCCCGGGTGGTGACCACTAAAGTGGTGGGCACCCGCATATCGCGCTGCGCCATGACGGCTAAGGAAAACCCCTTGCCTCCCACGAGGCGGCGGTCTCGGGGGTGAATATCGGCGAGGCTCAGAACATAATTCATGAGCTGGGATATATCTCCCGCACTTCCTGAAACTGGGTCACCATGATGTATTTTTCCACCTTGACCCGGATGAGGGCGCAGGTGGGTGCAGTGACAAAGTCTTCGAGGTAGGGATGCTTTTTAAGGTAAAGCTGGAGATACCTTTCCCGTTCGGAACCCAGCAGTTCCTCTGCGGTTCCCAGGACCGTCACGGCTGAGGCCTCGCCAAAATCAGTCTCTTGGTTGCTGCGATTGTCTATGAGCAACGACACCCGGGGTTCCGCCCTTAGATTGGCAAATTTCCTCGTGGCCCTGGTGGTGGCGAAAAAAATCTCCCGCAGATCATCGGTGGCGGCAAAGGCTATCAGGTTGCTGTAGGGCCGACCGGACATCAGAGTGGACAGCACCGCCAAACGTTGGCTGTTCAGGAGGCTTTGAACGATTTCTCTCATCTCCACTGCGCCAATCATAAATCATCTCGGTAGGCGAAATTAAATTGACTACGAGGCCTTCGGCGGCTGACACCTCTTTCCAATACTCAACAAACCTTCATCTTCTCAGGTCCTGCAGGATAGCTTCCGCGGCCCGGCGTCCCGAAACCATGGCCCAGTGGATGGAGGAGAGACTTTGATATTCGCCGCAGACGAATAGCCAAGAGTTTACGCGCACCGGTTGGCTGAGGGGATCGGGGGTGGGAGGTCTCTGGTCAGGGAGGGCGTTGGTCAGGCGATAGATGCGGAGAAGCCGCCAGCCGCCTACCTCCGGGCCGAACCACCGGGTCAACTGCTCCCGGCTTTTGTTTTCCAGGTCAGGGTCGGGTAACTCGGGGTTGCCCACCACGGTAGCCTGCATCAAAGAAAAACCGGGGGGAGCGTAAGATCGCGCCACATTACTGACCACCGCCAAGTTGGTAACGGGCCCCGTGTTTTCCCCGTCCAGGATCAGGATAGGGTCCGCCACCGGAGGCTTAGGCGCAGCGAAGTACAGGCAGGCGCAGGACATCGTCACAAAGGGGTTGGTCTTGCCCAGTAAGCGGGCGGTTTCACCGCCGTCGGTGGCTAACACTACCTTGTTACCCAGCACCTCCCCCCCGGAAGCCAACACTGCCTTGCCTTCCTCTACCCGAGCCACCGGAGCGTTGGTCCTGATGCTGCCTTCGGGCAGTGATTCGGCCAACTGGGCGGGGATGGCGCCGATCCCCCCGGTGGGCAAAGCAGTGTCGCCCTCGGCCAGCATACGAAAGACAAACTCGAACATGCGGCTGGAGGAGGCGAGTTCCTGGTCAAAAAAGACGCCGCTGAAAAAAGGCCGGAAGAAGCGCTCGATCATGGAGTCAGAAAAGCCCTGGGTTTTGAGGGTCTTCAGCGTGGAGGTTTCCGGGCGGTGAAATAAATCTTCTAGAGAACCCTGGGAAACCCGCCAGCGCAGTCGGGCCAACCGCAGCTTATCGGCCAAAGTCCCTATGGGAGAAAAAATGGTGGAGAGGGCGTGCCTCGGCTGGCGCAGAGGATCGCCCACCCGGTGCAGCCGGCCGTCGCAGTACACCAAGGCACCGGGATAAAACGGCTTAAGATTCAGGGAGGGATAATCCAGAACCCGCCTGGCTTCAGGATAGGCCGTTTGCAAAACCTGAAACCCCCGGTCCAGGAGAAAGCCCTCTACTTTGTCTGTCCGCACCCGCCCCCCGACCCCATCTGAGGCCTCCAGGATTTGAACGGGTATACCGGCCTGATGCAGGGTTCGGGCGCAGCACAAGCCCGCCAAGCCGGCGCCGATGATTAAGATCTCCATGTCGATGGATTCCGATTTTGTCGAGATAGATTGGTGGTCAAGAGGCTAACCAAAATTTAACAAAAAATTTTTGGTCTTAATTCTTAACATAGTATACAGTAACAATTATTTTTCAAGAACTAAAATTAAAAGGAGAAGCAAGATGGCTGACAAACCCCATGCACCGGAAGTGGGAGGCAAAGGCGGTTTCAGTGCAGAAGAAGGAGCCAACATTTTTCAGTGTCCAGAATGCGACGCCGAGCATGCCTTCCCGGGGCATAAGCCCGGGGAACCGCTGATGTGCCCCAAGTGCGCCATTCCCATGAAAGCCAAGTACACCAAGTAGGTTTCAGGCCTTCCCACTCCTTACCGCCGGATCGAGACCGGCGATCAGATAAAGCTGATCGGACGGATGAAGATTCGATCAGTGATGGCGAGGAGGTGGACCCCCCGCCTCCTCATATTTTTTTTAAGATAGGCAATTTTATACCACAAATGCCTCAAGTTAAGGAGAATCCCGTGCCTGAATTGAAGGAACGCGGTAAGAAGTTTGTGAAGGTGAAAGACAGCTCGGGCAACGAATGGCTCTGCCCCGTAGACGCGATGAAAAAGGCCTCGGAGGCCACCCCGGAAGAGTTGGATGATTGCGTGGAACTGGACGTCGTCACCCACACCGCCGGAGACATTGACGCCCAGCGCTAAGCGGCGCTTGAGTGGCCATGTGCCAGGAACGGAAAAAAACGCCCCAACCCTCGGGCCTTTCTCACCAACTTGACCGGGCCGGAGTCCTGGACCAGAAAAATCCGGTTGCTGCTGCGTAATTGGTTCAAGCTGAAAAATTTTCAAGATTGTTGCGGCCAAATCGGCGAGCCGGGTTGCTGACAGCGAAGGAGCGGCTTCGGTGAGGCCGCCTGCGGGGAAAAGGCGACAAATCAATAAATGGGTTTCTTTGAAGACAGCCGGCAAGGAGATACTGAACATGTCAAAATCGATACAGTGGCGCACGAACTGGCCAGAGGCACTGGAGGAGGCCAAAAAGGCGAATCGCCCCCTGGCTTTGGAGTTTTTCATGGAGGGCTGTCCAGCCTGTGGCCGGTTGGTCCGTGAGAGCCACCAACACCCGGCTGTGGTCGAGGCCTTAAACAATCGTTTTGTCCCGGTGCGTTTAGAAGCGCGGGACCATATGGATTTGGTGCAGCAACATCAGGTCACCGCAACCCCCACCATCCTATTGTTCAACTCGGAAGGCAAAGAAAAACATCGATTCGATGGGTTCCAGACCGGGGAGGAGTATTTGAAAGAATTGAGCAAATATGACTGAGGCCAGTCCGGAGGAAACTCTGTAAGGAAATTAGCCATGTGGCACGCAACTAAACTGTACATCCTGGTTCTCCTGGTTTTTCTGGTCATTGACCTCACCTGGCTGGGGGTGATTATGGCCAAGTTTTACAAGACGGAGTTGGGCCCTCTGGCGCGGCGCTCCGGGGAGGCCCTGGCCCCGGTGTGGTGGGCGGCGCTCCTGGTTTACGTCCTGATCCCCCTGGGCCTGGTACTGTTTGTCCTGCCCCGAATCTCTGCGGAAAGCATGGCGGCCTCGGCTTTGGGTTGGGGATTTCTCTATGGCGTCATTTTGTATGGGGTCTATGACCTGACCAACTACTCCCTTATTGACCGCTGGCCTTGGCGCATGACCCTGGTGGACATGGCCTGGGGAGGTTTTATCTGCGCGGTCACTTCCTACATCGGATTGCTGGCGGACCGCTGGCTGACGTGAAGGAGACGGAGACTGGCAGCTTCCAGTTCCTGGACATTTTTTTCTAATCTTATGCACCCTTTGAGCAAACCGTGGTCCCGATATCATATTATTCGCTCCCTGCATCGTTGGTTTGACTCCAGCGTCCCTTTGGAGCCCAGTCCACCGCCTGAAAATCTTTACCAAAAACTCCTGCGTAACAAAAATTATCTCTTGGTACATCTTGCTTGCTTAGGGGTTATCTGGGTGGGCTGGAGCTGGACCGCGGTCTGGGTGGCGGCAGGGCTGTATTTCCTCAGAATGTTCGCCATCACAGGCTTTTACCATCGGTATTTTTCCCATCGGACTTTTACCGCCAACCGCTCCTGGCAGCTTGTCTTTGCGATTTTGGGAAACAGCTCCGCCCAACGGGGCCCCCTCTGGTGGGCGGCCCACCACCGGCACCATCACCAGCATGCCGACACCGAGAGGGATATTCACTCCCCTATCCGCCAGGGATTTTGGTGGAGCCACATGGGGTGGCTCATGGACCCGGCCAACTTTGCCACCAGGCGGGAATACGTGAAAGATTGGGTCAAATTTCCGGAGCTGGTCTGGCTGGATCGCTTTGACAAAGTGGTGCCGATTCTTTTGGGCGTAACGTTGTTTGGCGCGGGAGAAATTCTGGCCCGCACCTCTCCGCACCTGGGCACCAGCGGCGCGCAGCTGGTTATCTGGGGCTTTTTCATTTCCACGGTGGTCCTGTTCCACGCCACTTGCACCATCAATTCCCTGAGCCATCTCTTGGGCTGGCGGCGCTATGACACCAAGGATACCAGCCGCAACAACCCCATTCTGGCCATCATCACTCTGGGGGAGGGCTGGCATAACAACCACCACCATTACCCTATTGCGGCGCGGCAAGGGTTTTTCTGGTGGGAGTACGATATCACCTATTACCTCCTGGTGGTCATGTCCTGGCTGGGAATTATCAGCAATCTCCGGCCGGTACCAGAAAACGTCCGCCGTCCACAAAAAACAAAGACCCCAGCCAATGCCCCGGCGGGTGGTTGATCAAGGGCTGACTCCACATGAAGATCGCGGTCATTGGCACGGGCATCGCCGGCCTAGTAGCTGCACATTTATTGGCCGAAGAGCACGACCTGAGAGTCTTTGAGGCCAATGACTACCTGGGCGGACACACCAACACTATCCCAGTCAGATCGGGAAATCAGACCTACCCGGTAGACACCGGCTTTATCGTCTTCAATGAGACCACCTATCCCAATTTTGTCACTTTGCTCAAGCGTCTGGGGGTCTCCTGGCAGCCCGCCAACATGAGCTTCAGCGTTCATAATGCGGCCGCGGACCTGGAGTTCGGTTTCAGGACCGTGCGGGGCCTATTGGCCCAACCGCGGAACTTGTGGCGCCCAGCTTTTTATCGGCTTCTCTGGGATATTCGGCGCTTTCAGCGGGAATCCGGAGAACTGGCCCAGGATGCGGCTTACCGGATCAGCCTGGGAGAATATCTGGAAAATAAAACGTATTCCAGTTCCTTCCGCCAGAACTTCCTTTTCCCCCTGGTCTCGGCCCTCTGGTCCGCTGACCCCTGGGAAATACCAGGATTCCCGGCAAGATATTGCGCGGATTTTTTTCAGCGGCACCGGTTTTTGAATCTGACCGGCAAAATCAGGTGGCAGGTGATTCGGGGCGGCTCCCGGAGCTACGTGGAGCCTCTTGCCCGACCCTTTCGGGACCGGGTACGCCTTAACTCACCCGTTGAGTGGGTCAAACGCTATACTGACGGAGTGGAGGTCAAGCCCCTCAGAGGCGAGGTCGAGCACTTTAACCGGGTGGTCATCGCCGTCCATAGCGACCAGGCCCTTAGAATATTGGCGGATCCTACGGAGCGGGAGCGGGAGATTCTTTCGGTTTTTTCCTATCAGGAGAACTCCACCATCCTTCACACGGACGAGAAGATCCTGCCCCAGCGCCGGGCGGTCTGGGCCAGTTGGAATTATTATCTGCCCCGGGAGCCGGAGAAGCGGGCCACCCTGACCTACCACATGAACCGCTTGCAGAGTCTTGCCGCGCCGGTGGAGTTTTGCGTCACCTTAAACCGGGACCAGGATATCGAACCGGCCAAGATCATCAAAAGAATCATTTACCATCACCCGGTTTATCGACGCGAGGCCCCCTTGGCCCAGAAACTCTGGCCGGAAATCAACGGCGTCAACCGCACCTATTTCTGCGGGGCCTATTGGGGCTACGGCTTCCATGAGGACGGCGTGGTGAGCGCTCTTCGGGTCGGCCGGGAATTCGGGAAGACGTTGTGAGCCCGGCGAGCTGCATCTACGAGGGCCATGTCCGCCACCGCCGATTCTTTCCTGTGGAAAACCGGTTCCGCTACCGGGTATTTATGATGTATCTGGATCTGACCGAGCTGCCTACCCTCTTTAGGGACCGTTGGCTGTGGTCCGCTGATACCGTAAATCTGGCCTATTTTCGCCGCCGGGACCATCTGGGGGACCCCCGGGTTCCCCTGGACCAGGCGGTCAGGGACTTAGTGGCGCAAAAGACCGGCAGCAGACCCGCCGGCCCCATCTGTCTCCTGACCCATCTGCGCTATTTCGGCTACTGCTTCAATCCGGTGAGTTTCTATTACTGCTATGAACCCTTGGCGGCCCAGGTTGAAACCATCGTGGCCGAAGTCCACAACACCCCCTGGGGGGAAGAACACTGTTACGTTCTGCCGGAGGCGGACAACCTGAGCCCCGACCCCGGTTTCAAGCGCTTCGAGCACCCCAAGGCCATGCACGTCTCGCCCTTCATGCCCATGGACATCCGGTATGACTGGCGCTTCAGGGAGCCGGGGGAAAGTCTCAACGTGCATTTCATGAATTATTTTCAGGGGTCCAAGGTATTCGACGCCACCTTGACCTTGCGGCGACGGGAAATCTCTCCCCAGAATCTAGCCCGGGTGCTCCTGGCTTATCCCCCCATGACCCTGAAAGTCATCACCCTGATCCACTGGCAGGCCTTGCGGTTATGGCTCAAAGGGGCCACCTTTTACATCCACCCCAAGAAACTGAAGGGCGCAACCCCCGGCCACCCATGAATACTACCACCATCATCCCCCAAGCGAACCTCAACCGGCTCTCCCGCGGTCCCTTGGATCGGCTGGCCCGCCGGGTGGTTTTCTGGCTTCTCGGAAAAGTGCAACACGGCAGCCTGACCCTGATGGAAAACGGCCAGGGCTTCCTATTCGGGGAGCCGGTGGGCCAGGCGCACCTTCGGGCCGCCATTACCATACATAATCCCGGTTTCTACCGGAGCCTGCTCCTGGCCGGCAGCCGGGGCCTGGGTGAGGCCTACGTGGCCGGGTGGTGGTCTGCTGACGATCTGACTGAGGTTATTCGTCTCCTCACCCGGAATCAGCCTCTTTTAGAAAAGTCTTTTGGGCAATGGGTGAGAGTGGCGGCGCCTTTTTACCGCGTCCTGCAGCGCCCCTTCCGAAACACCCCGGCCGGCAGCCGGGCCAACATCTCGGCCCACTACGATCTGGGGAACGATTTCTACGCCCTCTTCCTGGACGATACCATGACTTACTCCTGCGGCATCTTCCAGGGGGAAGACAGCACCCTGGAAGAGGCCTCCCTGGCCAAGTATGACCACATCTGCCAAAAGCTCAGCCTCAATCCCCGAGACCATGTCCTGGAAATCGGCGGCGGTTGGGGCGGGTTTGCCATCCACGCCGCCAGCCGTTATGGCTGCCGGGTGACCACCGCGACCATCTCCCGAGCCCAGCATGATCTGGCCCGGGAGCGCATCGCCGCCGCGGGCCTGGCGGACCGGGTGACCCTGCTCCTCAAGGACTACCGCGAACTTGGGGGAAGCTTCGATAAGCTGGTGTCCATCGAGATGATCGAGGCGGTAGGGTACGAATATATCGACACCTTTTTTCGGGTGTGCAGCGACCGTCTCAAGGACGGAGGGCTCATGTGCCTCCAGGCCATCACCATCGCCGACCAGGTGTTTGACCGCTACCGGCGGTCCTATGATTTCATCAGGAGCCATGTGTTTCCGGGGAGTTGCCTCACCTCTGTGGCTGCCGTCGCCGCGTCCCTGGCCCGGGCCACGGACCTGAAGCTCATCCACCTGGAGGATATAACGCCGCATTATGCCAGGACCCTCAGGCTCTGGCGGGAGCGCTTCTTCGCCAACCTTGATAAAGTGCGGGTCCTGGGCTATCCGGAAAGCTTCATCCGTCTGTGGGAATTTTACCTGAGCTACTGCGAGGGGGGCTTTGCGGAGCGCTACATCGGGGACGTGCAGATGGTGCTGGCCAAACCGGGATATCGGGGGGCTCTCTGGCCATCAATGACCCTCTCCGCCGAAGGCTGAGACAAATAAGGAAGACAGGAATACTATGGGTTCTTATAGAAAAAACCGCCTCGCCCCAGGAGCATCCTCACTGCGGACCCGGGGTGAGTTCGAGGTTAGCCCTGAACGGAGTATGTTAACCTGGGCCATCCTGCTCATCTTGCTGCTCCCTCTGGCCCTGATCCTCCCCCGCAGCGCCTTTGCCGAAGTGGAGGGCTATCCCGATCCGGCTCGAAAACCCCGATTTTCCCTGGCCGTCACGCCGATATACCAGTTTCCGGCGCATCTGGGGGGCGGCGGCTCGCTCAGCGTGACCGGGGTGTTTGTCAGCGCTGACGTGGTCAAACAGTTTGACCGGAGACTCCGGGCAGGCTTCAGTTTCAATTATGATTTTTTAAACTATAACTTTTCAGGCTCCACCGGCTTTCCTGTGAACAAGCCCTGGCAGGAAGTGCAGCGCCTCGGTTTCAGTGTCCCCATTTCCCTGGGTTTGTCCGAGGCCTGGCAGCTTCTCGTCACTCCCTCGGCTCAATTCTCGGGGGAGTTCGGTGCCGATTGGGGTGAAGCCATGATTTACGGGGGCAATCTGGCCTTGGTGAACACCAGGAATAAAAAGCGGGTCTTCGGCATCGGCCTGGCCGGTTACGCCCACCTGGAGGAGGTCAGGATTTTTCCGTTTCCCCTGATCAAATGGCAAATAACCGAGCGGCTGCGGCTTTCCAACCCCTTTCGCAGCGGCCCTGCCGGGCCGGCGGGCCTGGAAATGTCCTATGCCTGGAAAAAAGCCTGGGAAATCGGCGTCGGGGGCGCCTACCGGTCCTACCGGTTCCGCCTGGATGCCAAGGGTCCTGTCCCCCATGGCCTCGGCGAACACAAAACCGTCCCGGTTTTCGTGCGCCTTTCCTATAAACCTTCCCCGGTTCTGGGGTTGGATTTTTACGCCGGGGCCACCTTCCTGAACAAACTTTACCTGGATGCGCCGGACGGCGACAACCTCTACCGGACCAAGCACAGCGTCGCCCCCCTGGTGGGGGCGGCCATCTCAGGAAAGTTTTGATTGTTTGACAAAAACTATAAAAGGAGTGTTATGAACCCTCAAGAACTTAAGGAGTACTTTGAAAATATCACCGGTCATGGAGTTCTGGCCACTGCCAACACCCATGGTCTTCTTAACCAGGCGGTGTTTGCCCGGCCCCATATCATGGAGGACGGCACCGCGGCCTTTATCATGCCCCATCGGCTCACCCACAAGAATCTTCAGGAGAATCCCCACGCGGCCTATCTCTTCATGGAGAGAGGGCCCGGCTACCAGGGAAAGCGGTTCTATCTCACCAAAGTCAGGGAGGAACAGGACACGGAGCTTCTCTACTCCCTGCGCCGCCGCACCTATCCCGAGGAAAAGGAGAAACAGGAAGGTCCCCGTTTTCTGGTGTTCTTCCGGGTGGATAAAATCCTGCCGCTCATCGGCTCTGGGGCGTAAGCCGCCTGATGGAGGTCGAGGGGAGGCCCAGGACCCCAAGCCTAATAGTCTGATCCATGGTTACTTCCCCCTCATCTCCCTTTGCCGCATGGGCATACTGTCGATGAGGGCGAAGATGTCGGTGAGCGCGGCCGGGCCCTCCCGTTTCAGCTTTACGATGCCGTCCTTGCCTATCAGGACCACCGCGAAAGCCCTCCGGGGGAGGCTGAAACGCTGCCTGAGTTCCTGGGCCGCAGCAGTTCCTATCTCCTGGGTTCCTAAGGAACTCGGGCTTTGCTCCATCACCTGAAAAACCAGCAGATCTCTTTCTCGAACCCCGCCGGGATTCCGATCCAGCTCTTGGCTCAGGGCCTGGTAAGCCGGGTCCTCAGGAGAAGGGGAAAAGATCACCAGGAGCCGATTTTTCCATTGGTACCGTTCGAGGTCGGAAATCTTCAGGGGCTCCAACGCCTCTACGATCCTGGTGCTCAGGACCAGGAAGAAACCAAAAAGAATTAGGGCCTTAAATAGTCTCAACTTTTCTCCCCCCCGGCTGCCGCCTCAGACCCGGCGCCTAAGACAATAATGTGAGACCAGCCACTCCTCGCCCCGGCGAAAACCCCAAAGCTCGGCGCAGGCCAGGAAAAATAAGCGCCAGCGCTGCACCCAGAACTCTGCCGCCTCAGCACCATAGCAGTCCCGAAAGATTGCCAAGACTTCCGGCCGCCGGGCGTCCAGGTTGGCCAGCCAAGCGGTTGCGGTTTTTTGATAGTGCTGCCCGTTTACTTGCCAGTGGCCTTCCACTATTAAGTCCTCCTGGCAGTGGAGGAGGAGGTCGTCCGAGGGCATCATGCCGCCGGTGAAAAAGGTGCGTCCCAGCCAGTCCGCCGCCCCGGTGGTCTCAAAGAGATAGGCGTAACGCCGATGGCTGAAGACGTGGATGAAAAGTTTGCCCCCGGGTTTGAGCCACCCGGAGAGGCGTTCTATGAATTTCGGCCAGTTGCGCAGGTGCTCGAACATTTCCACAGATACGATGCGGTCAAAGGTGCGCCTCGGGGCGAAGTCATTCATATCTACGGTCGCCACCTCCACTTGACCCAGGCCTCGAGCGGCAGCCATGCCCCGAATAAAGTCACCTTGGGGCATGGAGTTGGATACCGCCAAAACCCGGGAGCCGGGAAAATGCTCGGCCGCCCAGAGAGTAAAGGACCCCCAGCCGCAGCCTAGGTCCAGGATATCCATGCCGTCCACCAACTCTGCCCTGGCTGCAGTTAGACCCAACATGGCCTCTTCAGCGGCGTCCAGAGTTTTCACCTCCGGCGGCCACAGGCAGCAGCTGTATTTCAGCCGCGGTCCCAACACCGTCTCGAAAAAAGCCGGCGGCACCTCGTAGTGCTGATCGTTGGCTGCTCGGGTATCCACTGCAATGGGACTCTGACGCATCTCATCCAGAAGTGGCTGCAGGTGCTCCCCTGCCCTCACCCTCTCCCGCCGGGTCTCTTTCACCAGTCGCCGCCAGTTGAGGAAGCGGATACCTAAACGCACCAGGGGGTCGGGAAGCAAAGCCCGCTCGGCCAAGTCCAGGAGCAGCTTCACGTTTGCCGCCCCTTTTTGGGAAACCACGGAACAAAGGCGTTGGTGGTTTCCATATATTCCCGGTACTCGGGCCGGCGCTCCGTAATGTCTTTCTCCAGAAGGGTGACCCCGGATACTTTGAGAAGCATGAAGGTAATGGTTACCGGGCTGATGATGGCCCAATAGCCGTAAGGCGTGGAAAAAGTAATGAAGAATAGGCCCCACCAGATGAGGGTTTCTCCGAAATAGTTGGGATGGCGGGAGTATCGCCACAGCCCCTGATCCATCACTTGACCCTTATTATTTGGGTCTGCTTTGAATCTGGCCAACTGCCAGTCGGCCACCGCCTCGAACATAAGGCCCACCCCCCACACCAGCATCCCCAGTGCGTCCCACATTGTGAGCCGACTGGGGACGGGAGAAAGTTGGCCCAGCTGGACTACCAGGGAAATGACCCACAACAGGATGGCCTGAGTGAGGAACACGGTAAAGAGGCTCATCCACCAGAAACTTTCCCCCCGCTTGGCCCGCCAGGCCTGATAACGCCGGTCTTCGCCCTTCCCCCAGTTACGCCAGGCTATGTGCACGGAAAGCCTCAGCCCCCAGGCGGTGGTAAGGAAGGCCAGGATAAGTTTTCGCCCCAGATAACCCCCGGTGAGGGCAAAACTTAACCAAGCGATGAGCACAAAACCCAGGCCCCAGAAGATGTCGGCCAGACTGGCATTCCTGGTAGGGAGACTGAGAAGCCAGACAAAACTCATAAACACTATTGCGGCCAAGAGGTTCAGGACCAAGAGATATGATAACGGGTATGGTGTCATATTAAAGATAGTTAAGGAGAAAACGGAAATCGGCTCCCGCCAAAATCAACGGTTGTTGGTCCGGGCCTTCTCGTGTACCCGGGCCATGAAATGCTCTAGATTTATGATGGCCCTGGTATGCGTCCCTTCGCCGATTTTTTCCTTCTCGTCGTGAGCTTCCACCTTAAAGGTAAGTTTGCGTCTGTCAACGGTCAGCAGTTGCGCCCGGGCGGCAACCTGCATCCCCACCGGAGTGGCGGCCAGGTGGGAGACATTAAGATTCACCCCAACGCTCATCTGTCCTGGCTCAAGTTTAGGGTCTACCAAGGCTCGCGCCGCATCCTCCATCAGGGCGATCATGATGGGCGTCGACAGCACCTCGACTCCGCCACTTCCCAAATGACTGGCCGTATGGGTTGCAGTCACCAGCAACTTGGCCTCGCCTACGAGCCCAGGAGTAAGCTTATCCATTACCATCATCCTCCCATGGTTCGAAATTTATCTTCTCACAAATTATCTTCACAGATTAACAGGATAATCAGATAATAGCGGTCAGACGACAAGATGTAGGGGCAGCGATATTAGCGGCACATAATCAATTGCCACACGGTCAAAAACAGCTCACCCCACCACCCCACAAATGAGATGATGAAGGCTACCGTGATGCCTTTCTGCCAGGAATCAGGCAGGAGTTCCGAGGCCCGGCCCTCCTTTTCCCGCTCTAGAAGAAATGGGCTCACCCAAAAGGATAAAAATATGCCATTGAGGACGAGCAGGATCGCAACTGCCGCCTGAACCACTAGAATCATGGACCAGCCCTGCTGGCCATGGAACATGGCTGCCCCCACCACAGCCAGGAACAATCCAACCCAGATGAGAGGCTTGGTGACTTTGTGGGTACGGGTGGTAGCTTCGGTCCAATACGAGGATTTGCGCCCCAAGAAACCATGCAGATCGATTACCGTCACGGCGCCCAGGCCGATGACAAAGCCTGCCAAATGTAGATACAAACCTATGAGCTTAAACCAGGGAACATTATCGAATGGCAATGGGATCGTCTTTCTTTCCTTATGGATATTTTTTCCTGTCTGAAAATAAGGTCTGAAAAGATTATCGCAAGCACCTGATTAAATATATTTTCAAATTATGCTTAAAACATGGCTGTGCTCAAACTTCTTGCCAGCCCCTGGAGTTATCATCAGACCGGTGGAAATTATAGATCTGACCTGCATATCGAAAGGGGCTGTCATTTGGGGGTAAATTTTAAAGCCGGGTGGCAGTAGGGTCGGGTGCCGCCCCTTATGATGCGGTCCCAGGTGCGGCCTTTGCAGGTATACCAGTTACACGTGGTGCCTCCATACGAAATCCATGATCGCCTCGGCGTAAGCGTCCGGATGTGTGACATGCGGGATATGGCCGGACCCAGGTAACGTAACAACCTCTGCGTGGGGCAATACAGCGGCGACCTTGGCAACCACCGGCGCAAACATCGGGGGGCTTTGCCCACCGGCCGTGAGGAGCGCCGGCCGTGGAAATGCCTTGATCCATTCGAGGTCGAAGGGAAGTTGTTCCGAATCATTCACCTCGTCAAGGAACGTCGGCGCATTCTCGATGATGATTGACTGGAGTTGCGGTGGAACCTGGAGCCAGCTACCAGGCCCGAGAGCTACCGACTCGACGAAAAGCTCGGCGGCACCGGCATGGTCTCCGTAAGCAATCCGTTCGGGCACTGCCGCTAACCTGCGAGAGACTTCACTGAGCATCGGCGCCACGGCGGGGTCATCCGAGAGCAACGAAAAAAGCGGTGGTTCGTGCGCGATGAGTCCCCGGAAGAGATCGGGGCGCTCACCGGCCAGCCGGAGCGCAATCGTCGCGCCAAACGAGTTACCGGCCACTCAGGCTGGCGAGAGGCCCAGGTGCTCGATCAGTGCCGCGAGATCGGCAACGTCCTCACGAATGCTCCCTTGGCTGGTTGGACGCTCACTTTCGCTGTGGCCGCGACGGTCATAAGTGAGCACGCAACATGAGTCGGCTAAACCCGGCACAACAAGGTCCCGGTCGTGGTGCGACGCCCAAGACCCGTGCACCAGAACGAGAGAGATTACCCCGGTGCCTTAAGCTCATAGAAGAGACGGACACCGTTAACATTTTCTGTTGTTATGTTTCTCTCCTCTTGTCAGGGTGCTTCTGGGCCGCCGTTTCGCCTGAAAGAGCCTATGGAGGGAATCCAATTAAATCATAACTTCTAAGCTTAATCCTGGCTAACAAATTATAGAGGTTAAATGCCCCAAGCTTTTGCTATCTTGCCATGAAAGTAACTTATTGGATTTTCACAAAAATTGTCTATATGATCCGTTTATCTGGCTGTATAGCTTTTCCGTGGCCGTCTATCCTCACACCTCAATTCCCCCATAGCCCCCGTCCCTTTTCTCTGGCCTCTCTTTCATATTTCCGGAACTCATCGGCATATTTGAAGGGGTATTTCGTGTAGGCAAACCCGTACCCCTGCCGGACAATCTCCGCATTGAGAAATGTTCCGTCCTGCAGATACACATAGGCCAGAGTCCGCCCATACCTGTCCCGGTGGCCTATGGCGGCGTTGGCCTGGTCATATTCCATTCTCACCCGTTTGCCTCTCACCATCTTTTTGACGAAGGCTGAGGACTTCTGACCTAACCGGCGAATGGTTTCTATGTCCGTTTGGGTTCTTTCGGCGTCTCTTTGTAGTTTGTCTGACTCGTGAACCTCCGGTGTATCGACCCCGATCAGGCGAACCCGCTCTCCGTTTCCCAGGAGGAGGGTGTCGCCGTCAACGACTCGTTTGATGGTGAAGAGATCTGACGCAAACGAAAAAGTTAGAAAATCACTGCTGTCCGGCACGCTAATTGAATAGCAAGGGTTGTCGGTTGTCTGGTGGTCGAAGACCGAGTAACACCCATAAGTCCATGCGTTCCAGGAGCATGGTTTGGGCCAGGCGAGAAAGTTCCAGAAGCCCCCAACCGGCCTTGGTCTTAAACTTGACCCACACCAGCAGCAGGTAAGCGATCAAGGCGGTCCAAATTTGGATCAACACCGCATTCTTGGAGGTACCGTAAAAGGCCTTGATTTTCAGGTTTTGCTTGATCCACTTGAAAAAGAGCTCTATCTGCCAGCGCCGGCGGTAGAGATCGGCTATCTCCAAGGCTGACAGGTCCAGGCGGTTGGTTACAAAGACATATTCCTTGCCGGTCACCGGGTCCTGGTAGTGCACCCGGCGCTGGGGCTCGGGGTAGCAGGCCCGGCCCTTGGGCGAGCTCAAGCGAATAATCTGGTCGGCCAGGATGGGGCCGGAAGCCGGTTGCTTCTGGATAACCTCATAGCAGGAGTTGCTTTTGAGCCGGGTCACAAACCAGACGTCGCCTTGGTGCAATTGGTAAAGCCAGGCATAATCCAGGTAGGCCCGGTCAAAGATCAACAAGTCCCCCGGCTTAAAGTGCAGGTCTTGAACGGCCTGGCGATCATGGGTCTTGCCGTCGGTGACCAGGACGCATTGGGGCAAAAGCCCGGTGAGCACGGTGTGCAGCTTGATGGTATCCTTGCGAGCCCTAAACTTGGCCCAGGGGAAGACTGCGGCGCACAGATCAATGGTGGTGGCATCGATGATTTTGATCTGGGGGGCCGGTTGAGGCTGTGGCGCCAACTCGGCGGAGAGCCGCTCATAGAGCTTGTAATAGATCTTTTCGAAGATGACCGCGGGGCGCTCTCTATTGGCGTCGGCCAGGGTGGAGCGCCTCACCTGGGAGAGGCCCAGATGATAGAGCTTGCGGGCTTGCCGGTTGATACTGAATACCAGATCCCGGAGACTTTTGCGGGCACTCCACTGGCCGAAGAGCATGGTCACCAGGTGCGACCAATAGCTGAATTTCCGGGGGTCCGGCCCCTGCCAGGCATGGGTGTCCACCAGGTGATCGAAAACATGTCTCGGTATGAGTTGTAGTAATTGACCCATGAGTGTGCTACAATGCGCCATAAGCCCCATAACTCCTTTCAATGCTTGTGGTTTTCGTTGAAACATTATAGCACTGATTGGCTGTTTTGGGGCTGTTTTACTTGCTATCTTAAGTAATTTCTACCGGACAGCAGTGATTTCAAATATTACTTTCTGGCTTTCACTTCCGCATTGTTTTGCGGGATTCACCAAATCCGATAGCTCACTGAGAAGAGGGCCCGGATCCCCCCCATTTTGCAGTCGCTTCCCGACATGGTGCCACAACTCCAGGGCCTTGCGCTTGGTGGCCAGCTCTTGCAGCCGCGCAATGTACCACGGAAGGTTTGCCGTCGTCCCCACGTTTTCCGAGAGTTCGAAGAGGAAGTGCGCGGTTATCCCTTCAGTTGGGTGTTCTGCCTTTAAATACTGATGAACCGAGATTACATCAGGGAATCTTCCTTCAGCCATGACTGCAGACATAGCTTTAAAAAT
>Ga0180432_10005703_pt1 | contig 16440 bp, 11 predicted proteins | sample SS_ome_10_FD_132414 | JGI IMG/M metagenome (GOLD analysis project Ga0180432, IMG submission 132414) | Hypersaline lake sediment archaeal communities from the Salton Sea, California, USA - SS_1_MS_2 metaG | ecosystem: Environmental > Aquatic > Non-marine Saline and Alkaline > Hypersaline >... | reverse complement strand
CGTCGTCGCTGAGCGGGTGGCCGAGGTCGCCGAAATGCGTAATCTTCATGCCGTCCACCTCGACGCTGAAAACCACGTTCGGGCCCCGCTCCTTCCCCTTGCTCTCATCGTGGAAGGTGTCGAGGCCCGTGATCGGGATCCCCTTGGCCGTGTGCGACCCGCTCACCGCGAACGTCTCGGGCGAGCCGCCGACCGCCGCCGCGCCCCCGTGGTCCGGGTGGCCCGTGTGGCTCATGAGCAGGATGTCGGCGCCCTCGTGGATGGGCGGATACCCGATCCCGCCGTCGTAGGCGCCCGCCTCGAACGGGTCGAAGACGATCTTCGTGCCGTCCTTGGCCGTCAGGACCCATGCGGAATGTCCAAGCCATTTGAGCTTCATTGTTCAGACCCTCCAGATCGAATCGGCCAAGCCTCTGCCAACGTATAAACCAGATCGGCGCCCGTGTCCATGCCGCGCTATGCCATTTCGGTGCGGCCGGTTGATCATTCGCCCTCCAGGCATCGCTGGGCCTCGTGCTGACACAAGAGCTTGTCGAGCTTGTAGAGAACTCTGCAATCCGCGAAGCAGAACAGGTAGTCAGCATATCCGGCTATCGTTTCAATCTCTATGAGAAAGCACGTGCTTTTGCATACGAGCAAGTCACCAAGTGCCTTGTGCATGCACTCCCTGTACTGCTTCGCGCACGTGTTATCCATGCCCGTTCCGTCCCCGGAATCTCCGTCCGGCTGGTCCTCGGCGCCCGAAGCGTGGGCGCCGCCGGCCGGATTGAACGAACCGTGGCCACCCGAGCCGCTGCCCGTGTGTCCAAGCGCCGAGGCCGCCAGCAGCCATTCGAGAGGGGGCGCGGAAGGAGTATAGCCGAGCAGCCCCGACACGATCCGGCCTCCGCCCGCCTTCAGGCCTCCTGCTGGGTGCGCAAGCAAGCCAGCCATCCCGCCGCCCTCCTGCCGCAAGGCCTGCCCGCTCCCGGAATCGCCCAGGTGCCGGCACACGGCCGACTGCCACGCCCGCTTCACGACACCGACGGGACTCTCGGGCCACTTGTCCGCATTCGCAGGGCTCTCGCCCATCGCTTTCTGCAGGGCGACGGCATAATGCGCAAGCGACATCGCCTCTTCCATCCCATCTCGGCCGAGGCGTGCTCCGTGGCATCGGCCGCTCAGCGTCTTGAGGCCCGCTTCGAGCGCGCGCAGCTCCTTCGTGTGTCGCGTGCACCAGTCGTAGCGTTCCTTCAGGTCCGCGAAGCGGTCCGAGCCCGCGTCCGGCCGGCCCCGCCCGTCGGGAACGCCGCAGAACACCCAGCCGGTGTCCTTCCACTCGGTCACGTGGAACAACTCCGCCAGCGCAGTGCCGGCGCGCACCGTGCCGCCCTCCGACCCGCGCTTCGAGGCGTCGAGACACACGAAGCGCACGGAGCGAAAGGCGTACCCGCGCAACCCGGCATCGCCGGCCACCGTCGCGGGCTCTATCGTGTCGTCGTACTCCGTGACGATCACGTTGCCGTGCCAATCGGCAAGCGAAACGATCCGGCCCCTCTCGTCGCGCTCGATCTCGAATGGCTCCGGGACGTAGAGAGTGATGAGCGTGCGCGTGTAACCGAACGGACAGTATCGGACGAAATACCCGTCCGGGTGGAACGACCAACGCCCACGCGGCGGCCGGTCGCTCTCCTCTCCCGGCGGCTCGCCGAACAGGACCGCGGCCTCCTCGAGTTCCTCGTACGTTCTGCCGGCCTCGGTGAGCATTTCGCGCAGTCGGGCTTGTGCCTCGAACGGCTCACGGGCCGCCGGAGGCAGCCGTTCCAGCGCCTCATCCATGAGCTCGTCGGGAATCCGGCCGAGCGCGCCGCCGTTGAGCCGGCTGATCTCCTTGCGCGTCAGGAGCTTGTTCGCCGCCTGCCGGACGTCGCGCGGCAGGTCCTTGATCTTCGCGCGCGAGACGATGGCCCACAGCAGCGTCTGGATGTCTTCCTGGGCGATCTCGGGATACTTCCAGCACCGCTGCAGGACGTTGCGGACGACGTCGGCCCGCGGGCCCTTGATCGGCGCGTACTGCGCGCCGTGCTCGCTGCTCGGCGAGCGTTTCCCGGGGACGAGGCAATAGCTCTTGGCCTGAAACGCGAAGTGCCCCGACTCCGTCAGCTCGAAGCCGCCGTCGCGTGTGCGAGGGAGCACGCTCATCGGCGTCGCCCCGGCCGGCGTGTAGTCGTCCAGGAACGGAACGCCCGTGACGGCATCCGAAACGCCCGTCGTCAGAGCCGGCTTCGGCTCAAGAATGCTCTCCAGGCTCGGCACTTCGACGGGGAGCTCCACCGGCCCCGTCGAGATGCACGAGCACAGGAGCACCGCGACACAGACCGCGGCGAGCATGAACCACGTATGAATGACCCGCTTCATGATGCACCTCCGACAAATCACGTCGAGTGCCGGCCGACTGGCTTGCTGGCGAGGTGTCATCAAGGGGTGTCGAATCAAGGCCAGGTGCCGGCCCGATCACCGGCAGCAGGTATTGCCGACGCCGTAGGCCCGCGTCACAGCGCCGCGACGCCGCTCCCGCGGCGGCCGTGGCCGCCGCGGGAGCCTGCGTGTCCGAACTCGAGCAGGCGCGGGCCGCCCGCTTACTTCGCTATCTGCTCTTTGATCCAGCTCGTGCTGACGGACTTGGGCCGGGTGATCGGCGTGCCCAGCGCGCGGTTGACGATCATCTGCGAGAGCATGCCCTGCGCGCGGCTCACCGCGAACAGCACGGTGTAGTACTGGAACTCCTTGAGCCCGTAATGGTAGAGCAGCGCGCCCGAACCCGCGTCCACGTTCGGCCACGGGTCGGCGATCTTCTCGATCTTGCCCAGAATCGGCGGCACGACCTCGAACAACGTGGCCACGGTCTTGAACACCGGATCGTCCGGGAAGTGGGCCTTGCCGAACTCGATGAAGCCGGCAAACCTCGGGTCGGTCGCGCGCAGCACCGCGTGGCCGTAGCCCGGAATGACCTGGCCGGCGTCGAGCGTCTCCTGCGTCATCTGCGCGAGCTGCTCCTTCGTGGGCACGCCGCCGTACTTCTCCATAAGGGCCAGCACCCACTTGAGGCACATCTGGTTCGCGAGCCCGTGCAGCGGCCCCGCCAGCCCGTTGAGCCCCGCGCTGACGGCGTAGTACGCGTCCGACAGCGCGCTCGCCACCGTGTGGCAACTGAACGCCGAGACGTTGCCCCCCTCGTGGTCGCTGTGGAACAGCAGGTACAGGCGCATCAGATCGGCGAAGCTCTCTTCCTCGGTCACGCCGAGCATCTTCGCGTAGTTGCCGCCCCAGTCGAGGCCCTTGGTGTACGGGATGCGCGCGCCCTTCTTGTAGCGGATCCGGTAGACGCCCGCGGCGAGCTCCGGCAGCCTGGCGAGCAAGGTGAGCGAGTCCTCGAGCACCGGCTGCCAGTACTCGGTCTTCTGGATGCCCTCCTCGTAGGCCTTGGCGAAGACGCTCTCGCGCTGCATCACGAGGATGCCCGTGTCGAACATGCACATCGGGTGCGAGTCCTCCGGCATCGCCTCGAGCACCTTCCACACGTAGTCGGGCACCCCGGCGCGCTTGTCGTAGTCGGCCTGGAGCGCCTTGACCGCCGCCTCGTCCGGCACCTCGCCCGTGAGCAGGAGGAAGAAGCCTGCCTCGGGCAGAAGGTCCTTGATCGTCAGCAGCGGGTGGCCGCGGATGATCAACCCCTTCTGAGGGTCCACGAACGAGGTGTCGCACACGAGGCCCTTGATGCCCCGCATGCCGCCGTAGGCCTGCTTGACGCTGACCTCCGAGATCTGGTCGCCGCCGTGCGCCTTGACCAGCGACTTGACCTCGTCACGCAGGCCCGGGATCTGTTGGGCGAGGGTTTCCTGCAGCGTAGCCATTGACCTCCTCCTCTCTGGAAAGTGAGCAGTTGTGTACAGCTAATCGGTGATCCTGCTCGGGTGCAGTGTTGTCCTCCCCGTCAGAGAACGCCGCCGCGAGCTAAGCCTTGCGCCGCTGCACCAGCTCGCGGGCCGCTTTGACTCCCTCCTCAAACGCGCGCGCGTTGAGCTCGGCCGTGCCCTTGGGCGCCGCATCCAGCACCGCGGCGCGCAATGCCTCCGCCGTCGCAAGCGACGATAACACGGAGATCGCCCCCAGCGCCACCACGTTCGCCGTGACCTGCCGCCCCACGACGTTCATGGCAATCTCCGTCAGCGGCAGCGCATAGGCCCCCTCGACGCCGCACTCCGTCACGTAGAGCGAATCGACCAGCAGCGTGCCCCCCGGCTTGAGCGCCGGCGCGTACTTGGCGCACGCCTCCTGCGTCATGCACAGCATCAGCTCGAACTCGTCCGCCTCGGGATACACGATCGGCTCGTCGCAGATGATCACGTCCGACTTGCTCGCGCCCCCGCGCGCCTCGGGCCCGTAGCTCTGCGTCTGCGCGGCGAACCGCCCGTCGTAGGCCGAGGCCGCGTGGCCATAGATCACGCCGGCAAGGATCATCCCCTGCCCCCCGCTGCCGCTCAGGCGCACGGCCGCCGGCTTCGGCAGCGGCTCCGCACCGCCGTCTCCCGGCACGCCGACCTTCGGCGCCTCCGTGGCTTCCTCGGGCGCGGCGGAAAGCCAGTCGATGAGCGCCTGGGACGCCGCCGTGTACTCGGGCCGAGACGCGCTCACGAACACCCCCACGGGGAACGCGCCCTCGGGACGCTCCGCCTCGTCGAGCCCGTCCCACTTCTTCTGCTCGATCGCGTGCTCCTTCATCCAGCGCACCATCGCGACCGGCGTCCGCAGCTTGTTCCGACGGCCGTACGTGGTGTGGCAATTCGACATGACCTCCACGACCGAAAAACCCGCGTTCGCCGCCGCCTGCTTGACGTAGCGCGTGATGCGCGACGAGTGGTACGCCGTGGTCCGCGCAACAAACGTGGCCCCCGCCGCCGCCACGAGCGCGCTGACGTCGAACGGCGGCTCGATGTGCCCGTGCGGCGCGGTCGTCGCCCTGGAGCCCAGCGGCGTGGTCGGCGAGTACTGCCCGCCCGTCATGCCGTAGATGTAGTTGTTGACGATGACGGCGTTGATATCTATGTTGCGCCGCGCCGCGTGGATCAGGTGGTTGCCCCCGATCGCCGTGGCGTCCCCGTCGCCCATCGCCACGAACACGGTCAGCTCCGGGTTCGCCAGCTTGATGCCCGTCGCCGCCGGGATCGCCCGGCCGTGCGTCACGTGCAGCGTGTTGAAATCCAGGTAGGTCGGCATCCGGCCCGTGCACCCGATCCCGGAGATGAACACCACCTTGTCCTTGTCGAGCCCCAGCTCGTCGATGGCCATCAGGATCGCGCCCTGGATAATGCCCAGCCCGCAGCCCGCACACCACACGGTCGGCAGCTTCTTCTGCGGCCGCAGGTACTTCTTGACGGGCGCCAGCACGTCGGCCTTGAGCTGTTGCACCGGCTCGTTCATCGCGCCCCCCGGCCCCCCGTGCCGCCCAGTTGCTCGACTGTCTCGATGAGCTCGTGCGGCGCCCAGATCTCGCTCGTCACCTTCGTCATCGAGTGCACCGCCGCCCGGCCGCACGCGGCCCGCTCGACCTCGCGCACCAGTTGCCCGAGATTGAGCTCGGGCACGATCAGGTGCTCGACCCGGCCGGCCGCCTCGCGAATGACCTCCGTCGGGAACGGCCACAGAATCACCAGCTTGATCAGGCCCAGCTTGATGCCGCGCGACCGCGCCAGCTCCACGGCGCCGAGGCCCGCGCGCGCCGACGAGCCGTAGGCGACGATGGCGATCTCCGCGTCGTCCATCATCGTGTACTCCACGTCGCGCAGGGCCGCGATGTCCTCGTTGATCTTGCGCGCGTGCCGGCGCATCAACGCGTCAATCTCCTCCGGCCTCGACGTCGGGTACCCCGCCGTGTCGTGCGTCAGGCCCGTGGTGTGGTAGCGGTAGCCCCGGCCGTAGGCGACGAACGGCGGCACATCGCCGAACCCGTCGTCGTGCGGCAGGTACGCCTCCGGCCCCACCGTCGGCCCGCGCCGCTCGACGAGCTCGATCTCCCCCGGCGCCGGGATCTCGATCTTCTCCCGCATGTGGCCCGTCGCCTCCTCCATCAGGAGCACCACCGGCGACCGGAACTGCTCGGCGAGATTGAACGCCTTGATCGTCAGGTCGAAGTCCTCCTGCACCGACGACGCGGTCAGCACGATGATCGGGTAGTCGCCGTGGCTCCCCCAGCGCGCCTGCATCACGTCGGCCGCGTGCGTCCTCGTCGGCAGCCCCGTCGAGGGACCCCCGCGCTGGACGTTGACCACCACGCACGGCGCCTCGAGCATCGCGGCAAGACCCACGTTCTCCACCATGAGCGAGTAGCCCGGCCCGCTCGTGGCCGTCATGCTCTTGGCCCCCGCCATCGAGGCGCCCACGATCGCCGCCATCGAGGCGATCTCATCCTCCATCTGGATGAACCGGGCCCCGCGACGAGGCATCTCCTGGGAAAGGTACTCGGCGATCTCGGTCGAGGGCGTGATCGGGTAACCGGCAAAAAACTGCAGCCCGGCCGCAAGCGCGCCGCGTGCGCAGGCCTCATTGCCCTGGATGAAGACGACCTCCCGCTGGGCGGTTTCCACTCCGGCCTTTTCCACCGGCACGCGCCGGCGGCCCCTGTCCCCTAAGGTGCGCTCAGGAGTCGGACTTCTTCGCCTCCTTCGGCTCGAGCAGGATGGCGTAGTCCGGGCAGTGCAGAGCGCAGATCTTACACTGGCTGCACGCCTCCGGCGCCTTCACGTACACGCGACCGGTGGGCTCAACGTCGAACACCTGCTTCGGGCACAGCTCGAAGCACAACTGGCAGCGCTTGCACCACGGCTCGTAGATGTCCACCGGGTGCGTACGCATATCGGTCGCATCCGGAAAGTGCTGCGCTGCCACGGCGGCCGTGTTCGTCGAGCTCTCGGTGCGCTCGGGCACCGGCTCCTCCTCCTGACGTGTTGTTTCAAAATACCTGTTGCCCGCTCAATAACATCATTCGCAGCCGGGAGACAACGTTTTTCGTTGAAAAGACGCCCTTTTCACTCTAAGACGATGGCCCCGGCCCAACCGGCCCCACGTCCCCAACCCGGAGAGACGGCATGCGCCAAGGACACGGCAGACGCAACCGACCAGGCCCGGCCGACAAGCGCCCGCTCCGCCGCGCCGTGCAGCTCATCGTCCTCGCCTTGTTCCTTCTCGTGCTCATCAACGCGAGCGCCCCCATGCGCTTCCCCGTCCCCGTGGACTTCTTCCTCGACCTCTCGCCCCTGAACGCGCTCGTGGGCGCCATCGCAGGCCGGGGACTCTTCAGCGGCTGGTGGCTCGCCCTCGTCGTGCTCGCCGCCACGCTCCCGCTCGGCCGCTACTTCTGCGGCTGGGTGTGCCCGCTCGGCACCACGCTCGACATCACCGACCGGGTGCTGGCGAGGGCGCGCCGGAAACAGCCCGCGAAGGAAAGCCGCAAGCTCCACCACGGCAAGTACTTCGTGCTCGCAGCCCTCCTGGCCCTCGCCGTCTTCGGCGTCAATCTCGCCGGGTGGTTCGACCCCATGAGCTGGAGCACCCGCGTCTACGGCCTCGTCGCCCATCCCGCCGGCTTCTTCCTCGCCCGCCAGGCCGGGGCCTCGAAAATCGGCCCCCTGGAGCGATACCTGTTCCACCCGCAGTCGGCGCCCGGCTCGTTCGCCCAGCCCCGCTTCGAGTACGTGTGGACCATCGCCGGCGTGTTCCTCGTCATCGTCCTGCTTGGGCTCATTCGCAAGCGGTTCTACTGCCGGGCATTGTGTCCACTCGGAGCGATGTTCGCCATCGCCGCCCGTCTCAACCCGTTCCGGCGAAAAGTGAGCGACGCCTGCACCGAGTGCGGCCAGTGCGTCACCGCCTGCAAGATGGGCGCGATCGGCCCCACCGGCAAGGGCAACCACACCGGCGAATGCATCCTGTGTCTCGATTGTGAGGCGATCTGCCCCACCGCCGCCATCGCCTTCAGCCCACGGTACGCCAGGCGCAGGGACATGCACCTCGTCTCAAACCCCCTGCCCACCGACTTCACCCGCCGCGAGCTGATCGCGTCGGTGCTCGGCGGTGTCGCGGCGGCGCCCCTGTTCCGGCTGGCGTTCGCGACCGAAAATCCGGCCGCCGGCGAGGGAATCCACATCACCGACCCGCGCGCGCGCATCATCCGGCCCCCGGGCGCGACCGACGAGCGCGACTTTTTAAGCAAATGCGTCCGCTGCGGCGAGTGTATGAAGGTCTGCCCCCAGAACGCCATCCACCCGCTGCTCTTCCAGCAGGGCCTCGAGTCGGTCTGGACCCCCACCATCGTGCCCCGCATCGGCTACTGCGAATACCAGGGCGACTGCCGGCTCTGCCTCGACGCCTGCCCCACCCGCGCGCTCGGCACCCTCACCGCCGACGAGAAGAAACGCTTCGTCATCGGCAAGGCCATCGTGGACCGCAACAAGTGCATCCCCTGGCGCTCCTGGGCCCTCCACGGCCACGCTGCGCGTGGCGTGGACGAAGCCTCCGGCTTCATCGAGGAAAGTGCCGCTGGCGCCGACGCCGATGCCTGGAGCGACGAGTTCAACTGCCGCACCTGCGAGGAGCACTGCCCCGCCCGCTCCGCCGACGACGGCCGCAAAGCCATCCGCTTCACCAAGGCCCCGGGGCCGCAGGGCCGCACCTTCGACCGCGTCTACGTCGTCGAAGACGTCTGCGTCGGCTGCGGCATCTGCGAAACCGTCTGCCCCGTCGAGGGTGAAGCCGCCATCCGCGTCACCCGCACCGCCCACCGCGGCCCCTCCGCCAAGATCGCCGGCCAGATGCAGGCGCCGTAGGCGAGCATCCCGCCTACGGCGCTCGGTCTCTCTTTGGCGGGTGCGTCTCTGGTCGATCCTCAGCGCTGGAGCAAGAGTCACTCGGTCCTCACCGGCTTGACGACCACGGCCGGCCGGGACTCTTTGATGTCGACCCCGGCAGGCACTTCGCCGGTGGACTTGAAATGCCTGAGGATCAACTGCCTGTCAGGCTGGAACGTGCGCAAGATCTCCGGCACTTTGGCCTTGTCGAGCACACGTATGGAGGCACGTGGGTAGCCGATGTGGACCGAATAAGCACCCACGGTCTGCCTCGCTCCCGTGCCAAGCATCCCGGCCAATGCATCCTTGCTCGAGCGCAGCGCCTCGGACAACCGGGTCACTTCGTCCTGGAGTTCGGCAATTCTTCCGACCACGTCCGCAACGACGGTGCTGTTGAGCCCCAGCTCGCTGAGCTTCGCACTGAGCAGAGCGATCATGGACGTCATTCGCGCACGGTAACGCTCCGTGGCCTGGGAAAGGTGGTCGTTCAGGAACGCTCTCATCTCCTGCACCTGCGCAGGTTCTCGATTGCGTCCGATCACCGCAGTCAGCCGGTCCCGCCATTCATCCTCCGGCGTTTTCGTAATCGCCCGTAAATCGTCAACCCACGGTTTCTCTTGCTCGCCCTCGGAAATACCCATCGGCTCAATCCCTCCCGTTTCGCGCAGACCGTCATACACCAAGACCCAAACCCCAAAGGGGTCCTCACTCACAACGAAGATAACATGAAAGGCACAAGATTCATATAGACACCGAAGTGACAGAGAATCCGGCAGGAGCAGCCCAAATCGCGAATGCCTACGGGAGCCCACTGTGTTATCCTCCCGCGTTCGGAGGAGGCATTGATCCGTGCCGATTGCGCTGTTCATTATTGGCATCATCGCGTCGTACCTGGTGGGGTCCGTGCCGTTCGCCTTCATGGCAGGCAAGGTGCTCAGGGGCATCGACATCCGCACCGTGGGCAGCGGCAACGTGGGCGGCACCAACGTGAGCCGCGTGGCCGGCAAGGCGTGGGGCGCGGCCGTCATCGCCCTCGACCTCGGCAAGGGCCTGGCGGCGGCGGGCCTGATCGGAGGGCTGCTGTTCCGCGACGCCATGCCCGTGGGCCCGGAGCTGTTCCGGATCCTGTGCGGCGCCGCGGCGATCGCCGGCCACAACTGGCCCCTGTGGCTCGGCTTCCGCGGCGGCAAGGGCGTCGCCACCAGCGTGGGCGTGTTCTTCGCCCTGACCCCTGTGCCGGCCGCGTGCGCGCTGGCGACCTGGTTCGTCGTGCTCGGCCTGACCCGGATCGTCTCCATCTCCTCCATGGTGGCGGCGCTCTCGCTCACAGGTTGGAACTTGCTTTTCAGGCGGCCCATGGAGTACACCATAGCGGGCGCAGTCCTGGCCGTGCTCATCGTGGTGATGCACCGGTCGAACATCCGGCGGCTGTTGAGCCGTTCGGAGCCCAGGAGCCTGGGCCGGCCCGGCCCGGGCGGACCTGAAGCGCAACAGGAGGAGAACTGAGCGGCGCGGATTTTTGTTGCATTGTGCACTTCTCGTCGAGTATAATGCCGCCTGTCGGTCATAGGCCTTCTGCCGTACGCCGTGTGGCAGGGGAGTGAGGGGCGATGCGAACTCTCAAAACCTCGGAGACGGACAAGCTTTACTACTCGATCGGCGAGGTCCGCGCCATCACGGGCCTCGAACCCTACGTGCTGCGCTACTGGGAGACGGAGTTTCCCAAGCTCAAGCCCAAGAAAAACAGCAGCGGCCAGCGCGCCTACCAGCGCAAGGACATCGAGCTCATCCTGCACATCAAGGAGCTGCTCTACGAGCAGGGCTACACCATCAAGGGGGCCCGCGCCGTCCTGCGCGGCCAGCGCCACGGCAAGGCGGCCACCGCCGCGCGCAACGACGACATGGGCAAGTTCCTCGGGAAGCTGCACGCCGAGCTTGTGGCGCTGCAAAAAATGATCGAGGGCCGCAAGTCCGATGACCTCTTCGCCGAATAGGCGTCCGCGGCACCGCCCGTCCGCAGACGCCGCCATCCAGAAGTACATGCTGATCGGCCCCGTGCTCCTGCTCGTGGCCGTCACCGTCGTCTTCCTCGTCAAGCGCCAGTCCGGCAAGCCCAACAGCCCCGACGCCCAGCTCTACCACGCCGTCGACATGGAGCGGCGCCTCGCCGCCGACCCCGAGACCACCAAAGCCGACTGGCGCGACTGCATCAAGCAGTTCGAGCGCGTCTTCAAGAAGTGGCCCGAAAGCAAGGAGGTCGTCGCCGCCTACGTCCACATCGGCACGATCTACAAAAAACGCCTCAAAGACCGCGAACGCGCCAAGCAGTGGTACGGCCGCCTCATGGCCGAGTTCCCCGACTCCCAGGCCGCCGAGGGCCTGCGCCGCGAGTACATGGCCCTCGCCCTGAGCTTCGCCGACGACGCCGAGGGCCGCGAGGAAGCGCTCGCCGCCTACACCGACTACATCGAGCAGAACGCCGAGTTCTCCGAGCTCGACGAGGTCCTCTTCAAGCGCGGCCTGCTCTACGTCGAGCTCAAGCGCGCCGACGAAGCGCTCGCCGACTTCACGCGCATCATGGACGACTACCCCAACAGCCCGCGCGTGGACGACGCCATCTTCTACACCGGCCTCGTCAACCACGCGCTGCTCAAGAACGGCGACGCCGCCCTCGAGCACTACGAACGCGTCCTCAAAAACTACCCCCACGGCAACCGCATCCACGACGCCCGCAAGCGCAAGGAGCAGATCTGGGAGGCCCGCGTCCGGCACAGGCTCGACGCCTACTTCAAGGGCCGCTACGGCGTCGAGAACGCCGCCCTGTTCTTCCTCACCCCCACCCCGCTCTACCGCGCCGCCTCCTCCCAGGACGACGAGCGGATCAAGGCCGCCCGCGACCAGACCCTCGACCTCAGGTCCGCCGACCTCACCGTTGACATCAGCGCCCCAAACCTTCTCGTCACCGGCTCACTCGTGATCGCCAACCCCGCCGAGCCCGAGCAGGCGGCCGACGAAGCCGAAGCCCCGGCCGAGGAAAGCGAAGGCGCCAACGGCGACGAGGATAAGGCCGAGGAGGCTGCCGCTGAGGACGCCGCTGGTGACGACGCCGCCGGTGACGACGACGCCGCTGAGGACGCCGCCGGTGAGAAGGCCACCGGTGAGGAGGCCGCAGACGAGGAGGCCACAGAGGAAGAGGCCACAGAGAAGGAAGAAGAAGAGAAGCCGGCGCCGACGGAAGCCACGGTCGTCTGGCTCCAACTCAACGAGGGGATGGCGCTCCAGGAGCTGAAGCAGGACGAGACGGAGCTCCAGTTCGAGCGCCACAACAACCTCGTCAAGGTGACGCTCGCCGAACCGATCGCCGTTGACGGCGAGACCACCCTGCACTTCAAGGTTTCGAACGAGGGCAAGGACCTGCCCGGCATCGTCATCGGCGAGCAGTTCGGCCACGCGATGCCGCACGCGTTTTGGTTCCCGATCACGCGGCTTGATGACGCATTTGCGTCCCAGCTGTATTTCGTCCCGCCTCTCAGGGGGGCGATAGAATCCAATGGCCAGGGCCTCGCAAGGAGCACGCCGATACTGGTGCAGGGGTACCAGGCAACGGAGCCTGTACCGGGACGGTTCTTCTTCTACAGCCCGGCACGCAGGCAGGTAGCTCCCTGGGGCGAGCGACAGATCATGTGTCTGGATCAGCAGGAAACCGACCAACCGGCTGCCAGGGCGTTCCTCGACGAGGCGGTCAAGGCGGCCGACTACCTGCTCGGCGTGTTCGGCGACTATCCGTATGACAAAATCGTCTTCGCCCAGAGCCCGCACGTGAAGGACACCGTCTTCGAGCACGGCGCGGGCCTGATCCTGATCAACAGCAGCGTCCCGCTCGAGACCATCGAGCCGGCGCACATCTGCAACGAGCTCGTGCAGCAGTGGTACGGCTGCCTCGTCTACCCGGGCCTCGACAAGTGGCTCTGGTACACGGCCGGCGTCGCCGGCTACTACGAGACCCTGTACCTCGCCCACCGCTACGACGAGGCGACGATGGACGCGCACTTCGCCGAGCTCACCGACCTCTACGCCGAGATCTTCGCCCACATCGCCCCGCGCACGATGGCCTTCCGCAACGAGGAGAGGGGCGAGAGCGAGAGCATCTTCAACGGCCTCATCTACACCAAGGGGCCCTGGGCCATGCGCGCGTTCCGCTGGATCGCCGGCGACGAGCACTTCGTCGAGGCGCAGCGCGCGTTCCTCAAAAAATTCGCGTTCCAGCCGGTGTCGTTCAGGGACCTGCGAGAGTCCTTCGAGGCGCAGACGGGCCAGGAGCTCTACGACGTCTTCTACGAGTGGCTCATCAACCCCGGCACCCCCACCTTCAAGGTCCAGAACTGGACGAGCACACAAACGGGCGACGACTGGACGGTCTCGTTCAAGCTCGAGGAGCAGACGACCAAGTACGTCCTGCCCGTCGAGATCGCCTTCGAGGCGGGCGAACAGCGCGCCGTCGAGGTCGCCCGGATCACGAAGAGCACGAAGGAGGAGAACGGGCAGGAGGTGGACGTCTGGCACGAGGACGTCTCGTTTACGCTGCCCTTCGACCCCGAGCGCCTCGTCCTCGACCCCAACCACCGCTTCCTGCTCAACCCGAACAGCCAGCGCACCTGGACCAAGCCGCAAGAAGACCCCACCACAGAGGGCGCGGAGAACGCAGAGAATCCTGATTAACCACAGATTTCATAGATAAACACAGATCGAATCCGTCCCATCTGCCCTATCCGTCCTATCCGTCCTATTCCGCCCTATCCGTCCTATCTCCCCTGCCCTATCGCCCCCTCACCCGCGCGACCTGCGGCCTCGTTCTCAGTAGACGCGCTTGGAGAACTTCAGCGCAATGTCGCGGCTGAACTCCGGCAGCGGCACGATGATCGTCCCGTCCGCCGAGTCAATCTCCGCGGTCGCCACGACCTCCCCCGTGTACGTGTCCCAGACCTCGACGTCGAACGTGCCCTCGTCGAGCCCGTTGATGATCGCCTGCGCCCCCTTGAACCGCCGCGTCGGGCGCTCGCGCTTGAGGCCGAACATGGCGTGGTAATTGACGCCCCGTCTCTGCCACACCATCTGCGTCGAGCCGAACTCGTAGTAGTCCTCGTCATAGACCCAGGCGTAGCCGCCCGTGCGGTTCCCGAGCACGCGCGAGAAGAGCCGCGGCACCTCCTTGTGAGCGGCGTCGAGCACGGGCGGCCGGTCCATGCTGAGGCCCCGGGCGCGTTTGTCCTCGCCTGCGGCGTAGCGGGCGAACGCCGCGTAGTCGCCCCAGAGCTCGTACTCGTCAACGAAGTCCTCCCACCACGTCAGCGGCGTCGCCGGCAGCGTCGTGACCCACGCCGCCCAGTTCAGCGCGTGGATATCGGCCTCGAGCAACGGCGCCGGCCCGGCGGACCAGCGACCGCCTGCCTCGGTGACGAAGATCGGCTTGCGGTAGGTGTCGAAGTGCTCGGCCGCACGCGCCAGGTGATCCGGGTAGGGCTCAAAGTAGACGCCCCACTCGGTTCCGTCGCGGCCGCGTTGGCCGGGGCCGCCGCGGTAGGCGTTGCCGGCCACCACGTCCATCCGCGGGTCCCGCGCGCACAGCGGGTCCACGTTGCCGTAGCTGCCGCAGTAGTGGTTGCTGACGGGGTGGGCGTACGGGTCCATCTGCTTGACCATCTCGGCCATCGCGAACACGAACGGCCGCGACGCGTTCTTGCCGCCGGGCACGAGCTCGGACTCGCTGATCATCTCCCACGACGCCACGTTCGTGCTGTCGCTGGTGCGGGCGATGATGTAGCGCAGCCGCTTGCGCATCGCCTCGTGCGCCCGCGCGTCGGTGAACATCTGCCCGCCGTCGTCGAGCCAGCCCCCGTTGCCGCGGAAGTAGGCGTGGTGCTGGAACTCGGCATCGTGCTGGGTGGGCCCCTGGTTGCTGCCCTTGTAGTACGAGCCGTGGCACGTCAGCACGACGTTGACGTAGACGCCGTAGTCGCGGCACTGCGCGAGCGCCCGGTCGAGCCGCCATGCGTTCTCGAGGCTGTAATGGCCGGCGCCGGCCCAGCCGCGCCAGTCGCCCCGCCACTCGATCTCGAAGCCCCACGACGCGATCCAGAACTCGGTCCAGTTCATGCCGTGCGCCGCGCACTTGGCGAGCCGGTCGTCGTAGAAAAGCGAGCGCCGGTCCATCTCGAGGAGCCGCTCCCGGTTGCGCACCATGGCGTTGTAGCGGTAGTCGTAGGTGCAGTGCAGGTTCACGCCGATGCCCCACCACGGCCGGCCGTTGTCGAACTCCAGGTAGTGGTAATCGGTCTTGGACACGCGCAAAAACCCGTCGCTCGGCCCGTCGAGCACCTCGAACCGGCGCGCCTTCGTGGTCAGCTCCCCGGCCGCGTCCCGCACCGTGATCGTGTAGCCATGCACCCCGAGCTCCGAGGGCGCGAACCGCACCCGCCACGACGGCTCCCCCACGGGCACCAGCTCCTCGGTCCGGCCCATCACCCGCCGCCGGTAGTTCTGGTACCAGAACCCGAACACCTCCACCACACGCCCCGACGGCGTCGTCACGTGCGCCCGCACGTCCACCTCGCCCGGATCGAACGGGTTCGCGTACGTCTTGTCGAGCCGGAACGCAACCTCGAACCGCTCGTAGCGCCGCACACACGAGGGCGACACAAGATTGTAAGGCCGCGGCGGCTTCGGCGTCGCTCCGGCCTTCAGGACAAGCTCAGGCTTGGCCAGAAGCACGCGGGCGGGCCCGGCCCCGTCCTTCCGCTTCGTCCCCGGGATCACGATCAGCCCCACCCGCCGTGCCTTGCGCAACGCGTTGCGGTCGTACGGCTTCGAGTGCCCGATGCTGTGCCAGGCATGCTTCGTCCCGGCGTCAACCGCCTGCGGCACCAGCGGTACCGCGATCTCGCGCCACCGCCCCGCCGCCGGCTCGGCCCGCACCAGCTTCTGGAACCACCAGAAATCCACGTCCTGGAAAAAGAAGATGAGCTGCACGGGCCCCGCGTCGTCGCCCGCGAGCCGCGCCCGGAACACCAGCGCCTGCGCATCGGTCCAGTTGAACTCGCCCTCGGCCGACACCTTCGCCTCGCCGGCAGCAGGCGCCTCCACGACAACGGCCTGCACCCCGTCGGCCTCCTGCGTCTCGAGCGGCATCCTCTTGCCGTCCCGCTCCAGCGCCAGATCGAGCTCCAGCCCACGCCGGACCTCGCGCGCCGCAGCGACCCCCGAGCCGGCCGCCCCCAGGCACACCATGGCCCCGACAAGGACCGTGAGAAGTCTATGCGCCCACCCGTTCATCGCAGCCTGCCGTGTGTACCCGAGTATTCGACAAACCCTCGTCCAGAATGTTTCCTGTCATATTATACCACACTGACCCATTCCCCCCAAGTGCGTTATGTGCCGGGGTGGAGTACCAAAGATTGTGTAATTTCGCGGGCCGCTATAGGAATGGGTGTGACCTCATGGACAGAGCCAACTGAACCAGAGGAGGACACACCCATGTCCAGAACGTTGATCGCTCTGTTTG
>Ga0180432_10005702_pt1 | contig 16442 bp, 10 predicted proteins | sample SS_ome_10_FD_132414 | JGI IMG/M metagenome (GOLD analysis project Ga0180432, IMG submission 132414) | Hypersaline lake sediment archaeal communities from the Salton Sea, California, USA - SS_1_MS_2 metaG | ecosystem: Environmental > Aquatic > Non-marine Saline and Alkaline > Hypersaline >... | reverse complement strand
CCGACTTGCCGATCCCAAATTCAACCTTGCGGCGCACGGAGTGGCATTTGCGTTCGCATTGGTGGTAGAGGCCCCAGTGATCATGATCATGAGCGCCTCGACTGCCTTGGCAAACAACGCCGAAAACTACCGCAGACTCAGAAACTTCACATTCTCGATGAATGCTGCGGTAACCGGAGTGCTTCTGGTGCTGCTACTCCCCCCTGTTTTCGACTTTCTCATGAGAGATGTGATTGCCCTCCCCGAGGAGGTGGCAACGCTCACGTACATCTCGCTGTGGCTCTACCTTCCGTGGGCCGCAGCTATCGGGTACCGCCGATTCTTCAACGGTTTGCTGATCAGGGACGGATACACTCGTTATGTGGCGTACGGAACAGTTGTTAGGCTATCAACCATGGCAACGACCGCTCTGCTCCTATACCACCGGTTCGATTTACCCGGCGCCTACGTCGGCGCGGCATCTCTGTCGTTTGGCGTCACGCTGGAAGCTGCTGCGAGCAGGGTGATGGCACGTTTTTCCGTGCGCAAGGTGCTGGCTGTGCAGGGGAACGACAACGAAGTCGGCGAACAGCTTTCCTACCTTGGAATCGCGCACTTCTACTATCCGCTTGCGCTGACATCGATTATCGGACTTGCGCTACAACCGATGGTGACGTTCTTCATGGGACGGGCGCCATCACCGCTGGAGTCGCTAGCGGTGTTTCCCGTTGTCGGAGCCGTTTCTTTCGTTTTTCGTTCCATGGGCTTGAGTTATCAGGAAGTGGCGATAGCGCTCGTGGGAGATCGATATCAACATCTGCCCGAACTCGGCCGGTTTGCATTGTCCTTGGGTCTGGCATCGTCGGCTGGCCTGGCGATAGTCGCGCTTACTCCCGCCACCGACTTCTGGTTCATGACGGTTTCCGGATTGGCTCCAGACCTGGCACGATTTGCGATCGTGCCGATGATCATCTTGATTCCAATGCCAGGCCTGACAGTGTTGCTATCACTCGAACGGGCGATCTTGGTGAACGGAAAGCACACCGGTCCGATTACTTGGGCCACTGTGACCGAGGTTGGTCTGGTGCTGGTGTGCTTCCCAATCTTCGCATGGGGATTCGGCGTTGTCGGGGTGACTGCAGCGATTGCGGCATTTCTGATCGGACGCTCGATGAGCTGCGCCTATCTGGTAACGCCATGTCGCAGGACTATTTCTGGCGCTAGTACTGAGTAGCGAGTGGTGACTGCCCCGACAAAGCTTGCCTGCACTCCCACTCAAACTCACCACTCACGACATACATGATGAACGGAGCGCAATGATGAGAAAACTGGCAGCATTGTTGTTATTGCAGCTTATCGCATGTCAATCGGAACGGTCCCAATCAGAGATCGATGCCCGCATTGCCGATTTCGAGGCGAACATTGTCTCAGGCATTCAGATCAAAGGCGAACAAAGGGTCACCGAAACGCTGGCGCAGCGTTTGGAACATCACGGTGTGCCAGCAGTGAGCATTGCGGTCATGAATGACGGCCAAATCGAGTGGGCAAAGGCTTACGGGATGGCTGACGTCGAGGAGGGCCGGCCCGCGACTACTTCGACGTTGTTTCAGGCGGCCTCAATCTCCAAACCCGTGGCTGCGACAGCGGCGCTCCAGCTGGTCGACCAAGGTCTGATAACTCTCGATCAAGACGTGAATGAGCTGTTGACCAGCTGGCAGGTTCCGGATAGTCGCCACACCTCATCCGAAAAAGTGACGCTCCGCCGCCTCATAACACACACGGCGGGATTGACCGTGCACGGCTTTCCGGGCTATGCACGAGACGAAACGATGCCCACGACAATCGAAGTGCTCGACGGGGAAGGGAACACCGACCCAATTGTTGTGGACACGGTTCCGGGTACCATGTGGAGGTACTCCGGAGGTGGATACACTGTCATGCAGCTGTTGCTGGAAGATTTGACGGGATCGGCGTTCGAAGATCTGCTTTCGGATCGTGTTCTAACCCCCTTCGGAATGTCACTCAGCACGTACCAACAACCGCTACCTGAGGTCAGACACGCGGAGGCAGCCACGGCGTACCGGGGAGGAGGAACTGAGGTTGAGCTGAAGTGGCACGTGTATCCTGAAAAGGCTGCAGCGGGGTTGTGGACCACTCCGGAAGATCTGGCGCGATTTGCGCTCGGGATTCTCGATGCATACCACGGACGATCGGATGTAGTGCTCAGGCAGGAAATCGCTAATGCGATGCTGACGCCTGGTATGAACAATCACGGCCTCGGACCGTCAATCATTACGGACGGCAGTGGGTTTGGGCACGGCGGTGCGAATGAAGGATACCGGTGTCAGCTCTACGCCTTCATCGACAGTGGTGACGGAGTCGCGGTGATGACCAACTCGGACAACGGCGGAATATTGAACCAGGAGATCATCGGAACCCTTGCCGAGGTGTACGACTGGCCAGCTCTAAAGCCGCTGCTGAGGACTGTTGTGGAAGTCGCGCCGGAGCTACTGGAGGAATTGGCCGGTCGTTACGATGTCCCTGGCGAGTTCGTTGTAATGCTCGAGATCGTTGATGACAAACTCTGGGTTGACGTACCTACGATGGGTCGCCAGGAGCTTCTACCGGAGTCGGATTCTGTCTTTTTTGGCCGTGAAGACGGCACTGTATTGAAATTTGTCAGGGACGATGGCCGCGTGGTTGCCTTCACTGTAGGGAGTACTCGGGCTGAGCGTCTACATTAGAGTAACCTGCCCAGTCGCTCATTACATGTAGAATTCGCCTAGGCACTCCCGGACGTAGCCGTCGATGATAGTGATGTCGCGGTTGGTGCGGTTGATGCAAAAGAGCACGAGAACTGACGTTAGTAGGCGTATGACCACACATCTATGCTTGGTTCCCGTGTGAATCCCGAGCTCAGAAGGAATCCAAATGTTCGCTCAACTGGATCCTCAGAGGTGTCGCCCTCGTATTGAGTATGATGTACCGTCGCAACCCGAGACAATCCCGGCTTCACACGGACGCAAATACGGTGCACCTTTAGGTGGATGGTCAGCGGCACAACAATGCGAATGCGAGGTGGTCGGATGGTTGACACCACAAATGTACTGCAGTTCAAGATTGAGTTGCTCGGCGTCGAACCACCAATTTGGCGCCGCATTCAGGTGCCCGAGAGCTACACCTTCTGGGACCTGCACGTTGCGATACAAGACGCGATGGCGTGGCGCGATTATCACCTGCACGCATTTCGCGTCATTGGCTCGGAGGATGTCATTGGGATCCCAGACAAGGAAGGTGACGATCCACTCGAGACCAAGCCCGGGTGGAAAATGCGAATCGCCGACTACTTCACCGATCAGATCCCATTAGCGATATACGAATACGATTTTGGGAGTTCCTGGGTTCATGAAGTTCGCTTCGAGAGTGTGCAGGAAGCCGAAACGGGAGCGACTTACCCAGTTTGTGTGGGAGGCGAACGTCGCAGACCGCCCGAGGACTGCGGCGGAGTGCGGGCTTATCTCGAACTCCTGAAAACACTAGCCGACCCATCAGATCCAGAACACGCATCAATGCTGGAGTGGGTAGGTGGGTCGTTCGATCCGGAAGAATTCAATGCCGGCGACGTTACCTTCGACAATCCTGTGGAGCGCTGGCGAAAGGCTATCGAGGGTACCGAGGAGTAACCGAAAGAGTGGCACCATGACCGCAGCTAGCTTCTCGAAAGCTGAAGCAATCAAGTTTGGATGGGAGACCACCACGAGGAATGTTGGGCTCCTGGTCCTAGGGTGGGTCATCTTTATTGCGATCGGCTTTATGCCCGCCGTTGCTACGGATTCTATGGTGGTGGCGGTAGTCGCGTGGGTGTTCGATTTGGTTATCTGGATGGGTCTCATGAGGATGACCCTGAAGTTTGTAGACGGGAACAAAGGTGAACTCGCCGACCTGTTCTCGACATTCAATCTCATACTCAGGTATCTGGGCGCCTCCATCGCAGTTGGCGTAATCGTGACCGTCGGATTCTTCTTGCTCGTCATTCCGGGCATATACCTCGGAATTCGATTCTACATGTACGGGTGGGTCATAGTTGACAGAGATGTTGGTGCGTTCGAGGCCATGCGCCTGAGTTGGGAAATGACGCGAGGGTCCTGTTGGAACCTATTCCTATTCTCGCTTCTACTTGGTGCTATCAACATTCTTGGCATGATAGCGTTGTTCATCGGGCTGTTGATAACAGTTCCACTTTCCGTCGTAGCGATAGGATACGTTTACAGGCGCCTAGAAGAGACTATGTGACCTTCCGGTCGCTGAACGTATGGTGGATGGTTGCAATATGCCGCTGGTGTACGCGGAAAAGCGCGGACGGATGCCGAGATTGTTTGTGTTTCCACACCAAGAGTCGTTTGTCAACTGAATCCGAGAGGTAATTTCCGATGTGTGCTGATCTCCGTTCAACACGCGGTCTTTTGAACTCGTCGCTTTGTTTTGCAACAGCGCTGCTTCTCCTCGCCATGATGACGCTGGCCGTTGGAGCAGGTGCACCGCTCTCGGCGCAGCAAGCGGCCCAATCGTCAAAAACAACTGGCGACACTAATGAATCGCCCAACTACCGGTTGGCCGCCAGGTTCGCACCCTACAAGATGCAAGAGCTGATTTACAGCACAACGGTGACACCGCGCTGGATCGAGGGATCGGAGAGCTTCTGGTACGAGTGGGAAACATCCGACGGCAAGTTTTTCTACCTCGTCGATCCGGCTGCCGGGTCCAAACGAGAGATCTTCGATCGCGATAGGATCGCGGCCGAATTGACACGGATTACCAGAGATCCTTGGGATGCCCAACACCTCCCCATTCGCGAAATCAAGTTCGTGAACGCAAACACGCTTCAGTTCGAGGTTGAATCCTCCCAGGACGAAGAAGAGGAAGATGAAGAGGTTGAAGAACAGGAACAGGAAGAAGAAGATGAGGACGAGCACAGAGACCAGTCGAAGAAGAAAGTGTTCCACTTCGAGTATGATGTTAACACGCAAACACTTCGCGAACTGGAGGACTGGGAGGAGCCGGACAATCATCCGTCCTGGGCAAGCGTCTCTCCAGACGGTCAGACAATCGTATTTGCTCGCAATCACAACCTCTACTCGATGACCGCGGAGGCGTACCAACAGATTCTCGATGCACGGCGCGGAGAGGACGGTGACAAAGCCGACAGTCTGGCTGAGCTGGTGGAGGTAGATGAAACGCAACTCACCACGGACGGCGAGGGGTTTTACAGCTATGCCGTTTTCGAACGCGGCGACACCGACGTTGAGCGCGAAAAGAACAAAGACAAGCGGAAGCGCACAAGAGTGACGTGGTCGAAGGACTCGCGGCGCATTGCGCTCGTGCGGAGCGACCAGAGGGAGTCCGGCGAACTGTGGGTCATTCACAATACCGGCAATAAGCGTCCTGAGCTAGAGACCTATAAGTACGACATGCCGGGTGAAGAAAAAGTCACCCAGTCCGAACTCCTCATTTACGACTTCGAGTCAGGTGAGATGCTGAGAGTGCAAGTTGACGCATTCCAGGATCAGTCGCTTTCAATCTCCAGTGCGCGACAGTTCTACTACCCCGCCAGTAACGAGCCTAGGCGGACACTCTGGCTTGCCGACAACTCCGAGCAACTCTTTTTTACTCGGAGTAGTCGAGACCTGCATCGCATCGACGTATGTGTCGCCGATGCGAACACCGGTGAGGTGCAAGTACTAATCGAGGAGCGGCTCAACACTTACTTGGAGCAGCAACGACTCGAGCTCCTCGATTCGGGTGACATGCTGTGGTGGTCAGAGCGAGATGGGTGGGCACATATCTACAGGTTTGGCCCCGACGGGACGCTACGAAATCGGTTGACTGAAGGTCCGTGGTCGGTGCGGCAAATCGTTGGTGTTGACGAGCAGCGTGGTACGGTTTATTTCGTCGCAAATGCGCGGGAGGACGGTGAGGATCCGTACTATCAGCACCTGTATCGAGTGAACCTCAACGGCACAGGGCTGGCGTTACTCGACCCGGGTGATTTCGATCATCGCGTGAGCATGGGTGAATCCAACAGATTCTTCGTCGACAACTACTCCCGCGTGAATACGACACCGGCTGCGGCACTTTACGGAGCTGGCGGTAGAAGGATAATGGATCTCGAAGAGGCAGACTTCTCGAAACTCTTCGAGGCCGGGTACGAGTTCCCTGAGCCATATACGGTCAAGGCGGATGACCACGTCACCGATCTGTACGGTGTGATCTACAGGCCGTTTGATTTCGACCCCGAGAAGAAGTACGCAATCGTTGCGTACGTGTACCCGGGTCCACAGACCGAAGCGGTCTCGAAATCGTTCTCGACGAACCGCTACGAGACCGCGCTGGCTCAGTTCGGCATCATTGTAGTCACAATCGGAAATCGCGGTGGGCACCCGGCTCGGTCCAAGTGGTATCACAACTACGGTTACGGCAACCTGAGAGACTACGGCCTTGCAGACAAGAAGGCCGCCATCGAACAGCTCGCCGACCGCTTCGAGTACATCGACATTGACCGGGTCGGCATATACGGCCATTCGGGCGGGGGATTCATGTCGACAGCGGCGATGCTGGTATACCCTGACTTCTTCAAGGTTGCAGTCTCGTCATCGGGCAATCACAACAACGATGTGTACAACAGATGGTGGTCCGAGAAGCATCACGGGGTGGAGGAAGTAGTCGACGATTCGGGCAACGTGTCGTTCGAATATGAGATAGAAAAGAACTCAGATCTGGCACGCAACCTTCAGGGTCATCTGCTGCTCACGACCAGCGACGAAGACAACAATGTTCACATGGCCGGTACGCTCCGTATGGTAGACGCCCTCATCCGAGCCAACAAACGATTCGACTTCTTCATGTTTCCGGGTCAACGCCACGGATACGGCGACATGAGTGACTACTGGTTCTGGCTCAGGGCGGAGTACTTCGTCAAGCATTTGCTCGGGGACGAACGGTTCGACGCAGATATCTGGGAACTGAATGTGGAGAAGGAGCAGACGGGAGGGCGGTAGAAGGGAGCTGAGATGAGGGTGGATTGCAGAGTGCAGATTGAAGAACGGTTCTGCACTCTGCATTCTGCATTTTCCCCCTGCTCCCCGCTCCCACACTGAAACCACACATTCCGTCCGCCGTAGTGAAGATCGTCCCGAATTGAGACGATTCGTGTGCGACGACTCCTCAAACAACTCCTGCTCTCTGCGGTTCTTGCGTGTGCGATATTTCTTTTGCCGGGTATGTCGTGGTGTCAGATCCGACCAGCGCTCGACACACGAGTCTACAAAGACTCCGCAACTGCAATCATCGTAGAGCTCGCGCGGGCTCGACATCAAGTTCAATCACTGAGACTGGCTGGCTACCGATCGAAGGTGTTTACGCGTCTCGAAGGACATGTCGGGGCAAGTCGGTTTGGGCCTGGTTGGACTGTCTTTAAATATGAAACGGCTGCGCTAGTTCATTGGACCCGAAATGGTGACTTGAAGGTCGATGTAGAAGGCGGGCGGATGACCGGCACCAGGATGCCGGGGTTTGGCCGCGATCAGATGGCAAGCTTCTTCGAGGACATCTTTGGTGGGGAGGTGTGGTTCATCCCCTCTACCGTCGGTGATGACATTGAACTGATGGGCCTTCCCGATGCGGAGGCGCTGCATCCGCTAGCTCGCGGAGCCGATCGGTTTTACCGGTACGGGATCACTGATTCGATGCGCATCGCTCACTCCGGACGCACCGTGCGTGTGTACAATGTGAGTGTTGCGCCGCGTGTGACGTCGGCATACGTTGAGATCCCGTCTCGAAGAGGTGCCCAAGGACGCGACCGCAGGTCTGCTCGGTCGCTCTTCTCCGGACGCCTGTGGGTTGATGCCGACAGTCTCGATGTGGTCCGGCTCACCGGTGCATTTGTCGGTGAACACATTTGGGACGAAGAGGATGATGCCCCACAACTACAGAACCTCGAGGCCGACATCGAGTTTGCCCTGCATGAGGATCGGTTCTGGTTGCCCCAACGTCAGGTGCTCACAGCTCATTGGACCTTCAAGTACTTGCCCGGCGCCGACCTGGTCGGCACGGGAATCACCACATTCTCCGATTTCGATGTGGAGGTGACCGAGTCAGAAATTGCCTTCACTCACGACACAGACCGGCTTCGTGGACAAGACAACGTCACTTTCTATCGAGGCGACCGAGTAACGGCACAGCAGTTCGGGAACTGGCAGTGCCCTGAAGCCTGGGAATTCGACGGAGAGCCCTCCGACCCGCGGTGCGGTACGCAGGCAACCACGAGCGTGGGCGTCAACGAAGACGGCAGCGTCTGGGAGGTGAATCTCCCAACCTTGGATTCCCTGAAGAGTTATGACTTTGACACCGATTGGAACGAGGCGGTGGATCTCGCCAGTAACGAGTCTCTCGACAACGCGATCCGAGAGATAGCCGAGATTGGCACTAACTCTCCGGCGGTGAATGCCTTCGCCCGCAAACCTGGAGGCGTTGACTGGAGACACGTGTACAACGCGTTCGGGTACAATCGTGTGCAGGGCCCTTCGGTGGGCGGCGGCTATCAGTGGAGTTTGTGGTCCGCATATACCACGCTGCACCTCAATGCACGCTACGGGTTCAACGACAAACATTTGCTCGGGTCAGCGACCTGGCGGCGCGATGCGCCTGTCGGCCGGTTTGAGCTTACGGTGTACCGAGCGGTGCAGGAGGTCGAACCCTGGACAAACGGTACAGGTATTGGCAACTCGCTCAAGGCACTGGCCCTGGGCAACGACGACGCAGACTACTACCTGGCACCTGTGGGAGGCGGTATCAGCTTTTCCAGCTATACCGGTTGGTTTGCGGACGGAGAAGTGTCATTGCAGGCCGAACGACACGAATCGTTGGCCAACAGGAGTTCTTCATTCATCGCCGGCTCGTTTCAACCGAATCTCCCCATCGCTGGCGGTGACTACCTGCGAGCGACATTGTCCAAAACGTGGCACCCCGGCTTCAGTGGCACTACGCAGTTGACGTTGGCGGGCCAGGGGCTGGCGTCGAGGGACAGTGTCACTGCACGATTCTGGGGAGGTACCAAACTGCCCTTTGTAACCGAGAGTGTTGTGGCCTCTCTCAGAACCAGGGCCGGCATAATGTTCGGTGCCCAGCTGCCCCAGATGTCCTACAGAATCGGCGGCCCGGAAACGGTCCGTGGCTACGGATACGGTGTTGATATCGGGCGCCATTTCTGGTCGGCGCAGGCAGATATCGAATGGGTTGTGAACCAGTGGTGGTCGCCTGTGTTGTTTGCTGATGTTGGCGCGATTGACTTTCGAGGAACGCCACTGGTTGGAGCAGGTGCCGGCCTCTCACTCTTATCCGGGTGGACCAGAATCGATTTGTCGCACGGGCTGACGCGAGATGGGAGACTCCGGCTGGATATCACGCTTGGTATACCAACTAGTTGAAACCGGGCGTCGTCTGTTTCCCAGCAGCCGCGATCCAGTCCGGCATAGGGGCTGAGGATGGTTTCTTGCCGTAAAACATTCTGTCCAGTACTACAGCTAGCCGACGTACCAAGCTCGACCGCCTCACACCCCACCTAACCAAGTCGTGCATCCACCTGCTTGTGTGGGAATACGGGCATACGGCAATGCAACGACCGCAGTCGGTGCCAGTGTGTGTCCAGTATATGTAGCAAAGCTCTTGGTTGATCTGCCAGCGGCTCGTGCCGTCGATTTCCTTCCTCTCATCGAAGGGAATAGCCCATGGTGGACAGCAAATGGCACATTTGCGGCATCGAGTGCAAAAGTCCAATACTGTGTTATCCGGCTTTCTCTCGTCCGTCTCGAGAACCGTGTCGGTCGTGACAACGGCAATGCGCACGCGTGGTCCCAGGTCGGGCGTCATCAAGAGGCCCATGCGTCCGATTTCCCCTAGACCAGCGTCGCGTGCCACAAGCGGGCAGATCACTCTGTAGTTGCCGTCAATGTGCGCCCTCGCGTCGTAGCCCAGCCTTCGCAGGAAATCGGCCAACTGCACCGCGATCATGCCCGAATCGACGTACTTCTGTGATGACTCCATGATCGTTGGTCCTCTGGGGCCTGAATCGAGCATGCTCTTGTCCATCTCGACGGTCAACGCTATTGCGTACCCATGCGAAAGTTCTACTGGTCTGCCGTAGTCAGGTCCTCGCCCAACCACCGAATATTTGTGATAGTCTTGGAGTGCAGTGATTCCAACCGAGTGTGCGCCCAGCTTGAGGGCCCATCCCTTGACGAAACTGGCCAACTCTTCGGGGTGGACTGTGACTTGGTTCGCGGCCGGATCGCCTTGAACATGCGGGCGCATTTTCTCGATCGTGTCGAAGCTGGCCTCTGCCGCATGGAACGATATGGGGTCGTACTGTGAAGCACCGGTCGCAAGCAGACCGGGCCGACACCTGAACTTGTCGTCCCAGGCTCTCTTCTCCGGGTTGCGGGCATAGTATTCCTCGAATCGCTCTGTGCCGGGTTGCAGCAGGCGTCGAGAGAACATGATGTCGCGTTCATCGATTCGGGTGCGGGGAGTCTGGCTACCCCAAGACTGAGTAGTGCCGGTCGGAAGAACCAGCGCTATGATCGTTATGGCAGTGATCGAGAGCAGCGTTATCCCAATTGCCGACTGATGTGGAAGGTCGAGTAACCCCACTCCGAGAAATGGCAAGGGCGCAACGATTCCGAGCAGGCATGCAATGCTGCCTGCCCGCTTCTCTCCGTCGCGAAACGAGACGATTGCCATGTAGCCGAACGCTACAAATAGCAGACCGCCTATGCCGATGTTGGCGAACTCGATCATGGTTAGTCGGTGTTGGAAGATACACAACGTTCCGTCGTAAAGATTCGCTGATCTTCTTACCGAGTTCAACAGTCCAGGAATCGGTGGTTGAGACACGAAATGGGTGGAGGTTTGTATGATCAAAGACTCGAGGTCGAGCGGGTGAAGTGGAATTCCGCGCCTATCAGTCAGGTCGGTTATTGCCTATCGTTAAACGACGGCTGAACGGCGAGAACTCCGATGACTCAATCAACAGAAACCGGTTTTCCTACCAAATACTGGCATCCATTGGGCGACGATCGCGTCCAGTGCGATATGTGCCCGCGGTATTGCAAGATGAGGGACGGGCAGCGGGGCATGTGTTTCGTACGCATGAATCAAGGTGGGCAGGTGGTGCTCACAACATATGGGCGTTCGAGCGGTTTCTGCGTCGATCCCATTGAGAAGAAGCCACTGAACCACTTCCTGCCTGGGTCGTCGATTCTGTCATTCGGCACCGCCGGATGCAATCTCGCGTGCAAGTTCTGTCAGAATTGGCATATCAGCAAGTCACGTGAAGTCGATACGTTGGCGGATTCAGCATCTCCCAGGCGGTTGGCCGAAGCAGCGGTCCGACTGGGCTGCCGCAGCGTCGCATTCACCTACAATGACCCCGTGATCTTTCATGAGTACGCGATCGATGTCGCACGGGAGTGTCACGAACGCGAGATCAAGACGGTGGCGGTAACGGCGGGCTACGTTTGTGATGAACCCCGGCGCCAATTCTACAGCCACATGGACGCCGCGAACGTAGATCTCAAAGCGTTCACCGAAGATTTCTACTGGGAACTCAGCAAAGCGCATCTGCAGCCAGTCCTCGACACGTTGCTCTATCTGAGTCGTGAGACGGAAGTGTGGTTCGAGACCACAACACTGCTCATTCCCGGCAAAAACGACTCAGACGATGAAATCAACCGAATGACGGAGTGGGTTGTGGAGCATCTTGGGCCCGATGTGCCAATGCACTTCACTGCATTTCACCCAGCATGGAAGATGTCGGACATTCCTCCCACACCAGCGTCGACGCTCACGCGAGCTCGCCAGATCGCCTTGCGAAACGGGGTGCGGCACGCGTTCACCGGGAATGTGCACGACCCGGATGGCGCCAGCACGTATTGTCCCGAATGCGGGCAAATGCTAATCCGCAGAGACTGGTACCACATTTCAGACTGGAACATCACCGAAGACGGACGTTGTTCCCAATGTGGAACCCGCTGTGCGGGAGTGTTCGAAGGCATTCCAGGATCTTGGGGAGGCAAGCGGCAGCCAGTACGGTTGGACGGCTAGTCGACACGCAGCAACAAACCCAAACGAAGAACGCACGTCCGGCGGATCGTACTTGCAATACTCAGATCAGCCGGTAGAATAACGACTTCACCCAAGCGGTGGGTCGCTGGCCCAGCGTTGTCTCGAGTTGAATACCTGGAGGTTTTATGAGATCTCATTCAGTTCTCTCTCGAATAGGGCTGGTTTCGGTTCTTGGATTGTTGGTTGGGTGCCAGAGTGGCCCCGAATTCCAGATCGACTACGAATCCTTCGTTCTCAACAACGGGCTCGCAGTAGTGCTACACGAAGACCGCTCAGACCCGATCGCGGCTGTCGCGATCCTATACCACGTTGGTTCAGCCCGCGAGGAAGTTGGTAGGACCGGATTCGCTCACCTGTTCGAGCACATGATGTTCCAGTCGTCACAACACGTGGATCAGGACCAATTCTTCCGGAAGATCCAGGATGCTGGCGGTATGCTAAACGGTGGCACTTCGTCCGATCAAACCATCTACTTCGAGATCGTACCGAACAACGCGTTGGAGATGGTTTTGTGGTTGGAGGCGGACCGTATGGGGTACTTGTTGCCGACAGTGACCCAGGAGGCGTTCAACAACCAGCAGGGTGTTGTGCAGAATGAGAAACGCCAAGGTGAGAATCGACCGTACGGCCATACGAGTACCGTCATCAACAGGCTGCTCTACCCCGAGGGACATCCCTACAGCTGGACTGTCATAGGCTCGATGGAGGATTTGGGCAACGCCACCGTTCAGGACGTAAGAGACTTTTTCACGAAGTGGTATGGGCCAAATAACGCGACGTTGGTGGTCGCAGGTGACTACGATCGTGAAGAGACGGTAGCATGGATCGAGAAGTACTTCGGTGAGATCCCAGCCGCAGGGCCAGTGGCAGATCCAATGCCGATGCCTGTCACTTTGACCGAGACAAAACGTGCGTATAGGGAAGACAACTTTGCGCGTTCCCCGGAGTTGACGATGATCTTCCCAACGGTCGAACGGTTCCACGACGATGCGTACGCTCTCAATATGCTGGGCCGTCTCCTTTCTGATGGTAAGAAAGCTCCGTTTTACAGAGTGATTGTTGAGGATCAGAAGCTTGCGCCGTCTGTCTCAGCGTACAACAGCAGTCGAGAACTTGCCGGCGAGTTCCGCATCAGGATCCGGGCATTCCCAGGGAAATCACTGAGCGATGTCGAATCGGCAATACAAGAATCGTTCGCTTTGTTCGAGGAAGAAGGTATCACGGAGGCGGACCTCAATCGGATCAAGGCACGGACGGAGACAAACTTCTACAACGGGATCTCCAGCATCCTCGGCAAGTCTTTTCAGCTGGCGAGTTACAACGAATTCGCTGGTTCGCCCGGTTTCATAGAAGAGGATATTGCGACGTCGCTGGCTGTGACTGTCGATGACGTGCTGCGAGTGTACGAAGATTACGTCAAGGACAAAGACTTCGTCGTGACCAGCTTCGTGCCTCGTGGCGGCATAGACTTGATCGCTAGCGGATCGGAGCTTTTCGAGATAGAGGAGGAGTCAATCGCTCAGGCTGGAACGACGGCGGGTACTGCCGATGCAGATCCAGCCACTATGGAGCCGCTTCCGTCTAGCTTCGACAGGTCTGTCGAGCCAGAAAAAGGGCCGGCGCCGTCAATCACGCTGCCGACCGTTTGGACGCACACGTTCGACAATGGGCTGCGGGTCTACGGCGTGGAGCACACCGAGCTTCCACTCGTTCAGTTTTCCTTGACGTTGAAGGGTGGGCTGTTGCTCGACGATATCGACAAGGTCGGTGTGGCTAACCTCATGACCGACATAATGATGGAAGGTACTCAGAACAGAACTCCTCTCGAACTGGAAGAGGCTATAGACGACCTGGGAGCAAACATCTCGATGTACACGGGCCAAGAAGCAATAGTGATTCGCGCAAATGGCCTGAAGTCGAAAATCGATGAGATCTACGCCCTTGTGCAAGAAATATTGCTCGAGCCCCGCTGGGACGAGACTGAATTTGCCCGCATCAAGGACGAGACGATTGAAACAATCAACAGGAGAAGAACCAATCCCGGGTCGATCGCGTCGAACGTGTTCAACAAGCTCGTGTTCGGAGGCAGTCACATTCTCGCACATTCCACCTTTGGGAGTGCGGAGACTGTGCAGGAGATTACGATCGACAATCTGAAAACGTACTATGAAACGCACTTCTCCCCTTCGGTCGCGCATATCTCGATAGTCGGAGACATAACGAACACCGAAGCTGTTGAGCTGTTCTCGCCACTTGGCGCGAATTGGGAGGCCAAACAGGTCACCTTCCCCGAGTACCAAACGCCGGAGTTGCCGAGCCGGTCGAGGCTTTACTTCGTCGACATGCCGGGTGCGCGACAGTCTGAGATATATGTCGGCCACCTGGGCATTGATCGATCGAATCCCGAGTACTACGCCGCGACAGTCATGAATCACCGATTAGGCGGCAGTTTCAACAGTGTGCTGAACCTCATTCTCCGTGAGGAGAAAGGCTACACATACGGCGCCCGATCTCGGCTCGGTGGTGGTCATTTGCCCGGACTCTTCATCGCCAACTCGGCCGTGCAGGCGAACGCGACGCGTGAATCCGTTGAGATCTTCAGAGATGAGATTACACGCTACATCGAGGGAATAGAGGAAGAGCACCTAACATTCGTGAAGAATTCACTCATCCAATCCAATGCGCGCCGGTTTGAGACCTTGGGTGCGGTGCAGGGGATGTTGGACGAGATTGCCAACTACGGTCTGCCCGCTGACTATGTGCTGCAGGAACAATCGGTGGTGCGGGGAATGACTCTGGGTGAACACCGCAGGCTGTCTCAACAGTACATCCACCCTGAACGAATGATCTATGTGGTCGTGGGTGATGCGGCAACACAGCTCCGCGGACTGAGAGGACTCGGGCTGGGCAACCCAATCCGTCTCGATGTGGATGGGAATCGTTTAAGGTGATCTAACCCACAGAATTGACGGTCCCCTGTCTGCAAAATCAGCGGTGGTATCCTAATCGCTTGGCTGTCACCGCTTGTTGTCTTGGGCTTGTTGGACTCCTCGATTTTGGAGTTAACCGATGGTAATTTGCACCACTGGAACGGAAAGTGTCGCAATTCCGGATGTTGGGGCAGTGATCCCGATGAGTGAACCGAAGAAAGCTAAAGCCTGGGCGCGCCTTTGGCCCACAGTCAGACCACCGCATTCGAGGAATCTCCGAGCCGGAGCTTGGTATCCGGTTGTCAAGGACGATCTCGAAGATCGAGTGTCTCTTTGGTTGTACGGACAGTCGGTTGATGTTCCCCGTCGTTTTCTCGAAATACGGCCTCGCCGCCCCAAGAAATTCACAGTGGTATATCGAGCCGGCTACAAGAAACCGCCCGGCAGGCGATCGATACACAACCTTGGCAGACGGTATGGGGTTTGTCCGATCTGCTTGCACAGGTTTGCTTTGTTCGGTGAGCCAGAGCGCCGCGAGTGCCCAAATTGTGGACACGAGGGTGAGATCGCCTGGTGGGAGACCGGCTGAGTCTTCCGTCAAACGTCCTGGCAACGCCGGGAGCGGGAGAAAACATGAGTACGTCTCGTCGTGACAGATTTCTCAAGCGCATATCCACTGTGGGCGGAGGTACGCGTGAGGACGTCCAGATGATGCTCGGAGGGATCGTCTTCGATCTACGCGATCAGGTAGCTAGAGCGATGTTCACCGAGGAGGAGATGGAAACCGTGGTTTCATTCCACGATCGGGTGGAAGAGTTTTGGCGGCGCACGACGGTGAGTAATCCTCCGATGGAACCACTGCTCATGGTTGCGGGTCTCCGGCAGCTATGTGAGGGCTGCACCGGGCCGGTTGTTGGTTTCCAACCACGGCTGGAACAGGCACTGACGAAGGCAAAGACCTTCGCTGATGCGAGGGAATACGACAGCGAGCAGAAATAGCAGACACTAAGTCGGCTATCGCATTACTCGTAGTCTATGATCTCCAATTATCACATCACGATATCTGGTTTCTTCCGCTATAACTCCATCTTGCCGGAGTGTCGCAATGAGCGCCGCCCTTGGTGGCAATCTGACACGGCGATCATATCGTGTCAGGCGCCCCGCTCGCATCCACTTACCATCTTCATCCCTATCAAACACCACTATCGAGTAGTTGCGCTCACCCGATAGCAGTAGCAGGTACTCTGCGTCTTCGTCTGCGTCGAGGTTTACGGGGAACATTGTGCAGTCTCTGTTCGCCTCGCAGTCATCTGCTTCGAACTGGGTGAGATTGGTGACAACGAATCGCACTAGACT
>Ga0180432_10005701_pt1 | contig 16445 bp, 15 predicted proteins | sample SS_ome_10_FD_132414 | JGI IMG/M metagenome (GOLD analysis project Ga0180432, IMG submission 132414) | Hypersaline lake sediment archaeal communities from the Salton Sea, California, USA - SS_1_MS_2 metaG | ecosystem: Environmental > Aquatic > Non-marine Saline and Alkaline > Hypersaline >... | reverse complement strand
TGTGGGCAGGTTGAGATCCAAAAAGCGGGTGTGAAAGGGCAAGAGCATGAAGATATATACAGGACCGCCTATAGTGAAGGGACCCGAGATCCCGGGTCCCCCGCAACAGGAAAAGGCCGGCCCCGCCGACTTCAAGACCTTTCTCGAAAGGGCGACGGAAAAAACGGCCGGGGGCGCTCCAGAGCTTCAAAAACCCCCGGCCCCTGTACCCCTCCTGGAGCCCGCCGGTCTTTCACCAAAGCCGGATACCCGGATTGTTGAGGGTATTGAGAGACTCCTGGACCTTATGGAGCTTTATCAGAGAAGATTGGGGTCCCCCCAAGTAACCCTCCACGAGATCCGGCCCCTGGTTGCGCAGATGGAGGCGGAGAAAGACAGGCTGGCCTCACTGGCGGACACCCTTGTCCAAACCAGTCCTCTCAAGGACATCCTGAATCATACCCTGGTGACCTCTTCCGTAGAGCTCATGAAATTTGATCGGGGGGACTATGAAGGGCCCTAAAAAAAGAATACCGACCGGCCTGAGAGGCCTTTATCCCGGGCACCCGTGGACCTGGCCGGGGCCAAACAAGAAATGGGTGCCTTTTCTAAGGGGTCTCCTTTTTCTTGCGCTCCTACCGGCCTGCACCATCAAGCCCGTGAATCTGCCCGAACCCACCACCCTGCCCCAACATGTCTACTGCAAGCCCGTAAAGAACTATTTGCGCCAGGCCAGGGTTGGGATCTTTCCCTTCGACGCCCCCTCCAGGGTCTCCGGGGTGGGATTCCATGCGGCCAACATCCTTTATCAACACCTCCTGGAAAGGGGGGCGTTTAAACAGCTCTACCCGGAATTTGGCCTTGGTTATTTGGATCCGGACCAGGCCTTGGCCTTTTGCAAAAAGAGAAATTACGACCTCATGATTACGGGCCGGGTCTCCTATTATCTTGAAGGAAGCATGCTCCAGCCCTCCCGGGTAGATGAGCAGATCTGGGTCACGGATGTAAAAACAAAGGAACCCCTGTGGTATGCCCAGACCGTTGAGGTGGGAGAGCCCATCCCCACCTCTGATTACATCTTTTTCCAGGTCGCGGGAGAAAGCGCCCCTACCCCCATGGCCTTAATGGCCGCCCATGCCCGCAGGGCGTGCAAAATGCTCCTTTGGGTGTCACCCCACTATGAGCGTCTGCCCGGGGACATGAAGTTGAACCGGGACGGATACCACTATCTCCTCCTGAAAGATTACGACAAAGCCCGGACCTACTTTGAAAGGGCCATCCAAGTGAATCCTGACAATGCCTTTGCCCTGCTCAACCTGGGCGTTGTCGCCGAGGCGGAAGGAAATACGGAAAAGGCGGCGGAGATCTATGTGAAAGTCATTGACCTCAAAGATCATACCGTGGTTACAGAAACCAATGTACCCCATATGCAAGGACTGACCATCGCCGAAATAGCCCAGCGAAACTTGAAACGGCTCAAACCGCCTTGCCGGGCTCAATAGACCTGAAAACGGGATCCCTTAAACAGGCGTTCCCATCCTTGTCCCTGGAGACCGCCCTTCATGAACCTTAGGGAGGGCAAGGGCTTGCCTTGAGCCCCCTTCATGGTATGATAGCCCTGCCATGATACCCCTCCGGGACACGATTCAATCCAGAAATTACCCTGTGGTCAACATGGCTATTATGGTGGCCACAAGTTTCCTCTACCTGGTTGAGACCGCCCAGGGGAGACGACTGGACCACTTTATCTTCACCTATGGACTGGTTCCGGCCCGATACTCTGAACCGGAGATCGGCGCCTACTTCACGCTTGGCCAACAGGTCCTGTCCTTTTTCTCCTTCATGTTTCTACACGGGGGCTTCTGGCATCTCCTGGGAAACATGTGGTCCCTCTATATCTTCGGGGATAATGTGGAGGACCGTTTGGGGCCGTTGCGCTACCTCATTTTCTATGTCCTGTGCGGCTTTGCATCCGGGCTCTCCCATGTGATTATCAACTGGCATTCCAAGGTGCCCACCATCGGGGCCAGCGGTGCCATTGCCGGGGTCATGGGGGCCTATTTCCTCCTCTACCCCAAATCCAGGATCTTCACTCTGATCCCTATCTTTATTTTTCCCTGGTTTGTGGAACTCCCGGCCTTTGTCTTTCTGGGCATATGGTTCCTGCTTCAATTTATCAGCGCCGCCGGAACAGCCGGCCATGGCAGCGGCATTGCCTGGTGGGCCCACGTGGGTGGATTTGTCTTCGGCATGATCTCTCTCAAGGTGTTTCTTTGGATTCCCGAACGGGGCGTGACCCGCTGGGTTCGTCGCAAGACTCCCAGGAAGAAAACACCCCGTCTCCAGGCCGTTCGAGCGGTGGGCACCGCCACCGATCCCCATCTTTACGGCATCATAACCATCACCCCGAGGGAGGCCCGTATGGGCAGCCACAAGCTGGTCAATATCCCCTGGGGTTTCCACAAGAGGATCTTTCGGGTGACCATCCCTCCTGATACGCGGGAGGGAACCACCCTCCGTCTGGCAGGGCTTGGCAAAGAAACGGCACACGGTCAAAAGGGCGATCTCTATCTCAAGGTAAAGATTCGCAAGGACGCGGAGAAATAAACAAGGAGGTACACAGTCCCATGGAACTTATCTTTCTCGGAACAGGGGGGGCCTGGGGCGTCCCCGAGGTGAACTGCGACTGCTATATATGCCGGGAAATGCGAAAAAGGGGCGAGAAAAGGGATCGGACAGCCCTGCTCCTGGGAGGGAAGACCACCCTCCTCATTGACTGCGGTCCCGACATCCGATCTCAGCTCGCCCGGCACCCTGTCAAGGCGGTGGACGGCGTTCTCATCACCCACGAACATGGGGACCACTTCATCGGGTTGGACGAACTTTTTGTTTACAAACGCAATGTGCCCCGGGAGGATTTCTCCCCCATACCCGTTTACCTGACGGAGAAGACCTGGCAGGTCATCGGTCCCAAGTTCGCCTACCTGGAGCACATGGAGGTCATAGATCCCCGGATGATCTCCCCGGGCACGAGATTCAACCATGGGGAGTTTCAAATTCTTCCCTTTCAGACCGAGCACGGCTCCTTTGCCAAGGGCTCGGTGGGATTCTTAATCACCTGCCAAGGGAGGTCCGGGGAGGAGGTCCGGCTCTTGTACACCTCCGACTTCATGGATATCCCTGATATCAGGGCTGAACTCCTTGAACCCGACTGCCTCATTATTCAGTCCTTCTGGTTAAACGAACCCAAATACAACCGGCCCCATCATATGAGCTTTCAAAGGGCCATCCCCTTTATCGAACGGCTTAGGCCAAAAAAAAGGACCTTTCTTGTGCACATGGGAGATGCGGACATGGTGCCCGGCGATCCGGCCAACAAGAATGCCAAGAAATATGAACCCCAAGATCCCCTTAGACCTCCATCCGGCCAAGGGCCCTATCCCATACCCTTGAACCAAGCACAGTGGCAGCAAACGGTGGATCGCATCCTCAAGGACCGGGGCCTTGCCTTTGCGGTGACGGTTGCCCATGACGGCCTGGGTGTCAGCCTTTAATCCGGAGTAAGGCGCCGGCCTAGGCGGAACCGGCGAAACGGAAAAAAGGGTTATGCCTCCGCTCCCGGCCGACGGTGGTGACAGGCCCGTGCCCCGGGTAGACCCGCAGGTGGTCTCCCAGGGGGAAGATCTTATGGACCACGGACTGTATCAGCTGCTCGTGGTTGCCTCCCGGGAAATCGGTCCTCCCGATTGAACCTGCAAAAAGGGTATCCCCGGTAAAGACCGCCCCCGGGGCATGGAAGCTCATCCCTCCTGGGGAATGCCCCGGGGTGTGGAGGGCCTTTAACAAATAAGTCCCCACCCGGATCTCCTGGCCCTCAAAGAGTTCTCCGTCCGGCCGGAACCCCAGACCTCCTCTGTCCAAGGAATGGATCAACACCGGGGCCCCCGTGATTTCCTTGAGTCTTCCTGCCCCGCCTGCATGGTCAAAATGCCCGTGGGTGATGAGGATGGAGACGATCTTAAGGCCCAAGTCGGAGATCTCCCTTACAATGCGGATCACATCGTCCCCCGGGTCAATGACCACCCCTTCTTTGCTTTGTTTACAGCCCAATATATAGCAGTTCCCCTGGTAAGGCCCTACAACCAGCTTTTTAAGCATAAAAATGACACCTTTCTTTTCTCGTTCTGTCCTTCAATGTAAAAACTAAGCCTCCACAAGGGCGTGTCAAGGAAAAACGCCTGTTCCGCCCGGGGCAAATGCCCCGGAATATGTGCACCTGCACAATAACTTGTGCACCCTTTCAGGATGTGTGCATCCTAAAAATGCACCTTTAAGCCCCTTATCTTTCCTTTCTTAATCCATACTTCAGGCCGAATGCCGCGCCCTGCAACGTTTTTCACGCTTTCATGGCATTAAGTGTTGTCTCCACCCTTGCCACTCTTTGTGATCCAAAAGTTTTGGCACAAGGGTTGGATAGGAGAACTGGTATTGAACATCAGGTGCAGCGACGAGTGGTTCCGGACTCGAAAAAGGCTTTTATGGGAAAGCACGCTTTTAAGAAGGCACTTGTTGCCATCGTCCTTATGGCCTTAGCCCTTATTTCATTCCAAAGGTTTTTTCAAGTGGCCCAAAGGCATCTGACCACGCCCTACGATCTAAAAATGGAGTCCCATAATCTGGTGACCATAAAGGCGATCGATTCCGGTCACCGTATCTACGATGCAAGCTTTTTCGGGGACGTTCCCTTTGTCATCACTATATACAACCCCCTCTATTTTCTTGTGGTCGCTGCATTTCCCCCGCACCCTCTTTCTCCCTTTTTTACCGGCCGACTGGTCTCCATGATCTCATCCCTATTGGTGCTATGTCTCCTATTCTTCCCCGGGCAAAACCGTGACCCCTTCCAACGTTTTGCTCCTTTCCCCGCCTTGATATTGCTCTTGACCCTTCCCATATTTGTACAGAGCGCAATCTACACCCATCCTGATATGCTCGCCCTTTTTCTGGCCGGTTCTGCCATAGTTCTGGTAGAGAAATCCACAAGGGCTCCAATTGTTGTGATATCCAGTCTCCTGGCCTTCCTGGCTTTTGCCACCAAACAGACCTTTATATGCGCCTTATTCGCTACTTTTCTATTCTTGCTTTTCATGGAACGGCGTAAGGCGTGTCTTTATGCCGGGACTTCCCTTCTCTTTCTGGGAGGCCTTTTCTTTATTGTCCCGGCAATCTGGGGGCAGGGGTACCTCTTTAGCACCCTTTCTTCCATACTGGGACACCCGTCTTTTCTCACCCTCACAGTGGAAAGACTTGGAGAGCTTTTTCACCAGCCCATGTTCGTTCTTTTGGCAGCATCCTCGGGGTTCAGTGTCGGATACACCGCCATAAAGCACAAAGAAGCCTGTCGAGATAATCCCTATTTAATCTACATGGAAATCACCGCTCTTGCCCCGCTTGTGGGACTGGGGAAAATCGGAGGGGAAGCGAGCTATTACTTGGAGTTTATGCTCGCCTCACTCCTGTGGCTGGTTTTCTTTACCAGGCGGTTTATGAAGGAATTACCAGTCAAGTACTTTCTTGTTTTTCTCGCGTCTCTGGCAGCGGCTTTTTTTCTCGATTTCTGCCTTAATGGTCCCTCCGGCTATTGCTTGACCAAACATCCCAGCAATCAGTATTTTGAGAGGCCTTTTAGTGACCAATTAAGGAAGGAAATCAAAGCACTCAAACCACAAAACACCAATTTCCTTGTTCTCAATACCCACATCCTTTGCCCCCTCTTTCAAAGGCCCCACTTTAATGATCCCTACAATTACTGGCTCATGTGGAACTGCGGGATAATGACTCCCGGCGCCATGATCCAGCGGATCCAGAGCAAGTACTTCTCTGTCATTATATACGCCTCCCCAAAAAATCCTTATCATATCCCTGCCATGAACCCCATCCCCACTACTCCCGCGACAGCCAAGATGTTCCAAGCCATCAATGAGAATTACCGGTTGGCCTTTGTCGGTGTTGTTTCATATTTTGTCCCTTTAGAGGAGCGCTAATCCAGTAAAAGGAAGCGTTCCCGGTCAAGGGCAAACCCTCTCTTTTGGCCTCCGCATCTTGACTCGCTCATTTCCCCATTGTATTGCTATCTGTATCCGTTGACACAGTCAATATAGTCTTCTTTGTCCATGTTACCCATGGCGCACCAGTAGGCCGGCCAATTGATGTCATTAATCTTATTTCCCTCATCGTGTCCCGAATAGTAAAAACGCGTATATCGCTCTCGAAGGATGGTATCGACGGGTAGCAGCGATATAAGGGCAACAAGGGAGGGTTCCAGGGGGGTCTCCATGGAATAGGCCTTTGAAAAGAGGTAGTAAAACACAAAATCCTCGGTCAAGGGGCCAAAAAAGTAGGTCATGGAGCGATAGTCAAGCAGTTCCCAGGTTTCATGAGACATGGTGAATACCTTGAATGCAGGGTTGTTGCCGAAAACGGGGCTTATCCCGGGCGTGATCAGGATTATCCCGGGGCCCTTTTTATCCCCGGGCCTGGAGACAAGATATTCATCCATGTGGGTGTGGCCGGCAAAGCCGGCCTCAATGACTTCTCTGTAAGTGCGGGTGATCTCCATGAAGCGTTCCTGGTAATCGCGCTCCCACATCATGCGGGCGTCCGAGATCCGGCCGGTTTCATCCATGTAAGTGTTTACGGTGCCGTAGACATCGGCACCGGGCGGGACATGCATAAGCAGCCAGACTTTCTTACCCTTTGAACGGGCATCGGCCAGGGTCTCCTCCAGCCAGGTCAGTTGTTGCCACGGCACGGTGCTGCCTTGTTCTGCCCCGGACCAGTGCGCGGTGAAGAGAAGGGTATTGAGACATATGAAGACCACCCTGGACTGAAAGGGCTCGATTTTATAGTAACCTCCCTGACGGTAAGTATTTGTAAAGGCCGCCAGATCCGCTTCCTCCAAAAGAAAGGAGGTGTAGAAAAGCCCGGTCGTATCCTTCAGGAAATCCCCTGCATAGGAGTCGTTGTTTCCCAGGACAAATACCACCGGCACATCCTCGGGAAGGGTTTCCCGGACCTTTTTGATAATGAATTCAAAGGTTTTATACACGAAAGATCTAAGGGCAGCCTCATCTTGCGTTCCGTAAACCCCGTTATTGCAAACGCATTCAGTTCTTAGACACATAAACACAGCAATAACAAAAACTTATTCTATTTTACATCCAGGGTTTGGATATCACTATTGGTGCTTAGATTTAAAGCGTTAAAAGTGGCCTTTGAAGCCATAAAAGGCAGAATGAAGAGTGCTTAAGCGCCTTTTATGCAATAACGGGGTAAAGCTCAAAAAAGGACTCCCGGAACTTGTGGGCCAGGATGTCCCCTTGAAAGAGCGCCACCGGACTCGCATTGACCTGCCGGCGCAAGGCATCCAGCAGTCTGACCAATAGGGGATAATTGGTTTCCTGGCCCCAGGACTGGGGTTCGGTGACAGGGGATCCTTGGAAGATTTCATCCCACTGACAAATAGATTCCCCTTGCAAAATCAGGGGAAATCCGGAGAATCGAGAAGAAAGGCGACTTTCTTCCATGTGAGGACATACCTTGAAAGATACAGACAAAACCAAAACACAACTCATAGAGGAGTTGGCGGAACTCCGTAAAAAGGTCGGAAAATACGAGGCATTGGAGGCCGAGCTCCAGCAGAACAAGGCATATTTGCATCAGCAAAAGAAGCATCTGGAATTTTTGGTCTATCACAGCCCCCTCGCCGTGGTAACCCTCGATCAGGATCACCGTATTGCTTCCTGCAATGACCGGTTCCAGGAACTTTTTCAATTCAAGCGATCAGAGATCAAGGGTCAAACCCTCGATGATGTGGTGGCGGGCCCCCAATATCTGAGGGAGGCTAGGTCTTATACCGATAAGACCATGGGCGGACGTCCCATCCATGGGACAGGCACCAGACTCAGAAAAGACGGCACCACAGTGTACGTTGAATTCTATGGGGTGCCGGTGCTCATTGAGGGGAGGGTTCAGGGGGCCTACGGGATCTACCGGGATATCTCGGAACACAAAAAAGTGCAAGAGGCCCTGAGAGAGAGCGAAACCAGATACAAAGCGTTGGCGGACTCCCTGCCCCAGGTGGTGTTCGAGACAGATGCGAAAGGCAATCTCACCTTTGCCAACCAGTGTGCATTTGATCTCTTCGGGTATACCAGAGAGGAATTTGATAAGGGACTCAATGCCTTTCAAATGCTCTCACCCGGGGATCAGGACCGGGCCAGGAGAAACTTCGTAAAAGTACTTCATGGCAACCATCTGGGGGGTGTTGAATACACGGCCCGGAAGAAGACCGGGGAGACCTTTCCCATTGAGATACACTCCGGGCCTATCGTAGGCGATCACTCCATTATCGGCCTTCGGGGGATCTTGGTTGAGCTCACGGAGCGTAAGAGGACCGAGGCCGCCCTCAGGGAGTCGGAGACAAAATACTCGACCCTGGTGGAAAACTCAAAGGACGGCATCATCATGATCCAAGAAGGAATACTGACCTTTATCAACAGGGCCTCCATGGATCTGGTGGGCTATTCCCCGGCAGAAGTAATAGGGTCAAAATTTGTGGACTTTGCGACCCCCCGGTACCGGGACCTGGTCCGTAAAAGATACACCGAGCGTATGAAGGGTAAGAAAGTCCCCTCCATTTATGAGATTGAGCTTCTCAAGAAAGACGGCACCACCGTTCCGGTGGAGCTGAATGCCATACATTTCGAATTTGGAGGAAAACCCACGGATCTGGCCTTCGTGAGGGACATCACCGAGCGCAAGCTTGCCGAGGAGGCCCTGCGCAAGAGTGAAGAGCAATTCAGGCTTCTGGTGGAAGAATCCCCTTTGGGCGTCTCCATCATCAGCAAAGACGGCCGCTATACCTACCTGAATCCCACCTTCAAGGCCATATTCGGATATGACCTGGAGGATATCCCCACCGGGAAGTCATGGTTCAGGAAGGCCTTCCGTGACCGGGAGTACCGTGGCAAAGTGATTTTCACCTGGATCCAAGACCTGAAGGAAGCCCGGCCGGGGGTATATCGACTAAGGACCTTCACCGTGGCCTGTAAGGACGGATCAGAAAAGACCATCCATTTTCGGTCCGTCACCATGAAGACGGGCGATCAGTTTGTGCTCTACGAAGATGTTACGGAAAGAAAGAAACTGGAAGAGCAACTCTATCTCGCTCAGAGGATGGAGGCCCTCGGAACCCTGGCCGGAGGCATGGCCCACAACTTCAACAACCTGCTCACCGGCATCATGGGAAACGCCTCACTCATGCTGCTGAACATCGATCCAACCCAGCCCCATTACGAAAAACTCAAAACCATCGAAAAACTTGTGGACAGCGGCTCCAAGCTCACCAGACAACTGCTGGGCTATGCAAGGAAGGGGCGATATGAAATCAAGCCCCTGGACATCAACCAGCTGCTCAAAGAGACCGCCAATGCCTTCGATTCCACCAGGAAGGACATCCGCGTACACCAGGCCCTTGCCGCGGACCTTTACGGCGTCCATGCAGACCAGGGCCAGATCGAGCAGATCCTGTGGAATCTATACGTGAATGCTGCGGATGCCATGATGAGCGGGGGAGATCTGTTCATTGAGACCCGCAATATCACCCACGACGAATTCCGCAGGAAACCGTTCACCGTGAAACCTGGGAGATATGTGCTCATCACCGTGAGGGACACGGGCAGCGGCATGGATAAAAAGACCATGGAACACATCTTTGAACCCTTTTTCACCACCAAGGGACTCGCCAGGGGAACGGGGCTGGGGTTGGCGTCGGTCTATGGCATGGTAAAGGCCCACGGGGGGTATATCGATGTAGACTCCAGAGAGGAGGCGGGCACTGTTTTTAGCATCTACCTGCCCGCCTCACCCCGGAAAGTGCCGGATACACAGACCAGACAGGGCGGTATCAAGAAGGGCAAGGGAACCCTCCTGGTGGTGGATGATGAGGACATGGTCCTGAAGGTGAACCGGGAGTTACTGGAGGTCGCGGGCTATAGTGTGATCACCGCCAGAAGCGGGCAGGAGGCGATTCAGCTCTACCGGGCGCACAGGGACGAAGTTGACCTGGTCATCCTGGATCTTATCATGCCCGGTATGGGAGGAGGAGAGACCTACGATCAGATCAAAGCGCTCGACCCCCAGGTCAGGGTATTGCTCTCGAGCGGTTACAGCATCGACGGCCAGGCCTCCGAGATCCTGAAAAGGGGCTGCGACGGGTTCATCCAGAAACCCTTCAAGATCAGCGACCTCTCCCGGAGAATACAGGAGGTGTTGGAGCGCTGATTCTCTTCTGTAGCGTCTGGTCGCAGAAAAGGAGACACACTCCCATATATTTTCCGGCTGCAAATTATTGTGGGGTGCCCAAGGGACGAAATTAGGGTGCTTTACCTCCCAAATTACACAGTTCACCCCATTTTCAAGAAAGCCTCCTCATCTTATCCTTATCAGGAAAAATAAATTTCATCAAAGGAGGATATGAAAATGGCTGAAGAAACACATGAGAAAAGGTTTGTCTGGGTGAAGGACAACGCGGGAAACGAGTATGTTTGCAGGGTAATGGATCTCCAGGATCCTAAAAAGGTTGGCGAAGAAGACCTTAAGAACTGCTTGGACGATGCCTCCCGGGCGATCAACATCGGAGACTGATGGGCAATCGCATCCACTGCGGGATAATCTGGGTCAACATTTAAAAAGAAGGGCCACAAATTTGCTTGTGGCCTTTCTTTTTTTAAACGCCCTTGTCCGTGGGAATCTTTCCCTAAAGATCAAACCCCATGGAAACAAGGAGGTCTTTTACCTCGGAAACCGCCTGTTTTTCAGACATGGCCTTGGTGACCTTATTGAAGCCCTTGGTATCCCCCAACATGATACACCCGATAATCCGGCCCTCTTTCAGGACTATCTTCTTATAGGCCTCTTCCCCGGTCACCACACTGGCCTCAAACTGATTCTCCGCGTCGATATCCCCTGCCGAGGCCAGATCAACCCCCACCACCTTTAGGGTATTCGCCATGGTGGTCCCTTGATAGACCGCGTCTCCCCCGGCCATATTGATTCCAGCCATTTTTCCCTGCTCCATGGCGGCAGGCCATATCCCATAAGGGATCCCTCTGAATTCAGCCACATCTCCCGCCGCATATACCCCGGGCTGATTTGTACGAAGGTGTTCATCCACCTTGATGCCTTTTTCCGTATCCAATCCCAAAGGCCCGGCCAGTTCCAGGTTCGGCCGCACCCCCGCAGAAATGATAACCATCTCTGCGGGCAAGGACTCCCCGCTTTCCAAAGCGACCTCCCTTACCCGGTCCTCCCCGGTGATCTCCTGCGTCTTGGCGCCCAGTCTGAAAGAAACTCCCATCTCCTCCATCATGCCCTGGAGCCTCTTGGCCCCATTCACATCAAGTTGTCTGGGTAAAAGCCTCGGGAAAAATTCCACCACAGTGATTTTTTTACCCAGCCTGCGCAGGGCGTTCCCGGCCTCAAGGCCCAGCAGACCCCCGCCTATGAGAACGATTTGTTCAATGTCCCCGGCAAAGGTGCTGATATTTCGGGCATCCTGGATCTTTCGTAAGGTATAGACACCTCTTATCTCAGAGCCCTTTATAGGAGGAATAAATGAATGGCTCCCTGTAGAAATCAGAATGCGGTTATAGGGAATTGTCTGACTATCAGCCGTTGTTACCACTCTCTTCCCGGGGTCTGCCTCTGTAATGCGGGTCTTTAGCCGAAGGTCGATCCCATGGTCCTTGTACCACGCCTCCTTTTTGGCGATAAGCTCCTGCTCACTCAGGTCTCCTGACAAGTATTCATTCAACCTGATCCGGTAGTAGAAGGGGAGATCCTCGTCAGTAACGATGGTGATACCACCTTCCTTATCATTTTTGCGGATGTTTTCCGCGGCGGTCGTCCCGGCAACGCCGTTTCCCACAATCAGATAATCCGTCATGGCCGCACCTCCTCATGGACCTCAATCACCAAGCAGGTTCAAATCACGAATCTCCTCTTTTTCATCTCCCTCGGAAGGCCTTTTATCCCTCGACGGCTTCACCCGCACCTATCAGGGGCAATTCCTTATCGATATTGAAAAAGACCAGGAACTTGGGCTTTCCCTCTTCCTTGTCCCCTGGATAGCGTTTGCTTCTCAGGGAATAGAGGAGATCAGAGTCCTGCTCCTCTCTTGTCTTGGTCAAAAAAAGCCTTACCCCCCTGTAGCCGGGGCCCTCTTCCTTGAAAAGATAAGCCGCGTGCCCGTTGGACTGGAGGTTATGATGAGAGAGTTTATCGGCCATGATAAAGGCGATGGTCCCATCATCCATGAAATGGGGCTTGGCATACACCGCAAGGTCCACCTTGCCCTCTGAATCAGAAGTGGCAAGCACTCCCATGCCCTTGGTCTCTTCAAAATAGTCCTTCAGCGCCATCTTATCCTCCTTTGTCGTGGATTCAACCGCCCTAAGTCCTCCAAAATTTTAACAAAAAAGATTGCCTATTTTTCCGGAGGCAAAGCACACACGTGGTGACGCCTTGGGGCAAAACGCTCCGGTCCTTTTAAGTTAAGGACGCCCGCCTCTTTTGCAATGGCGGAAAGCATGCCCTTGAACAGTCTCTGATGAAAGGGATAAAACATATACCAATACATTATCCCAAAAAGCCCTCGGGGGAGAAACCTGGAATGCTGTTTGAGTTCCGTTCTCCCTCCTTCCAAGGGGGACAGCTCAAATTCCAGGACCGCCTCGCCGGGAAGCCTCATTTCGGCGACAAGCCTCAGCACCTTGGGGGCCTCCACTTTTACCACCCTCCAGAAGTCGAGGGCGTCCCCTGTGAAGAGTTCCACCGGATGCCTTCGGCCCCGCCTCAGGCCGACCCCGCCCACCAGGCGATCAAGGGCACCCCGTATTATCCAGGAGACGCCCCCATAATACCATCCCTTTTCCCCGCCGATGCCCTGTATAACAGGCCACACCCTGTCGGCCGGCGCCTCTAAAACCACCCGGTATCCGCATTCAAGCACCGTGCCCCCTGCATACTCGGCATCTCCGCATTGGCTCCATTCCGGCTCAAAGGATTCCCCGGCATCACTCCAGCAGGTTGTCACCTCATGCGTTCTGCTCCTTTTAAGGGCAATGCGAATAGCCTCCCGGCAGGTCAAAAGCTCCTGGGGCACCAGGTCTCTGATCCGGTTTTCCCGGCACACCACCGGGGTCTTCAGTCCTTCTATCAGCGGTCGAGCCAGTGACGAGGGCAAAGGTGTAACCAGGTGAACCCAATAGGAGCTCAGTTTAGGGGTGAGCACAGGTACAGGGATGATAAGCCTTTTTTTAAGTCCTGCCTCCTGGGCATAAATTTCCATCAGCTTTCTGTAAGAAAGGATGTCAGGACCCCCGATGTCAAAAGTCTGTCCTGTGGTACTGTCATTCTCAAGACAGCCTTTGAGATAATTCAGGACGTTTCGGATGCCTATGGGCTGGCAAGGGGTGTCCACCCAGCGGGGGGTGGTCATGACAGGCAGGCGTTCCACCAGATAGCGAAGCATCTCAAAGGAGGCGCTTCCCGAGCCCAGGATCACAGCGGCCCGGAGGAAGGTCACCGGCACCCCTCGAGAGGCAAGGACTCCGGCGACCTCATGCCTTGACCTTAAATGCTCGCTCAGGTGCGGGCCCTGTTCGCCGAGGCCACCCAGGTATATGATTCTCTCAACTTTCGCCTCTGAGGCGGCCTTTGCCATGTTCATGGCGGCCTTGCGGTCGGCCTCTGCGAAATCCCTGGTCCTGGCGTTCATGGAATGGACCAGGTAGTAGGCCGCCCGGCACCCGTGACAGGCCTCAAAAAGGGATTGGGGCTCAAACATATCGGCCTGGGCAAATTGGACCGCCGGATGAGAGGCCCACGGACGGCATTTGAGTTTGTCCAGGGATCTTCCCATCACGCGGACCGGAAACCCGGAATCAAGCAGAAGGGGGACAAGGCGTCCGCCCACATAGCCCGTGGCCCCTGTTACAAGAACCTCTGCAGGATTCGCCCTCATAAACAGATCCAATAATGGGTCCCAGAATTTTCTTCAGAAACGGTCATAACGCATTGACATCCCTCTTTGACGCCTTATTTTACTATAAAACAAAGACAAACAAACCACAAGTAACCTGCCCGGAAACGGGGCCACGAGCCAGGTTAGGAACCCATCCTTAACCCTGGCTTTTTTATGGGAGGATGCCATGGAAAATATTAGGAAAAAAGACTTATCAGAGGCTGCAAATCTCAGCCCTTTTTTCGCACCCGATGCCTTTTCCCGGCTCGATGAAAATGAGGACGGCCTGTTCTATACCCAAGACAGGTTTTTGAGCCATCTGGATTCTATGGCGCTACAAACCGTGGAAGGCCTCATCGGGGGGCTGGTTTTTGAGGAGGATCCGGTAATCCTGGATCTGATGGCGGGTTGGGACTCCCACCTGCCGGAAGGACTCAAGACCGCAAGGGTTGTGGGGCTGGGGCTCAATGAGAGGGAATTGGCCCAAAACAGGGCCCTTGAGGAGGTGGTGTTGAAGGATATCAACAACGAACCCTCCCTGCCCTTTGAAGACAATACCTTCGACTTGGTGTTAAACACCGTATCTGTGGACTACCTGGTTCATCCTGCAGAGATATTCAAAGAGGTTGGGAGAACCCTGAAGCCCGGAGGCCTTTTTATGGTGATCTTTTCAAACCGCATGTTTCCTCAAAAGGCGGTCAAGGTCTGGAGGGAGTCAAGTGAAGAGGAAAGGATTCTCCTCGTGGAAGATCTTTTTAAAGAGGCCGCCCTCTTTGAAAAAACAGGCCTCTTTGTTTCCAAAGGGCGACCGAGACCGTCCGACGACAAGTATGCGGATAAAACACCTTTCAGTGACCCCGTATACGCGGTTTATGCCAACAAAAAAGGAGGAGGAAATAAGACCGTGAAGGCAACAAGTACATTTTCAGCATTTGGGGAAAACTTCACACAAGAGGAGTTAAAGGAGCGGGAGAAACGCGTCAAGGAGACCATGCGATGCCCTCACTGTGGAGACAAGCTTAAAAAATGGACCGTTCCTGACAATCCCTTCGGCCAGACCTGGGATAACGACTTCATGTACATCTGTTTTAATGATGAGTGCCCCTACTTCGTGCGCGGCTGGGATCACATGTATAAGGAGGGGAACCGGGGTTGCTCCTACAGACTCATGTACAACCCTGACAAAGACCGTTGCCTGCCTGTGCCTGTGCCCTCGCCGAGGTCGCTTAAGGACGGCATTGTCGAATAAATGCACCAGGTTCCCTCCCCCCTTTGGGGGAGGGGCCAAAGGATCAGGCATGATTGCGGAGTTTAAGGGCCATGGGGTGGGGATTCAGATAGGTTTGCATTCCCAGATAAGGCTCCTCATATTTTCGCACGAAATGCTTGATAAGCGTCACAGGCACGATGAGAGGCACATCCCCTCCCCTGTAATGGTCTATGGCCTCGAGGACCTCCTGCTTTTCGTCTGAGGTCAGCTTTTTCTTGAAATATCCCAGCATGTGGTGCAGGACATTGGCGTTTTTCTTCACCGTGGCCTTGAGCCTGAGCGCCTCCATCATGAGCCACTCATACTGACCATAAAAATCATCCAAGTCGAGGCTCTTCCCTTGGGCCACCAGTCTTCCCATGGTTTGATAATTCCGGGGACTGTGGGCCATAAAGAGGAGCTTGTTTCGGCTATGGAAATCCACCACCCCGGCCATTGACATGCCTTCGGCCTTGTTCTTTCGCCACCTCCATAGGGTGAAGATGCGTTCGATGAAGTTTTCCCTGAGCACGGGATCATGGAGACGACCTTCTTCCTCCACAGGGATCAAAGCGTAATGACCCATGAAGACCCTTGCAAAGAGTCCCACCCCCTTTTTTACAGGCATTCCTTTTTCATTATAGACCTTTACACGCTCCATACCGCTGCTCGGGGATCTACTCTTAAAGATAAAGCCGCAGAGGTCCTCCTTTTCAAGGTCAAGAACCCGGTTTTTTGCAAATCTAAGCATGCCCTCCGTGTGGTCCACCCCGCTCCGTGACATCACGAGCCTGGGCGATTCAGGGTCTCCCACCAGCCTTAAGGCCTCCCTCGGGATACCAAGGCCGTATTCCACCTCCGGGCAGACAGGAACATATTCGAAGTACCGTCCCAGGGTATCCGTCAAAAAAGGATCCTTTTTGTGACCCCCGTCATAGCGGACATTTTCCCCCAACAAACAAGCGCTTATCCCCATCCTGATGGCTTCCATGGATGTTTGATACCCCGTTATTGCATAAAAGGCGCTTAAGCATTCTGCCTTCTGCCTTCTATGACTTCAAAGGCCGCTTTTAACGCTTTAAATCTGGAATGCACCGATAGTGGTATCCAGACCCTGGATATAAAATGACA
>Ga0180432_10005700_pt1 | contig 16449 bp, 13 predicted proteins | sample SS_ome_10_FD_132414 | JGI IMG/M metagenome (GOLD analysis project Ga0180432, IMG submission 132414) | Hypersaline lake sediment archaeal communities from the Salton Sea, California, USA - SS_1_MS_2 metaG | ecosystem: Environmental > Aquatic > Non-marine Saline and Alkaline > Hypersaline >... | reverse complement strand
TGCCTGGATTCAGACCCACAACATCATTACCGGAGGCCGCTCTAGGCGCAAGAGCCTATAAGTTATTAAAAAGAAACGCCTTACAAACAGAAATGACTTAGCTTCATGCCATTCGTGTCAGGAACCTTTTCCCGGGTGGTCAGGCGGGGGCCTGGCCCGAGCCCACGGGGCAGCCCAGCATGAACGACGTGAGTCCCCAAACGCCACGCACCGACCGCGAGAACTGGGGGTCCAAGATCGGGGTGATCCTGGCGGTGGCCGGATCGGCCGTCGGGCTGGGCAACTTCCTTCGCTTCCCCGGCGAGGCCGTCAACAACGGCGGCGGCGCCTTCATGATCCCCTACATCGCCAGCCTACTGATCCTGGGGATCCCCATCTGCTGGTGCGAGTGGACGATGGGCCGGCTCGGCGGCCGGCGAGGCGTCAACAGCCCGCCCGGGGTCCTTTCGGCAATCTGGAACCATCCGCTTGCCCGCTTCGTCGGCGGGCTGCAGCTGATGCTGCCGGTGGTGATCTACATGTACTACGTCTTCGTCGAGGCATGGTGCCTGTACTACGCCGTCCAATTCTTCGACGGCGCGTTCGAGAACCTGTTCGGTCAGGCTACCGAAGGTCTGACGGATCACGACGACGTGGTCAGAAACGTCGTCGGCGCCTCGGGCGGGTTCTTCGAGACCGCCTGCGGTCAAGGCGAGAACGGAGCCATCTTCACGCTCACCGGGCGAGGGATGCTCCTCTGCGTCGCCGTCAGCTTTGGCGCGAATTTTCTGCTCATCTATCGTGGCGTGAGCCGGGGCATCGAGGCCTTCTGCAAGGTCGCCATGCCCCTCCTGATCGGGTGTGCGGTGCTGATCCTGATCCGCGTGCTCACCTTGCCTGGCATCTCGGCGGGGCTGGGGTTCATGTGGAACCCCGATTGGCCGAAGCTGGCGGACCCCAACGTCTGGCTGGCGGCGGCGGGACAGATCTTCTTCTCGCTCAGCGTCGGGTTCGGTCTGATCCTCACCTATGCCAGCTACCTCCGCTCGGACGACGACGTCGTGCTGAGCGGGCTCAGTGCGACCAGCGCCAACGAGCTGTGTGAGGTGGTCCTGGCCGGGCTCATCGTCGTGCCGACGGCGTTCCTATTCCTCGGCGCGGAGAACGCCAAGGGCAGCACGTTCGGGTTGGGATTCGTGACGCTGCCCTCCATCATGCATTTCATGCCCGGCGGCCGGTGGTTCGGCGGGCTGTGGTTCGGGCTCCTGTGGTTGGGGGCGCTAACGAGCACGCTAAGCATGCTCCAGCCGGCGATCGCGTTCCTGGAGGAGGGGTTCGGTCTCCGTCGGCGCGCCAGTGTTATCGTGCTGGGGCTGATCACGCTGGCCGGGGCGCTGCCGATCATGTACTTCAGCAAGAACGCGATCGCGTTGGACCACGCGGACTTCTGGGTCAACCAGCTGATGATCTATATCGGCGCGACGGGGCAGGTGCTGATCTTCGGCTGGGTGCTCGGCGCCCATCGGGGTATCCGGGAGGCCAACCGTGGGGCGGAGCTCCGCCTGCCACGGGGCTACGGCTTCTTCATCCGCTACATCACGCCCACGTTCCTGATCGTCGTGTTCGTCTCGTGGGCGACCGTCCACGCCCCGGACTACGTGCGCGGGATGATCCCATCGCTACAGGGCAAGCTGGCCGCCCGCGCCGTCTACGAGAAGGCGGCCTACGAGAAACTCGGCCCGGCGTGGCTGGACTTGGCGCCCGCCGCAGCGCCGCTGGCGCGAACCGACCTGTCCGACGAGCAGGCTGACCTCGTCGACGCCCAACTGACGGAGCTGCTCGGCCCCTCGCCCGACGTCCGGGTCGATCGGCTGCCCGACTGGCTGCGGAAGCTCGAGCCTGAGGCAACGGCCAGCGCGGAACCCGCCGAGACGCAGGCCGCCATCGCCGGCGGGCTGTTCGTCTGTCTGATCCTCCTGCTGGCCATCACGGTGATCCTCAGCCACGTGGCGTATCGCCATCGGATGGCCCGGATCATCGCGGCGCATCCCGCAGCAGAGCCGGGGGAGGACTCGCCATGATCAGACCAGCATGCATGGCAGCAGTAATGGGCGCGGCGGACGGGCTGACCCCGGCCGGCTGGGCGATGATGATCGGCAGCGTCGGGATGGTCCTGGCGCTGTGCGCCTTCTGTATCCGCCGGGTGCTGCGCGAACCGCACCCGGAGGAGTACATGCACGCGCCGCTCGACATCGACACACACGATACGAATGACGACGAGGAATCCTAGAACAGGAGCGAACCATTGCCATCGGCCAAACCCATCCAATGTCGGGCGGGCTGTGCCCAGACCGTCATCACGCCTCCCGTGGGCGTGTCGCTGGCGGGCTACTTTCACGACCGCGTCGCCAAGTCCGTCCGCGACGACCTGTACGCCAAGGCCATGGTGATCGAGCACGACGGCCGGCGGATCGTGCTGGTCTCGTGTGACTTGATCTCCATCGACGAACGGACCACCGAGCGGGCCCGCGAACTCGTCAACGCGGACCTCGGCATTCCGTCGCAGCACGTGATGGTCTGCGCGACGCACACGCACACCGGGCCGGAGCTCCGCGACAACTCCGTCGTGAAGCCCCCAGTCGAATGGCGTGACGAGCTGCCGGCGCACATCGCGCGGACGGTCCGGTCGGCCGTAGACAAGATGACCCCCGTGACGTTGCGGGCCGGTACCGCCGACGCGGAGGGGTATTCGTTTAACCGGCTGTTCCGGCTGAAGGACGGGTCGGAGGTGTTCGGGGTCGGCGGTCGGAAGGACCAGGTCATCGCCCCGGCCGGTCCCATCGACCCGCAGGTGCAGACGCTGAGCCTCGTCGACGCCAAGGACCGCCTCGTCGGCCTGGTTGTCAACTTCGCCCTGCATGTGGACGTCATCGGCGGCGGCAAAGCGAACTTCATCTCGGCGGATTGGCCCGGCGAGATGGCCCGCGCGGTCGCCGGCGCGCACGGCAGTGAGGTCGTCACGCTGTTGCTGCAGGGCACGTGCGGCGACATCAACCACGTTCCCCACGATCCCACGAACCTGCCCAGAGGCGGACCGGGCAGGGCAATCATGATCGGCCGCGGGCTGGCGGGCGTCGCCATGCATGCCGCCGAACGCGCCGAGCCGATGACGGCCCTGTCCCTCGATGGCCGGATCGACGTCCTGTCCATCCCCTACTACACGCGAGACGAAGCGCTCCACGCCGAACTCGACGCCTTGCGGGCCAAGTCCAAGCGGTCGCCGTTCGAGCAGTACGTGCTGGAGCGAGGGGAGTCCTGGCCGCACGACGGCAAGAACGCCGACGTCCCTGTCCAGGTTTTTCGGATCGGCGACGTCGGGCTGGTCGCGCTGCCGGCGGAGATCTTCGTGCGGATCGGGCTGGACATCAAACACTGGTCGCCGGCCCCGTCAACGTTCGTCGTCGAGTTGGCCAACGCCCGCGCCTCGACGTACGTCCCGACGACCGATCAGGCCGAACGGGGCGCCTACGGCGCCAAACCGATCTTGAGTCGGTGGCTCTGCGCCGACGCCGGACGCCGCATGGCCGACGCCGGCATCACGATGCTCCATCAGATGTGGGGATAACACCGAGCCGGGCTGTCCCCAGCCCGGTCCGACCCGCCTGAGGACAGGCGGGCTCGGTCTGCACCTGCACGCTGAACGACCATGAAGCGGCGACCCCGCCCGATCCGATCGGGCGGGGTCTGCTCCCACCGCTTGCCGCATACGCTCGCCGGATGCCCCGACGCCAAGTCTGCCTGAGCCCACCTTGGGTCATGACCCAGGCCTGTCATGACCGTCACGGCTCGACCGTTTCGTAGGCCTTGCCGTCCAGGACCACGACGACCTGCGGGCCCAGGGCCAGGTACTTGGCGGCCTCGGGGTACTTCCGGGTCAGCTCGAAATACTCGTCGGCGTACAGCTTGATCTTCACGGTGGGCGGCTTGTCCTTGCCCATGGCCGTGTAGACGCTGTCCAGCCACCGCTCGCCGTCGCGGTAGAACGTCTTGGCACCGACGTTGCGGACGACCTTCCGACCGCGGGCGTCGCGGAGCTTCAAGGGAGCGACGAGGGATTCGCTCTCGTCCCGAACGCCTCCGTACCGCACCCCCAGCTTGAGGTCGTGGAGCTGCCGGCTGGCCCGAACCGAGGCCTTGCCGGAGACGGCGTCGTAGGCCACTCGTCCCCTCGCACCCCGGCGCCTGGCCGTTGGTTGACCCAGGGACTCGCGCAGAGCGACTGGGGCGCTGGCCGGGCGGGCCTCGGCGTCCTCCAGCACCAGCCACGACGTCAACTCGGTCATGATCCCGTACTTCTTGCTCAGCCGGATAACCTCGTCTTTCAGCTCCTTCTTCGAGCCGTGCAGGCGGATCTGGTCCATCAGGTAACCGATCTTGCCCCGGGCCCACAGCCGCGGAAGGAACTCGTTGGTGGTCTGGCTCGCCGGGAAATCGCCTTCAAAACCGAACATCATCTTCGTGTCCGATCGCAGGCCCGTCAGGCGGACCGTCGCCTGTCCGCTGCCGCTGTATCGACCGAAGACGACCAGCTCGCTGCCCTTGAACAGGTCGGGCAGCTGCTTGGGATAGACGTCGTGGACCGTCACGCCGTTGAACGACACGCTCACGTCGCTGAGCACCGGGTTGGCCAGCGCGGTGTAGAAGTTCGACAGCTTGATCTCCAGATCTTCCTTCTCGGTAACGTAGTCGCGGTTGCCGTGGTTGTCGTCGGCCAGCCGATCCAGCAGTCGCGTGTTGACGTTGCTGCCGACGCCGAGCACGAAGATCCGCACCTTGTCCTTGTTGGCGGCCGACACGTTCTTGAGGATCTCCTTGACGTCGGTCACGCCGACGGTCGGCTTGCCGTCGGTCATGAAGACGATCATGTACGGCCGTTTCGGGTCGCCGGTCGCCATCTTGAGCGCGTCGGCCAGGGCCTCGTTGATGTTGGTCCCGCCGATGGCCTTGAGCTGATCGATGTGCTGCCGGGCCGCGTCGACGTGGTCGGCCGCCGACACCAGCTTCGGCTGAAACGGCCGGGACTCCGTGCTGAAACTGATCACGTTGAACCGGTCGTCCTTGTTCAAGTTGTCCAGGCAGAACTTCAGGCTCTTGCGGGCCTGCTCGATCTTCAGGCCCGACATGCTGCCGCTCACGTCGATGACGAAGCAGATGTCCTTCGGCAGGATCTGTTCGGGCTTGGGCATCTTCGGCGCCAACCGTGCCATGAAGACCCCGTCCTCCCCACCGCTCCGGTGCGTCAGCAGCGACAGGCCGAACTCCGTCTTGCTCAGGTTGTAGTACAGCAGGAAGTCCTTGTCCGGCCTGACGGACTTGGCCTCGTAGCTGGCGACGTACTTGTTGGCGCTCTTGCGATCGATCCGCACCGGATGCGTCGGGCAAAAGACGCTGCTGAGCGGCACGTCGCTGGTGACGGTCGCGACGACGGTGACCTCCTCGAGCGGCTTGCTGCTGAACTTCTCGGTGTTGAGCGGGTAACGGTACGTGGCCAGCCCGTGCTTGACGGGGATGGCCTGGCTGTAGGCCATCGTGATGCGGACGTCCCCGTTGGCGGGGATGGGAAAGACCCTGGCTTTGAACATCCGCGAGCCGACGTACTCCAGCAGGGCGGGGTCCTTCATCTTGCGGACGTAGTCCTCGTAGATCTTGCGGGCCTTGTCCTTGGCCAGCAGCTCTCCCTTGACCTGCTTGCCGTCCATGAACATGGTGAATTCCTGGACGGCCACGTCGTCGGCTAGCGGGAAGATGTAGGTCCCTTCGAGCTGTCTGGGGTTGGGGTTGTGGAAAACCTGGTCGATCTTGGTGACGGCCACTGCGTTGGTGATATCCGCGGTGACGCGGTGGTACTTGATGCTCAGAGGCATGTAGATGATCCGCGGCGGACGGGGCGGTCTGGGGGGGGGGATGATCCTGGGATGATCGATGATGATGATCCCGTCGGCCATCGCGACGCCCGGCTGCCAGAGCCCGGCCGCCATCGCGGTCAAAATGCCGAGAAGGACGAGGGAAGGTTGCCTGTATCGGTCCATGGTCGATGCTCCTGGACAAACTGGGCGGATCTTGGGCCCAACGACCCGATCCCGCCATCATCCCATTAGACACCGACCCACGCATCGGGTTCCCGGAATTCCTGGGGACTCGGGATCACATGCGATGGCCCGAGCTGTGGGATTCATCCCGCAGTGCGGGCGCGGGTGTCTGGTATAATCCACTTCTGCTGACCCGATGGCATGCGGAGGAGGTCATCTGATGTGCCCTTCGAGACGATCTGTGGTGATGTTGGCGCTGTCAGTCATCGTCGCGCCGGCCTGTCAGGCTGACTCGGAGGCCGGTCGCGTCCGGCCGGCCGAATGCGCCGACGATCGGTGGTATCCCAGCGACGCCAAGACGCTGGGCGACCAGGTCGACCGGTACCTGGCCCAGGCCGATCCCCCGTCGCTGCCCGGCAAACCCGCAGCCCTGATCAGCCCGCACGCGGGCATTCGGTTCTCGGGCCCGATCGCCGCGGCGGCCTACAGGACGCTCAAGGGGCAGCAGTACAAGCGCGTCATCGTGCTGGGATTGAGTCACAGACACGGATTCGACGGCGGCGCGATCCTGCCGAAGGTGACCGCCTACGGCACGCCGCTGGGCAACATTCCCGTCGACCGCAAGGCGTGCGATCGGTTGCTCGCCGAGAAGGACTTCGCGCCACGAGAGTACGTCCACCGTGGCGAGCATTCGCTCGAGATCCAGCTACCGTTCCTGCAGCGCGTCCTGAGCGGCTTTCAGCTCGTGCCGATCATCGTCGGCCAGATCGACCAGGCTATCTACGACCGGATGGCGAAGGCGATTGCGCCCCTCGTCGACGATCAGACCCTCGTCGTGGCCAGCAGCGACTTCACCCACTACGGACGCGGTTTTCTGTTCGTGCCGTTCACCGACGACGTCCCTGCCAACCTCAAGCGGATCGATTTCTCCGCGGCGGATCAGATCACCGCACTGGATGCGGCGGGATTCCTCCGCAAGCTCGAGGAGAACGGCGTGGGCAATCCCAACTACCGCAGGCCGCAGACCATCTGCGGCCGCGGGCCGATCACGCTGCTGATCAAGCTCCTGAACCGCATCGGCACCTACAAGGGCACCCGCTTGGCCTACGACACGTCCGGTCGGATGACGGGCGATTGGTCTCACTCGGTTAGCTACATGGCCATCGGATTCGTCAAGACGTCCGACAAACCCAAGGCCAAACCAGATGCTGAGACGTCGTCCGGCGACGCGCCCCCGCTCAACCCGGCCGAGCGGGCCACCCTCCTGCAGATCGCCCGCGACGCCGCCACCACGGTGCTGGCGGACAAGCGACGCATCAACCCCCGTCTGCCCAAGTACAAGCTGACCGGTCGGATGCAGCAGAAAGGCGCCGCGTTCGTGACGCTGAAGAACCACGGTCGGCTGCGCGGGTGTATCGGGTCTTTCTTTGCCCGGGGGCCGCTGGTCGACTGCGTCGTGGACAACGCCATTAACGCCGCCACGCGGGACTACCGTTTTGCGACGAATCCTGTCACGGCCGGGGAGATGAAGAACATCACCGTCGAGATCAGCATCTTGTCGCCCATCCGGCGGATCAAGGACCCCGACCAGATCGTCCTCGGCAAGCACGGGGTCATCCTGTCCCGCGGCATGAAGCGCAGCGTCTACCTGCCCCAGGTGGCCACCGAGACCGGTTGGGACCTAGAGACGTTCCTGTCGCGTCTGAGCCGCAAGGCGGGGCTGCCGCCAGAGGCCTGGAAACAGCAGGGCACGCGGCTCGAGGTGTTCACGGCGGAGGTCTTCGGCGAGCCGGAGAAGTCGCATGCCGCCAAGGGATGAATCGCGGAACCATCATCGTCAGCCGCCGTCCGACCGCCGGGCCATGACGCGTCGGCAGTTCGTCCGGCAACTGCCCGCTGCTGCGACCGCTGCAGGCACACTGTTGGGATGCGATCGGAGCGGCGGGGCGCCAATCCCCAAGCCGCCTGGTGACCGTGCTCGCGTCGTCATCGCCCGCGACGGACAGCTGGCGCGGGGGCATCCGCGCGAGCACGTCAAGCTGCTCGCCAAGATGCTCGATGCCGCCCTGACGAAGCTGACGGGCCTGCCGGACGCCAAGCAGGCATGGTCGGCGCTGTTCCGGCCCGGGGATGTCGTCGGAATCAAGGTCAACACGCTGGGACGGTCGACCCACCCGCAGGTCGCCGACGCCATCGTCGCCGGCCTGACCCGCGCGGGCGTGCCCGCAAGGAACATCATCATCTGGGATCGGTTCGACGTCGAGCTGCAGGCGGCCGGCTACCGGATGGGCAGGTCCTCCGACGGCGTGAAGTGTTACGGCACGGATGCCCGCCCGGGCACAGGCGGCGCGGGCTACGAGCGAACCGTCGAGTCGAGCGGTGAGATCGGCAGCTGCTTCAGCCGGATCGTCACGCGTCAGGTCACGGCGCTGATCAGCGCCGGTGTCCTGAAGCACCACGACCTGGCCGGCGTGAGCGGCACGCTCAAGAACTTCTACGGCGCCATCCACAATCCCAACAAGTACCACGACGACCACTGCAGCCCCTACGTCGCCGACGTGGTCCGTCATCCTCACATCGGTCCCAAGCTGCGACTGGCGGTGATGGACGGGATCGAGGCACAATACCACGCCGGACCGGCCAAGCATCCGGGCTTCACCTGGCCCTTCGCCGGTCTGCTGGTCGGACGCGATCCGGTGGCGGTCGACCGCGTTTCAGCCGACATCATCGATCGCAAGCGGGTCGAGAAGCGGATGAAGACGCTCGCCCAGGATAGGCGTCCGATCGCGCACGTCATGACGGCCGCCGACCGCGGCTTGGGCGTGGCCGATCTGAGCAAGATCGACCGCGTCGAACTCTAGGATACCTGCTAGGGTGCCGCAGCCGGGTCAGCGCGATCCCTTTTCGGGTCGGCGGCGTAGCCAGACGGCCGCGAGGCCTATCCCCAACGTCGTCAGGCCGCCCAAAGCAGCATCGGGCACCGCATGCGCCGTGCCCAGGATGTCGACCGTGATGTCGAAGGATATCGTCAGGATGCCGCTGGCTGTGGAAGTCCAGATCTCCCACCCGAACGTACCATGGACACTCGCCTCGAGAACGTCGCTCTGATTCACCGACGTCGTGAAGGTAACCAGGAAGTCCGACGGCTCGCCTGCCCAAGTACTCGTAGTCACCCACTCATCGACGTACCCCGTGAGGATGACAAAGGCGTCCATGTACACGTCGGTGCTGATGATCCCCTGACCGCCTGAGCCGATGTGCCCTGGCGCCAAGGGCGCGAAGTCGAGGAGGCGGCCGCTGCTCGGCTTGAGGTTGACGGTGACTAGCCCGTTAAGGCCCGCTCTGAAGACCTCGGGGTTGTAGATGTCACAGTCTTCGAGCAAGAACGTGTCCGACTCGCCGATGTGGCCGTTGCTCTGATAGACGGTGATCGCAAATGTCCCGTCCTGGGCCACGGTCGCCGGGTCTGGACTCATCGTGCTGTCCGGACTCATGTCGACCGTGGCGAAACCGCTGATCACATCGAACGTGTAGGTCACCGCATCGCCCAACGCTGGTGCTGTAGCAACGGAAAGGACGCCCAGCGCCAGTGCGGCTCTCATGGATTGCCCCTTTCCTCACCGCTTCTCTGGTCGGCGACGCAGCCAGACGCCCGCGATGCCCAGCCCCAGCGCCGTCAGGCCGCCCAGGGCAGGATCAGGCACCACATGCGCCGTGCCCACGATGTCGATCGCGATGTCTAGCGTTATCGTTTGCTTGCCCGCCGTTGTCGACATCCAGAGCTCGTACGCATACGTACCGTGGAGACTCGCCTCGAGAACGTCGCTCTGAATCCCCGACGTGGTCAAGGTCACCAGGAAGTCCCCTGGCTGGTCCGCCCAAACCCTCGTCTGCCACCACTCATCGATGAGCCCCGTGATGATGACGAAGAAGTCCATGTACACGTCAGCGGTGACGACCCCCTGACCCCCCGGGCCGATGTGCCCGGGCGCCACGGGCGCGAAGTCGAGAAGGTGACCGCTACTCGGCTGGAGGTTGGCCGTCATCAAGTCCAGGACGGCCACGCTGAGCGTATCGGTGTTGTATAGGTCACAGTCTTCCAGCACGAACGTGTCGGACTCGCCGATATGACCGTTGCTCTGATAGATGGTGATGGCGAACGTCCCGTCCTGAGACACGGTCACCGGATCAGGGATCATGACGCCGTCCGGACTCATGTCCACCGTGGCGGTTCCGCTGGTCACATCGAATGTGTACATCACCGCGTCGCCTAACGCCGGCACCGCGGCGACAGACAGAACGCCCAGCGCAACTATGACTCTCATTGCCTGCCCCTTTCCTTGCACGGCCTCGGCATGTCCGGGGAGATGCGTCCCGAGGGACTTGGCAATCGGCTGGGACCCTCTCCCTCCTACTCCATTCCCACACTTCTGTCTCATTATACTGCTTCGCCCATGCCCGGCAAGGCTTTTTGGGCGTCTTTTTTCGCCAGTGGGCACGCCGCGTCTCCGGCCCGCATGCCGAACGGGGCCCATGTCCCGGCTGGGCACCGTCCGAACGCAACTGCTCCCCAGACGAGGCGTCCTATGACGAACGCGTCTGGTGGGGCATGCTATAATGGACGCTAGAGGCTTCGGATGATTCCAGCGAGATGGTGGAGCCAATCTGGCAGACACAGGGAGCGCTGATGAAGACGAAGACGTTTGACTGCGTTGAGATGAAGCGTCGGATTCAGGCGGAGATCATGTCGGATTACTTGGCCCATCGGGACGCGTACGCATCCTACGTCGAGTTCATCGAGGCGAGAGCAAACGCGTCGGATTGGGTCCGCAAGATGCGGGGTAGGCTCAGGCCTCCCGCACCTTAGGAATGAGCCTTGGCGGGGGAGCTGATCTGGTGGACATACTAGGCAAGTCATCCCCTGATCCGTCGCGTCGTGACGTGTTGCGGGACGCGGTCTGCGCGGGGTGTGCGCTGGCCGGTCTGCCTGCGGTCGCGCAGGCCCAGGACGTCGCGAGCGATTCGAAAGTCAAACTCACCGGACCCAAGCTGCCCGGGGTGGCCCGTCACCCGGCTCAGTTCTGGGAGAAGCAGCCGGACAACAAGGTGCTGTGCAAGCTGTGCCCGCGCGAATGCCGCGTCGCCGACGTCGAGCGCGGATACTGCGGCGTCCGCGAGAACCGCGGGGGGACCTACCAGACCCTCGTCTACGGGACGCTGTGCTCGCTGAACGTCGACCCCATCGAAAAGAAACCCCTCTACCACTACCTGCCCGGCACGACGGCGGCCAGCATCGCCACGGCCGGCTGCAACATGGAATGCAAGTTCTGCCAGAACTGGGAGATCAGCCAGTTCCGGCCCGAACAGGTCCCCAGCCGCACCATCACCCCCGAGCGGCTCGTCGAACTGTGCAAGCGCGCGCAGGCCAAGCATCGCTGCCACACCATCGCCTACACCTACAGCGAGCCGACGATCTTCTACGAATACATGCACGACACGGCCGCCCTGGCCCGCACACGCGGTCTCGGCAGCGTCTCGATCACGAACGGCTACATGCTCGAAGCCCCGCTGCGACAGCTCTGCAAGCATCTGACGGGGATCAAGATCGACCTGAAGGCCTTCACCGAAGACTTCTACAAGAAGATGTGCTCGGCCAAGCTCGCGCCCGTGCTCGATGCGCTGGGCGTGCTGGCCTCGACGGGGATCTGGATGGAGCTGGTCATCCTGGTCATCCCGACGCTGAACGACTCGGCCGACGAGATCCGAAAGATGTCCAAGTGGGTGGTCAAGCACCTGGGCCCGGACGTGCCGATGCACTTCTCGCGGTTCCATCCGATCTACCGCGTCAAGAACCTGCCCCGCACGCCCGTCAAGACCGTCGAGCGGGCCCGCAAGGTCGCCCTCGACGCCGGCGTGCGCTACGCCTATGTCGGCAACGTTCCCTGGAACGAAGGCGAGAACACGTTTTGCCCGTCCTGCAACAAGCGCCTCATCCACCGCCGCGGCTACCGCATCGTCGAGAACCGGGTCGCCAACGGTCAGTGTCCCGACTGCAAGGCCCGCATCGCCGGCGTCTGGAGTCAGCAACAGGCGCTGAGCTTCAAGCCGAAGGCGTAGGGCAGGGGCTTTTCGCTCGGAGGCCGATGACATGCGCAGACGCGAGTTTCTCCGAAATGTGGCCGCCGGATCACTTGGCAGATCGCTCGTCGCCCAGACGCTGACGGCCGGACGTTCGTTCGGCGCGGCGACGGACGCGCGGCCCAACATCCTGTTTGCGATCTCCGACGATCAGTCGTGGGCCCACACCGGCGCCGCCGGCGACCCGGTCGTCAAGACGCCCACGTTCGATCGCGTCGCCCGGGAAGGGGTCCGGTTCACGCGGGCGTTCTGCGCGTCGCCGTCCTGCACGCCGTCGCGCGGCGCGATCCTGACCGGCCAGGCACCGTGGCGACTCAAGGAGAACGGCAACCTGTGGAGCACGCTCCGCAAGGAGTTCGCCGTCTACCCGGAGTTACTCGAGAAGGCCGGCTACGCCGTCGGCCATACGCGGAAGGGATGGGGCCCCGGCAGCCTCCCACCCGGCGGGCGAGAGCGCAACCCCGCCGGGCAACGCTTCAAGAGCTTCGAGCAGTTCTACGAACAGATGCCCGAGGGCAAGCCCTTCTGCTTCTGGTTCGGCAGCGTCGACCCGCATCGACCCTACAAGAAGGGCTCGGGCACCAAGTCCGGCAAGTCCCTCGACCGCGTCAACGTGCCCCCGTTCCTGCCCGACGTACCCGAGGTCCGTAGCGACATCCTGGACTACTCTGTCGAGATCGAACGCTTCGATCGCGAGGTCGGTCAGATCATCCAGGTGCTCGAACGGGACGGCAAGCTCGACAACACCCTCGTGGTCGTCACGAGCGACAACGGCATGCCGTTCCCCCGCGCCAAGGCCAACCTCTACGACTACGGGGCGCGCCTGCCGCTGGCCATCCGCTGGCCCAAGCGCGTCAAGGGCGGCAGGACCCTCGACGACTTCATCAGCTTCACCGACTTTGCCCCGACGTTCTTGGAAGCGGCAGGGCTCAAACCACCGGCTGAGATGACCGGCAAGAGCTTCCTGGACCTGCTGACGTCCGACAGGGCCGGCCGGATCGACCCGAAGCGCGACAAGGTCTTCATCGGTCGGGAACGACACGCATGGGTCCGCGCCGGGGGGCTGGGCTATCCCTGCCGCGCGGTTCGCACCGATCGCTTCCTCTACATCCGCAACCTGGAGCCCGATCGCTGGCCCGCGGGCGACCCGGATCGCTACGGCGACATCGACGGCTCGCCCACGAAGGCCTACATGATGGCGAACCGAAACGCCAAGCGCGTCAGTCACCTCTTCCAGCTCGCCTTCGCCAAGCGCCCGGGCGAGGAGCTCTATGATCTGCAGAAGGATCCGGCCCAGATGAACAACGTCGCCCCCATGCGCGAGTACGCCCAAGCCAAGGCGAAGCTCCGCGCCGAGCTGGACGCCTGGATGACGCAGATCGGAGACCCCCGCGCGACGGGCCAGGGCGACGTCTTCGACACGTACCCCTACTACGGCGGCGACCGAAGAAAGAAGCGCACGAAGCGATGAGCGCACCGGCGTGCGGCCCCTACCCGCGTCGCCCCACGCGATCAAGGACGACGGCGATCAGGAGGATCGCGCCGACGACGGCCTTCTCCCAGTGGTCTTCGATGGGCAGGAAGCTGATGGCCGGGCGAATCATCGCCAGCAGCAGACAACCCAGAAACGCCCCCAAGACCGTGCCCTTCCCGCCGGCCAAACTGGCGCCGCCGACGATGACGGCGGTGATGACCTTGAGCTCATCGCCTTCGCCGGCGTTGGGCATGGCCGAGTCCAGCCGCGCCGCAAACAGCAGCCCCGCCAGCGCGGCCAGCGTCCCCGACAAGGCGTAGTTCAGCACCTTGATCCGGTTCACCGCGATGCCGCTCAGCCAGGCCGCCTGCTCATTGCCACCGATATAGTAGTTCTGACGGAAGAACCGGCTCTTGCGGAGCAGCAGGTCGGCGGCTGCCACCAGCGTCAGCGAGATGATGATGGGCATCTGCACCCGGGCGATCACACCCTGACCCAATGAGCAAAACCCCGGATCGAACCCCGACTGTCCGATACCGCCCGAGACGATGTACGTTAGCCCCCGGGCCAGCAGCATCATCCCCAGCGTCGTGATGAACGGGTTGATCTTGAGCTTCGCGACGATCAGCCCGTTGAAGAGCCCCAGCGCCGCACCCGTCGTCAGGCCAATCAGCATCGCGACCGGCCAGGCCAGCTGGATCGACGGGTCCTTCATCAGCACGGCCGCCACCATCGCCGCCAACGCCGACACCGACCCCACCGACAGATCAAACCCCCCAGAGACCAACAACACCGTCATGCCGCAGGCCATGATCGCATAGCCAAACAGATACAGCAGAATCGTGTTGATCGTGGCGGACGACAGGAACCGCGGGTCGTAGGCCGTCATCGCGCCCGCGAAGACCACCACAACCAGCAGGATTCGCAGCTCGGCGAACCGTCCGACCCGCGCCAGGAGTGCGGTCGTCATGACGTACCTCCGCCGTCCGCGCCGAGGGCGGCGGCGATGATGGCCTGTTCCGTCGCTTGATCGCGGTCGAAGCGGGCGGCGATCCGACCGGTGCGCATCACGACGATGCGGTCGGACATGCCCAGGATCTCCTGCAGGTCCGACGAGATCAGCAGGACGGCTGCGCCGTTGGCGGCCAGATCGCGCAGGTGGCCGTAGATCTCCGTCCGCGCCCCGACGTCGACGCCCCGCGTCGGTTCGTCGGCGATCAGCACCCGCGGCTCGATGCCGATCCACCCGGCGAGCAGGACCTTCTGCTGGTTTCCGCCCGACAGCCGCTCGACCGGCTGGTGCACGTCCGGCGTGACCACGCCGAAGCGATCCCGGGCCCTGCGGGCATACGCGTCGATCGCCCCATCGCGCAGCCACCCCCACCGATTGCTGAACCGCTCGAGTCGCGGCGCAACCAGGTTATCGCGAACGGCGTGACGCAGGTACAGGCCTTGCTCCTTGCGATCCTCCGACACGTAGGCAATGCCGGCCCGCATCGCCGCGGTTGGCGTTCGGGGCCAGACGTGCTGGCCGTCGACCTCAATCCGTCCGCTCGATGCCGGTTCGGCGCCGAACAGCGCCCGGCCAAGTTCGCTCCTGCCCGCGCCCACCAGCCCTGCCAGGCCGACGATCTCGCCCGCACTCACTTCGAGATCGACGGCCTCGAACGCCCCGGGCCTCGACAGGTTGCGAACACAGAGACGAGGCACCGTGCCCCGCTCGGTCATGCCCCGCTGGCCGTAGATGTCCCGCAGCTCGCGCCCCACCATCAGTCGGATCAGGTCGTTCTCGGTGATGTCCCCGGCGGGACGCGTGGCGACATGCCGGCCGTCGCGAAGCACGGTCACGCGGTCGGCCAGCTCGAGCACCTCCGGCAGGTGATGTGAGATGTAGACGATGGCCGCGCCCTGGGCCCGCAGACGCCGGATCAAGCCGAACAGCGCCTCGGTCTCGCGCCGGGTCAGCGAGCTGGTCGGCTCGTCCAGCAACAGCACGCGGGGTGAGGCGGAGACGGCCTTGACGATCTCGACGAGCTGCCGCTCGGCGATCGAAAGCCGCTCGACCAGGGCGTCGGGATCGAGGTCGACATCGAGCACCTGCAGCGCCTGTCTGGTCCTGCGACGGAGCTCGGCGGTCCGGATGAGATTGAGCCGGTTTACCGGCTGACGGTTCGCCAGGACGTTCTCCGCCACCGACAGCGTCCCGACGAGACTGAGCTCCTGAAACACCGCAGCGATGCCGGCCTGGGCGGCCTCGTAGGCAGTTCGGAGTCTCACTTCCCGCCCGGACAGGACGATCCGCCCGCCGTCAGGCCGAAGCACGCCGGCCAGGATGTTGATCAGCGTGCTCTTGCCCGCGCCGTTCTCGCCGACCAGCGCGTGGATCTCGCCGGCGTGGACGGTCAGGTCCACGGCGTCGAGGGCCTGAACCACACCGAACCGCTTGCTCAGTCCGACCCCCTGCAGGACAGTGCGTGGATCGTTCATGTCAACGTCGGCATCACATCGCATCGCAATTGCATTGGGCGCGCGACCGGTCCTGCGCTCTTGATAGCAACTCGTAGGCGGGGAAGAAAGGGGTCAGGCATCTTTCGCTTGGGATACAACCTTCGCAAGATCGCCCCATTGTCGCGGCGAAAGCAGCCAGACCCGAATGGCATGAAGCTAAGCGCATACGTGTCCTCCTTGGCGATGATACCAGGATCGTGGTTTGACCAGGAACGTGTAGGGTTTCGGTCTGCGTTTGACGCGTCGCGGTTCCAGACGATC
>Ga0180432_10005699_pt1 | contig 16450 bp, 21 predicted proteins | sample SS_ome_10_FD_132414 | JGI IMG/M metagenome (GOLD analysis project Ga0180432, IMG submission 132414) | Hypersaline lake sediment archaeal communities from the Salton Sea, California, USA - SS_1_MS_2 metaG | ecosystem: Environmental > Aquatic > Non-marine Saline and Alkaline > Hypersaline >... | reverse complement strand
TGGTTCAAGGAGGCCGGCTTCAGTGCAGCCCCCACCAATCCTAATATGCCAACATCCGTGTGGGGCAAGAAGCTAAAATGATCAAGCAAGTGACAATCACAGACCGCCCAGCATGGGGTAAATGGCCACATACACAGGATACTGACTACTCAGACATCCTGGCTCAACGCAATATACTGAAGTATGGCGACATTGAAGTTGAAGAACGTTTCTATCCTGCATATTATCCCTATGTCAAAACTGGCATACTAGCCACACCGCAACCTCCGAGTGTAATTGACAACACCACACCACCAGATCCAAGAGTCACTGATCAACAACTACAAGATATCACCCAGCTCAGCAAAGAGTGCCAGGTTATGTATTGGCATACAGCTTACCAGTGCTATCCTTGTGTAGCCAACCACATCCCATCTATGTTCCCCCTGCGAATCATCGCATTCGGCGATGATTGTCCAGGATCTAGCGAACAGAAGATGTTCCCTATTGCTCATAACTTCAATGCCTTGATACACGCCATGGGCGTATGGTCCATGAAGACTGGACAAAAGGTAGCAGACATGTACAAGGCTATGGGTATAGCACGTATGTATCAAATCACGGCTGGCATGACTACTGGCTTGTCGATAGCTATGGAGGATAGTGGGTTCTCTCTAGATCGTCGTATACAGCAACTGCGAGATAATCAGCATATATTCCCTTACGACCTGATATTGTCAAAGAAGGTAGGAGCAACAAGATACTATTCTCTACAGAGCATGTAAAATCTGTGCAACAGCAGGTATCGAATATCATGCAAGCTACCCAGTTAACTCAAAGTGACCACACCATTCCAATACTTAACACAGAGAAGTTCTGCTCGCTTGATTGGCGTATTGAGCACAATTTCCAGAAATGCTGGGGCGCCGCGATGACATGCGTCTTTGAACCATCAGGAACAATAGGCTTATGTTGCGACCGCCGTGGAGACCCTCAATTAGATTTGTGTGAATGGAGTGACCCAAGCGATGTCCTACAACATTGGGGCAAAAAGAAGCATATTAATATCTTACATAACATCAACTTAGCTGATTGCCCTCGCTGTACATATGCGCCCCACAATGAGATCTTTGAGGCATTTGTGTTAGCTGACAAAACCCACAAGTGGTTTATATAATATAAGAAATAGCCTATGCAGCCAGAGACTACAATACTCATTTGGGGGCCTTCGCATTCTGGCTCAACTTTGTTGGGATTTCTATTAGGCTCTCAACAACACTGCTTCGCGCTCGGAGAATGGATCAATTATTGTACTGAAGTTCTGCAATATACATCAGCGTGGCGTAAAGCCCCCTGGCCACATTTGCTTTGGCGCAAGCAGCAAGGTCAGTATGTAGCACAATGCAGCCTTTGTGGCACACAATGCCACATATGGCAGCACAACCCACCGCCTAAATACGACCTGCCCTTGGTAGGTCACTACCAAGCTATAAGAAAGTACCTCTCTAAGTTCGGCATCACTGCCAATATTCTCATAGACTCTAGTAAGAACCACTTTTATTTAGAGCACATGACCCAATATAACACTGACAGAGAAAATTTCTATCATGTGCTCACACATAAAAGCGTCTATGACTTCGTACTTGGAGAACTAAAGCGGCAGCAAGGTTACGATGGAATTAGCAGCACCTTAAGCGCCACTATGATCGATATGGCCAAGCTACATGCAACCGCATGGGGTAACACAGTCATGGGCAATAAAGCGGCCCTAGAACACCTCAATACTCCCTACCTCAGAGTTCCATACGAGACTCTTGCATCGGCACCGATAGTAACTATAGCACGGATACTAACGCAGCTTAACTATACAGTGCCAAACATAGACATAGAATACTGGAACCATCATCACCATCAAATTGGTGGCAACCCTAATGCTCATCATAATCTCCACAAGGTCAGAAGAGTCTGTGCCGGCTCCTTACCTTACTCTCCTGCACAAGGCATCGCAGGCATTCAGCTTGATCAGAGCACGTCACAAGCACCAGTAATAATCAAAGACATCTGTAAAACCGTGGATACTGCACGCACTGGCATGGAGTATTTGGGCAGAGATCTATAAAGATGAATAGTTAGATAGAAAGGTAAGTCACCCATGTGCGGGATCTTTTGTGCAATAGGCCCCAACGAACAGACAGCGGAACAGGCGCAATATGCAGATCATGCTAATCAGCAGCAGGCATATAGAGGCCCGGACGCTGCAGGAGTACACGTCATCCACATGGGCTCCATAAGCATCACACTCGCTATGACCCGCCTACGAATCACCGATCAGAGTGACATTCCAGTACCTTATAGGTACCCGCAATGGGGTATTACATTAGCCTACAATGGGGAGATATACAACTGGAAGGAGATCCGCGCAGAGCTAGACAATCCTTGGGAGACAAATTGTGATGCTGAAGTGCTCGCTGCTGCTTGGTTCCACGAGGGTCCAAAATGCCTTGACCGCCTCAACGGCATGTGGTCCTTTATCCTCGTTGATGAGAATACCCAGAGCGTTTGGGCCTGCCGTGATCGCGCTGGAGAGAAACCATTATATCTTGCCCGAGAGCCGAACAATCCTGACACTACATACTTCGCTTCAGAAATTAAGGGGTTGCCTATCGCACTAACTGAGCAACCTTGCCTCGATGTAGAAATATTCGACTTTGATTGTCGCAGCGAGTTGCCTATAGCTAACGTGACAGCGGTAGAACCGGCTACCCTACTACATGTTGATCTGATTGCTAACACCACAACCTCTAGGAAATGGTGGTCATTACCCCACGAGGCAGACCAAGAGCAAGTATGTACACTCCCTAAATATACTGAAACCATTGATGAACTGCGCCACTTGATCTCAAATGCAATCAAAATACGCGTGCCAGAGCAGGTGCAGTACGGGATCCTCCTATCAGGTGGCCTTGACTCAGCCATTATCCAAGCAATCGCCAAAAGTGACCACTTATATTGTCTGACGTTCCCTGATTATGACACCTTGAACGTCTCGGACATGGCCTACCTAGCGGCAAAGGGTTCTCCAGTACAAGAGGTCACGTTCAGCAGGCAAGATCTGATAGATATTTTACCTACAGTGGCCTACCATCTAGACACACCAGCCACCTGGACCGCGATCTGTCAATGGCACACCTTCAAACGTGCTGCCAGCGATAAATGTCAAGTTGTCATCTCAGGAGAAGGCGCTGACGAGTTATTCTTGGGGTACACAAGGTACCGAATTTTATGGCGTCTCAGCCAAATATTTACAGACCCACTACTAGTTGATTACCAGCCTTTAGCCTACTACTACCTTCAGAGATCTGCTGACGACATACTCGCAGGCGCACTCAACCGCGCTGATATTGGCAATCGAGAAGCTTACTACGGTGTTAAGAAAATTGTGCAGGAATACGGCGCACATGCGACTGATGCTGACCTTGCCACGCGCATGTCCAGGATAGATTGGGCAACCACCATGCAAGTATTACTTCGCATGGCGGATCGCATGGCATCGGCACATTCTATAGAAAACCGCAGCCCTTTCTTGGATCACCGCGTGATCGAGCTGGCAACATCCCTGCCACTATCATGGAAGATAGCCCAACAAAGTAACAAGACCATATTGCGAGATGTCGCATATCGGTTCGGGGTCCATCCTCGAGTAGTGCATGAACAGACCAAACGAGGTTTCACCATCCCTTGGCCACAATGGAGGAGTGATCCTGGTACTGCACAACTCGCACGTAAAACTCGTGGGGTTTGGGATCGTAGTGATTACGCGGAGATGTCCTTAAAAGCCTGGCGTGATAATTGCCTGCGAGGTCCTGCGCCCAAACAATAATAACGGCTTAAATTTGGGTATCAGTGGTCAAGTTTAGTAGTATGTCTAGCGCACGTTAAGATAGATATATGCATCTGTTCAGGGAGATTGCAATATGAGAGGGTATCAACCATCACTTTGGACCAGACACGGCGATACTACAGATGCTGTAAATCATTACCCAGCTCTGACAACCGCGCCAACCACCTCAGCACATGGCATTGCCATACCACCAGACCACCGGGATGTCCTTGCAAGCCTCGCCCTCACACATGTAGCCGTAGGGGCAAGGACAGCCACCATCATCATCTGGGCCTACAAGCCAGCCACACAGATCATGGTGTCTGGTGCTTGGAGCCCTGTAACAGCTGGTGCCGGCTTCGGCGCCCAGTGGGTTAATATCGGAGAGCTTCAGATCGATGAGGCATCCGACGGTGCCGAATGCCACCTGCTCGAGGCTATTGCAGGCTTCACCCGTTTGGCGATCCAGGTTGCAGCATCCACAGGCACGCCCACAATCTACGCGGACTTTGGATTCTCGGCGCACCGAAGTGCAGGACGAGGAGAATAATCATGGCTGGCACTGGTTATGTCAGAGGCAAAGAGCGTGTCACCGTCTCTCTTGGGGCATCTATTATCGTAGCACCACCAGACTCAATCACTGAGCTGATTGATTCCGGCGCTATTGATAATATGGGAGCGGACATCACGTCGGCTGTCCTGGACATCCGAGATCAGACTAGCATCAGCGTCGAGCTTAATGTAGACAATACTGATGCTGTCGGGGAGTTTTACGTTCAGGTCAGCAACTCTCAAGTAAACTGGGACAATGTGACCTGGCAAGAAAGCGGTCTAGACTATATTGGAGTAGCCGCTGGTGTTGACATACTCGCCGATATGTCGAATCTACCTAACGCCGGATTTGGCTACCTCCGCTTGTTTTATGACCGAACAAGCGGCGACGGCCAGCTAGATGCTTACGTCTCTATCAAATAGGAGTACCAGGCGATGACTATGAGAACCATGCTCACAGGTGCTCCTAGACCACCGTATCGCGCAGCCTCAGCGCCCACGGTCAACAATGACGTGAACGATACGGCAGGTATAGGACGCAAGTTTCTCACCGCGGAACTTTGGTTAGACACGGCAGCAGTTGTGCTCTATGAATGTCTAACTAACGGTGCAGGCACGGCTCTTTGGGTTGAAGTGGCGCGAAGCAAGCTTCTTTGGGGAGCACTCCCTGCCGGTGAGTCCAACGATTACGGTATCCAGACACCTGATAGTTCCAACATCTTAGGCATCTGGTCAGCCCGCACCTCTGGAGCAGGGAATATATCACACGAGGTGGTTGCAAACGTAGGCGTTGCGGCCATCGACGCTGCACATAACATCCTTGTAATAGGATGGATTGATAATGGGGGCACCCTGCAAAAAACCCATTACTTCCGTGATGATGAACTAGAAATTGGGGCAGCCAACTCAGCGTGGCTTCTAGGTACCGAGGCTGACGGTGGCTCTGCGATAGGTGCGATCTCAGGATGCGATAACGCATTTTCCACAGCAGGGGCTAAACTACATTCCTTCCAAAATAATGGGGTCGAAAAGGGTCATGTCACCCATGATGGAAATTTGGTAATACAGCAACTACCAAATGGTCAACAGTTCGGCTTCTCCTACTTAACAGAAGAAACTACAATTGCTGCTGCTGCTTTCACTGACACCACCATCCAAATTCCCGCTGAGTGTCAAGTCATTGGAGTATCAAGCTATGTAACTACAACAATTCCAACAGCAGTCACCTACACTGTTGGAGTTGCGGGGTCTGTTGCAATATATGGAACCTCAGCTGGCGTAGCGGCTGGAACCAGTTTGAAAGGAATGGACCTGTATCCTCGCTATTACGGGGCAGCGGCTAGTGTTAGAATCACCCCCTCTGCATCCCCCGCCACGGCCACAGGAAAAGTTCGTATAACTATTCATTACCAACAGATAACAGCTCCAACTAGTTAACGGACGGCCCATGCTAGCTAGAGGAAAAACCAGGGGAATAGTAAGAGGAGAGGCATCCCCTCTGTTCCATCTGTTCGATTATGACAGATTTCCCTCGTCCGTAGCTGACCTTAACCCAGCCATGACTATTAATGGCACCACCAAGTACCCGACTTTCCGTTACACAGGACCAGGCGCTAATGGGGTAAGTTGGAATCCCTGGGGATATGGGGAATCTTGCGCCCTCCAAGCAGGGGCTGCCCCCACTTATAATAACGGAAGCCCTCTACTTGGTCCTAGGTCTATCAATGGTTCTGTGTTGTTCAATAGTGGTGGTTACTACCGCTGCGCTAGTAATACATTTGCAGACATAACGACTGATGATATCATTTTAGAAATAGTAGTAGAAGCAGCCACCTTTGGCGCAGGTACTAAGCACATACTTGGAAAATGGAATGGCACCGGCTATGTAATTTATATTACCAGCACAGGGGTTGTAGCCTGCTATCTGCAAGATGCAGTGACCAACAGAGCAGTTTCAACCGCAGCTCTTACCAATAATGTTATATATCACATAATATGGTTCATGGATCGTAGTGGCTCCGGTTTAGCCTACGTGAATGGAATCGCCCAGACCCCTGGCAGCATAGTAGGGGTCCCGAATACTCTTACTTGTGTGCAAGGTTTGGCATTAGGACAGGGACTGGGTACCACATACAGCAAAAGATTATTCTATTGCAGCATGTGGCAAGGCATTGACTGGTTAAACTCTGAATTGCAGCCAACAATAGCAAGAGAACGATTCGCTAAATTAATAGGAGTGTACCCACAACAAGCAAGAGGAACAGCCTATCCTACTACCCTGGATCGCAGCACCACCGCGTATATCAAGAAGTTGGAGGAGGACGGAACTACGAAGATGTACCAAGTAGGCCCTAATTGGTTACCAAGTTGCAGTCGTATAGGAGACGACGGAGCCACCCTGAAAGGTTACAGTCCCACCGGCACAGCTATGAACGTGTGCCTACAATCAGAAGACTTTACAACTACATGGACCAAGCTCGACGCTGGAGACACAATAACTCCTAGCGCGATTGAGGCCCCAAACCGCAAGCTTGCAGCAAGCGCTTTAATAGCCGACGCAACTGATGGTGTACATGGAGTTGCCCAAGTCATAACCCTGACGGCTACTAAATACAGCCTTGGAGTATTCACAAAGAAGGGCGACGAGGACTGGTTCTACCTGGCTAACAGCACGATAGCCAATTGCTATTCTTACTTCGACTTGAGCACAGGCTCATTAGGGACTAAAGGAGCGGGGGCCTTCTCTGCTAAAATACGAAGCTTGGGAGATGGCTATTACTTCTGCGAGATTACTTATACAGGAACAGCGGCGGCGCATACCCACCAAATACAGACAGCCCACGCGGATAACGACAACGACTTCGCAGGCGACGGCGTAACCCCTAATACATACATATGGGGTGCCATGGTTTCTGTTGGTTATGGAATTGCTGAGTATATCCCCACCACCACAAGTGCTGTCACTCGCAATTACGACAATTTACAGTATGCCGCTGATGATGGCAATATCAGCCAGGGGGCTGGACAAATATCCTGCAACCTGCTATTAGATGCTACAAACTACAAAACTCGTAGTATAGTCAGTATTGCTCTGTCAGGGAATGAGCTTATAGCCACTTATATCTATTGGGATGGCCGCCTACGCTCCTATGTTCGTGTAGGCGGCGTGGATTCCGCTCTAATAGATGATTCAGTAACACAATTAGAGGACAACAATAAGCATCATGTAGTCATGCGGTATGATACTAACGAGGTAGAACAAAAAGTAGATAGTGCAGTTACTGGCACACCCGTTGCGCCTTCTGCTGGCATCCCAACCAGCCTCGCATATATACTACCAGGTCGTTATATAGGGGCAACCTCTGGCTTCGCAGGGATTCTAAACAACCTTAAAATTTTTGGCGGGCCGAGGAGGGACTAGCTATGAAGCTCGCTTTTTTTCTGGCGCTCCCCCACACTAAGGCAGGCAACCTTGATCACTTGGGCACCCTTTTTAAAGGTGTTCTCATAGAGCAATCAACACACACTGTTGAGGAAGTAGAGTATCCAACTGGCATTTGGATCCTAACTATCCCTCGAAAGCGAGAATTGGCTTCTGCTACCACGGACCTATCAGAGAAAGCAACCTATGTTTTTACGATGCGTCGAGTAGATACGCAAGGTCCATTAACCCCTAAAATGTTGGGGTACAAAGCTTCAACTGCCGAAAGTGGTCTATGGGATATGTGGTGTATTCATCCATCGGGATTGGACCTGAACGGAGACGGCAAGATTGACCGCAAGGAGTGGTTAGCGGGCACGGCAATCTTCCGCAAGCTAGCGCGCTTCAGGCTCAACAACAAAAACATTACTCTAGGGGGTACCCACATCCTTGGCCCATGGTCAGCTAAAAAGCTTCAGAAACTATTCGGTGATGCCGTTGATTGTGTCTTATACCCAAGAGAGCCAAAGGACACCCAAGTAGTTAAAGGTCGCCTCGTAGTAAACTCATGGACCTTCAACAAAGCTGGAGGCATTCGACTCCCTTGGGTCTATGCAGGTGAAATACCGGAAGATCTCGCTAAGGTCGATTACGATCCCACACAGGACGATATCAACCGCGATGTGGTGGCAACGGAACCCAAACCTATTTTGGCACACATAGACACTGCTCCAAAACGTACTAAAGGAACCGTAAATGCCCAAAGGTAAGCTCAACAAAATGATAGGCACCATTAAAGACCGGAGCACAAGCCGGTTGCCTGACCTAATACGCGTATACATACTCATACTTATGCTTTCACTCTCTGCGTGCCCTACTCCTGGCATCCAACGCGGTGTGACAGGGGCCTGGACACAGATAGGCTACGCAGGTATGACCAGCCAGAAGTGTCTTGATGTGGGTGCGATAGCTTTAGCTGACCAGGCAATCCCGATAATACTCGCAGAGGCTGTCAATGCTGGACATATTAAAAAGGAAGACTACAATCGAGCAGCCGCACGCATGCAAAATAGAAACATATGTATAATCCAGCACCCAGCTAAATGTTGCAAAGGAACCGAGTGTGTTGAAGGCATGCGGAACGGCTGCTCATCAATTAGCTGGTGTTGGGCAGCCTTAACGGACAAAGATGGCAATCCCTTAGACTGGCAAGCCACAATCGTCCACGAGCTGCACCACATGGTAGCCTTCCAATGGGGCATCCCCACCAATCAAAAGCATGACACACCATGGCATCTAGTGAGCGAGCCTCGAGTATATAAAGCCCTTAATCTGAAATAGTGATTTCCACAATGACACCTGCATGCAGGAGAAAAAGCGTCTATTCTCCTTTCGCTATACTCTCTAGCATGTGGAGTGCAACGGCATCTGCCTCGTCCCTAAATCTTTCCATGTCATGGTCTGTAGGCGCACCCCTCCCAGCAGCCATATGATCTAAGACTTGCCGAGCCACTACAGGTCCAAAAATAGAGTAGTATACGAGGTTTGCATTAGATAGTCCGCAATCACTAATTGTTGTCTTTCTCTTCTCTTCCATTTTCATCTCCTTAGCTAAATCAGCTTGACATCCTATTCTTTCTGTGCTACACTGACAGGTGCGGTCGGTGGGGCCAACCGGGGATGGGATACAACGGAATCATAAGTATCTAAATTACCCTGGCTCTGCCTTCAGCCACACTGATAACTCCTCACAAGAATGGAAGTAGGGGATCCCACATTCGTTGGCTAGATCTATCTCAGCGCGCACTCCTTTACTCTGGAACGACCCGGGCACGATCAGCATAGCATCGCAGCGGCGCAGTAACTCAATTGTGCCTTTGTACCAAAAGTCGGGGGTTTTACATCCATGAAAGAATCTTGTGTTGGCGTGGGGGATCAATGGCATCGCCCCTATGCCAGCTACTTCAACGCCCATTGCCTCCGCAGCGCGAACATTGCACTCGATCTCCCAAGCAGTGGGCGCCGTAAATGGTCCTGCTACATAGACGACTTTCACGCTACTCTTGGATATTAGGGCTTGCCCTTGATCTTCACGACGGTGGCTGCCTACCGTTCGGATGAGTTCGGCAAAGTACCGAGTCTCGCCAGAAAATTCCTCTCGGACCTTGTCTATGGCGCGCCTGTAGTCATTGGCGGCTTTCACGCCAGTTTTCTCTGCACCACGTCCCTTGTCTTCTAATCGCACAAAGTGCTCATCGACCAGTGCCAATATCACAGCCTCTACCGCTCCCACGGAGACATACTCGATTTGGTCGGCTTTGGCAGTGATCTTTTCCAGTGTTTTATGGTCAACGCACCACCTACCATCACCGCGATCACGCCTTAAAGTCCTCATCCCGGCCAGTTTTCCCCTAGCCTCTGTCAGCTCGGCTTGTGCCCAGTCTGCTCGCTTCTGCGTCTCCCGGTGGTAGTTCTCGACTGACCGAATGAGTTCGGCGAAGCACCGCGTCTCAGCAGAAAATTTAGATACTGGCCCACGCTCTACCTCTCGGACCATGTCCATAGCATGTCTGTAATCGTCAGTAATAGTTCCCATATCAGTCCTCTTCATTGCTCCTAGGGGTGCTGGGCACCACCTACGCAATGTGTCTTCTCGCTATACTCAAGTACTCACTGTCTATTTCTACGCCGATGCTATTTCGTCCGCACCTTGCCGCTGCTACGCTCGTCGTCCCGGCGCCAAGGAATGGGTCTAAAACGGTGTCGCCTACAAAGCTAAACATGCGAATAAGGCGCTCTGCCAGCTCGATGGGGTACGTGGCGGGATGCTCTTTACTACGCGCTCCGGGAATGTCTGACCAAATCTGTTGAAACCACTTCTTATGATTCTCCTCCGAGATTATACTGAGTATACGCGCTGAGGGGCTCGGGCTGCGATAGCCCCCTGGCTTCCTTTCCATCAATATAAATTCAATATCGTTCTTGATAATCGCGTTCGGCTCATAGGGCTTGCCGAGGAAGCTCGACCCGTTCTCTGTCTCATGCGCGGCGTTTGAGATTTTGTGCCAGATGATAGGGGATAGGTTGTCGTAACCTATTCTTCGACAATGCTCTTGTATGGATGCATGAAGCGGAACAACCGTGTGGCGACCATTGTTCTTTCGCCGGGAAAGGCAAACATCCCCAACCACGCAGATAAGCCGGCCACCAGGCACAAGAGCGTTGAAGCAACGCTCCCACACCAAATCCAGCTCAGCTACAAACTTCTCATAGTCTGCGATAGATCCAAGTTGACCTTCGCTGGAGTGATACTGCTTGAGTGTCCAGTATGGTGGGGATGTGACCACCAAGTGAACGCTACCTGGCTCAATAAATGGTTTCACACGAGCATCAGCACAATGCAGTGAGTGAGTGGTGGCCACGTCCTCGCTAGCCCGGTCTATCAGGGATATTAGCCTCTTGCTCTTCGCAATCTGTGGTATCCTCCATTGGTGCTCCTTGTCGCCCTCAATCTCCTTGAGAATAAACTCCGCATGGTCTTCGAGGGCAGTAGGTGGCATTGTTACTCTGCTCCATCTGGGGTTAACGTCTTGTGGGCCTTTCGGCCCGCCACACGATGGGCGTCTCGCGTACGCAAGCTGCGTTGCAGTACTGCCCTCAACCGGCTGGCATCCTCATCGTTTAAGTAGTACCGGTTTCCGCGGTGGCTCTTTACATTGACTGTGTAGCCAGGCGTGCGTGGTGCGTCGAATAGTATATGAAACATTCTATGCACTGTATTTGGACTGCATCCCATATCTCTGGCTATCTGGTTCAAGGTGGTCTTCCCCTGGCTCCAACGGATCCTTAACTGCTTGACCTTGGTCTGCACTGACGAGAGTGATCGCCCCAGCCTTTCGGCGGCCCTTCTCTGAGTAGTCCACTCCGCATACTTATAAAGTAGATACACATCTTTTTTGCTCCATGGTTTGCCGCCCATCAGTCTCTCCCGCGGTGTTAGACCGCCTGTGGCTCATCACTGAATTCGTCCGCGACCCTGTCACCAATTATGCTGGATCTGTCATTTTAGTAAACGCTCATACCCACATGGGCACCGCAGGGTGATTGGCCCACGACGCTGGCGAGACACCCGTAAGAGTACGCAGCAATGCGGGCACTCATCTCCTGTCACACCGCCATCACGCAGGAATCTATTACCTCGCCGCAGATACGCCTGTGCTACTATCCCCTGTTGCTCAGGCTCATATTCACTAATTTGCTTGAATGGCATTGCTGATCCCTAAAGGCTGGCCGACCTCATTAGGAGAATTGGTCTGGATCTCATCAGAAGACAGCCCAGCGCCAATGATGTGCGTATATTCTATGTATATGTCTACTTTCCCTATATCTTCGCTACTATGCACATCACTGATGTACTGTTTTCCTCCAGTAAAGGGCACAGCGTCTGATGTACCTACCCGTAAAGTCTTCATTTTCTGGGTATCTTTCTCGCTTGACATTATTCTTTTCCTCCTATAAACTGACAGGTGCGGTCGGCGGGGCCAACCGGGATGGGACACCATCTAACCCTCGCCCTCCTTTTGGGAGTCAGATGTCTCATCGAGCATCTCTGGTGTTAGCAGGTACGACCCATCTGGGCCGATACGGACATGGGGGAATCCTGCATCATCGAGTGCCATACTAACCAGCTCGGATAGGGCAGCCTGGGTGGAGAAGCCCTCCTCGGGATTGTCCTGCTGTGTGGCTCGGCGTGCTCGATAGTTGGTGAGACGCTGATTAAGGGCATCACTCATCCGAAAGGTGATCTGTCTCATGCCACTGTCCCTTCATCTTCTGTGTCAGCAGGCGTCCTTGATAGCGGCGGCCACTGCTGGCCAATCAGGCATGTCATTGACCGGATCCCAGACTAGCGTAGTAGTTTTAACCGCATGGCCCCACGGCATAAGCCCCTGTTCGGCTTCCTTGAGCAAGTCGTGGTATCCCTTGCGTAGGTCAATGAGGTATTCTAAGGGGATTCCTGCCTCTGCCTCACGCTTGCGCTGGTTGATGCGGATCAAGGCGGTGGTTGGCTGGACATCGAGGAAGATCAACCTTGTTGGGGGTAGTAAGGTGTGGCACATGACGTTGTAGCACATTTCGTAGGTGCCCCAATCAAGCTGTGAGATGTTGCCGGCCTCCCTGTGGAGTTTAGCGAAGACGCGGTCCCCGCTGAGGGAGCGATCCAGGATGGCACCATCAAATGGGCCCACCCCCAAGCTGACAAGGGCGGCGGCCTTCTGGAGGGCGTACCTACGATGGAGCAGGTATATCTGCATCATCGTCGCGTACTTCTCAGGTTCCTTATAAAACGGATCGAGGTACGGATTGTCATCGACGGGCTCCTCAATGACTTGGTAGTTGAGTCGTTTGCCTACCTCACGTGCCAATGTTGTCTTACCCGACCCGATAACACCTTCTACCCAGAGCAGTGGCTTCATCTTCGTGGTGTATCCTTATCTTGTAGGTTAGTAACTGTTAGGATGATTGTAACAGAGGGATGAATCATTGACAATAGGTATGTCAAAGAATCTTGTTAACGCACATATCGACACTCTTTACAACATAGTCATTGATAATCAAACACATGGTGCATAGCCCATGAGTGAAATATCAGCTACTTATGAGGGGCACGCCATTTGCAAGGATCGTACTTATCTATTAACCAACCAACAAAGAAGAGAGGTTCCAATGTTCAAACACGCCGCTATCGCCATCACTGCTATTCTAACACTGATCCTGACTATGGGGTATGTCACTGCTGCCCACGCTGCAGATCCTTTCCTGCCCAGTATTAGTAAACAAGGGACTGAGCGTAGTACATATAAGCTAGGTAAAAACCATGTGCTAACCAGGGCTGCTTGGAATCTTCGTAACAACGTCTCTGTGCAACACTACTCCATTAAAAATGCACGAGGACATGTCGCGGCCACCAAGCGTGAGTATACCGGGAAGAACTGTAAAACCACCAAGGCCCGCTATGGTCGCGTACATTTCTATAAGAAGATACAAGCTAAGACACCGCGACTGCAGATGCGGCTGCGAGTACAACCGTCACCCCGTAGATAATAATTCTCAGCCACACGCCGAATCAGGTACACCCACCGCATCTCGCACCAGTAATCCTACCTCGCCTAGCTACGCTATTCGTCCTACGCACCATACAGCCTCTTCGCAGTCATCATGCGTACTCATTGCCTTCCCTCCTGCTGGATAGACCACCCCCGTGCTTTAAGTTACCATCTGCTATTTAGGCTGTCAAGGCATAATGATGATTTCAAATTTTTTATAGAGATGATTCGGGTCCTGCCCCACTCCAGATTTCAAATTTTTTATAGAGATGATTTTGGGTTCACCCCGCCACATACACCCCCCTACTACACCTACATGTAACCTCCCCCCTTACATGTATGTAGGTGTGCGCAAAAGTATACACGCGATTTAGGCAAATATTTTTTACGGGCGCCATATTACATCCACCCACATGTAGGACAAACGCGCACATGGCTTGGCATGATTATTAATTGGCATGAAAAATAACCTGGCATGATTATTAATTGGCACGATTATTATACTGGCATGATTATTAATTGGCACGATTATTATACTGGCATGATTATTAATTGGCATGTTTTGTGCATTAGTTATAGATCGCGTTCTTCTTTTCTCTGATTTTTCCTCTCGTCCGAATTATTTTTGTAAGCTAGCGTACACACACCAAAACCACGCGCGTAGTGCGAGAAATATCCCTGTCATCTCGTATAGATAGCGGATAATACATTTTTTTTCAAAAAAACTATTGACGGGACCGACCAGATAGAGCACAATATTTATATGGCTTCAGATTATCAAACCCCGGCTATCCCAAAAGACGTACCGCGCAACGCGGATACGCCGTGGGGTAGTCGGCGTTTGGTAGTCGTGTCCCGATCGTGGGATGGTAACTACCATCACATGGGGCAGGACACGACGCGAGTGCTGAGTCCCGAGTCTATGACGGATATCGGGACTCAGCGGCAACGGCGATGGGGCGGTGTCGCCCTATTGACCGATGATGACATAGCATTTGCACGGGACCTATCCCATGCAGTGACAACCGCTCGTGCCGATTTGGCGCGGGCTTTAGACTGTCCCGATAGGGACAAGGAGGAAGGACTACATGAGTGACCAAAATGCATTGCTAATAGCTTCACTCCGAAAGGGCGTATCCGAAAAGGCGCTGGACAAATCGCTGGACAAGGCACGTATTAAAACCGTGGCCGCATTATTGCTCGAGCAAGACGCGACTTACCAGACGGCACAGGATCATCTGGCCTTGTCCAAAGCACGACGTGCGGCGCGTACCCGGCGTGCTATGCGCGAGGAGCTAATCGCAGACGCCGTCACCTATCAAAAAGAGATGGCTGACGCTCTGATAGCTGCCGGGTTGAAAAAGCCCGCCACCGCCAAGAAGTCTGCCACCTCTAAGAAACCCGCCACCGCCAAGAAGTCTGCCACCGCCAAGAAGTCCGCCACTACACAGGAGACTGTGCAGTAATGGCCTCATCCCGCCTAGCTAACGCACTCCTCGACTCCCTACCTAAGCGGGAAGTCGAAGAAGCGCTATCACACGCGAACCGAGTGATAGCAGCTAGGCGGGACTGGAGCGCTTCACGCTCATCGGCAGATGAGCGTGAAGCGATTACTCGGGTCACTACCCGCGTAGTGGCACGAGTAATCGCTGAAGAGCATCGACTCCTCCGAGAAGAGGATGTAGCACGCGGCCGGTTGTCACGTCATATCGATGCTCGGACGGGTGAGTCAGTTACCGTCCCAATGTCGAGCGACAGTGATGGTCCGATCTACACGGATCGTCGTTACACAGAGCAACGAGCCACTACCGACTGCCCAGACCTGCTGGTGCGACACCGAGAAAGCGCCGTAGCGCAATCTGCGCAGGATGCGGCCAGAACTGCTATCGAGGTACGGGATTCGGCTTGGCGTCGAGACACTGGGCCAGTCTGTGGTCCTGCTAAGTCGTGCCTACCGCGTATGACGCCGGACGAGCAAGAGTTGTGTCGTCCTACACTCGGACAACACAGGGAAATGCGGACTCCGGTGTTGACACTATCACAATCTGGCCGTATCGGCGACGAGTCTGTTGTATGCGAGAAAGGGCGACTGACCGTCCGACCAAAGTCCAGGCGGTCGACCAGGGGAAAGGGGCGAAAGGTCCGCCGATAGAACGCCAGTAAAAGCGGGTCGAGCGCACAGCGCTCCCCGGAAATGCAACACAATGCAACACAATGTTGCATAAATGCAACACATGTTGCGACGTATGTTGCAACGCATGTTGCATTTCTGCAACGACACGTTGCAACGTGTTGCAATATGCGACACAACGTCGCAACGTTGGGGGCAGCAACCCCCACATGCTACTGGCGCGGCTGCTGTGCTGGCTACCTACTGACAAGGGGGAGAGAGAGAGAGAGAGAGAGAGAGAGAGAGAGGGAGGGGGACCGGGGGTGTTTGTGTATAGAGTACACGCGGGAGAGACACATACCACATATGTGTGTGTGTGTGTGTGTGTGTGTGTGTGTGTG
>Ga0180432_10005698_pt1 | contig 16450 bp, 8 predicted proteins | sample SS_ome_10_FD_132414 | JGI IMG/M metagenome (GOLD analysis project Ga0180432, IMG submission 132414) | Hypersaline lake sediment archaeal communities from the Salton Sea, California, USA - SS_1_MS_2 metaG | ecosystem: Environmental > Aquatic > Non-marine Saline and Alkaline > Hypersaline >... | reverse complement strand
CAGCACGGCCTTCATCAACGACGCGTCGCACCGCGCCAGCCGCTCTGCCTGGGCGTCCGTCAACTCGCCCGGCAAGGCGGCTGCGATCAACGCCTCAAGCTCAGCCTCCGTACCGATGGGTGCGTCCATGCATCCTTGCATACCAGATTAAATGCGACAGCGCAAGGCGCAAGGCGCAATGCGCATTTCTGCAGGACTTCTCACGACCATGCATTGCAGGCGGCTGAAGTGTTACCGTGATTCAACAGAAGGCGGCAGGGGCCTTCAGGGCGTATGACCCGTGCTCACGCGTCCGCTGCACTGACCGGCACCCACCTCAAAGCGGACGGACCGTGGCCTGATCGAGATGCCCGCGGACTTCGCCTTCCCTGCAAAGACGAGCGTCTTGCCGTTTACGATGAGTGTTGGCTCGTCGGTCCGGGTCGGAATCGCCACCCGTGCCATGACATCCCTGGGGACCTCGAATCGAAAGCTCAGGGCGCCCTCGGGCGTGCGCTTCCAGGTCACGGGAATGAGGCCGAACTCCGTCTGCACCACCCCCTCGGCCTCCTTCAGGTCCGCCAGACGTGGTTCGATGAGGATGCGTCGCTCCGAGACAGGTCCCGAGACCCGAACGCCCAGGACGTACGCGCTGAGGAAGTATGCCGGCGCAGAGCCAGCTTGGTGGCAGAATTCGTTTCCGCCGAACGCTTCCCACACGGTCTCTGTCTCGCCCTCGGTCATCGGGCCATATCGCTGTCGCATGAGATCGAGTACCAGTTGGTCCGCCTCATCGGTCCCGACGCGATAGAGCTCATGGAACAGGAAGTAATGCGTGTACGGCGCGAATCCTTCCTTGGCGTGGTTCTCGAGCATCCATCGCGTCAGCGACGCTCGGCGGTCTTCAGGAACGATACCGTGATACAGGCACAGAACGGCCGCGTGAGCGGTGGGCGGAGTCTTCGCGCCGTTCATGATCGCGCCGCAATACGTTCCTGACCGCTGGTCCCAGAGGTGCGTGTTGACGGCGCTGGCGATGGTGTTTGCTTCCCGTTCATACTGGCCGGCCAGTGCATCCCGACCGAGCATCTCGGCCAAGAAGGCGGCATCCCGCAACGCGTGACAGACGTAGGCGTTGAGCGCGGCCGCTTCGCATGTCTTGTAGCACAGGGGATTTCCGAAGAAGATAAACTCCCGCGCGCGAACCAGCCCGCGTTCCGTCCGGTGGTCCAGGAACCACTTCATCTGATCCGTCAGCGCGGGCCACAGCTCACGCGCGACGCCCAAATCGCCGGTGTTGTCGAAGTAGTCCCGTAGCGAATTGACCCACAAGCAGGCGTAGTCCTCGATGTAGCCGTGAATGTCCCACCGGTCGGAAGGATGATGGGCCTTGAGTCGCCCACCAGGTTGGAGGCTTTGGCCGATGTGACGGAGCAGATTCCGCAACAGCCGCGGATCGGACCAACACGGCCCGCTTTCCTTTGGGGGGCCCGCCAGAGCGACGCGTGTGACGGGGTACGTATCCACGTAGACGTCACCCATCCACTCCACGCGCTCGCGGCTTGCGCAATCTACATAGGCGTCTTCGCTACAGACCTCGACCGTGTGCACGCAGATGTCCCAGAGCGTATTGAGCACCGGATCGTTGCAGCGGAATGCGCCGACACGGTCAAACGGGTATCGTCGGCGGATCAGCTTGACGTCGTGGAGCCGCATTCGGCCGGAGCGGACGCGAATCACGAGGTACTTGAAGCCGAACGTATCGCCGCTCATGTAGGTCTGGCGGCCGGCGCGCGCGATGTACGTGCCGCGCTGGCCGAAGACCTGATCGGGCCTTCTGCCGGTATCGAGGAACCGCTGGGCATAGGCGAGCTCGATTCGCGTGCCGTCCTCCGCGTCCAGGTCCAAGATCGAGTACGCCTGTTCAGTCACGCCGGCGTCGATCACGACCTGCGCTCCGGCGTCGATCTCGAGCGGCAACGCCTTGGCGAGGGGCCTTGCCTCGGTGTCGACGGTCCGCGGACCCGGGTAGTTGCGGATGTTATGCTTCCAGGGATCGTCTCCATAGGCACACATGTCCAAGGCGGCTGGCCATGCGGCATCGTCGTAGCGGCTTTGCTTCCATCCTTCTTCGATGCATTCGGATGCCTTCCATGAGCCGTCCGAAACCAAGTGCCGCGGGGAATTCCCGTCCCGCCAGGTCACCAACACCAGGAGCCCTGCTGGATCGGAGACGTTCCCGTAGTGCTTGTTGATTGCGCGGATCGCGATGGTGTTTTGGCCGGGCCCCGCGAGCTTCGTGACGTCCGTCCGTTGCATCGTCGTCCATGAGCTGAAGGTTCCGACATGGTTCTGACCAACTTGCTTGCCGTTGAAGAAGCAGTCGAACTCGTTGTCGGCCGTGGCGTGAATCACGACTTCCGTGGCTTGCTCCGGCAAGGCGAAGGTCTTCCGGAAATACCGGACACCTTCCGGCGCGGACCAGCGCGGCGCCTTCTGCGCAGGAGGGCCCTTCTCACGCGTCCATATCCAACGTGCGCACGGCCCCTCGCTTGGCCAAACATGTTCGAGAAGCGTCAGCGGAGCGATCGGCGCTTCCCGCAAGAGTGGGATGGACCGCGGTCGCAGGATACCCCACGCGGTGCCATCGACGCGTTTGACCTTTCCCCAGGCAGAATCGCCATAGTCAATCTTCGTCCAGTCGCCGTCGTCGAGCCGCGCGTCGATTTCGTCAGGTATGCTGCCCCATCCCAGCGGCGAGGGACGGAAGCGCGTCTTGGCGCAGACCCGCCACGTCTCGTCGGTGATCAGCGCCCTGGACTCGTCACCGCTTGATCCCCCAACGTCAAGTCGAACGGTCAGGCCCGGTTCATGCCGCATGATGCGACCACAGAATGCTGCCGGTCCACTCCGCTTGCCATCGGTGTAATGGTGAACGAGCACGGTCAGGACGTTCTTGCCCTTGCGAAGAAACCGATGGACGTCGATCGCGTCGTATTCCGGCGCGATCGGATCAAACCGGCACGGGCCGCGCTCGACGTATTGACCATTGATCCACAAGATGTACCGTGAGTCGGCGAAGATTCGGAGCACGGCCGTCGTCGGAACGGTCTCCAGACTCAGCGTCTTGCGAAACACCACGTAGGCCTGTTTGCCCACCGGCGCAGTGGCGTGCCAGATGAGCGACCGTTGCAATTGGCGCGCCTTGGCCGCTTCCTTTGGTTGCAGGGCAGGCCTGACGAACTCCACAGCCAGGATTCGCTCCTTTGCGGTTTGCGTCGTGCTCGCGGGCTCGTCGGATTCGGATGACTTCTTGTCCTGAGCCGGCTTCGCGGCTTGCGGCTTCTTCTTCGTGGTCGTCTTGCCTACCGATGCGGCCAGTTGCCCACACTTCCTGACGATGTAGCTGTGCAGCGCTCGGCGAAGCCACGCATAGCGACCCACCTGGATTGCCGCCTTGATGTCGGCGGCCATCCGGTCGGTCCCAGGCGGCGGCTTCGCGCCAGCCGCCGCGAGCCGCCGGATCGTCTCGAGTGCCGCCTCGGCCTCTTCCCTCAAACCAGCGACGATCTCTCTCGGCGCCGATGCGCTGAAGCCTCGTATGCCGATCTCCGGATACAGCGTGAACGAATACAATGCGTAGGGACCCAGCGTGAGCCGCCAAGTCGTCGGCGCATCATGGGTTTGGTTCGTTGCCAGATCTGTCGCCCGGCCCGCCTTGTCGAGCCGCACCTCAACGGCTACCGGGTAGTACTCACGGTTGACCAGATACAGGTAGCGCTTCCCGTCGCGCACGAGCGTTCGAACCGCCACCGGATCGGTCGAAGTGCCCACCGTTTCGAATTTCTCCGCCGGCAGCGCCCGATACGCCAGAGCGAAACGTCGCAGTCGCTCGGTCTGCACCGGCTCGATGAACAGCCCGCCCCGGGTGATTCGACAGGCATCCAACTGGGCAACCGCGTGCGCGTAGTGCTCCAGGAAGTGATCTCCGCTCGGCAACGGCGGCGTGATTCGCAACTGCGAGTCCCACCAGAAGCCGTCCTTGGGGTACTCGGAATTGATGCGGAAGATCCCCTCCGCCGGTTTGCCGCACATGACGGCAAGCGCCTTGGCCTGTGTGTCGTCGGGTTCGCAGCCGAACCACTTGTGCTTGCCCCAGGCCTCGACCCAACTGTTGAAGATATAAGCGCCCGGCTTGTGCAGCGCGTGAACCGCGTTCAGGGAGGAGCCATCCAGGAAGTCGTGATCTCGGAACATGGCGGTGTGTTCGATCGGCGCTTGCACGCCCGCGGTTCCCCAGCAGTCCCGGTCGCGCGACGGTGTGAAGCAAAGGTCCACATCGATTCCCGGCTCGCTGCGATAGAGGTCGATGTCGAACCCGCCGTCTCGATACAGGTCTGCGGTGCTCTGCCTGGCATACAACTGATGGCCCGGGGTCTTGGGGAAACCGAGCATCTGCGCGACGGTCGTCTCCGACCACAGCGTTATTGTGACGCGAAGGTCCGGCCGAGCAGCGACGACGACGTCACGGATGCGACGGAACAGCTCGCGGACCCTCTTGCATCGCCATGCGACCCACTTCTCGCGATGTTGGCCGGTCAGCAGCGCGTGACGTTTCGAGAATCGGTCGGGGGCCCTGGCATCGACCGGAACGGCTATGCCCGTCTCCTTGCTGAAAAGTCCGACCGTGTAGTCGTCGTAACCGGAGTCCAACGATGCGTACCACAGGATCGTGGCGTGCCACATGTTGAAGGAGATGCCCTGGAATGAGCGGTGACGGCCGTAGCGCTCGGCGATCTCCTTCGCCAGACCCACGATGGCCTCCTGCACCACCGGGTGCAATGGGTTGAAGATCGGCCCCGTGCGATAGGGCTGACCGCTCAACTCTCCGTAGGCCCAGCCCTTGAGCCTGCCGGCCAGCTTGTCGGGGTAGTTCATCACGTTGTATTGATACGTCCAATCCTGTGACCCTGCCTGCACGTGGTTGCTCTTCAGCATGTTGTTGATCGTGGCTGCGCCCGATTGGATCGACGGCAGATCAATGTTCATCTGCTTCATCAGGCTGCCGAGTCGAAGCAGCGTCACGACGGCCTTGAACTCGAGGCCCTCCTTGTCGAATCGATCGAGGGTCTCGGCCACCCAATCGGCAGGATGCGCGGTCCAGCGGACATACTGTCTTCGGTCGCGACCGACGACGACGTCGCCGTGGCTGCACGGCTCTCGCTCGGACGGATATCCCGGGCCGTGATACCACACGATCGGATAAGCAAGCACCCTCTGACCGGAGTGACGCATGTAGGCCACCGTCCGGTCGAGCCATTCCTGATGGGTCAATGCCCCCAAGCTGGCGCATGTCCCGCCCGGGTCTTCGAGCTGGATGCCGAATTCCCGGCGAGATCCGTCGCCCGAATCGCCGGGCACCTCGAGCGGCGCGAGGCCGTCCAGTTCGTAGATCGTCACCTCGGAGACGGCCGCTGGCTCGCCGTGCCCCCACGTCATGAAGACGATGCTGCAGTCCGTCCATCGCGGCCAGAAGATTCGACGGATCTCCTGCATCTTGCCGCTGACGGGATGCTCGAAATCGGTGTAGACACCTGTCGTCAGGTCGTAGCAGGTGCTGTCCATCACGCACATGAACCGGCGTTTGTCCTCGGGGTAGCGGATGACGGCCACATGGGGCTTATCCACGTGCTCGAGGGAGAAGCGGTAGCCGAACCGCGACAGCGGCTTGCCCTCAGCCTCGCGGTAGCGTCCGATCGCGGAGTCGACGACGCGGATATTGCCCTGACCGAAGTATTGCTCGGCAGGACAGTCTTTGGCGCAGTCGAAATGCGCGACAACCCGGTGCGTTCCGGCGCCTTCCGCCCGGCCCGACACGGTCAGGGCAAGGAGAGCCCAACAGGCGGCAAGCGTGCATTCCTTCCGTGAGGTCCACAGGTTTCGTCTGGCACGTTTCCGTAAGCGCTTTCCCACCTGAGGTTTCTCCTTGTGTCTGGGGCGCGATGTAGCGACATTGCCTTCGCAGCGGAAGGCCGGGGCTCGGCCCGCGGTTTGCGCCGGGCGCCATGCTCTTGGCACACACATCGAAGTTACCGCCGATGCTACCGTCGACCTCGCAAGAGCAGCGGTTGAGCGGTATTGTTCCCCGCTACTCGATTCGCACTTGGCGAAGGCGGCAAAGCCCCTATGCTCCTCCAAGTTCGGACTTGGTGCGCGTGGATGGTAGCCGATACACCCTCCAGCGGGGAATGGCGTAAGCCCCTTGTCATCAACGAGGACGGAGCTTTCGGTAGGCACAGGCATCACTGCCCCGTTTCGGCAGAAGAGGTCGGATCCGTTCGGGAGTGTCGGCGGCGGTGGAGGGCCACTAGGGCTAGCAGAAGGGGGACTTCGGTCAGGAAGTAGACGACTCCGAAGGCCGCGTAGTCGACGCGTCCTAGGAGGGTCACGGCTACGGCCGAGCCGAGGGCGACGTTTCTCGTGGCGAAGACCACGGCGAAGGTCATTCGGTCGTGCGTCGGGAGACCGATCAGCGCGCTCGTGATCCATCCCGCGAGCATGGCGACGGTCATCAGGGCCACGCTGGCGGCGGCAGCGGGTTTCCATTCCGCGGCGAGGCTGTCGGCCTGTGCCCCGACGACCAGGGCGACGATTCCCAGGATGCCGAGCGTGCATGCGCCCTGGATGAGGGACCCGATCCTGGCCACGTGGCGGGGGGCCAGTCGTCGCAGGACCATTCCCAGGGCGATGGGCGCGGCCGTCATCAGCATGACGCGAACGCCGAGCTGAAGCGACGGGGCGGCGAATACGAAGCGCTCGCCCGCGATCCGGCCGTAGATCTCGAAGACGGCGGCCATCGTCGGTGCGGCGAGCAGGCAGGAGAGCATATTCGCCGCGACCGAAAGGGCCGTGTTGGCCCGCGCGAGGCTCGTGAAGAAGTTCGCGATGCTGCCCACCGGACAGGCCGCCATCAGCAGAATGCCGGCGGACAGATGGGGCGGGATCGCGGCGACCCGGGTGATGCACCAGCCGATCAATGGCAGCAGAACGGTCTGCCCGATCAGGACGGCCGGCAGCACTCGTCTTCGGCGGGCAAGGGCCGCAAAGTGGCTCGTCTCGAGCCCCATGCCGACGGTCAGCATCATCGCGAAGGTGACGAGCAGGACCGAGATGTCGAGTGTCGTTTTCATGGGTCGTCGTCTTCCCCGGCCGAGCCGCGCGCTGCCACCTCCGCGCTCGGAGCGGGGCATCGTACCCGGCGGGTGCTGTGCGGGGAAAGGGCGCGGACTGGCGTTGTCCGGTATGGGTAGTATGGCGCGAGATGGTGAATCGTCCTCCGAGGCGCCGGGGGTCCGCTCCTGGTGTGGCCGTCAAGTGTTACGGGGGAGACGGGTGTCCCTACCGAAAACGTCGTGCGAGGTCGTGAGGGCTATGGCCAACATGCCGCATGGGTTGGCTGACGGTGCCACGCCACGGCGATACCCGATGCAAAGCGCTCCGAACAGGCGCCTTAAACGAACGCGTAACGCGACCGCCTCGGCCAAGCGCATTGGTCTCGTGGCCGGTGACCGTTCGGGTCGCACGTCAGATCACGCAGCTCGGGAATACCGATGATGCAACCCGCTGACCTGCGGGATGGCAACGATCCTTCACTTCTTGAGAGGCTCGACACCACGCAGCCTGGCGGAATCGGCTCACCCGCTTGACCGATTTCGCCCGGGAATGACAGACTCAAATCGGGAACGGATGGAGAAAGGAATCAGCTTGGACCCGCCCGGGACGTGTGCTTGGAGAGGGCGGAGTTTCAGGAGGGACAGGAGCAACTTGCCCGCTTCATGCATCACCCAGGGCATGAAGTGCATCGCCCAATTGAGCCTGGCTCTCGGCGGCTTGGCGAAAGACCGGCAGCAGCGATTCGTACACGGCCTTGTTCTCTGGGCCGGGCTCCGAGACGTCATCGACCCGGTGGACCTCGGCGATCCGCGAGAAATCCGGCCACAGGCCCGCTGCAACCGCAGCCACGGCAGCGGCCCCCAGCGACCCGGCCTCTTGTCCCACGTTGGTCTTCACGATCCGGATGTCGAGCGCGTCCGCGAACATGCTGCGCCAGAACGCGCTCCGGCTGCTACCGCCTACAGCGATCATCTCTTCGGCAACCGGGCAAAGCGCACGCAGTTCATCGAGCACGATTCGCATGTTGAGCGCGATGCCTTCCATCGCCGCACGGATGATGTCTTCACGTGTGTGGCCGAGGTCGAGTCCGAGAAGCGCGCCCCGGATATGGGGGCTCGCATCGAGCGACGATCCGCCCGCCAGGCTAGGATTGAAGAGCATACCCTTTGCTCCGGGGGACGATTTCTGGGCAAGTTCGGTCATCAGGTCGTACACGTCGGCTCCGCTACGGACGGCGGTCTCGGCCAAGTCTGGACAGACGTGGTCGCGCACCCAACGGAATGACGAACCTGACGAGAAGATCGCCATGGCGGATGTAAACATACGGGGAATCACGTGGGCGAACACGTACGGTTTCGAGCGGCCTTCGAGCAAGGGTCGTCCGCTGCAGACGGCAATCCACGCGCTCGACCCAAGTGATGCATACACGCATCCCTCACCGATGTTGCGCGCGCCCAACGCCATGCACGAGTTGTCCACCCCACCGCATGCAACCTTGATGGTCCGAGGCAACCCGAGTGCTTCGGCTGCGTTACGGGTCAAGGTCCCCAGGATTTCCGTAGACGGCACGATCTCGGGAAGCAAGCCTCGAGGCAAACCAGACGCCTCAACCAATTCCTCGTCGTAAGCCCAGTCTGTCAGGTTATACGCGCCGCATCCGGAAGCATACGAGAAATCTGTGGAGACACGACCTGTCAACCGGTAGTTGACGTAGTCCTTCGTACCGATGATCTTGTCGATAGCATCGAACATCCCTGGTTCGTTGTCCCGGTACCACATGGTCTTGAACACGGTGTAGTGAGGCGCTGGGAAGCCGTTGCCGGTCTTCAGGTACCAATCGCCGGGGTCAACCTTCTCGAAGAACGCGCACGCCTGGTTCTCGGAACGTCTGTCCGACCAGATGGGCGTTGTCTCACGGAGCAGCTTGCCGGAGCCGTCCAAAGGAACGCAGCCGAGGCTGTGTCCGCTCACTGCCAAGCATTCGACCGATTCCGGAGAGGCTTTGCCAGAGGCAAGCAACCGGCGCGTGCTTTCCACTACCGCGTCCCACCAATCGGCCGGCCGCTGCTCGTGCCAACCGGCTTGGGGGTACAACGTGTCGTAGGAAACGAAGACGGCGTCCAGGCATTCCCCTTCTTCGGTGTACAAGGAGGCCTTGTTGCCGCCGGTCCCAAGGTCATAAGCCAGAATCGTCTTCATACTGTCACAACGCCTCCGGGTCGGGCAGCGCACTCTTCGAGGATCTTCGCGCCGGATTCGGCGCTGATGCCAAACCGCGTCACGCCCCGCCGGATCATCTCGACAACAGTGTCCAGATCGCGCACCCCGCCTGCCGCTTTCACGCCGGCCTGATCTCCCACAACGGACTTGAGCAACTTGACGTTCTCGAGTGTTGCGCCGGTTGGGGCCCAGCCCGTGCCCGTCTTGACGAAGGCAACTCCGGCCTCGACCGCGAGTTCGGCGCCACGGCGCATCTCGTCATTCGACAGGTAATGACATTCAAGGATGGCCTTCACCGGTTTTCCCTGCGCGGCGTTGACAACCGCTGCAGTATCTTCCCGAACATCGTCGTGACGCGCAGACTTCAGCCATCCTACATTGATGACCATATCGATTTCGTCGACGCCCAGTTCGACAAGACTGCACGCTTCAGCGGCCTTGGTTGATGTCGCGGTTGCCCCTGACGGGAATCCGGCGACGCTTCCTGAGCCGACCTCGGGAGCATCTGACAGCAGACGCGTCATTTCGGCCGCATAGCAGGGCATCACGAAGACACAGATTGCCTGGAACCGCTTCGCCGTGGCTGCCAGCTGCTCGATCTCGGGGTAGGCAACGTCCGTGCGGACAGCGCTCAGATCCATCATACGCGCCAGGGCGTCAACGGATAGCTCCATCATGTTCTCCGATCTCTACAGTCCGAACGCCGCCTTGAACGCGTCGGCAATCTCGGGGTGCAGATCAGGGTTCACGCCATCAGCGTCATACGTCACGCCCATTGCGTCCAGGTCGAGCTTCATCTGCACAACCTCTTCCTCGGGACTCACACGGGGCGGAACCTCGCGCGATAGAGGCGTTAGCCATGCGTTCAGCGTATGCCCGCCATCGACCATTAGGTCGTGACCGGTGACGTAGTTGGAAGCCGCTGACGCCAAAAACACTACTGCTCCGTAGAGGTCTTCTGGACGCTCGACATGTCCGAGGGGAGTCAGTTCGCGAATCCGCTCGCGAACAACCGTAGGCGTCGAGGCGTGCATCGGGGTCATGAGATAACTCGGGCTGATACAGTTCACGTTGATGTTGAAACGTCCCCATTCCGCTGCAAGGGTGCGCGTCATGTGGACGATGCCGGCCTTCGACGCGTCGTAGGACGCGTTGCAGTTCGCGATACTCGCCGACATCGAGGCCGTATTGATGATCTTACCCTCGGTAGGCGTCTGGCGAATCATCTGCTGTGCTTGCGCCTGTGCGCACAGGTACGCGCCAGTGAGGTTGACGGCAATGACCTTGTCCCAGTCGGCCTGGTCAAGTTCCTCGTCGGCGCCCAATATGGCGATGCCGGCATTGTTAACGCCGATGTCGAGCCGCCCAAACCGCTCGACAACCTGGGCCACCATCGCCTGAACTTGATCTTTGTCCGTTACATCGCACCGGATCGCCACGGAATCCTGCCCCATTCCACGAATGCCCTCGGCGGTCTTATCCGCGGTCTCCTTGTCGATATCGACGATGGCAACGTCCGCGCCCGCCATTGCCAAGGCCGTTGCATACCCACGCCCAATTCCCACGGCGCCGCCCGTCACGAGCGCCTTCTTTCCGGTTAGTTCAAATAGTGACAGATCCGCCATTGGGCTTCTCCTTGATGTCAGTACGCAAATCTAACGGGTTACCTGCCGCGGAGAACAACTCTCACTGATAGGAACCCTGATTCCCCTGCGGGCGGCGGCGCGGGCCCGAGGGGCGGAGGTTCTTCCGGTTCCGCTTCGTCTTCTTCCGCCCCTTCCACTGTTCCGTTTCGGCGTTTGTTGCCCAGCCCCATCCTTGCGGCATGCGACCGCCTCGCCCGTCCTTCTGCCAGGAAAGGTCCGGAGGCGGAAGTTCCGCAGCCCAGGCTTGATAGCGTTTCAACATGGACTCTCCAACATCGGCATGCTTGGCGGACAGATCCCGTGTCTCCTTGGGGTCGGCTTTCAGGTCGAACAATCGCCAGCCGTCGGGGGACTTGATCAGTCGCCACTGCCGCCAACGCATAGCCCGGAGGTTTCGGTGCGGCGCATCCTCGGGATCCACGTTGTGCCAGTATAGCTCCTCATGCACGTCGCCGGTCTTTTCTCCGCGGAGATACGGCAACAAATTCTTTCCTTCACAGCGCTTCGGTAGCGGCTTGCCCGCAACGGCGGCGGCGGTGGCGTAGAAGTCCATCGTGCACATCAGGCCATCGCATGTCTTGCCGGTCGGAAGGTGTCCGGGCCACGACGCGATCGCGGGCGTATGCACCCAGCCCTCCAATTGCGTCCCCCTTCCCTTGCCTCCTCGATAGGGCTCCGCGCTTCCTTGTTCGCCCAGGTTCGGGCCGTTATCCCCGGTGAGCAGGATGAGCGTGTCCTTTTCGAGATTGTGCTTCTTCAGCGCGGCGAGCAGTCTGCCGACCGCGTCATCCACAGCAATGATCGCGCCGGCTAACGGTCTGCGCCTACCCTTCGCCGTTGAACGATTCTGGTAATGTTTAGGCGTGTCCCGGCTGGGCGAATGGACGGCATTGGGCGCGAAGTAGAGGAAGAACGGCTTATGCTTGTTTCGCTCCACGAACTCGACCATGCGGTCGCCATCCAGATCGGTTCGGAACACCTCGGAACCGTCGGGCCTAAGGCAGATGAAGGGCTTCTTACTCGGAGCGCTTCGTGCGACTTCCGTAAACCCGCGATCCAACGGGCCCTGGTCCCACGAACCGATATCCCATTTGCCAATCATCCCCGTCACGTAACCCGCGCTCCTCATGAACTCACCCATGGTCGGATGGTCATCGGGAATAGCCAGGCCGCGCGCCATTCCGGATTTGCCAAACCGCTGGATGTACATGCCGGTCATCAAGCAGCACCGGCTGGGTGAGCAGGGGGGATTGGTAATATAGGAATTGGTCATCTTCACCCCGTTGGTTGCCAGCGAGTCCATATGCGGGGTTGGGATGTCTCGGCACCCGAAGCTGCCCAGGTCACCGTATCCTAGGTCGTCAATGAAGAGAATAACGACGTTGGGCTTGCGTCTTCGGTCCCGACCCATGGCCAGGCGCGACAGGGGGCCCATCGCGGCGATACCGCCAGTCGTTGCCTTCAGAAAGTCACGTCGTTTCATGATGCTCCTGGTATCTTTCTTCTCGTCCGCCTTGCCGCCCACTGTCCAGCCGCCTGCGTCGCCCCCCTTCGCCCGCGGAAGCACAGGACGTTGCCGTTTCCGAACGAGGCCTAATCCGGAATCCCCCGGCTGGTCTCCGGCCGGCCACCGCCGTGCATCTCCTGACGATTCTATCTTGGACCGCGAGGCCAGCAAGGGCCTTCTCCGGTCGACGGCGGGAAGATCCTGTCGTTTCTGGGCCACGATTCCGCTGTCCCTGCCGACCGAGCTTGGAGAGGTGAGAGGCGCGAGTCTGCTTGAATGAACGAGGACAGATTTCTCGGCAGGGACAAGGAATTGGTCCATGGTCGGCCGCCCGACCAGGCACGTTGTACGCGGTCCCCCCTCTCGGTTAGCATGACGTCCGCCTCATCGACAGAGTGACCGTTCTCAGATGAAAGGGAGGACGATGGGCAAGGTTAGACATTCAGGACAACTGTGGGGAGTGACGATCATGGGACTAGCCCTTCTGTCAGGCCGGTCCGCGAGCGCGGACGATCGGTGGGTCGTGCTGGAGGGCAAAGACGGGCCGGGCAAGGGAAAGCACATTATCTTCGTGACTGGCGACGACGAATATCGCTCAGAGGAGCTGATGCCGCAGCTGGCCAAGATCGCGGCGAAGCACCACGGTTTCAAGTGTACGCTGCTGTTCCCGATCAACAAGAAGACGGGCGAGATCGATCCGCACACGCTCGACAACATCCCCGGGCTCGAGGTCCTGAAGGACGCGGATCTGATGGTGATCTTCACGCGGTTCCGAGAGCTTCCGGACGAGCAGATGAAGCACATCATGGACTACACCAACTCCGGCCGGCCGATCATGGGGCTGAGAACGGCCACGCATGCGTTTAACTACAAGAAGCGTCTGGACAGCCCCTACGCCAAATACAGTTTCCGTGCGGGGAAGACCAGGGGAGGCTGGGGACGCGAGGTGTTGGGCGAGACGTGGATCAGCCACTATGGGCATCACCAGAAGGAGAGCACGCGCGGGCTGATCGCCGAAGGCATGGAGGGTCATCCGATCGTACGAGGGGTCGAGGACATCTGGGGCCCCTCCGACGTTTACGGCCTGAGGAAGCTCTACGGCGACTGCAAGCCTCTGGTTATGGGGCAAGTGCTGCTCGGGATGAAACCGGACGACAAGCCGAACCCCAAGAAGAAGCTGGTACCCATCGCGTGGACCAAGACCTACACCGGCGATCAGGGCAAGGCGGCTCGGGTCTTCACCACAACGATGGGGCACGCGTCCGATCTGAAAAGCGAAGGATTCCGGCGGCTGCTCATCAATGCGTGCTATTGGTGCGTGGGCATGGAGGACAAGATCCCGGCCAAGAGCAATGTGCATCTCGTCGGCAAGTACGAGCCGAACCAGATCGGCATGGGCAAACACAAGAAGGGGCTAAGACCTGCAGATCACGGATTCTAGCGCAAGTCCTCATGGCAAGCATGTGCAAGCGGGAATGGCGCGGATTCCAACGGAGTCTGCTCAACCCTCTCACTTAGACTGTCATCTAGCTAACGGCGCTTACACGTACTCCCAGTCCTTGAGCCACTGTTAGTTGTCCGGCAAGTTGGCCCAGGCGACCTCCATCCCCATTCCGTGACTCACACCGGCTGCACCTCATGCTGATCTGACGTCACAGAGTGTTGGGGCAACCCCAGTCCCCGGCCCCGCAAAGATCGGTGGACCAGCACGCCGACACTCAAAGCGCCTTCGTACGCCCCGGCATCGCAATCGGATACTGACCTTTCGCATCGGGCACCACCGGCGGGTCGCTGTCCATCGTGAAACTCTCCAATCCCGGAGCCTGCACCAGATTCGATGCCAGCGCCTGCTTCCAGGTAATCTCCTTGCCCGACTCGGCCGCCATCCGCCCGAGAATCCCCGCCAGCGCCGCATACGCGCACCGCTCCGTCTCGTTGTACCGCTTGTTCTGCCGAATCGCCTCCACCAGCCGATCGAGCTCCACCTGGTACGGATCGACCTTCTCGCCTTTGTACCGCCAGATGACGTTTTCCTTCGTTCTGTTGTGTCCCTTGTAGACCAGCGGGTCACGTACCCCTTCGCCCAACACCGCCGAGCCCTTCGCCCCGTGAATCACGTCACCCCAGAAGTTCCAGCACTTATCCATATGCCGGCCCTGGGCGAACATCCGCGTCCCGTCGGCAAACGAATACTCCACCGCATAGTGGTCGAACAACTGATCGGCCGCCGTGCGAACCTGCCGGCCGCCGTGCCCCTGGGCGGACACCGGCCACGCATTCTTGACCCAACAGCACACGTCGAGGTTGTGAATCATCCAGTCCAGCATGAAGCTGCCGTTCAGCCAGGTGAAGCTGTTGTAGTTGCGAATCTGGTGGGCCATTTCAGTCATGCCCGCCGACTTCGGCCTCATCCCCACCGGACCATGCTCGCGGTATGCCCAACAGGTAATGACGTCGCCGATCCTGCCGCCGTGGATCTGCTCGACCGCCTGGGCCGCCGGCGTGGAGTGTCGGGTCATCAGCCCGCCGGCGATCTTCAGATTCTTCTTCGAAGCCTCCTGGCCGGCTTTCAGGACCCGACGAATCCCCGGACCGTCAACCGCAAACGATTTCTCCATGAAGACGTTGACGCCCTTGGCCACCGCATGCTCGAGGTGAATCGGCCGCCAGGCCGGCGGCGTCGCCAACAGCACCAGGCCGGTCTCATCCAGACAGTCAATGGCCTTCTTGTACGCATCGAACCCGATGAACTGCCGATCCTTGGGCACGTCCATCTGCTTGGCGAACGCCTTCGTCAGGTTCTTATGGCTGGATTGAAGCCGATCATCGAACACGTCGGCCATCGCCACCAGCTTGATCGGCCCGCTCTTCGTCCCCAACGCGTCGGCCGCAGCCCCTGTCCCTCGTCCCCCGCAGCCGACCAATGCAACCTTGATCATGTTGTCCTCCCCCGCATGGACCGCAGGGGCGGCCGCCACTCCCAATGCCGAAGCGGCAGCAATCCGCCCCGATCTGTTGAGGAACTCGCGTCGCGACGCCCGGTTCTCTTTGATTTCACTCATGGTTGTACTCTCTGCTAGCCATCGTCAGTCCTTATGCCAATTCCTACGCCTGGCCCGGATACGCTTCGGGTGGCTGAGAAGACTATCCTCGATTGCCCCCCGCCTCACAAGGCCTTTCCACAAAGAGGCTCTACCCGACATTCCCCAGATAGCCTTGCCCGGCTACGCCGCCGGGCCGTGTTCGGTCATTGTACAGCCCCTGCCCTCGAAAACGTTGTGCGAGGTCGTGAGGGCTATGGCCTACATGCCGCATCCCTCGCGATGCCAGCGGATGACAGTACTCGACTTGACGATCAGGAGGCAGCAACGCCAATCTCGCCAGAGCCTGGATAGCCAGACCCAGAAGAGCCTGTCGCGTTTCTGCAATCGCGGGAGCTTCACCGATCTCTAAAGAAGGATCAACTGTTGGCGAAGGGCCACGTTCTCCGCCACGACGGTCGCACGCCCCAGAATCAGCGCTCAGAGCACGCATATGATGATCTTGACGACGCCCATTTCGTCCCCCAAGTTCGGACTTCCTGCGGGTGGATGGTAGCCGATACCCCTGGAGCGGCGAATCACATGAATCCTCTGTCATCAATGAAGACGAGGTCTTTGAGAGGGACAGGTCACATGATCTGAATCCCAAGCATCTCGGGCAGCAGACTTGCATCAAGTTGGGCGACCTGAAGGCTCTTCTTGCGTGCTTCCGCGGCCGCGAGGCCTGCGACTTGGCCGGTGGTCATCCAAACGGGCTCCATGCGGAGGACAGACATGGCCACATGAGTGCTCGACATGGCCACAGGGACGAGCAGGTTGTCGATGTTTTTGGGCAGCATGGCGCCGTACGGGATCTGGCCCGGTTGGGCCGGCCCGTCGGCCTT
>Ga0180432_10005697_pt1 | contig 16454 bp, 5 predicted proteins | sample SS_ome_10_FD_132414 | JGI IMG/M metagenome (GOLD analysis project Ga0180432, IMG submission 132414) | Hypersaline lake sediment archaeal communities from the Salton Sea, California, USA - SS_1_MS_2 metaG | ecosystem: Environmental > Aquatic > Non-marine Saline and Alkaline > Hypersaline >... | reverse complement strand
GATCGCGGCCGGCGATGCGGGACAGCCGCTCCAGGACCGCGAGCAGGTGCCAGCCGCGGTCGTCTCCGGCGAACGCGTGGATCTCGTCCACCACGACCGCCTGTAGGCCCGCGAACAACACCCGCGGGTCGACTTTGGTGGACACCAGCATCGCCTCGAGGGACTCCGGTGTGGTGAGCAGGATGTCGGGCCGGTCGGCGAGGATGCGTTGCCGCTGGGATTGGCCGACGTCGCCGTGCCAGACGGCCGCTGAGCGACCGAGCCATTGGGCGTAGCCGTGGATGCGGGGCGCCAGGTTGTTCAGCAGCGCCCGCAGCGGGCAGATGTAGAGGACCGAGACGCCCTGCCAGTCCTCGTTGGCCATCCGCGAGAGCAGCGGAAAGGTGGCCGCCTCGGTTTTGCCGCCGGCGGTCGGGGCGAGTATCAGGGTGTCCTGTCCGGCCAGGATCGGTTCGACGGCCTGGGCCTGGGTTGGCCGAAGGCCGTTCCAGCGCAGGGTGTTTGCGAGGTGGTACTGCACACCGGGGTGCAGCTGTTCGAAGGCGTCCATCTACAGGTCGAGGGGCACGTCACCGGCGGTCAAAGCTGCCCGTTCGGCGTCGGAGAGCTCGGTCGCGCCGATCTTGACTTCGTAGTCGGTGTGGGGGTCGAAGTCGGGGAACTGTTCGATCTTGTCGAGCACGTCGACCAGCTTGCGCAGGAATAGCCGGGGTGCGATGCCGACCCGGCCGCCCAGCTCACCGGCGACCGCGGCGGCGAACGCTTCCAGGAAGGCATCGTCGGCGACCGAGGCGACCCGCTGGGAGTCGGCAAGCCCGGACACGTAGAGATCCCGGACCCGGACCCCGAGTTCGACCAGCCGGGCCTGGTCGAAACCGGCCAGCCGTAGCTGGGGGGCGCGGGGGTTGTCGAAGCGTGGGTCTTTGGCGAATTCGGTGTGCAGCCGGTCGGCCAGGGGCGGCAGCAGGGCGATGCCCTGGCGGCCCTCGAAGAAGGCGGGTGTGCCGGTGATGAGCAGATACAGCCCGGGAAAGTGGCCGTCGTGGACCTCGTCGATCAACTGCCGCAGCGCATTGAGTGCCTTGGCGCGGGCGTCGGCGCGGACGCGTTGCAACGTCTCGACCTCGTCGAGGACCAGCAGCAGGCCAGCGTTGCCGGCATCGGCGAGGATGGCCAGCAGTCCGCGCAGGAATCCCAGAGCCAGGTAGTGGTCGAGGTCGCCCTTGATGCCGGCTTTGCGTTTGGCGGAGGCGGCGACGTGGGGTTGGCCGCCCAGCCAGGCGACCAGGGCGTCGGCGCCGTCGTGGTCCTCCTCGGCGATGAAGCGTCGGTAGGCGCGGATCGCCATCGGGAAGACCGGGGCCTGGGCGGCGACGTCGGCCAGGCGGCGCTCCAGCAGCGCGTCCACCTCGACGCCTTGTTGGCGGGCGTCGTCCTCGATGGTGAACAGCCAGGAGTCCAGGATCGGGCGCAGCGCGCTGGGCTGCAGGGAGGAGGTGCGCAGCGACTCGATGCTGCGCCGGTAGACGGTCTCCAGTTTGTGCAGGGGGGTGTCGATTTCGTTGATCTGCACTTCGGCGACGGCGAAGCCCTTCTTCATGGCGCGGTCGGCCAGCCAGCGGGCGAAGAAGGTTTTGCCCGAGCCGTATTCGCCGCGAACGGCTTTGAACATCGCCCCGCCACCGGCGACCACGTCGAGTTCGGCGTCCAGTTCGGCTTCGAAACGCCCCAGGCCAACCGCGAGTTGGTCCAGACCGTTGGAGGGCACCGTGCCGCGGCGCAGCGCGTCGAGGATTTCCCGGCGACGCCGCGCCGACACAGGGGCGCTCACCGGTCCACCCCGAACTGTTCGCGCAGCGCAGCCACATCCAGGCGGACCACCCCGCGCGCCACCGCCAGCACCTCATAGCCCTCGACGTCGAGGACCCGTTTGGTCTGCATCAGCGCGCCGTTGACGCTGGCCTCGGCCACCTGCAGTGCGGCCGCGGCCTGTCCGACGGTGATCTCGTGGCCGCCGGCGGCCAGCAGCACGCGCAGCAGGTTGGCGATCTGGTCGTTGCGCAGCACCACCCGCCCGGCCAGGGTGAGCTGCTGGGCGAACACCGTTGTGGCGATAACCTGCTCGGGCAGCCCGGCCGGCTGGGTGGGGGCCTCGTCGTCGAACAGGCTGTCCTGGTGGGGTTTCTTGATGCGCGCCCGGGTGCGCGGCTCCTCGCGTTCGTTCGGCAGCACGCCGGGGTGCCACCACGGCGGCTCGGCGGCGCTGACCGCCACCACCCCGGCCGGCAGCTGGCCGGTGGCCAGCACCACCACCGGGACGACAGCCTCGGCGGGGGCGCCGCCGCCGTGGTAGCCGGCGTTGCGGGCGCCGTAGCGGATCGTCTCGTCGACGGCCAGCACTGCCCGATGATCGGCGGTGAGCACCCGGGGGCCTTCCACGATGACCTCACGGTCGGGGTCGACGTGGGCGAAGTCGCCATGCGCGCGTTGGCCGTAAATGTTGGCGCGGTCCACTTTGGCGCTGGTGCCGTATTCGATGAGGTGGCCGTGGTCGGAGGTGATGACGACGGTCCGCCCGGCGTTGCGGGCGGCGGTCAACAGCGGCCGCAGGTGGGTGATGGTGTCGAGGTTCCAGTCGGTGCCACCGGGGTCGGTGTGGTGCAGGGTGTCATCGACATAGTTGAGGACGACGGCCACCAGAGGTTGCCCGGCGACATCGGAGATCGCGTTATTGACGTCGGTGGCCAGCGACAGCCCGGCCGGCACGGCATCAAGGGCCGCCTTGTGGAAGATCGGATCGGGCACCCCCGCGGGGGGTTGCAGCTGCGACTGGCGGATCAGCGACACGAATCCTGTCCGCTCGGTCGCTTCGGGGCCTTCTTTCAATTCGCCGCACAGCAGCGAGCAGCGGCTGCGCTGTGTCAGTGTGGGCAGCACCGCCAGCGCCGCCCCCCGCACCGGGTCGGGGGTGGCCGACACCTCCACCCAGCCGTCGCGCTGCAGCGCGGCCACCAGATCGTTGGCGGCGGCGACCGACAGCCCGTCGGCGACGATGAGCAGCGTCGGGGTGGTCTTGGCCAGCGGAATGACCATGTCCAGCAATAGGTTTTCGACGGTCGGCGCCGCCGGGTGGGGGGCGTCGGCCAGGGCCGCGGCGAACGTCCGGTCACCGGCGGCGCGGCGGCGCGCGGAGGCGTCGATGACGGTGCGCAGCGCGGCGGCCGGAATGGGTTTCTCCGTGCCACGCCGCGCGGTCACCAACGCGGTGTCCACCCAGGAGGTGTTGCGCAGGTAGTCGGCCACCGCCGCGGTCAGCCCAACCGGGGTGGGCATCGGTGCGGCGAGCCAGCGCAGCAGCCGCAGCGCCCCGGCGAAGGCCCTAACGGTTGTCGATCCCTTCGCCAGGAAGTGGCCTTCCACGCCGGCCCAACGCCGTTCGATGGTCGCTAGCGCCGCCGGGGTAAGCAGCGCCGCGGTGAGGTCCCCGGCCGGTGGGGTGGGCAGCGCGTCGGTGATCGCATCAGCTAGGGCGTCGAGGCGGGCGTCCAGGCCGTGCGGCAGCAGCGTCGAGGAGGCGGCGGCGTCGGTAATGCCGAGTGCGTTGACGATCGTGGTGGCCTCGGTGAGCACCCGGCGTTGCTGGTCGGGGCTCAGGGAGCGGGTCAGCAGCCCTTCGGCGCTGGCGCTCCAGGCGGCCAGGTCCTCGGCGGGCAGCCCGCTGAGGCCGTAGCGGCCGCGGAACTCTCCGAGCGCTTCGGCGGTGTCGCCGCCGCCGAACAGCCCGGCCACCACCCCCAGCGGGACCAGGTCGGTGATGCGGTCGGTGTCGAGCAGGGTGGTCAGCGGGCGGGCCAGCCGCCCGCACCGCCCGGCCAGCCAGGTCTGGAACGCGGCGGTGAGTTCCGGGCCGCCGGCCGAGCGCAGCTCGATGAGGGTGTCGGGGGTGGCCGGGGCGCGGCTCCACTCCAGGACGGCCAGCGCGTCGACCTCCACGCCGGGGTCTTTGACGATGCGCAGGACGGTGCGGGCCAGGGTGGCCATGGCGTGGTCCTGGGTGAGCACCCCGCCGGGGGCGGGGGTGTAGCTGTCCGGCGGCAGCGCGGCCAGCAGGCCGTTGGCCACGGCGCGGTCGTCGGTGCATCGGTACAGGGCGGGTTCGATGGTGTCAGCGGAGAAGTTGCTGCGCAACGCATCCCATGGGTCGGGGGTGATGAGTCGGCCGTCGAGCAGGTGCGCGAGCACGGTGTCGCCGAGGTCATCGTCGTCGACGTCGGTGAGCACCACGGTCCACTGGTCGGGGTCGCGGCCTTCGATGGCCTCCCACAGCGCCAGCACCGACGGGCACCCGATCACCGTGACGGGGGTGCCGTCGTGGTCGAAGGAGTCGCCGTTCCACGACGGTTTGGCGCGCAACCCGAGGACTCCGGTGCGGTAGCGCTTGGCGCGGGCGCGGTTCAGCCGGGCCCGGATGATCGGTTCGGTGGCGCGCAGCGTGCTCACTCCTCGACCCACCAGTGCACGTGAACGGTCTTGTGGTCCTGGGTCACTGCGTCGGTCAGGGCCTGAACGAGGGTGCTGACGTCGTCGGCGCTGCGCAACTGGGTTTCGCCGCGGACCGTGCTGGTGGTGGTGACGGTGGTCGGTACCACCCAGGAGATCAGGGAGTTCTCGGCGGCCGCCAATTCGTCGGACAGCGCCCGGCCGGGAATGGAGATGGCGTCGCGCAGCCGTTTCTGGATCGCGCGGGCGTCGTCGCCAGTGGGGCCGGACTGCTCGGCGGCCGGGGCGAGGGCGTCGGCGAGTTGCCATTTGAAGGTGCGCAGGGTGCGGCTGTCGGTGGGCGCGTCGGTGCGGATGCGGGCGGCGGTCTCCAACGCGACCGGCAGCGCGACGCCGGCCATCGCCTCGATCAGCGCGACGTTGCCCGACATGCGCTGCAGCCGTTCGCAGAAGTCCCGCAACGCCGTCGCGGCGACCAGGCGGTCATCGGCGCCGGCCTGCGCGCCCAACCGGTGGTGGGCTTGCTCGAGTGCGCCGATCAACGGGCCCAGGTCGTTGACGGCCTCACCGGCCTTGGTTCGGACCTGGCCGGCGAACTCGGCGACGTTCGCACCGGTCAGGTAGGTGCGGGCGGTGGTGTAGCCGAACAGCTTCGTCGCGGTGGTGCGGGCGTCCTCCCACACCGTCGCGGCGGGTAGTTCCTCTGCGCGCAGTTCGATGTTCGGGCGAAGCCGGCCCAGCGCCGGGGCGGTGATGGCCGAGCCCGCCTCGAACCAGGCCCGCTTGCGCAGCAGCGCCCACGCGGCGATCACCAGGTCGCGGGCTTCCGGGCGCAGCCCCCACGCCGGGGTCAGCGACTCGATGTGGGTCTGCAGCGCCCCGACGGTCACCGGTGCGCCGGGCTGGGTGGCGCGGTCGAGTTCGCCGGCCCAGAACGCGAACGAGTCCTCCCCGAACAGGAAGTGGTCCTCGGTGGCCTTGCCGACCCGCAAAGGTGCGGCGATGCGGCGCAACACCTTCCGGTCGGCTGTGTTGGTGGGCACTCGGCCGTCGCGGTGGGTGCCGGCCTGCTCGACGTAGTCGCGGACCGTCTCGAAGTTGCGGGCGCTGACCTCGTCGGCGCCGGGGTCGAACTCGGGGTGGGCGGGGTAGGTGGCGGCGTAGGCCTGGGCGACGACGCCGGTGAAGGCGTCGTGCAGGCTCGCCGCCGGCGGCAGCACCGGGTCGAAGTCGCGGCTCAGCGAGGTCAGCACGTCGAACTGCTGAGAGTCGGCGGTGATGCGTTGGGGGTCGGCCGGTTCGATGCCGTAGGCCTGTTTGAGCAGGTTCTCCACCGTGGTGCGGGTGCCGCTGAGCAGGTTCTCCAGGATGCCGCGGGCCTGGGCGCGGTCGGTGGCCGAGAGGTGATCGGAGTTCTCCGTCCACCGGTCGCCGCTGCCGGTGAACAACCAGTCCAGCTTCACCAGCAGCGCCAGGTCGTCCATCGCGGCGGCGGTGAAGAACCGCGGCAGCCACACCACGGTCTGCCGGTTGCCGGTGGTGAGCAGCCGGTCGAGCCGGTTGACGTCGTCGGCGCTGGTGAACCCCTCCTCGTCGAACGGGTAGTCCACCACCACCCGCCAGGTGCCCGGCCGGTTGTCGAAGGACTGCTCGGGCAGCGACGCGGCGTCGCGCACATTGCCGAACACGATGTCGACCTCGCGGCGCGATCCCCGCCAGATCAGCGTGCGGGTGGCCGCCCCGCTCAGGTCGTCGCGGCCGTCCACCCCGAGTGCCTTGTGGATGAGGGTCCGCAGCAGCACCTTGCGGCGGCCCGCATTGTCCTCGGCGCGCACCCGATCCAGGATCGACTGGTAGTCGACGTCGGCGAGCTGCACCCGGATCACCGGATTGGCGGCATCCGAGACGGTGATCTCCGGGATGTCCTTCTGCGCCCAGTCGCGGACCACCGCGAGGGTCTGGCGGGCCTCCCCGCCGGGGATGCGGGTGCGGATGGAGCCGTGGTTGAGTGCGGCCAGCCGGGCGGCGGTGATGTCCTTCAGGGCCGGCACGTTGGGGGCGATCGCCGAGAGCAGCAGCGTCTTGGCTATGCGTTCCTGGCCGCGGAATCCCGGCGGCACCGAGGCCGGGTCGGTGTCGAGTTGCTCGGCAGTCACCGAATGCTTGTCACACAGGGTGGGCAGCAGCCGGGCCCGGTAGAGCTCGTTGGCGGCTTTGAACATCGCCCCGGCGTGGCTGTCGATGGGTTCACCGCCGTCGACGATGTAGTCGAAGGCATCCCCGACCGGGATCAGATCGTCGATGGTGAGGGTGTCGCGGCGCTCCACCAGCATGCGCTGCATCACCTTCAGGGCGGTGCGTTCGCGCTGCATCACCGAGGACAGGTTGCGCAGCGTGGAGATCAGCACCGGGGAGAACGGGTAGGTCAGCCGGAACTCGGCTTCCGACGCGCCGCGGTGCTTCTCGTCGGTGTTGAGGCTGTCGCGCAACACATCCCACACCTCGGGGGTGCGGGTCAGGTTGGCGAAAGCCCGATCCAGGACGGCGCGGGCGGCGTCGTCCTTCGGTGCGAGCAGCCGGGCGTGGGCGACCTCGGCGAGGTTGTCATCACCCAGGGCGATCTCCCGGAAGCGGCCCTGCTGGTACTGGAACGCCCGGTCCAGTGCCTCCTGCTCGGCGCCGGAGGCCCCGGCGTCGGCGAACCACTTGCGCAGATCCATCTGCCGGGAGATGAACGAGATCAACGGGATGGCGCGCTGCCGGCCGGCGGATTCGACGAGTTTGGTGATCTTCTGCGACTCGCGGGCGAAGAACTCGTTGTCACGCACCGAGAACGCCAGCCACAGCACCAGTTCATCGAGGAACAACACCACCGCGTCATAGCCGAGGGACTTCGCGTGCTCGGAGATCGCGACCAGACCACGGTCGAGGTCAATGTAGTCCGCGGTCTCGGTGAACGACCGGTAGTAGCTGCCCGCGAGCGCGGAGACCAGTTCCCGCCGCGCCGGATCCTCCGGGCCCGCACTCAGCGCGGCCTGGTAGCGGGGCAGGTCCCAGCCCGCCCCCAACAGACCGCCCCAGCCGTCGTCGCTGCCGGACTCCCCGCCGAGGCGGGACAGGAACTCCTCGTCGCCGATCTGGGCGCGCAGGTTCTCCGCGTCGGTCAACAGCGCGTCGGAGACGTGCACCGCCGGCAACGGGGCCTGCGGGTGCAGGCGGCGGATCTGCTCGACGTAGCCGCCCAGCACCGCCTGCTCCAGGGAACGCGCCCCGAGCAAATGGTAGGTGAGCCGCAGAATCTTCTTCCCGGCCAGTTCACCGTCATAACGGCCAGTGAGGGACTGAAACTTGCCTGTGCGAACCGCCGGGTGGTTGCCCAGCAGGGCGTAGAGCACCGCCATGAAGTGGCTCTTGCCCGACCCGAACGACCCGGTGAGGTAAGCCGCCCGCGAGGTGTCCTTGGTCAGGGCGTCGGCGACCAGGTCGAGGGCGGCCAGGAAGTTCTCCCGCAGCGAGTCGGTGACGACGTACTGCGCCAACGCCGCGGCGAGGTGGGCGTCGTCTCCGGTGCTGTCGGTCAACCGCAGCACGTAGTCATCCGCCCCGACCCGCTCGGGGATGTCGATGACGTCGCGCAGCAAGGTGGTCATCGGGTTCTCGCCCTTCGTCCGCGGCCGGTAGGCGCCGGCCGCCAGGTGGTGAGGTCGGTGGTGCTCAGGTGATGCTCGGCCAGCCGGGAGGACAGTTCCTGCTCGACGGTATCGGCGACGGACTCCCCGTACTCCGGGTCGATCTCGTTGTGCCACTGCCGCACCCACGGAGCCAACTCCTGCAGCCCGGCCAGCAGCGGCACCAACCGCGGGGTGTCCCAGCCGTCGTCGGTGCGGGCGCTGATCAGCCCAGCCAGGGCGAGAGCCTGCTCGGCGTGGTCCCAGCCCGCCCAGCCCAGCAGCTCGGTGGAATCAGTGTCGCGCCCGGCGTTCGGGTAGGAGATGAACCGCTCCTTGGGCACGTCCAGCTTGCCGCGGTGCGACCAGTATGACGGTCTGGCGAAATCAGTGGACTTGTACTTCGGCGGCACCGGGATCGGCGAGTCCAGTTTCTGCCCGGCATCCTCCCGGCGCTGCAGCGCCCAGGTGTGCTCCCAATCGGCGCGCTTGTCCAACCCCGACGGCTTGTAGCGGTAAGCCGCCAAGAACGGCACCCTCTCATCAGCGAGCAGCTTCGCCAGCGCCGTCCCGGTGGCGGCGTTGGGGTCACCGGCCCAGAGTCGTAACACCTCCCGGAAGTCGGCGTCGCGGTCCAGGATGTCAGCCAACTGGGCAACCGAGCGCGGGGTGGGCCGCCCATCCCGGTCGAACCACAGCGCGCGGTCCTCGACCCGATCCAAAAGCCAACCGCGAAGCGCGGATTCAACCTGCTTATCCCACGGCTCCACAGCCCAACGCCGCTTGTACTCGGGGCGCTCCAGCAAGCGGATGTTCGGGTTGGCCGCGATCGCATCCAGACGGCGCTGGATCAGGCCGCGATAGTCGGCGGGGAGATGGGCGGGGATCTCGGTGGTGGGGGTGAACAGGTGATTGTGGTGAGTGAACCAGGTGCTCTCGGTCTCGCCGTCGCGCATCTGCCGGGCGAGCACGATCGCGAACGCCCGCTCGGCGGAGGTGATGCCGGGCAGGTCGCCCGCGTAGGTCAAGTCCTCCTCGATGAGGCCATAGATGCGGTAGTACTCCCAGTCCAGTTCTTCCTGGTGCGCGATCATGAGGTTCCGGAGGCGCTCGTACTCTTCGCGTGCGGCGGCAAGTGCCGCCTGCGTCGGGGTTGCCCGTTGCGCGACCTCGGCGGGGGTCTGGTGCTGAAGGTGTTGTGCGAGTGCGTCGATGACGGCGGCGCGCTCGGGCGCGGCATCAGCGGGGAGAGGGAAGTCCTGCAGGGTGGTGCCCGTGAACTCGAAGCGGTGCTCCCACGCCTCATCTGCACCGGCCTGCTCCGCGCCCGGCCTGCCCTTGTTGTGGCTGTTCTGCTTGAGCCAGAAGCACGCCACCGACGAGTTCAGCACCCCCAGCAGCCGCAGATGATCCTCCTCAGATGCGCTTGCGGGCAGCTTGATCACCGGCGCGGACTGCTTGAACACCTTGCCGCCGCGATCCAGCACGAAATGGTTGTGGGTAGCGACGAAGGCGAACGTGATTGAGAGGGGGGAGGTCCCGGTATCTGCTGGCACTTGATGCCACTCGTACCAAGTCTTCCCTGCAGACTTGTAGGTCTGGCCTCCGAAGGTCGCACGCGACTCCAACGTCGTCCGAAATAGCCAGAGCCGCAATGACTCAGTAGTCGTAATCCTGTTCGTCAGCAAGGTACTTCCCGAGTATGGGAACCACGTTGTTTCGGTTATGTTGAGGCTGTAGTCGCGGATGTCTGTGCCCATGCCTAGTGGCAGCCAAAGGTCTGTGTTGCAGCGGTTCCTGCGCGCCCATGATGGTGGTCGGGTGAATTCCTCGTCTGCGTGGCTCATCGCTTGAAAGCCGATTCTGCGAACGCGATCGCCCAACGCGGTGCTTTTTGAGCCGTCGATCATCTGGCTAAGGCGGATGGCGCCGCCTCCTGAGAGGCTCCACGGATGACTGCTCAACGATGACCGCGCGAGGTCGGAGACCGAGATGTAGGGACTCTCGTAGCCGAGCTCGGAGATGTGATCGACAATCGACGACCACACGAGTCCTTTGGCGGGCACTTCGGGTCGCCCGGGTTCGCCGCGAACCCCGAGTACGGCGCGCACCGTGTCGCCGGACGACCGTTGGTTTCGCCCGACGATGATGACCGTCGGCGTCCCGTGCCCCGGTATGTAGGCGCCGGAGGTGTCGATCACCATCCGCAGGTCGACGGTCGGAAGAAACTCTTCGATGAGCTTGGACCCGAATTCCCGCTTCATGAACGAGTTCGAGGTGATCTGTCCGACCCACCCCGCCGGCCGCTCCTGTCCAGCCGAATAGGCTAGGCGGAAAAGGAGTTCCATGAACGGAACAGTAAGCGCGTACTGGCGGTGGCAGGTGCGGTACATCGTCCGATAGGTGCCGTTGAGCGCGGCGTCCTTCGGGGTGATGTACGGAGGGTTTCCGACCACCACGTCGTGGTGTCGGTGCAGGATCTCCTTGAGTGCGGCAGTGTTCTCGGTGGCATCAGCCCGGACGGTCTGGCCGAGGGTGAGCAGGTCGTCGTCGAGGGCCTGCTGGGGGGCGCCCCAGAGCAGGCTGTCGCCGGCCGCGAGGTGCGGGGTGTAGCCGATCTGCTGTTCGATGCTGGTGTCCCCGGCGGCATGCAAGGCCGCGACGAGAAGCCGGAACCGGGCGATGGCGACAGCGAACGGGTTGATGTCGACCCCGTAGACGCTGTCGAGGGCTTTGGCGACCAGTTCGCGGGCGCCGAGGCCGGGGGCGTGGCGCTGCCAGCGCTCATGCAGACGGTGAAACGCGCCGAGGAGGAAATGCCCGGAACCGCAGGTCGGGTCGATGACGGTGAACCCCTCCAGTGGCCGGTCGGCCAGGGCGGGTTCGAGAGTTTGGTCGAGGATGAACTCCTCGACGAAGTCCGGGGTCTGCAGCAGCGCGTAGGTCTTCTTTGCGTACTCCGAGAGGTCCTGGTAGGCGTCTCCAAGGAAGCGCGTGTCTACTCCGGCGAAGCCGTAGCGGGGTTGTCCGTCGTCGTCTTGCTGCCACCAGAACTCGAGTAGCGCGCGGGCGGCGTCGCCGGAGGGGGCGACCAGGTGCAGCGGGGAGAAGCTGTCCACCAGGGCGGCGGTGGCGCTGAACTTGCTGAAGTGGGCGACGATTTCGCCGAGCCATTCCCGGTCGGTGTGTTCGGGATGGTCTTGGAAGTAGGCGCGGCGGGCGTCGAGGGCTTGGGTGCGCTGGTCTTGGTCGGCGCCGCTGATCCAGCGCGGGGACACCAGGGCGTTGTCCTCGCAGTAGCGGCCGAACACCGTCAGCAGCACCCAGGCCACCGCAGCCTGGGTGAGGCGCTCGTTGCGCCACTGCGCCCACGTCGCGGCGGTGCGCTGCGCGCTTAACGCGGCGTTGTAGTCGGACTCCCAGGCCTGCCACACCCCGGGTTGGCGCAGCGCGTGATCCTCGCCGTCGACCCGCTCACGCAGGTCGGCTTCCAGTGCCAGCACCTGCCGGCGCAATGCAGCCACCAGATCGGCGGAATCAACGGTCATGAGCGTGCCCCTGTCGTGGGTGTTGCGGTCAGATCCGGTGCGGACCGCCACATCAGAAACTGGCCGGGGGAGCCGAGCTGGAGAGGCTTGCGGTCCACCAGCGGGCCGTGCTGGCCGCGCAGTTGCGGCAGAATCAGCCACACCGGGCGCCGCCGTGGGGCGGCCAGGTCGGCCAGCTGGGTCAGAACATCGAGGTGGCCGTAGCGGGCCAGCGGGGAGGCCTCGGTGAGGATCAGAGGGCCCGCATCGGTTGGTTCGTTGAAAACTTTGGTGTGCAACTGTTCTCGTAGCTGCGGGATGATCCGTTCCACCACCGTCCGCAACCCTTGGGCGTCGCGGGAGCCAGCGCCGGCGGCGTCGGCGCCGCGGATCAGCTCCCACGACACACCCTGGCGGTCAGCGAGCTCACGCATTCTGGCGATCAGCGCGGCAGTCAGGTCATAACGCTGCCCGCCGTACACCTCCGCCAGGGCCAGGGCGACCCGCTCGTGCTCGCCGGGGCGATCCGGCGGGACGGGCACCCCGACGGCAAGGAACCCGCGTTCGGTGATGGAACGCTGCAGCGCAGCAGCGTGATCGACGTCGCCGGACTCGGTGAACTCCGGTTGCCCAGTCGTACCGGAAGGCGGGGAGGTGGGCTTTCGGGTGTGCAGGCTGCTCAGGCTGGCCGGCTGCTGGTGGGCGAACCGGTAGGCGCCGTTGTCGCCATCCCAGGTCAGACCCAGGCCGGTTTGGGCGATCACGGTGTCCAGGTGCGGGCGCTGCGGGATCCTGTCCAAGTCGGGGAAGCGGGCGGCGATGCGGCTGCGGATCTGCGACGGCGACAGCGTCTCGTGCTGGGACAGCCCGCGCAGCGCCACCTCGGCGGCCGCGGCCGGGGCGATGTCGGTGTTGTGCAGTTCTCCGCGCCCGGACACTGCGGCGTGCCGCGACACCGCGGCGGCCAGGCGCACCAGCCGCGGATCGGCCGGCGGGCTGACCCGCTCGTCGGTGTCGCTGACCGACTGGTAGCCGGTGGCGAAGGCGTCGCGCAGTTCCCGCGCGGCGCGGGGAGCGGCGATCACCGCGTCGCGGTCGGCCCCGACCAGGTCGTCGGCGCGGCCGGCGGCGGCTTCGGCGGCGGCCAGCAGCCGTTCGTCGGCCGCCAGCAACGCCAGCCTGCGTCCGTGCCGGCGTCGGACGAATTCCTTGTCTCCGCTGGCGGTTTCGTGTTCGGTGAGCCGGTCGAGCGCCGACCGGAGCAGCCCGCCGGCGGTGCGCTCGGCCCGGTCGCCGGCGGCCGGGTCCGTCGTCGCTGTCACCGCCTCGGGCAGCCGGGCCCGAATCTCGGCGGTGAGGGTGTCCACCGCGGCGACGCCGCCGAAGTCGGCGATCACCTCACGGGCGATGTCGGTGATGCCATCGAGCAGGGCGGCGGTATCGGGGCGCCCAGCCCAGTCCTGTTGCAGTTCCTTGACCAGTTGCGACCCGCGTAGCGGCACCTTGCCGAGCTTCTCGGCGAGTTCGGCGCTGCTGGCGAAGGCGTCCAGACCCGGGGTGATCCCGAGCAGCAGGGCGGCGGCGTCGCGGCGGGTGGTTCCACGCCCGGACACCGCCGACATCAGCAGGTCCACCGCATCATCGAGACGCATCAGGTCGGCGGTGGCGACCGGGCGGCGCTGACGGCCGAGTCGTTTGGTCCAGTCGGCGTAGCGGTCCTTGATCTCCTTGCGGGTGTCCTTGGCCTCGCGGGCGACCAGGCGGTTGAGCAGCGTGGAGTCCAGTGCCAGCAGTTCCCCGACGGTGCTGATCTGGGCGCCGTGTAGGGCCGAGACCGCACGCGCGCTCAGCCCGGCCGCCGCGACCGCGGTGCCAGCGTCGGCGCGGGCGGCGGCCTCGGCGCTGACCTGGGGGGTGTCGGCGGGGGCGGCCTGGGTGAACACCCGCTGCCAGGCGTGCAGCATGTCCTCGGCGGTGTCGGGGCGGCGGGCGGCGTCGCGGGACAGCGCGGCGGCGAAGAACCCGATCATCGCCTGGGCGAGGGTCGGCTCGAACAGCTCCGGGGTGAGGGTGACGTCGTCATCGACGGTGGCCGGGTGCGCGTTCGGGTCTGGCCCGTAGTGCGGGGTGGTGCCGGTGGCCATTTCGAAGAGCACCACCGCGGCGCCGTAGCGTTCGGCGGCGGTGTCGAATTGGGGTCGCTCCCCGGTGCCCAGGAACGGGTCCAGGTAGGGCGGGGTGCCGGCGTCGAGGTCCTTGGCGTCCACCCCGGCCATCGAGAAGTCGAACATCACCAGATGAGAGTCGGTGCGCGGGTTGGGTTGGAAGACAGCCAGATTCGAGGGTTTGATGTCGCGGTGGGTGATGCCGTGGCGTTCCAAGGCGATCAGCGCGGTGAGCAGGTCGGTGCCCCAGCGTTGCAGCACGTCGATGGACAGCCGCCGGTGCCGGTTGAGCTCCTCGGCCAGGCTGGTCTTCCCGGCGTACTTCAGCAACAGCGCGGTGCGCCCGCCGACCTCGACCACGTCGTGCAGGGTGACGATGCGCTCGTCGTTGTCCGCGCGGGCCAGCACGGCGGCCTCGGCGCGCAGGCGCTCGCCGGCCTCGGGGTCCTTGGCGATCTTGAGCACCCGTTCGGCACCACCGACTTGGCGGTCCTCGACCAGGATGGCCGTCGCCGTCGACCCCGCGCCGAGGCGCCGCTTGTAGAGGAATCGGCCGCCGGCCAACTCCGCGCCGGGCCCGGCATCCAACGGGTCGGTGTCGGTGGAGGTGCCCAGCACATCCTGGCGCGCGTCGGCGAGGCGCTCCAGGAAGGTGGCGACGTCGGTGATCCGGTCGGCGGGGCTGGGGTTGGTGGCGTCGAGGACCAGTTGGCGTAACGCGGTACGGACCTGGGGGAGTTCGGCGGCCAGATCCAGGCCCCGGTCGCGGCGCAGCCGGTCCATCAGCTCGCCGGGCCCGGTGGCCGGGGCCTGGCCGCCGGTGAGGATGAAGAACGCCAGCGCGCCCAGCCCGAAGACGTCGATGCGAGCCGGGTCGGCAGGGCGGAGGCCTTCGGGGGCGGCGTATAGCCGGGCCGTCTCGCCGGGGGCTCCGGCCAGCATCGACAGTGACCCCGCCGAGAGCCGGCTCACCGCGGTGTCGGGGTTGGCGGGCAGGATCCCGGCGCTGTCCCAGTCGGTGACCTGGGGGCGCAGCGCCCGGCCCTGTTCACGGACCGCCACCGAGCGGGGGTTGAGGTTACGGTGCACCACCCGGTTGCGGTGCGCGTAATGCACGATGTCGGCCATGTCGGAGATCAGCGTCAGCTGATCCTCCAGCGTCAGGGTGTCGGCGTGCTCGGCCAGCCACAGATCCAGCGGGGTGTCACCCTTGGGTTGGGGGAACACCAGCCCGATGCCCAGCTCGGGTTCGTTGACCAGGTCTTCGGGGATCTGCAGGCCGTCGAACCGCAGCCGGGACAACAGGTGGAATTCCTGGGTGACGGCCTGCTGGCGGGCGTGGCTGTCCGCGGACGGCGCGAACTGCCCGACGGTGTAGAAGCGGATGCGGGCATGCCGTTCGGTGTCGACGTGGTGGAACGCCGGCCAGTCCTGCCAGCCCTCGCCGTCGGCCAGCGGCTGCTCGTCGATGATCCAGGAGCCGACCTCGCGCTGGCGGCGCGGGGCGAGGCCGATCTTTTTCATCAGGAAGCCGACGAGCTGGCCGTCCTGTTCGGAGACCGGCCGTTGGGCCGGCGCGAGGAGTCTCTCGGAGATGCCGGGCAGTCCGCTGATCTTGGACTGGTTGTCCAGGCCGTAAAGGTTGATGCGGGAGCTCTGCGGCAGGTCGCAGACGAACTCGGTGTTGTGCAGGAACACCAGCTCCTGGACGTAGGGGATCCGGCCTTTGGAGGCTTGGCTGCCCAGCTGCCGTTGGGTGTCCTTCAACAGCGAGGAGAAGTACTGGGCCTTGCGTCGGGTCAACAGCAGCGGGGAGTCCTCGGCCCGGTGTCCGTCACGCCTCCAGACGTGGTCGTTGCCGCGCAGGATGCCCCGGTAATGCTTGAGTTCGATCAGGTAGAGGGTGTCGCGAGCCAGGACCAGCAGGTCGACCTCATGCCAGCGGCCCCGGTTGTCGCGGAACTCGAAGTTGGCCCAGGCCCGGAAGGGGGAGGCGTCGGGCAGGAGGGCCTTCACGATCTCCAGGCCCTGCTTCTCGTGGGCGAACTGCGACTCGGCAATCGTGACCCAGCGGCCGTCCTTCACCGTTGGGTCACCCCCTTGTCGACTGTTGCTCGTTAACTTACTGACTTGCCAGGCAGGACAAGACGGTAAGTGGCCAGTGTCAGTTGGACTATGCAGCAAGTATTCGACAATGCAGGGCACAGTCGGGAGCCCGCATCCCGTGTTTGGTTGCTGTCAAAATCCACCATCCGCGTAGGTGGCCGCCCGCCCCGTACACGGCACTGACGGGCAGCGACGCTGCTCGCCGCAACACCTCGCACCGCATCAGAGCAGCAACCCGAAAAGGGGACTTCGCCAACGAAGTCCCCCCATCTCGATTTCAGCGCGCAAACCTAACCACCCCCCACCAAACACAGAGGTCACGACCTCTTTCGAGTTCGTGACCTTTGTGCTGCGATTACATGGAGCCGCTCAAAGTGGGCGAAGGGGGACTTGAACCCCCACGTCCCGAAGGACACTGGCACCTGAAGCCAGCGCGTCTGCCATTCCGCCACTCGCCCGGACGACCGCCGGAGCCTATCACGGCGGCG
>Ga0180432_10005696_pt1 | contig 16454 bp, 11 predicted proteins | sample SS_ome_10_FD_132414 | JGI IMG/M metagenome (GOLD analysis project Ga0180432, IMG submission 132414) | Hypersaline lake sediment archaeal communities from the Salton Sea, California, USA - SS_1_MS_2 metaG | ecosystem: Environmental > Aquatic > Non-marine Saline and Alkaline > Hypersaline >... | reverse complement strand
CCGAATCGGTCATGAAGTACATGGTCGAAAGCGGCATCGATGCAGAGCGCTTAACTGCGAAGGGATTCGCCTTTGACGAACCCATTGCGAGCAACGATACCGTCGAAGGAAGGCTGGCCAACCGCCGGGTTGTTTTCAAGATACTCGACTAGTCCCAGTTTAAAACAAAACATATAAAAGCCCGGGATCGCCCGGGCTTTTTGCGTATAGCGAGCAGCCCTTAGTTTTCCATATCGGAAATCATCTCGTTGGCATAGCGCAGGCGGGTGGCAATTGTTTTACTGATACTGGAGAGAATCGAAAGAGCAACGGCCGGTGAGCCCTTTTTCAATCTCTCAAATTCACGAATCGTGAGGCAGTAGCAGATCATCTCTTCACGGGCTTCCATATTGGCCGACCGGGGCCTCCGATCGAGGAGCGCCATTTCCCCAAAAAAGGTTCCCGCCGAAAGGGAATGTATGCGCTTACGTCGCTGCGTACCGGGCAGATTGATGGTTACATCGGCGAGCCCTTTGGCAATCAGATAGAGGGCATTCCCCTCATCACCCTGCCGGAAGAGAGTCTCTCCTTTGCGAAACTCGACGGTTTGAAAAGCGCGTGTCACGACCCGCAACTCTCGCTTTTTCAGATCCGAAAAGCAGCTGAAATCCTCCAGGGCAATCGTGGCTTCGTAGACCGGTTCCTGCAGAATATTCTCCAGAAGACGGTTTTCAAAAAATTCCAGAGCCGCATCCGTATCGGTAAAAAGAGCATCATTTCCGATCGTATCCAATACATTGAAATCGGACAGGAAGCGCCACAGGCGACTATCGGTCTGGACATAGCTGAGTGCCAGACATACGCCATCCCCAATCAGTCGGCGGGCGGTCTGGACCAGAATCCGGACGCCCGTGCTGTCAATTTCATCGACCCGCTTCATATCCAGAATGACATACCGGGCCCCTTCGCGAACCTGGTCCCGCAGCTCCGTTGCAAAGCGATCGGCCGAGCCAAAGAAAAGCACCCCTTCCAATTCGATGACCCGGATCTGATCCCCATGCGTCTTGAGCACGGCAATGTGCTTCTCGTCCCGCTTGGTCCGGGAGTGGATCATATTACCGGAGTAGCTGCGACGAATCACGTTTTTACTCATGCGTACGACGAACATCAGAATGGCCAGGACGATGCCGACGATTACTGCCATGACCAGATTAAAAAAGACGGTCACCAAAGTAACAGCCGTGATGATGACAAAATTGACCAGCAACTCGCGCTTCTGCCGGACTCTCTGGAAGAGCAGCTTGCGGTACAATCCCACGCTCCAGCGATCGATGATCTGCAGGGCCATCATCACCAAAACCCCGGCAATCACCGCCCGTGGAACAAACCCAATCACCGGGAACAGAAAGAGCACAAAAAGGAGAATCGTGATGCTGTAGACCACGCCCGAAAGTCGCGTGCGACCACCCGCCCAATAATTCAAGCTGCTGCGCCCCACATAGCCGGAGCCGGCGATGCCCCCAAAACAGGCGGAAATCATATTGCCGACTCCCTGCCCCAAAAGGTCTTTATTGGTCTTGGGGTCCACATTGGTCAGATTCTGGATGGCCAAGGAGGCCAGCATAGAATCGATCGAACCCAGCAGCGCGATACTGAAAGCGGCCGGCAGCAATTTGGGTAAAATGCTCGGGATGGTCCTGATCAACTCCGGGTTTACCTCCCGCAGAAGCCACAGGCTGGGCCTTGCAAAATCGATGCGCCCGATTACCGGGCCCAGCGCCTCACCGAGACCGGCAGCCCGCAACAGGTAATATGCCAGCGTCCCGATGATCATGCCAAAAACCGAGCTCGATACCCGCTTATACCTCCGATTGATCAGTACAATACTGAAAATGGTAATGGCTGCCACCAGCACATTGAGCGGTTTGATCTGCGAAAGCGATTCGAGCCATCCAGCTGACCGCATCGCCCCGGAAATTCCCAACAGATTGCCCAGCTGCGTAATGATTACGAGTACTGCCGCACCATTCAAAAAACCGGCGATCACCGGATAGGGAATATACTTAATCAGATCCCCAAGCCGAAAGACAGCAAAAAGGGTCTGGAATATACCTCCGATCAATACTGCCAGAAAAGCGATATACAGGGCCTCCATCGGTTGCAGAGCGCCAGCAGCGGCCCCGGTTTTATTGGCCAGAAAAAGAGTCAAAATCGAGGCGAAAATGAGGGAGGTGGTGGCCTTGGGACCGGATATCATGCCGGGAGTGCCGCCAAAGAGGGACGCAAAAATACCGACAAAAACGGAGCTATACATTCCCGCCAGAACCCCCAGGCTGACGTACTGCTCACCCAGGGGACCGAAAGCGATAATGCCAAACATCAGGTTGGTCGGCAAGGAAACTATCGCCGCTGTAAAACCGCCGGCCAGATCACCGGCTGAAAGCTTCAGTTTACTCCCTTTTCCCATTTCAATATCCGTTTTCCTCACTCCGGTCCTCCGACCGATTCTCTACAAGCACCCTGCTCTCCACGGAACTGCTGATCTGTCCCTGTGACTCGGCCGTTTCAATCAGCACAGTGCGGGCGATCTGCGGGTGTTCCACGATCTTTACCTCGCTTTTCTCCAACCCGAAGAAACGCCGAAAATGACTGATAACGTAATTGTTGGTAACAAAGCGATAGCGCTCTTCCGGAAGAATCTGTTTACCGTCGACAGTGGCTGACAGCAGCTGATTCTGCTGATGCTCGTAGCGATAGTGCAAGCCGGAAAGCTGCAGAAAATCGCGCGGATGATCAATCCGCCATTGTAAAATTGCGAGCAGCTGTTCCCCCGAAAGCACTACCTCCGTCACCGTGTTATCAAACGGTACGATCTCCCAGAGGTCGCGCACCAGAACCGGACCGGCCGCCAGGCTTTTACGAATCCCGCCGCTGTTGTAAAAGGCAATGTCCACCCCAAAGCAGTTGCGGAGTGCATCACAGATCCAGTTACCGATATTTGATTCAGCGTTGCTGTTGCGGATCCAGGGAGTGTCTAAAACCGCGATTTTCCGGTTCATTTCGGTTGCAATCCCCTGTTCCAGCGAATCAACCAGCGCTGCCACCCGGGAATCGGCTTGTACGCGCGAGACATCCGTTCTCAGTAATTCATATTCATAGGATCGGATCGATTTGGCTCCGATGTCCACCACGGCTGCCAACTTGCCAATATAGCGGCCGCGTGATCCGGCCTGGCAGACGAGAATATCGTTCACCAATACCGGGTTCCGTAGCGTCGTGTGGGAATGCCCGCCAATGATAGCATCGACCTCATCGATCCGGGTTGCCAGCAATGAGTCCTCCCGAAATCCCGCATGGCTGAGCACAACCAAGAGGTCACACTCCTCGTTAAGTTGATCCACATAGCGGGCAACGACTTCGGAAGGCTCCTGAATCCGTAGACCACTGACATTCTCCCGTATGACACTCCCGAAAAGATATTCTCCAACGATCCCGATAATCCCCACCCGGATATCAGCGGACTGAATGATGACATACGGTTCGGCGTACAATCCGGCCTTGGATGAGTCATAAATATTGGCGCAAATCATCGGAAAGCGGGCCTGTTCCATCCGCGCGGACAGCTCCTCGTGCCCGTAATCGAACTCATGATTTCCCAGGGCGAATGCGTCAGGGAGAATCTGGTTTAGAATCAGGATTTGGGATAGCCCCCGGGTAAGCGATGAAACCGGTGAACCCTGAAAATCATCTCCGGCATTCAGCGTGATGGACTGCGGATAGGCCGCCTGCATCGAGTCCAGATAGCCGGCCAATGTGGCATAGCCCCCGATCAACGGGCTGGCGGTATCCGAAATATCGGAGTGGTAGGGAGTGTTGGCGCTGTGGAAATCGTTCCAATGCAGAAGTACGACTGTCGAATCCAGCTCCCGTGCAGGGGCTTGCTTTCGGCATAAGGTAAGTCCAATACCGCAGGAATGGTGAGCTACGAGTCCTGCCATCACCACAGCCGTCAGAACAAAGCGCAAGTTTCTTTTCATGCATTCACCCCCGAATTTCGAATAACAATAACGGATACTACAAAAATTCTCCTCGAATCACAAACAAAGAAATGCGACCGATGTAACCAAATCTTTACTTATCATAATAGGAAAAATATGATAAATTCGAAACACGTTGAGAGAGTAAGAAAAGGAGACTATTCCACTGCAAGAATACCGGGCACCGCAAGAAGCCAAACGACTCCACGGGACGCGAAAGGCCTTTATCACGGTCATGCTAATGTCATTTCTCTGCTATGCGAATACGCCGCGCAACATTGTTTTGATGATCGCTGACGGCTGCGGCTTTCAGCATGTTCAAGTGACCGATTATTATCAGTATGGTGAAAGCGGTCGCCAGATCTATCAGGACTTCCCGGTCCGGATGGCAATGAGTACTTATCCCATCGACGGCTCCTACCACGCCGATTCCGCCTGGCACAGCTTTCAACATGTGCGTCGTAAACCAACGGACTCCGCTGCCTCAGCGACAGCGCTGGCAACAGGGCACAAGACTTACAACGGCAGAATATGCATGGACAGCACAAATCAGCGCCTGGAAAATACCGTAGACCGGGCCGAAGCCAACGGCAAATCAACCGGCGTCGTGACCTCCGTACCGATCAGCCATGCCACCCCGGCCGGCTTCGTGGCCCACAATCTCTCGCGCCATAGCTACCCCGAAATCGCCACCGAAATGATCACCGGGAGCGCGGTAGACGTCATTATGGGGTGCGGTCACCCCATGTATACCGATGACGGCAGATTTACGTTTCCATTTGCCAATAAATACCGCTACGTCGGCGGGCGCAAACTCTGGCGATCTCTCCGTGCCGGCAGCGCCGGAAAGGATGCCGATGGGGATGGTGTTGCCGACCGATGGACTTTGATTCAATCCCGGGAGCAGTTTGTCAGTCTGGCCGTCGGCGAAACCCCAAAAAGGTTGATCGGCATCCCGCACGTACATAATACACTACAACAGAAACGGCAGGGCGCCTATGAGAAAATGCCCTATCAGGTCCCTTATATTAAAAATATTCCCACGCTGCCGGAAATGACCGCGGCGGCTATCAACGTTCTCGATGAAAATCCGCGGGGGTTCTTTCTGATGATCGAAGGCGGTGCCATCGACTGGGCCGGACACGCCAATCAAAGCGCCCGTCTGATCGAAGAGATGATTGACTTTAACCGGGCCGTGGAGACCGTGGTAAAATGGGTGGAACAACACAGCTCCTGGGATGAAACACTGCTGATCATAACCGCCGATCATGAAACCGGATATCTGAACGGTCCGGGCTCCGGCCCGTCCAACGCGACCTGTCGGGCCGGGGGCAAAGATTGCTGGAAACCGATCGGGAACCGGGGCGCCGGCAATGTCCCCGATCTGCGCTGGTACTCCCGCCAACACACGAATTCATTGGTTCCCCTGTATGCCATCGGTTGCCGAGCCAACGAGCTAACGCAAATAGCGGAAGATACCGACCCCCGCCGTGGACCTTATGTCGACAATAGCCAGATCGGTCGGTTCATTCTGGACGTAATGCAACCCTAAACCGCCCAAGAGATCATGCGAAACATTGATAAAAATGGTAGGATGGCTTCGGTTTTCGGAGACCAAACAGCTCTTTTCATCATTCTGGCGGGGTTGGCCGTGCGTTCTCTGGCCGCTGCTTTGATTCCGCCCGGATTCGACGAAGCCTACTATGGGATTTACCCATGGCATCTGGCCTGGGGCTATTTCGACCATCCTCCCGCGGTTGCCATCACCGCCGGGCTGGGGCAATGGCTTACGGGTTCTCGATCCGCTATCAGCCTGCGTCTCGGTGCCATTTTCCTCTTCACATTATCGTCTCTGCTTCTGTATCAAATCTGCCAGCAACTACATGGCAGGGCCGCCGGGCGCGTGGCATTGATCCTCTTTCATATCATTCCCTATTTCTCTATCGGAATCGGAGCCTTCGTTTTCCCGGACAATGCGCTGATCTTCTTCTGGTTGCTTTGTATCTACTGCCTGCTGCAATTCCAAAAAACCCAAAAAGACATGTATTTGCTTGCCTGTGGTGTTTCCATAGGATTTGCGTTACTATCGAAATATCACGCGGTCCTGCTGATCCTGGCCATCGGTTGCCTGATGATCTTCTATCCCGAATGGCGCACCCTCTGGAAACGCCCCGCCAGCTATCTGGCAATGTTCATCGCTCTGGTCATTTTTCTGCCCAATTTGATTTGGAATGCCCGGCATGACTGGATCTCGTATACGTACCAATTTGGCAAGGGAACTTCCGGGCTGAAATTTTCGGTGAGCGATTTCACTCAGGCAATATTGATTCAGGCAGTCTACCTGCTGCCCTGGATACTGTTTTTGTTGTGGATGGGGGCAATTAAAGCGTACAAAAACAGAAACCGGGAAATCAACTGGCTCATACCGATCACCGTATTTCCGATATTTGTATTCACTCTGATCGGGGCCACGCGGCCCATTCTACCCCACTGGCCGATGCCCGGTTATATCGGGGCCATCATACTCAGCTCGGGCTGGATCGCCGGCTGGAATCCTGTCAGAAAACGATGGCTGGGCTGGGGCACGGCCGGGATATTGCTTCTGCTCATCGGCTTTCTGGCCATCCAATCCCTCAGCGGAATTGTCCGCATGCCGCTGAAAAGCGACCTGACCCTCGACGGACAGGGTTGGCCGGAGCTGATCGATCATATCGAAAAACAACAATATTTCCCGGACGAGGATCTGTTTTTATTTAGTCACAAATGGTTCACCGGCGGAGAACTCGCCTACGCAGCCGGGAAAGAACAGACCGTAACGGTTTTCAACCGTAAAGCCCCGAATGCTTTTCCGTTCTGGGTACGCGAGCGGGAACTCATCGGCAGGGACGGGCTCTTCATCAGCAGCAACCGATACGCCGCCGACCCACAAAAATTATACGGCATGTTCTTCAGCCGTATCGACAGCCTGGATCAGCTGCAGACCTGGCGCGGCCGACGGCCCGCCAAGTTATTCACCATCTGGCACTGCCAAAATTATCAAGGAGGTTTCCCCTTTCCCTATGGCGAAAGTGAACAAAAATAATACTGAAAAATACGCGCTATGGCGGCGGATATTGGGGGATTTGTTCCCCTATTTTACAAAATTTGCCGTCGTGGGGATCAGTGGGATTGCGGTGAACCAGGGGAGTCTGGCCTTCCTGAAAGAGATTTTGGGACTACGCGTGGCGTGGGCCGGGATTATCGCCATCGAATTATCCATTATCAGTAATTTTCTGCTCAATAACTTCTGGACCTGGAAAGACAAAAAGGAGAGCCCGTTCTGGACCCGATTTGTCAAATATCACATGGTAACGCTTTTGGCCGGTCTTCTGAATTATATCATACTCGTCACTTTGACGGCCTGGGGCCTGTATTATCTGTATGCAAATCTCATTGGGATTGCCGCCGGTATGGTTGTAAATTTTTTCATGAATCACTTCTGGACCTTTCGCAAATGACCGACCTGCAACGGGACAATTGGAACATCTGGGGGTATGCACCGCCACTTGGATTCCTGCTGCTCCTGGCGCTGCTGGCAATTACGCGCAGCAATCAATCACTGTTCTTTGAGGTCAATCGTCTGTCGGCCTCTACAGGAGCATCGATTTGGGCTCACCTGACAATTCTGGGTGACGGACTTCTGTCCGCATTGCTGATTTTCCCGTTTATTCGCAAAAAGCCTGAACTCATCTGGTCGTTTGTGATCACAACGATTGTATACTTTTTCATTCTTCACTTTTTCAAAGAGATCCTGGATGTGGCCCGGCCGCCCGCCGTATTGGATGCTGACGAGTTTTTCCTGATCGGCCCGAGGCACAAACATCATGCCTTTCCATCCGGTCACGCCACTACGGCCATGGCCATTGCGGCTACCCTGATTCTGCATCTACGAAACCACAAATATCAGGCGGCCATTTTGGCGCTTGGATGCATCATTGCCCTGTCGCGCGTAGTAGTCGGCGTTCATTGGCCTGCCGATGTTCTGGCCGGCGGCCTGCTGGGTTGGTCTGCAGCCATACTGGGGTATCGGATTGCCCGGAGGAGCCGGTGGGGCTATTCGAAAACGGCCCAATATATCTACATTGCCGCCTTTCTCATTGCCGGGGCAATGGCGATCTGGAGCCATGAAACCAAATATGAACAGACCCAGCTGTTCCAATACTTTCTTAGCATCGGATGTTTGGTCTTCGGTATCATCGAATCCATAAGATTGAGGTTCAGAGAAAATAGGGGGGATTGTAAATGATCAAAGTCGGAGTCATCGGTGCCGGTCATCTCGGCAAGTGGCATATCCAAAACCTGAAAGAGATCGATACTGTGGACTTGGTCGGGTTCCACGATCAGGACTCGGTCCGCAGCCAGAAAATCGCCCAGGAATATGGGGTGCAATCCTATGACGACCTGAATGCCCTGCTCTCCGATTGCGAGGCGGTTTCGATCGTCGTACCCACCTCTGCCCACTATGCAATTGCCCGGACGGCTCTACGAAAAAACTGTCACGTATTCTGTGAAAAACCTTTCATGGAAACCCTCGACGAGGCGGATGCCATTATCAAACTGGCCCGTGAAAACGACCTGGTATTGCAGGTCGGCCACATCGAGCGATTCAATCCGGCCCTGGCAGGGATTCGAAACCTCTCCATTCAACCGCTGTTCATCGAATCCCATCGCATTGCGCCCTTCAATCCCCGTGGCACGGACGTGGCCGTGATCCTCGATCTGATGATCCACGACATCGACATCATTCTCTCTGTCGTACAGTCACCGGTCGCCTCGATTGATGCTGCTGGTGCGCCGGTATTGACCGAAAACGTCGACATTGCCAATGCGCGTATCCGTTTTCAGAACGGCTGCGTGGCCAACATCACCGCCAGCCGGATTTCCGCCAAGCAGATGCGCAAAATCCGAATCTTTCAAAAAGATGCCTATATTTCTATCGATTTCCTAAAAAACAAGACGGAGGTCTATTCGCTTTCTTCGCAAACCGGCTCCGATCCGAAGGGAAAGACAATCGCCCAGTTCGAGACCGGCGCCGGAGAAAAGAAAAAAATAGCGTACAGACGGTTAAAAAGCACCCAACATAACGCCATGCGGGAGGAATTGTACGCCTTCAGCAAGGCCATCGAAAATGGCACTAAGCCCCCCGTAACGGGCGAAGACGGCAAAAGAGCGCTGGAAATCGCCCTGCAGATCGAACAGCAGATCCGCGGGGAATTGCAAAAACGCTTTCAAGATCCGACGTCATCATGACAAGCAAGAAAATCTTCATTTCCGCCGGTGAGCCATCCGGTGATCTGCACGGCGGCAAATTGGTCAGCGAGCTGCTAGCGCTCAACCCGAGCACGGCAATCAGCGCCATCGGCGGCGACTGTATGCAAGCGGCCGGGGCCGATATTGTTCTCCATATCCGGGAAACCGCTTTTATGGGATTTGCCGAAGTGGTTCAACATCTGCCCAAGATACGAAACAATTGGAAGCGCACAATCCACTGGATATCCACCCAGAAACCGGACCTGGTGGTGCTGATCGACTATCCCGGCTTTAATCTGCGCCTTGCCAGGGCGTGCTCTGAGCGCAACATCAAAGTCATTTACTACATCAGTCCGCAGCTCTGGGCCTGGCACTCATCACGCGTGAAAAAAATTCGCAAATACGTTTCCGAAGTGCTGTGCATCCTTCCCTTCGAGGAGCAATGGTACCGGCAGCGCAACGTCAATTCAACTTTCATCGGACACCCGCTATTGGATCACAAGCTCGCGAGCAAAGAGACCCGACCAAAAATCATACCGGACGGGTCCAACCCTACCATCGGCCTATTCCCCGGCAGCCGCGTCCAGGAGATAGAGAAACATCTGGCAACCATGCTGCAGGCCGCTACGATTCTAAAGAAAGAATACCCGCAGCTGACAGCCCATGTTGGCATCGCCCAGAACCTGGATCTGAGCCACTACCAGGCGGAATATACTCAGGCATGGATCCATTGGCACAGCGGGCAGAATCATACGATCATGCGGGAGGCCGGTCTCCTGATTATGTCATCAGGAACCGCCACGCTGGAGGCGGCCTTGGCGGGCACGCCGGCGATCGTTATCTATAAAGTAGCCAACTTTTCCTATTCGCTTGGAAAACGCCTGATCCGGGTACCTTTCATCGCGATTCCAAATCTAATTGCCGGGCACGGCGGGATACCGGAACTGATTCAACATGATGCAAATCCCGCAAACATCGCCCGCTCCGCCAAAGAAGTTCTGGCAAATCCGGAGAAAGCGGAAGAGATCCGCCTGTTTATGTCCACGGTAACAGAGAAACTCGGGCAACCAGGTGCTTCCAGGCGGGCAGCTCGTAAGATCTGCAATCACCTTGAGGCCAACGAAACTCAGTCCAATGAAAAGTAAATTCCTTCTCGCTCCGTTCGTCGGCATATACTGGCTGATCACAGCCGTACGAAATTACCTGTATGATCAGCAGATTTTACGGACCGTAAAATTGGCCGTACCGGTCATATCGGTCGGTAACATCAGCGCCGGTGGTACCGGAAAAACGCCTGTGGTCATCCGTCTTGCCAAGCTGTTTGTCGAAAAAAATTTCCGGGTGGCAGTGGTCACGCGAGGATATCGGCGAAAGAGCAGGGGGCAGCTGATCGTCAGCAGCGGAAACGGTCCTCAGGTAAACGCCACGATGGCCGGGGACGAGCCCTTTCTCATTGCCCGGCGCTGCCCGGAAGCCGTTGTAATCTGTGATGCCGATCGGGTGGCCGCCGGTCGGACGGCTACCGATCAGTTCGGCTGCAACCTGATCCTGGCCGACGATGCCTTTCAACACCGCCGACTCGCGCGAGACTACAATCTCTGCCTCTGGGACGGCACCCTTCAACCACAGACAGAATATATCCTACCGGCCGGGAAATTACGGGAATCTCTCCGGAACATCCGGCGTGCAGACGCCATTCTCGTGACCCGCTGCAAAGGGATTGACAGGAAAATTCTGGATTACCCTGAATTTCAAAAATTCTCGGGGATTGTCGACTGTGCTCCGGTCGAAGTCACCGAGCTCATTGAGCCGGCAACTCAAAAAACAATGCCCGCAGAGAAATTGGCAGGCAAAAAGATTTACACCTTCTGCGGACTCGGTAATTCAGCCCAATTCTTCAAAACTGTTGCCGCGCTTCACCCGCAATCGCTGCACACGCGCAGCTTTCCTGATCATCATCGGTACTCACGAAAAGAGTTCGCCGGAATTGCCCAATCGGCCCGAGACGTGGGCTGCGACTTCATCATCACAACCGAAAAGGATTTCATCAACCTACCCCGGCAAGCCGCAAGCATAAAAAACCTTCTATTGCTACGGGTTGCGATACCGATTCCCCTAAAAATGCAGAAATCGATACTCGACAGCCTGGACGGGACTTAGAGAACCCTGCTTTCTCGATAAAAAAGAGCCCTTGTGCGCCAAGGGCTCCTATATACAGATTTTCATTGATCTAGCGGGAGAAAAGATAACTCAGTCCGATTAATCCCTCGATCCACTCCTGGGTTCCTTTGGCACTCTTGCCGGTCGTCCAGCCAAAATCGTAATTTGTAGCCACTTCTGCGGCCCCGAACTTGGCCGAAAGTTCCAGGTTTTGGCTGATCCGATAACCGATTGTCAGGCGTGGTGACGCGCTGGCGTACACAAATGTTCCTTCGCTGAGTTTCTCTTCAGACTGCAGGGTGACGCCACCGGCCAGTTCCGCACCAAAGGTGACCCGGTCCGGCAACAGGTGCGAAAAATCGAAACGGGTAACCAGAAAGAGGGGCATGGCATAGATCGGGTCACCGCCTGCGGTTTTGGATTTGGCATGGTAATAACCGATTTCGAATCCGCCGCCAAACTGAACATTGCCCCAGTTGGTGAGTCCCGGAATGACACCCTGCATTAGAATAGGGGTAGCCATTTCATAGGCATCGCTGATATTCTTTCCGAACGGAAATCTGGCCCCGCCGAAAGCGCCCAGTTGGAATGCCGGTAGCAATTCACGGGCTTCGATGGCCGCGTAATCCGGCATCTTACGATGAAAGATATACTCAAATCCCAGGCGAAAGTCGACCCATTCCTGCGTCCCGCCTTCGGAGGCAGAACCACCGAGATCATAGTTACTCAAGACCTGGGTGGCGCCCAGCTTGGCAAAGAGCATAAAATCGCGATTGGTCTTGTAGCCCAACATCACCCGGGGACTCCAGGCTAGATAGCTGCCGGAAAAGGGACCATCACTGATCTGCATATGCAGCCCGACTCCCAGTTCCGGAGACAGAACCAAATCGCCCGGCATGAGCGCAGACATATCCACCTCACCAATGAGGTAAAGCGGTGCCCCCCGCAGGTCTTTTTTGACATTGGTTGGATCCTTCACCCAGAAATAGCCGGACTCAATTCCCATATTGACGGGGAACTCACCCAGCTGGGTAACAGACGGTATCTTAAACTGAAATGATATCGGAAGGCCCATATCATAATTGTTACGCAAATTGCCGCCGGCCGGTATGAGGCCGCCGGAAGCCAGGCTGAAGATCAAAGAAGGAACGTATTCATCACGTTTTGGCATCACCTGGGGCTCGGTACCTTCCGGTTCTTTCTCTATGGTTTCGGGTTTGACCTCGATGCTGGAAACTTCACTGCTCTCCTCTTGCACCACTTCGACAACCGGCTGCTCTGCCAGCGCCTCATCGACATCCTCCAGAACCATTTCGATAGCACTCATGTCCATCAGCGGGCGAACCGGTGCCAGCGCCCAGTAAAACATGCTGTGATCAACATAGCGGGAATGACGAAAGGGCAATACAATCGCCCCGGTGTAGTCGCCGCTACCGTTCACCACCGGTGCAACCTGCAAAAAATCGGCCTTTTTCAGTTGCTCTTCCTCATAGAGAAATTGGGAGTAGTTGTGCAAATCCGCTATATAACCGGCTCTGCCGAATTCATATTTGAGAAGTTCCGGTCGGCCCGCGACATTGAGGACAATTTCATCCAGACGGTTCCCATCCAGATCCGCCGCCGTCAGGGCCGCAATATCGGCATCTTCCGTAATGAACGGGGACTGCAACAGCTCCTTGCCATCGCTCCAGATCAGCTGTGCACCACCAGCACGCACGGGAACGATGATTTCGTGCAGACCATTGCCGTCCAGATCGCAGGTAAGCGATTGCTGCAAACGCACGCGGGAGCGGGTCAGCTGCCGGAAATCAATGGCGGTTAGTGGCTCTGCCGGATCTTGCAGTGCGTATACCTCTCCACGCAACCGGTCTTTCCCGCCCAGAAGCAGAATCTCCATGGCTGCATCTCCCAGCAGATTCGCGCCGATCGCCCGACAGGGATAAATACCCTCCAGGATTTCCAGTTCGTAAGACTGAAATAAAAATGACAGCCGTCCACCTTGCAGTTGTAATACGGAGATCCCCTTCATGGGGCTGCCCGAAGTTACCAGAAGTTCGTCGTTGCCGTTTCCGGAAATATCCGCCGCGGAAATAAACTTGGGGCGCGGTCGCAGATAGAAAGAACCTTTGGCGTTCATCATATGCACGGGGCTTTCGGAAAAGCCATCGGCATATTCGAACACGTACAGCCAGAAAGGCTGATGTTCCGAGCGATATTGCTGGGCTTCGAAAACCGCCGCGATTTCCGGCTGGCCGTCCCCATCGATATCCGCCAGACAGGCATCTGTAAAATCGCCCAAAACATCATGATTCACCCGAAAGGCCCACTGCAGCGCCAGCGATTTCCCTTCCGATTCCTCAAAATGTACCAAAAAGCTGCTGCGCGGTGAGACTTCCCCCTGCTCATCTAATAAGGCGGCAATCCCGACAATATCCAGGTTTCCATCATTATCAAAATTATATCCACCGATGAGCTTCCATAAAACGGCATCCTGCGAATCGAATGCAAATTGATAGGGCGTACTGGTCCCGGCCAGAACACTCGCTGAAAGCAGAATTATCCAAACTATCATTAAAAGTACATTTTTACACTTCATGGGCTGCTCTTCCATTGCGATTGCACATATTTCAATACATCACAATCAATATATTCGAGGAACGGACAAAAATCAAGACAATTCAAGGGAGCTGATTCCGCACGAATGGAACGGAAAAGCGAAGCGCCACCACCGGCGGCGGACTTCATATAACAATGTTAAAACAATCGCGCGTAGGGCGACGTTCATATTTTGTTCATCGGATGTGATGCCGATCCGCGCAGAATTCGATTTGAAAACAGAACGTTTTTTCGTAAAATCTCGCCGAAAATGATTGCTGTATGTAGACCTCATAAACCAGCCCCAAAAATCCAAACCACTTCCACAACCTCATTCAAAAAGAAGGATCCGAAATGTTAGTCCTAACCATCAATTCAGGCAGTTCTTCCGTTAAGTACCAACTGATTAATACAAGCACCCAAAAGGCGCTCTGTCGCGGGATCGTCGAGCGCATCGGAATCGACGGCACCAAACTGAAGCACAAGACCGCCGAAGGTAAGAAATTTGAAAAGATAGACTCGGAAATTACCAACCACCAAACGGCAATCGGAAAGATTCTCGAAATTTTGGTTGACACCCAGAATGGTGTCATCGACAGCCTCAGCAAAATCGAATCGGTGGGACACCGCCTCGTTCATGCCGGAGAGAAATTTAAGCATTCGGTTTTGATCACCAACGAGGTGATGAGCAAACTGCACGAGTGTATCGAATTTGCTCCCCTGCACAATCCCCACAATATCAAGGGCGTTGAAGCCAGTCTCGAAAATCTCGCGGGCCTGCCCAACGTCGGCGTATTCGATACTACCTTTCACGCCGACATTCCCGATTATGCCTATACCTACGGCATTCCGTATGAATATTACCGCAAACACGGAATCCGACGCTACGGTTTCCACGGAACCTCACACTACTATGTCTCCCGGCGGGCGGCCGAAATTCTCGGCCGGGATGTTTCCGAACTCAAAATGATTACCTGCCACCTCGGCAACGGCAGCAGTATCACGGCCATCCAGGGCGGCGTCTCCATCGACACGACCATGGGCTTTACGCCGCTGGAGGGGCTGGTGATGGGAACCCGCTGCGGCGATATCGATCCGGGCGTCATCTTCAACATCGCCAGCCGTGAGAATATGACCGTAGATGAGGCCTGCGATTTCTTCAATAAAAAATGTGGTGTCCTTGGAATTTCCGAAATGACCAGCGACATGCGCGAAATCGAAGAAGCCGCGGAAGCGGGAATTTACAATGCGAAGCTGGCCCTGGAGGTCTACAACTATCGCATCAAGAAATATATCGGTTCCTATTTCGGGATTCTCAATGGGGCGGATGTCATCGTATTCACCGGCGGTGTCGGCGAAAACTCCGATATCACCCGGGCTGCCGCTGTCGGCGATATGGATCAGCTGGGGATCGTCATTGACCCCGAAAGGAACGCCGCAACGCGTTCCAAAGAGGCCATTATCAGCACTCCGGATTCACCGGTTACCCTGATGGTCATTCCCACGAATGAGGAATTGGTCATTGCCATGGAAACCGAAAGAATTATCCGCGAGTCGAAATAGCCGGCCTGGCAGGCACAACTACTGTCGCTATCAGCACTTGATTCGAAAAGCGTTAAAATTCCAGGCGCGACGCAAAACCCTTTTCAAACATGGGCATCGAGAGTTGCCATGGATAATCCGGATACTCTTCTGCGTTTGGCCACTCTTCCCTGAAATTTATCCTTTTCCAGCCCCGCTGGGGTGTGAGACCGGCCTGCCAGCTCGGATCGCTTGTGATACACAGCTTTGCGCCATCCGGGTACTGCAATTCCAAATATACATTTGCAGCGGCCGGGCGCTCCGCATAGTAGCTGCTTACTTCGACTGCCAGAACGTTGTCGCCGGACTGCAGCTGCTCAGCGACGCGCCACCAGCCAACCCGCTGGTTCTCGACCCAGAGCGAGAGCGACTTCGTGGCGTAGACGCGGCCGACCTCCCGGCCGTTCAAATAGATCGTCGCATCGGTATTTCCGACCAATTGCAAATCCGCGCGCTCCAACGCATTCGCATCGGGCACACTGAACTGCTTTCTGAAACAGACGTGGTGATGGACGGAATCGCAGCTGAATGCGATCCATTGTGCAGAAATGGCAGCCGGAAAATCGTCATGGTTATTTTCAAATTCATCAATGGCACTGCTGTAGTTGGCCTGCAGCCGTCGATACAAATTCAGAATCCGGGAGAGATTATCCGGCCGGTTGGTTCGCAGCCACAAATCCTTGTGCTGATTTTCAAGCTCACTCAGGGACGCAATCTGTTCCCGGCAGCCCTGCACCAACTCGTGCCGCAGATTATTGGCCCGTACGTCGCCAATATCCTCCGACAGAAGCAGCTGTCTCTGGCGGGCCAGCT
>Ga0180432_10005692_pt1 | contig 16457 bp, 11 predicted proteins | sample SS_ome_10_FD_132414 | JGI IMG/M metagenome (GOLD analysis project Ga0180432, IMG submission 132414) | Hypersaline lake sediment archaeal communities from the Salton Sea, California, USA - SS_1_MS_2 metaG | ecosystem: Environmental > Aquatic > Non-marine Saline and Alkaline > Hypersaline >... | reverse complement strand
TCGATCCAGGACTGGGCCCTGTGCCAGGCAAACCGCACAATGACTGCGGCCTTCTTGTAAGGAATCCCAAGCCGGTTGCGCCACTCGGTCCTTGGCTGATCTTCAGGCATGATTCAAGCTCGTACTCTGAGAGCCGTCAGGATCGAGATGAGGATCGATGCAACTAGTGCCAAGGCGAGGCCCATGCTCATGGGCCAGAGAGGTCCTACTCTCGCAGGACTGGCAATCAGGAACGCGATCTCTCTGAAGCCAAGGCGTGATGCTTCGCCTGGGAAGCAGTACCGCCCCAAGAGCCACAGGGCTCCATACTGAGACAGCACGGCTACGACTCCGGACATCAACGATATGCAGATGACAAGTTTCTTTAGGAACTGGTCCTGTAGCTCAAGGCCGACAACCGGCAAGAGAGTGGCGATTGCGAGGCAGACCGCTGCCAGGGCTAGGCTTGTTTCGGCCAGACTGGGGTAATCCTTCGCAGACGGGCCTGCGCTCTCGTGCGAAGATTTCTGCTCGCTGCACATAGTATACTCCTCTCGGGGCAGGCTATTTGTGTCAGCTCGGCCGCCGACTCTTCGCTGAGATCCATGGACGCTACTGGTGTGCCTCGGATCTGAGATGAGGCGAAAGACCCCATTACGCAACTGGTCATGAGGTCGCAGGGACTGTATAACAGAGCCATGATGGAAACAGTTGCTCATCCGATTGGGCTGACAGTCTGCGTGTGCTGTTGAAACACGTGCTGCCGGAAATTGGCCCGGATGCGGATGCCCATTGATGACGCGAGTGGACGGCGATGAGAGGAACGATGTTCAGCGAGTGCGCGCGGCTTGCGACCGCACAACATACATTATATCACAAAGCGTCGAGCTTGTATGTAAACAACTCTTAGAAAACTCCTAGAATCCCGGCTCGGGCGTGCCGTGGGGCCGGTAGAGGGCTTCGTCTCCGGTGCCCGGCGCCATCGATGGCCTGTCCGCTTTCCCTTAACCACAGTGTGTAGTATAATCCTGGCGAGCGGGCCAAGGGTGGCTCGCAACGGTCGCGTGCGCAAATGCCACTTCACATCACCAGCGCCAGGAGGCGAAGATGCCCAGGATGATGCCCGAGCCCTTCCGCATCAAGGTAGTCGAGCCCATCAAGCTGATCTCTCGATCGGAACGCGAGAGCCGCTTGAAGGAGGCCGGCTACAACCCCTTTCTCATCAGAAGCGAGCACATCTTCATCGACCTGCTGACCGACAGCGGGACGTCGGCCATGAGCGACTCTCAGTGGGCCGGCATGATGGTCGGCGACGAGTCCTACGCCGGGTGCCGCAACTTCTACCATCTGGAAGAGAGCATCAAGGAGATCTTCGGCTTCGAGTTCTTCGTGCCCACACACCAGGGCCGGGCGGCGGAGAAGGTGCTCTTCGCGGTCATGGTGGGTGCGGGGCAGTACGTGACCAACAACATGCACTTCGACACCACCGGCGCCAACATCAAGGCGGTGGGCGGGCGTCCGGTGAATCTGGTGATCGAGGAGGGTCTCGACCCGACCAGTCGCCATCCTTTCAAAGGCAACGTGGACCTGGAGAAGTTGACCGCCTTCATCGAGGAGGTGGGAGCGGAGAACGTTCCGCTGGGCATGGTCACGGTGACCAACAACAGCGGAGGGGCGCAGCCCGTGGCCATGGAGAACATCCGAGGGGTCAGAGATGTGCTGGCTCGCTACGGAATCCCCTTCTTTATCGACGCGTGCCGCTTCGCCGAGAACGCCTACTTCATCAAGAAGCGCGAGCCGGGCTACCAGGACAAGGATATCGTCGAGATAGCCCGGGAGATGTTCTCGTACGCCGATGGCTGCACCATGAGCGCCAAGAAGGACGGCCTGGCCAACATCGGTGGCTTCCTGGCCATGAACGACCAGGGACTGTATCAGCGAGCCTGCAACCAACTCATCCTGTGGGAGGGGTTTCCCACCTACGGCGGTCTGGCCGGCCGGGACCTGGAGGCCGTGGCCCGAGGGCTTCGCGAGGCCCTGGACGAGTCGTATCTGGCGTACAGAGTAGGGCAGATCGAGTATCTGTGCGAGAGGCTACTGCAGGCGGGGGTGCCCATCGTCGAGCCGCCGGGAGGCCACGCTGTGTACATTGACGCCCGCCGATTCCTGCCCCACATTCCTCAGAGCCGGTTCCCCGGCCAGGCGTTGACGGCACAGCTCTACCTGGAAGGCGGTATCCGCGTAGTGGAGATCGGGAGCGTCATGTTCGCCCACGAGGACGCCGATACGGGGGAGATGGTCTATCCGGACCTGGAACTGGTTCGGCTGGCGATCCCGCGAAGAGTCTACACGCAGAGCCACCTGGACTACGTGGCCGAGACCATCATCGAGCTGTACCAACAGCGCGACCGGATTCCTGGCCTGGAGATCGCGTACCAGGCTCCTTTCCTCAGGCATTTCACCGCCCGCTTCAGGCCGGTTGACTGAGAGGACGCTCGTGCCCGGTGGAGATGCGAACCGCGCCGCGTCGTGGGCTTCGACCATGCCGAGCAGCACCGGCGGCACCTACGTGCTGGTGCTCCGCCTGGACGAAGATGCCACGATCGGGGTGGGGAAGCTGGGAGAGTTCGTATTCTCCGCGGGCTACTACCTGTACGTAGGGAGTGCCAGGGGCAGTGGTGGTCTGTCGGCGCGGATCGAGCGGCACAGGCGCGCGGACAAGAAGGTCCACTGGCACATCGATCATCTACTACCACCGGCCAGTATCGTCGAGGTCTGGTGGATCGAATCGCCTCGGCGACTGGAGTGCAAGGTGGCCGAGGCGATCCGTGCTTTTCCGGATGTCAGCGTCCCCGCGCCGGGGTTCGGTTCTTCGGATTGTGGATGCTCGGCTCACCTGTTCTACTCCTCTCATGTGCCGGACTTCCAAGCGGTCCGTTCCTAGCTGTACGCCTGACTTACCGTGCCCGTGAGCCCGATCGGCACGTACGCAGAGCTTGTCAGTGAGCTGGGCCTTGATGGAGTCTTGCCCCACGGAAATGTGTTGCACGGCCGCTTTGCATTCAGATGGCCGGGGCACCTGATATGCACCGGGAGGGGGCTCGCTGGTACTGTTTGAGAGTTCAGCCTCGGGAAGGCCGCTCCCTGGTCCTGAACCTCGTGCTCTGTAGGCGCGGATCACTTGCCGGGTTCCTGCCGGTTGCTGAAGCAACCGGGTGAAAGGGCAAAGCCCTACGGGCTGGCGTATAGCCCCGAGGGCTCTTCAGCCTCAGGCGTGCCAGCGCCCTATTCGGGTGCTAGGTTCTGCGCGCACCCGGGCGGTGGCACCGGGCATGCCATGAGCAGTCGTGCAGGGCAAGGATGCGCGGTGAGGCGGGGGGGAGTCTCAACTGCATCTGTCACGGGCGGAGGCCCCCCACATCCAAAGCAGAGCGGTGCCAGGATTGTTACGGGAGCGCGATCTCTCCCATGAAGCTGGTGCCGTGGTCGACGGGTTTCGTTCCCAGCATCTGCGCTATGGTCTGTCCCACGTCCGCGAAGGTGCTTCTGGTGCCCAGGTTCACGCCAGGCCTGACCGGTGCTCCGTAGACCAGCAGGGGCACGTACTCTCGGGAGTGGTCGGTGCTGGGCGTCGTAGGATCGCAGCCGTGATCCGCTGTTAGCATAAGGACGTCGCTTGGGCGCAGAAGCTCCTGAATCTCCGGGAACCGGGCGTCCACGGCCTCCAGGGCGCGGCCGTATCCCTCCGGGTTGTTGCGATGGCCGTAGCGCATGTCGAAATCGACCAGGTTGGTGAAGATCAGGCCGGGGACGTCCTCTTGCATGTAGTCGAGCGTCTTGTCGACCCCGTCCATGTTGTCGTGAGTGTGCACCGCTCGCCCGATTCCCTGCCCGGCGAAGATGTCCTCGATCTTGCCGACGGCCATCACGTCCAGTCCCGCATCCAGTACGTTGTCCAACACCGTCTTGCCCGGCGGGAGGGCGGAGAAATCGTGGCGGCGGTCGGTGCGCGCGAAGCTCCCGGGCTGCCCAACGAAGGGACGGGCGATTACACGTCCCACGTTGTGCTCGCCGACCAGCAGGTCGCGCGCGATCTGACAGATGCGATAGAGCTCCTCGATCGGTATGACGTCCTCGTGAGCTGCCACCTGGAAGACGCTGTCGGCGGAGGTGTAGACGATGGGACGGCCGGTGCGGATGTGCTCTTCCCCCAGATCCTCGATGATGACCGTTCCGGACGCAGCGTAGTTGCCCAGGGTCTTGCGCCCGATGCGATTCTCGTAGGCGGCGATGAAGTCCGGTGGGAATCCGTCCGGGTAGGTGGGCAGAGGTCGGGGGGAGCACTGTCCGGCTATCTCCCAGTGGCCGACGGTGGTGTCCTTGCCTGCTGAGGCCTCCATCATTCTGCCGAATGCGCCTGCCGGCTTGGCTACCGGGGGCACTCCTTGCACGGGGATGATGTTCCCCAGCCCCAGCCGGGCCATGTGTGGAAGGGTCAAGCCCCCAAGGGCTTGCGCTGTGTGCGCCAGAGTGTTGCTGCCGGCGTCGCCGTAGTCCGCCGCATCAGGCAATTCACCTACGCCCACGCTGTCCAGCACTATCAATATGACGCGGTCAATGGTCGCCATGTAGGATTCTCCTGTGTTCTGGGGCCATCTCGGTCGAGCGCCGTGGTTGACGCGCGCTCGACCGCGCATTGTTCGGTTCTTCACTCGGCGTCAGTATAGTCGCTTGTCCACTTCCTGTCCAGAGTGCGACCCTCGGAGGGGGCCCTGTCGCTTTGGGGAGGCGCTGACGCTGTCGTATCTTGTGAGCCCAGAGAACCTGCCGGGCAGCCTGCGTCGAGAGGGAGCGGCGATGTACTGCGGGGCGATGGCGGCCGGCGTGTTCCCCGCGACTTCTGTGGCTGCGCGTGCGAGGCGCTGCACAAGGCGAGGTCACAAGGGAGGGGCCGGTCAGGCCGCGCGGGAATCGCCCTCCACAACGGAGGCGAATGGGGCAAGGTCGACCCGTCTGTCATTGACGATGATGTTGGAGAGGGCGCGGAGCAAGGGCAGTTCCTCCTGTCCGAGGGCGCCACGGGCGGTCAGGAGCGGCAGTGCTCGTCCCATGGTGCGCAGGATCTCGGCCGCTTCCAGGGTCTCGCCCGCCATGATCTGGCGCGCCTCGGCGAAGGTGTGTCCGGCGCCGAGGAGTCTGCCCAGGCGCATGGTGCGGCCGCCTTGCACCGTCACGAAGAGGTCTCCCGCCCCGGGTAGGCCGAGGGCGAAGGCCGGCGTTGCGCCGACAATCTCAAGCACTCGGCCCATTTCGACACATGCCTGGGCGAAGGTGGCCGCCTCAAGGTTGTGCATGTAGGCGCTCGCCTCGTCGGCTCCTCCGGCCTTTTCGACAAGCCCTGCAGCCAGACCCACGCCGAGGGTGTAGGCGTTCTTGAGTGCCGCGCTGAATTCCAGGCCGGCAAGGTCGGTGGTCGTACGCACGTGATAGTAGGGCGTGCGGAAAGCTTCGGCCAGGCGCTCGACGGCGCCCGCGTCACGGGATCCGAAGTAGACGTAGCTGTGTCGACGCCCGGCCAGTTCACCGGCGATGCAGGGCCCTCCTATGGCGGCGAACACGATCTGCTCCCGAATGGCTGTGGGCAACTCGCTGGCCAGCACGTCGGGTAGGACGACGAGGCTACCATCCTTCTCAGATTCCAGTCCTTTGGTGACTGCTATGATGAGCTGACCCGGGTGTAGGTGAGGGCCAAGGGTGCGGCCGATCCAATGGACGCCGAGAGAGTTCACTCCGCTGACGATGATGTTCACGCCCTCTAGAGCCTCGCCGATCTCCTCGACGAAGTAGGGACGCACGCCGCCGGGGAGTTGGCGCCGAAGGCGAGGGTGGTAGTGCCGTTCCTTGCAGGATTCGATGATGGCGCCGTCCAGGTGGGTTCCCACCAGACGTACGTCATTGCCGTTGTCCGAGAGGGGCCAGGCTGTGGCCGTGCCCATTAGTCCCGCCCCTACGATCGCAACGCTTGCCATGATGTTCTCCTTGGTTGGGTGGGCGATCACCGCGCTTCCGTGGTCAGATCGAGCAAGACATCACACGCCGTTACTGTGATCTGGCTCCGTACGCCAGCGAGAAGACCGGTGGTCGACCATCTGATAGGCACTGCCCACTTTGATGACCGCCGCAGCACTACAGATCGGTGTCTCTGGGATTCGCGAAGTGGATGGTACCCATGGGCGAATGCCCTGTTTGCGGAGCGTGTCTCCGGCCGCCGGGTGATTGGTTCCCTGCCCCTACCGGCACTCGACAGCCGGTCCAGCTAGGGGCTTCGCAATGCTTCCGATCAGGGCGAAGTCTCTCTTTGGCGGCTCGAGCGCGCCCGTCGCCCTGGTCCGATGTCTCCCGTTTCGTCTTGGCCGCAAGTATACTCGCTTGTTCCCCTTCTGTCCAGGGCCTGCCTCGTCTGCAGGCTGAGGCCCGACAGCCTGTTCCAGAAGTGCCTAGAGGGGCTCTCATAGCGTGGGGCTGAACCCCCACGCTATGAGAGCGAAGCCTCTTCGAGGCTCCGATTACATCGTAGAGCTTTCCGCTCTCAGCTCGATGGCTCCTGACCTGCAACAACGCCACGGTCACCGCTCACGGCAAGCCCGTAGGGCTTTGCTCTTTCAGCCGGTTGCTTGAGCAACCGGCAGGAGCATTGCTGTCTCAGCCGATGGCGTCAGTTGCCGATCCACTGCCAGCCCCGCAGGTGCATATCGAGGTTCCTGACCACCCGAAACGGATAGAAGGGGGGCTGCAGAGCGTTTTCGGGGGTGGAGATCCCATCAAGGTCGTAGCTCGCTCCCCACCTTTGCATGCACGCTGGAGAGGACTCCCGGCGTAACGTCCATGCGTTGCTTCGCCCTGAGGTGTGTGGTACTATCATTGCATAGTTCTATAGGCCGGACCCACCACGTCGAGCCCACCCCGGCGACCCTGTAGGAAAGCGTGGGGCTGAACCCCCACGCGAAAAGAGCAAAGCCTCTTCGAGGCTCGCAGTGGAGCGATAGCTTTCACCCTCTCAGCCCAGCGGCTTCGGCCTCGGGCCAACTGGGGTCTGCACACGAGGAGGTGCTCTGTGGCCTATTGGAGGCTCTTCTATCATACTACCTGGGCCACCAAGAACCGCGAGCCCCTCATCGAAGCCGAATTCGAAGCATCATTGCACAACGCCATCGCCGCCAAGACCACTGACCTAGGAGCCCTGGTTCATGCCGTTGGCGGCACCGCAGACCACATTCATCTTGTGGCTTCCGTACCACCATCCGCCGCTCTGGCTGATTTCGTGGCTCAGGTCAAGGGCAGCAGCTCACACTTCGTCAATCATACTCTCTCGCCACCCCACCGCTTCAGCTGGCAGGCCGGGTATGGCGTCCTTTCGTTTTCTGACACTCAGCTCGACAAGGTGGTCAAGTACGTGGAGCACCAGCGAGAGCACCATATCGAGAGAACGGCCGTGCCAGCCTTTGAGCGTGTGTAAACAGACGACGCCCGAGCCTGAAGGAGAGCATGGGGCCGAACCCCAACGCAAAGAGAGCAAGACCTCTTCGAGGCTCACACAGGGCCAACGATTCCTGCCTACTCAGCTCGATGGCTCTTAGCTCGCAATCACACCACCCACCAATAGCGGCGAGCCCGTCGGGCTACTGTGTGGGAAGAGGGCTGCAAGCAAGCGCCCCGGCGCCGCAAGTCCGAAGGGGCTTCAAGGAACCCGGGCTCGAAACTTGCCAAAACGATGATCCTATGATAGAATGGAACTGTTCCTCGGGGTCCTTCACAAGGGGGGAGACCCCGAATTGGAGCATTCGGTGTTGCGGGGAGGGGGGAGTATCTGCATGCGCGGGGCGAGAATCGGTCTACCGGAGTTGCTCCCTCCACATGCGACCGCATAGCTTCAGGGAATAGGGGCAGGATATCGCCTCCCCGGCGAATGTCCGTGCCCCTACTTGCTACTTGTCGGAAAGGAGTGTAGAGCACTCTATGACGTCCTTGAGCGAAGCATTGCCGCCCAATGTTAAGGAAGCGATCAAGAGTAAATGGATGCAGCGGATCGTGGATTTCGTATTGGTACCGATTCTGCTGCTGTACAGTCTGTGGTTGCCACCCGTTTCCATCGGGAACCGGCTCTTTCATCTTCACTACTCGCGAATCACCGGGGATGGTGGCGTAGTACACGAGTTGAGCGGTGCTCGCCTTCTGATCCCCGCGGGCGCACTTGGGAAGAGCCTGCGGGCGCAGATCAGTTCGTTGCCCATAGCCGACCTCCTGGCCGGAGACATGCGCAAGGATCGCGAGAAGGCGCTAGCCGCGCTGTCGCCTGATCTGGTGCCAGTGGACAGGGTGTACGAGTTCGACGCTCACGGGGAGATGCCGACCGAGTCGGTTGTCTCGATTCCTCTCGCCGGTGACGCGTCGGAGGCGACCTTCTGGGATCTGTACGCCTGGGATGGGGATGCGTGGAACTGGGTGCCCTCGCACGTGTATGAGACCTCCGGGCAGATCAAGGCTGAGCTGGAGAGTATTCCCTCAATGCTTGCGGTGGTAGAGAGCCCCGCATACGAGCCGTTCGTGGTCGCTGAGTTGGCCGGATCGGGGGCGGCAGGAGATGTCCCCGCGGAGTTGCTCACCGGCGCGCTGTTGCAGGGCCTGTACATCCAGGGCGACGGATCCATTGGGGGCGAAGTGAACGCGGGGGCCGCACCGGACGCTGCAAGTATGGATGTGTACCCCAACATCACCAACGTCATCGACGGGGTGGTACGCTCGGATCTTGTCGACAACATCATCATCAACGGTGAAGCGGTCGCCCTTCACGTCGCGGCGATCGTCGACGTGGTGAGTGCGGGCGGGTACCCGGGGGTGCAGATCGACTATCAAGGAGTGGATCCCGACCTGCGGTACGAGTTCGGTGAATTTGTGGTTGCGCTGGCCGATGCGCTTCATGCCGAGGGGAAGTTCCTGAGCGTGGCCGTCGGATGGCCGACTTCGATTTCTGAGTATACCTGCAATGGTGGTGCCTATGACTGGCGGACCATCGGCAGGGCGGTCGACTCGTTCGTGATCCCGGTGGCGACGAGCATTGATGCCTGTGCGCCGGAAGGCGACATGGAGAGGCTCCTTAGCTGGGCTGTGGGCGAGGTCGAGCGCAGCAAGCTGCACCTCGCCGTGTCGGCGATGAGCGCTCAGGATCAGGGCGGCGCGATCTCCCTCTGCACTTACAGCACCGTGCTGGCTGAGCTGGCCAACGTGGCTGTTGCCGAGGGCGATCTGATGCTGAACCCCGGAGAGTCGCTCACTGTGGAGCTATCACGTCTGAACGAGGCCGGGGGGCTCAGTTACGACGAGCAGACCAAGACCTACTGGTATGCCTGTCAAGACGATCAGGGCCAGGAGAAGACGGTGTGCCTCACGGATGCTGCCAGCGTCGCTCACCGGCTTCAGTGGATCGACGAGTTTCGACTCGGAGGGCTCGTCCTTGCCGGTGCATTGCACCCCGAGAACGATCCTCGAGTTTGGGACGTGGTAGAGGACTTCCGTGATCAGACGATCCCTGCGGGCTACGGGGCTCTCAGCCTGGTGTGGACCGTATCGACAGATGAGGGGGATCCCATTGGCAGCCAGATAGTGCCACTGGGGACCGGTGGCAGTGGCTCGGGAGGTGGGCCGGTGCGGTCTCGGGCTGTCCAAGCCCCACTGGCGGCCGCGTCCAGCACTGGAGCGGAAGGGCAGGAGAGGGTGGCTGAGGCTTCGGTTGGACCGGCGGGAGGAGCCGCAGATGGGACCAGGCTGGTGTGGACGGCTCCCAATAACCCCGGCAACTACATAATCTCCGTCGCCATCTCTGATGATGGAGGTGAGACGGCCAGAGTAGAAGGTGGGTCGGTGGGCGTGGAAGTTCCGACGCCGACGCCCAGTCCAACACCCACGTCCACGCCGACGCCGAGTCCAACAGCAACGCCGACTCCGAAGCCCAAACCCAAGGTTGTGGCCAAGCAAGCCATGGCCGGCACTGGTTTCGGCTACGGCATCCAAGCCGACATGGTCACAGACGGTGATCACGGGCGGATCGTGAATCACGTGCATCAACTGGGCTTCGGTTGGGTCAAGCAGCAGGTTGAGTGGTTCCGCTATAATCCCGGACCGGGGCAGTACGACTGGGGCACGCTGGACCGTATCGTGGACGCGTGTGTGAACAATGGTCTGAACGTCATGTTCAGCGTGGTTAAGGCTCCCCACTGGGCTCGGCCCCCCGGAGACACGGACGAGGGGCCGCCGGCCGATCCAAACACCTATGGGGAGTTCATGAAGGCTATGGCCGCCCGGTACAAGGGGCGGGTAAGAGCCTACGAGATCTGGAATGAGCAGAACCTGTACTATGAGTGGGGGGGGCGCGGTGGCAAGCTGAACGCCGGGAAGTACGTGGAGTTGCTGAAGGTGGCCTATACTGCCGTCAAGTCGGTCGATCCCGGGGCCATCGTCGTGTCCGGAGCTCTGACTCCGACAGGGTACAACGATGGGGACATCGCCATCGATGATCGAGTCTACCTGGAGCAAATGTATCAGGCAGGGCTGGCTTCCTACTGCGACGCTGTGGGCGCGCATCCCAGTGGCTACAACAACCCACCCGACGCTGACTGGCAGAGCTACTCGGACCCGAACTGTGGGTTCAACGCAACGGGGCATCCGAGCTGGTTCTTCCGTGGCACGTTGGAAAGCTATCGGAACATCATGGTGCATTATGGGGACGGCCACAAGCGCATCTGGGTGACGGAATTCGGATGGGCCACGGTGGAAGGTCTGGGTGTTCCTCCGGCTCAGGGGTACGAGTACGCCGCTGACAACAGTGAGGCGGAGCAGGCCCAGTGGGTCGTGAGGGCCTACGAGATGGGCAGGAACTGGGGTTGGGTCGGGGTGATGTTCCTCTGGAACCTCAACTTCGGTCCGGTGGCCGGCAAGCAGGATGAGAAGGCCGCTTTCGGAGTGGTGCGACACAACTGGAGCCCACGTCCTGCTTTCGGGGCGTTGGCCAACATGCCGAAGTAGAACGAATACTCAGGTACGAATGGATACGTAGAGCATCTGCGCGCCACAAGATGCTCTACGTTCTTTTTTCGCTTCTGAGCGTCTGGAACCGACAAGAGGATTGCAGCGTCTGTGATAGGTGATCCCGTGTGGCGGGCTCGGTCTCGTCGCACCACGCTCCCAGGAAGGAACGTGACTGGGATCCTCCGTCGGGTCGCCCGATGGGCGACCATCCGTCTGGACTGCTGTGTCTTGGAAGGAGAACAACCATAATATGAACACACGATCAAGATCCATCGTGCGGCGCTACGCAGGCAACCTGGGCATGGTGATGGTGCTGCTCGCCACGCTGGTGCTGGGCTGCGCGTCACCGGAACAACCCACGGCGACTCGACGGGCGGTGAGGACGCCCAAGCCGACGTTCACACCTGTCCCACAGGTGACGGCGGAACGGCCTACTGCGGGGGCAGCGCTTTCTCCCACCGTGCCTTTGTCACCGGTGGAGACGGCAGAAACCTTGCCGACTGAGGCCCCGACCAACACGCCCGAGCTGCCTACACCTACGGAGGAGCCAGAACCGTCTCCGACGGAGCCTGCCGGTCCGACGCGGATGCAATCTCCTGAGTACGGAATGCAGGCCTTTCTGTGGTATCGTCCCGAGGTGGCGAGCCGCGACGTGCAACTGGTGAAGAACGCCGGCTTTGGGTGGATCAAGCAAGGCGTGGGCTGGCGCGACGTCGAAGCCACCAAGGGAAGCTTCAACTGGGAACCGCTAGATCGCGTCGTGCAGTGGTGTGAGGAGCAGGAGTTGAAACTTCTGCTTCGGGTGGATCATCAGCCGGGTTGGGCACGCGGGGAGTGTGCCGGAGCGGGCCAACAGGGGCCGCCGGCGAACCTGGACAACTTCACCGATTTCCTCAGAGTCATGGCGAGCCGGTATCGAGGCAAGGTACAGGCCTACGAGATCTGGAATGAACCGAATCTGGCGCGTGAATGGTGCAACCATCCGCCCAGTGCGTCGGAATACGTGGAGCTTCTGGCCGCTGCCTACCGGGTGATCAAGGCCACCGATCCGGCGGCGTTGGTTATCACGGCGGGCCTGACCCCCACCACAGAGATCAGCGAGAGGGCGCGGGCTGACGTGGTCTACCTGCGCGAGATGTACGAGGCGGGGGCGAAGCCGTACTTCGACCTGCTGGGAGTGCACGGAGCGGGCTACAAGGCCCCTCCGGAGATGGATCCGGCGGAAGTGGCGCGAGATCCGGTGTTGACCAACAACGATCCCAGTTCTGAGGAGCTCAAGCGCGCCTACTGCTTCCGTCACGTTGAGGATCTGCGCGCGATCATGGTGGAGTACGGGGACGGGGACAAGCAGGTCGCGATCCTCGAGATGGGGTGGACGGTGGACTCGCGTCCGGACAGTCCCTATTTCTGGCACCGCGCGGAGAACGAACAGGTCCAGGCTGAGTACCTGGTCAGGGCCTACCAGTACGCCAAGGAGCATTGGTCGCCGTGGATCGGACTGATGAGCCTGATCTACATCGCCAAGCACGAGTGGACCGAGAACGACGAGCAGTACTGGTGGTCGATCACGTATCCCGGTTGGCCGGAGTTCAGGCCTCGGCCGGCGTACGATGCACTGAAGGCCATGTCGAAGTGAAGGTCTGCGAGGAGTGTGAGCTGTGTCGGGAGATGCCGCTTGAGGTTGGGATGGCGGATGTGGCCTGATGGTGCGCGGTTCGAGAGCTTGACATCTATGGTGCGCCGCTATATACTCATACTCCCCGCAGTCAGACGAGCCACGCGGCGGGCGGCAGTAGCATCGAGACTCGCCGCTGAAAGGGTAGTAGTGATTCAACGCCTCGTCGGAGAGGGACCATGCAGTTGGTGATCGAAGGTGGCAGGCCACTCAGAGGTGAGGTTGTCCTCGGTGGGGCCAAGAACGCGGCTTTGCCGATCCTCGCGGCCACCCTGTTGACGTCTGATGAATGCCTGCTGGAGAACGTTCCTGATATCGAGGACGTACGAGTCCTCATGGTCGTTCTGAAAGAGATGGGAATCCTGGCTCGCTTTGTCGAGCCCAATCGGGTTCTGGTTCGGGCAACCGGGATTCACACCTCGAAGGCTTCTGTCGCCTTGGCCACTCGAATGAGGGGGAGTTTTCTGATTGCCGGCCCTGTCCTTTCTCGATTCGGGGAGGTGTCCGTTCCACATCCTGGCGGATGCGCCATCGGTACGCGTCCGGTGAGTGTGGATCTCAAGGGCTTCTGCTCAATGGGGGCAACCTGTGAGACCACCAACGGGGTGTACTGCATCAGGAGTGGGCGACTGGAGGGACAGAGACTCTCACTGGACTATCCCAGCCACACCGGGACTGAGAACCTGCTTATGGCGGCGTGCCTGGCGCAGGGAACGACGATCATCGAGAACGCCTCCGTGGAACCCGAGGTGGTCGACCTTGCCGATTGTCTGAGTGCCATGGGGGCTCGCATCTACGGGGCGGGTACCGGCATCATTCGGGTGGACGGAGTCAGTCGTCTGCATGGGGTAGCCTACCGGGTGATGCCCGATCGTCTGGAGGCAGGCACTCTGGCGGTGGCCGCCGCCGTCACGGGAGGATCGGTGAGTTTCGGCGGGGCGGTATCTCAGCATCTGGGGGCCATTACCAGCAAGCTGGGGGAGGCCGGAGTAGCCGTCACTGCTCGTGAGGACCGCTACACTGTTGCTGCCGGACCGCGGATTCTGCCGGTGAGCGTCCGAACGTACCCGTACCCTGGCTTCCCGACCGACTTGCAGGCTCCTTTTGCTGTTCTCATGACCCAGGCAGACGGTGAGAGCCCCATTCAGGAGACCATGTACGACGGCCGCCTCAAGTACGTGACCGAGCTCGCAAAGATGGGGGCTGATATCACCGTCGAGGGGCGGACTGCAATAGTCCGAGGCCCGAGCCGGCTTCACGGGGCTTCGCTGCGTGCGCTGGACATACGGTCCGGTGCAGCGGTCGTGTTGGCCGGGCTGGTGGCCGAAGGACGGAGTACCGTGAGTCAGACGCAACTGATCGACCGCGGCTACGAGAAACTGGATGAGAAACTCGCTGCACTGGGGGCGAGCGTGAGTCGGGAGGGACCCGACGCCACATCGGAACCACCGACACCGCAAGTGGGTTGCCTGGCCAGCTCCACGCATCCGGGCGGCCCACCTTTGGTCGATTGATTCTCGCTACAGCTCGGGCTACCGGCCGAGGTGATGACCTTTGGCTCGTTTGGCGTTTCTGGGACGCTCCCGGCGAACGTCACGGTGGGCCAAGTACTACGGCGGGCTGGGCGATTGGGAAGACAGGAGAGGTTTCATCTCACCGTAGCCAGCCCTAGATGCGTTGGCGGTGCTGGTGAACACCAGGAGGGCGTATGTTACGAAAGCAGATTGGGATCGACCTGGGAACGGTTAACGTTCTGGTGCACGTCCGCGGCAAGGGGATCGTTCTCAACGAGCCGTCGGTGGTGGCCATTAGCATCGGCGACAACAGGATTCTGGCGGTGGGGAGCGAGGCCAAGGAGATGCTTGGCCGCACACCGGAGACCATCGAAGTGGCCCGCCCGATGCGTGAGGGCGTCATCGCCGACTACGTTGTGACTGAGGCCATGTTGCGCTACTACATCGGGCACGTGTGCGGACGCATTCGGCTCATGAAACCCGACGTGATGGTGAGCGTGCCGGTGGGGGTGACCACTGTCGAGAGCCGTGCCGTTCACGACGCTGCCATGCAGGCTGGGGCCCGGAGCGCGTATCTGATACCGGCTCCTCTAGCGGCGGCCTTGGGAGCGGGAATGCCCATTGGCACTCCTACCGGGAATATGGTCGTTGACAGCGGAGGCGGGGCCAGCGAAGCAGCGGTGCTGGCCATGAATGGGATCGTTGTCTCCGATTCGGTTCGCGTCGGTGGGAACCGCATAGATGAGGCCATAGCGGCCTACGTGAGGCGGAAGTACAACCTGATCATAGGAGATCAGACGGCTGAGGAGATCAAGCTGGAAATCGGGAGTGCCGACACGCTCGAAGAGGAACTGAGCATGGAGGTGCGAGGCCGCGACCAGGTACAGGGATTGCCCAAGACCATACGCATCAGCTCTGGCGAGGTGACTGAGGCCATTGCCGAGCCTCTGGCAGCCATAGCAGCAACGGTTCGGAACGTGCTCGAGAAGACGCCACCGGAGTTGTCCTCGGACATCATCGACAGGGGTATGGTCATGACCGGTGGTGGGGCACTACTCAGGAATGTAGATCGCTATCTCACTCATCAGACCGGAGTACCCTGCCACGTAGCGGAGAATCCTGTGGCTTGCGTGGCGATCGGCGCCGGCAAGGCTCTGGAGCACTATCATATCTTCAAGCGCGTGCTCCCGCCCATCTAGTGTCCCTACCGGCGACGATCTGAGTGCGGAGCTCTTGCCCGAGGAGCCAAGGGGGTACCGTGGTTACCAGGATCTCTGCACAGCGGGTCCTCGCGGGGACAGGCAAAGGGATGCGATCGCAGGCTGAAGGTTAGGCCAAAGCGAGATCATCGAGGACCAGAATCGGTGTGGGATCGGCAGCCCTACACCGTTTTTTGTTGCTGCAGCCTTGAGGGTCTGGGCCAACTGGATCACTCCTCGTTCAGGTAGTATGCCATGCTTTGCAGAGAAGCGACGGGATCGATGCTGTGCAGGCGAACGTTCTCGGGTACGTTCACCGGCGTGGGCGCGTAGTTGAGGATCGCCCGCACACCGGCCTCGATCAAAGTGTCTGCTACACCTTGAGCCTCTTCGGCCGGAACGGCGATGATTGCCAGCTTGATGCCGCGGGATGACACGACAGCGTGAAGATCGGCTACGTCCCCGACGGTCAGTGGACCAAGACTCTGGCCTATCACCTGGGGATCCTTATCGAAGAGGGCCACGATCCTGAAGTGCCAGCGCTTCAGGCCGGAATGACTAGCCAGCGCGCGGCCCAGATCGCCTATTCCTACCAGGACAACGTCCCAAGCGTGGCTCAGGTGAAGGATGCGCTTGAGCTGTGAGATCAAGAAGCCGACCTCATAGCCCATGCCTTGCTTGCCGAATTCACCGAAGTATGATAGGTCTTTGCGAATCTGCGCCGGGCTGATGTCGAGATGAGCCCCTAGTTCGTGAGACGATGTTATGGCCTGGCCTTGTTCCTCCAGGATCGTGAGAGTGCGAAGATAGAGGGGCAAGCGGTGAATGACGATGTCCGGGATGTCCGGCGAATGCACCTTGGTTCCTCCTTTGTGGGGCGAAGCCCCGCGGTGTGGGTCGGGCAACCTCGAGGGGTTGTGAAAACCTGCACACACAGTCTAGCACATTTCGCCTCAGGCTGCAACATCGTCGTGTGCGTGGGTGGTGCCGGCTATGCTTGTCACGCCG
>Ga0180432_10005691_pt1 | contig 16457 bp, 11 predicted proteins | sample SS_ome_10_FD_132414 | JGI IMG/M metagenome (GOLD analysis project Ga0180432, IMG submission 132414) | Hypersaline lake sediment archaeal communities from the Salton Sea, California, USA - SS_1_MS_2 metaG | ecosystem: Environmental > Aquatic > Non-marine Saline and Alkaline > Hypersaline >... | reverse complement strand
CAGGGGTTCTCCGACAGCTTGCTAGTCCAGGGCTTTGGGCGGTGTTTCGGCTTGGCGTAGCGCCAGGTTGTGTATATAAAGGAGGCAGCGGTATCATGAAAGCTACTAAACTCACTAGTCCCAGTAGATCCAAGAATGCTTTGAGGTCCAAGAACGCTCTGAGGGGCAACAACGCTCTGAGGGGCAACAACGCTCTGAGGGGATTGCCAAATCCCCGCTTCCGGCCTGGATTTGGCAACGCCTGTCCTGCAGAGTTGCGCGGCCCTGGGTCCAGGCTGAGCAAAATCGGATTACTCAGTCTGGCGCTAGCGTTGATCTTGACGACGGGGCTGGTCTCCGCGCTGATGTCGGTGCGGGCCGCTGGGTCAGCGATGGACGATGTCTTGGCAGTGCCGGTCGCCGGCGGGTTTGGTGCCAACAACGTCGCCCTCACGACGACCGTCGAGTTGGAGACTGACCCACTTGTGCCTTTCGTAAACTATTCTGTCAGAACTGACGTCTCGCCTGCGCTGCGCTCGATGCCGTCTGTCCCGGCGCAAATCGGGGCAGATAAGCAGGAGGAATCTGACAACGCGTTTGGCGACGCCGTTCTTCGAGGGCTGGCCTCTGCGCCCGATATGCCGGCGCCGGTCCAGAGCTTTGACGGCATTGGGAACGTTGACGGGGTCCTGCCGCCCGCTCCCCAGGGCGACGTGGGCCTCAATCATTATGTCCAATGGGTCAACTTGTCCTTTGCTATCTGGGACAAAAGCGGTAATCTGTTATTTGGACCGGCCAACGGCAACACGCTGTGGGACGGCTTTGGCGGTCCGTGCGAAACGAACAACGATGGCGACCCGATCACCCTCTACGATCCCCTGGCCGACCGTTGGTTGATGAGCCAGCCCGCACGGCCCAACTATCCCCGGGGTCCGTTCTATCAGTGCATGGCCATCTCTCAGAGCGGCGACCCCACGGGCGCCTGGTACCGTTACGAGTTCGTCATCCCCGTCAGCAAGGTGAACGAATATCCCAAGCTTGGTGTGTGGCCGGATGGCTATTACTTGTCGGTCAACCAATTTAACGTTGCCTCGCTGACGGGAGCTGGCGCCGGTGTGGCGGCCTTTGAACGGGAGAAGATGCTGGATGGCAAGGTGGCCCGGATGGTGTACTTTGACGTGGGCGCTGTCACGACCGATTTTGCCAATATGTTGCCCGCTGACCTGGATGGTTTGAGGCCGCCTCCGGACGGCTCGCCCAACTATTTTGTCGAGTGGGACGATAGCACCCGGTTTGGTGACACCAGTGATGCCCTGCGTCTCTGGGAGTTTCACGTGGATTGGGTCACGCCGGTCAACTCGACCTTTGGCCTGGCTGACTATGCGCCGAATGTCCTCTTGCCCACGGCTGACGTGGACCCGAGTCTGTGCGGCTTTTCTGTTGATTGTATTCCGCAGCCGGGCACGAGCCAGCGCCTGGATGCGATGTCTGACCGGTTGATGTATCGCCTGCAGTACCGCAACTTTGGCCGCTACGAGACACTGGTCACCAATCACACGGTGGACGCCGATGGCAGCGATCACGCCGGCATACACTGGTTTGAACTGCGCAAGAGCGCCGGTGACTGGTCCGTTCATCAGGAGGGTGTCTATGCGCCCGACGCCGATCATCGCTGGATGGGTAGCGTCGCGATGGACCGGCTTGGCAACGTGGCGCTGGGTTACAGCGTCGCCAGCGCCGACACCTTTCCCTCGATTCGCTATACTGGACGGTTGGCGGGTGATCCACCGGGTACGATGGCCCAGGGCGAGGCCGAACTCGTCGCTGGCGCCGGTTCGCAGACCAGTGGCAACGGTTGGGGTGATTATAGTGTGATGGCGGTTGACCCTGAAGACGACTGTGTCTTCTGGTACACCCAGGAGTACTACCAGATAGACGGGGAGAACTGGCAGACGCGCATCGGCTCTTTCAAGTTTCCCAATTGCACGTCCGACCCCCTGGGCGCCCTGACCGGCAGCGTTTACGAGCAAGGCGGCACGCCGGTGTCCGACTATATCTCCGGCGCATCGGTGTGGGGCAGTGCCAGTCCAACCCAGACGCTCAAGACAATCACGGGGAGCGAGGGTCGCTACAAGATGCTGCTGCCTACTGGCACTTTTACCGTCACGGCTGTGGCCTATGGTTATCAACCCAATGCAATCAGTGCGGTCAGCATCATCTCCGGCACCACGACGACGCTGGACATCCCGCTGGCCCCGGTTGCCGCGCATACCCTCGAGGGTACCGTCACTGACGCCGCTACCGGCTGGCCGCTGTATGCGCACGTCACCGTTCGGGGTGATCCGGTTGACCCACCAGCGCCCAGCAAAAGCTTCTGGAATGATCCCGTCACCGGCTATTATAGTGTCACTCTGGCTGAGGGCTTTACGCACACTTTGGATGTGGAGGCCTGGGTGCCCGGTTACCTTCGCGCCAGCCGTGATTTTGACCCGCTGACCGCTGACCAGACACATAACTGGACACTGGAACCCGCACCGACGACCTGCACCGCTCCTGGCTACTCATCCGCTTACGCCTATGCGGAAGATTTCGAGGCCAATGACGGCGGTTATACCCATTGGGGTCCCAACGATGAGTGGGAGTGGGGCAGGCCGACTATCTGGCCCGGGGGTTGTGTTTCCGGTAACAAGTGCTGGGGCACCGATCTGGACGGCAATTACGACAATAACGCCGACCAGACGTTGTACTCGCCCGTCATTGACCTGTCCGAGGTGCCGACCAACACCACCTTGATCGCGCGTTGGTGGCAGGCGTGGGCGATCGAGAGCGCCTACTGGGACCAGGCTTCCGTCGATGTCAGCGTCAACGGCGCTCTCTGGACCAATATCTGGCGTCACACCGGTGGAACGACGGAGATGGACTGGACCGAGATGAGCTATGATGTCTCGGCGGCGGCAGGTGGCAGTGTCCAATTCCGCTGGCGACTGATCAGCGAGGATTTGGCCAACTATGAGGGTTTTTACGTGGACCAGGTATCCGTCTCGGCTGGTTGTGTTCCGTCGGCCGGCGGGTTGGTCGTGGGCAATGTCTACGACGGCAACACCCATATCCCAATGGTCGGTGCTACGGCCGCCAATGACAGCGGGGGTGAAGTGAGTGCCCTGTCCACCTCTGGTGACCCTGCCGTGGCGGATGCTTTCTACACCCTCTTCTCGCCGACCGGCTCTCACGTTTTTTCCGCCACGATGGGCGGCGGCTACGGTGCCGACGTCGCCTCGGTCACCGTGGTCCAGGGCGACACAGTGCGCCAAGACTTTTACCTACCAGCGGGCTGGCTGACCTATACGCCTGACAGTCTGGCAGTTACCCTGGGCATGGGTATGAGCACGACTTTACCGCTGACGTTGAGTAACCTGGGCGGGATGCCCGCGGTGTTTGAGCTCGCGGAGGAGGAGGGAAGCTTTCAGTCAGCGTCGTCTCTGGGTCTGGTGGCGGGACGTGGGGAGTGGTTGTGCCGCACCAAGGAGGGTGTTTCTCTGCCAGCCAACGGGCTTGGCAATGCCCTGGCCTATCCGGCCGTCTATCGTTGGAAACCCACCGTACCCTCCCGATATCGCTCGCAAAGCCAAGTCAACGTTCTAATCTACGCGGACGATGCTTTTCACACGGCGCCTAACACTTATCTCGACGGGGCCCTACAGGCCCTCGGTCTGGCTTATACGGCCCATTACGACGCCAGTTGGAACAGTTTTGAGATCGACTTGACCTCTGGCGGCCCGTGGGACCTGGTGCTCGTTGGCAATGACTCCTGGCGGCCACCGGCTTCGGTGTTGACCGCGCTCAACGGCTATGTGATAGGCGGCGGGAAGCTGATCTATCACGGCTGGACGGTGGATACTGATACATCTAACCCGCTTTGGGCGACGTTGGGTTTCACCTGGGCCGACAATGACGTCGCCCTCCCTGATCCGGTCTATTGGTGGGAACCAGGCCATCTGTTCTTTAACGATCCACAAGACGTGCCCGCGTTCACCTGGCTGGCCAGCGCTCGTTATCGTATCTACGGCCAGCATGTGGAACCGTTGACCGGCTTTCAGGCCCTGGCTGGCTACACCCTGTTGGGACCGGCCCCGAACGAGGCTGCTTTAATACTGGGCAACAACGATCGTACTGTCTTCAAGGGCTTTCTGGATGGGCAGAACGACGCTGATCTCGACGGAGATACCATACCGGATGGCGTTGAGTTGTGGATCAACATGATCAGTGATCTGCTCAACGTCTTTAGCGGTGACGTGGACTGGCTGTCAGAGGAGCCCATCAGCGGCACGATTGGCACTGCTGGTAGGCAGGTGATCGCCGTCACCTTTGACGCTGGGGCATCCTCCGTGACGCAGCCGGGCGAGTTCACTACCAGGATGATCTTTGCAAACGATACACCCTATGGCGACCTTAGCTTTCCGGTAACTATGACCGTTCCGCCTCCGGCGACCTGGGGTAAGGTGGAAGGTACCGTCACCAGCCTGGGCCATTGCGACACCAACCCGACCCCGTTGCAGGACGCTACGTTGCTGGTCACGGGCACTCCTGAAATTCCCTGGCATCTGACGACCGACATTAGCGGCACTTTTAGCTTGTGGGTCGAACAGGGCAATTATGCTGTGACCGTTTCCGCCCCGAATCACGTCACGGGTAGCGCTGTGTTGACCGTTAATGCTCAAGAGACGACGGTACAGAATTTTGACCTGCGCGCTATGGAACCGTGCATCAGTGTCACGCCGCTCTCAATGGCTGCTACTCTTATTCCCGGCGCATCGCAGACGGAGGCGCTGCGGTTGACCAACAGCGGTGCTGCGATGTCTCCGTTCAGGTTGCGAGAACAAGAGGACGGTGCGATGACGGCGACGCTCAAGCTATCAGAATGGCAAGGCAGCGTCATCTCCCCACTGGACGGTGGTGGGCCTGATGGGTTTGGTTACGTCTTTAGAGACTCGGACGAGCCAGATGGCCCGACCTATGACTGGATCGAAATCGCCCCGCCAGCCGGGGGCGATGGCACGGCCGTTGGCCTGAGCGGCGCTGACGATAGCTATTACTGGCCCCTCGCGTTGCCGTTTCCTTTTAACTTTTACGGGACAGACTATAATCAGTTGTCCGTTGCTTCTAACGGGACCGTTTACTTTGAGGACCGCTATCTGGGTTTCAATAACACGTCCATTCCCGGTTCCAATAGCTACGGTGTGGACGCGTTCATTGCCCACTTGTGGGACGATTTGGTCATCAGTCCCGGTGAGGTGTACTATCTGGCCCAGGACGACATGTTCATCATTGAATATTATCGGGCCAGAGGTTATGGAGGCTATGGTAACGATGGCACGTGGCAAGTGATCCTTTTTGAAAACGGCAGCATCCTGTTTCAGTATCAGGATGCGAGCATCGGTGGTAGCCGGGACTTTGGTGTACAGGCAACGATCGGTATTCAGGGTGATAAGGCGACAGGACTGCAATACTCTTACAACATGCCCACGCTTTCTGATGGCCTAGCGATCTGTTTTGCTTACCCTGGTGAGTCAACTCGCTGTTTGCCCACCGATGTTCCCTGGCTCTTCGAGGAGCCGGTCGTTGGCGCGGTGTCTGCCGATGGGTTTTATGACGTTCAGGTCACCTTTGGGGCTCTCCCGGCCATGGCTGTTGGCGTTTACACTGCTACGCTCCAGGTTCGAAGCGGGGATTCTGCCAACCCTGAAATCGATGTCCCGGTCACGCTGACGGTGCTGGAATCATCGTCGTATTACTTGCCGATCATGTTCAAAGGTTTTTGATTGCTCGAAGCGATGGCAGGAGCACCGATTTTAGACTTTCGTTTAAAACCGGTGCTCCTGGAAATGATGGTGTCGGGATTCACAATCTGTGAGTTTTGTGTTATAATCCTTCCCCAATGGGCTTGTCCGATTACCGGTTTGCTGGTATCATAGCGACAAGACGGAAAACACTTTAAGAAAGGGGATAAATCTTGCTTGAATCTCTCCTCAATCCACAATCCGTCGCTGTGGTTGGCGCTTCGACTAACCCGACCAAGCTAGGTTATCTTATACTCGACAACATCATCAAATACGGCTACCAAGGCCAAATTTACCCCATCAATCCCAAGGCAAAAGAAATCCTGGACCACACTTGTTACCCGAGCTTAACCAAAGTGCCCGGGCCGGTGGACATGGCGGTGATCGTCGTCCCGGCCAAGTTCGTCGCTAGCGTGATGCGAGACTGCGGCGAGAAAGGTGTCGGCGCAGCTATCGTCATCACGGCTGGCTTTCGCGAGACCGGGGCCGAAGGGCGTCAGATGGAGCGGGAGGTGCTGGAGATCGCCCGCGAGCACGGCATTCGGATCGTGGGACCGAATGTTCTAGGCGTGATTAACACCACCAATTCTCTCAACGCCAGTTTTGCTGCCGGCATGCCAGAGAAGGGGCGCATCAGTTTCATGTCTCAGTCTGGTGCACTGTGTACCGGTATCCTCGACTGGGCTGCGGCTAACTCACTGGGTTTCGCCAACTTTGTCAGCCTGGGCAACAAGGCTGATATGGACGAGACCGATTTCCTTGAGATCTGGCATCACGACTCTGGAACGGACGTGGTGATCGCCTACCTGGAAGGTATTGCGGATGGCCCGCGCTTTATGAAGACCGCCCGCGAATTTACCAAAGAAAAACCGTTGATCGTGGTCAAATCAGGTACAACCAGTGCTGGCTCACGGGCGGTTTCATCCCACACTGGCACACTGGCTGGTTCTGACGCGGCTTATGACACCGCCTTCAAGCAGTCGGGCGTGTTGCGTGCCCACTCGGTGTCCGAGCTGTTCGCTTACTCAACGGCCTTTGCTTACCAACCTTTGCCCAAAGGTCGGCACGTGGCCATCATCACCAACGCCGGTGGTCCCGGCATCATGGCTACCGACGCGTGTGAAAAGAAAGGTATTCACCTCGCCACGCTGGCGCCTGAGACGGTGAGCTTTTTGCAGGAGAACCTGCCGGCGGCGGCCAACTGTTTTAATCCGATCGATGTGTTGGGAGACGCCTATGCCGACCGCTACAAGCTGGCGCTCAAGGCTGCGCTGGAGGATCCCAACGTGGACGCGGCGATCTTTTTGTTGACGCCGCAAGCTATGACGGAGATCGAGGAGACAGCACGGGCCGTGGTCGAACTGTCGCGAGATTTTGACAAGCCGGTGCTGGCCAACTTTATGGGCGCCAAAGAGGTGGCGGCTGGCAACCGTATCCTGGGTGAGGGGCAAATCCCCTATTATGGCTTCCCCGAGGAGGCGGCTGCGGCGTTGGCGCGGATGGCAGAATATCGAGAGTGGCGTGAGCAGTCGTCAGAATCGCTGGAGCGCTTCTCGATCGACCAGGAACGCGCCGCGACGGCCCTGTTGACGGCGCAAAAGGCCGGCCGGTTGCGACTCAATGAGATGGAAGCGCGCCAGGTGATCGCTGCTTATGGGCTGCCGTTGCCCAAGAGTCAATTGGCGCTCAGCGTCGAACATGCCGTGCGGTTGGCTAAGGAGATAGGCTACCCGCTGGTGATGAAGATCATCTCGCCTGATATTCTGCACAAGTCGGACATCGGCGGCGTAAAGGTGGGCATCAAGAACGAAAAAGAGGTGCGGGTGGCTTACGAGGAGATCATCAACCGTGCCTATCGCTACATGGCTGACGCTGACATCTGGGGCGTAGCGGTACAAGAGATGGTAAAAGTTGGCAAAGAGATCATCTTGGGCGTGACCAAGGATCCGACCTTTGGTCATATGTTGATGTTTGGTCTGGGCGGCATTTACGTTGAGGTACTCAAGGACGTGGTTTTTCGTATTGCGCCGTTGTCACGGGCCGAGGCCGAAGAAATGGTGCGCGAGATACGCTCCTTCCCTCTGCTGGCGGGTGCGCGGGGTGAAAAGCCATCGGATTTGATAGCCATCACTGACTGCATTTTGCGCATCTCGCAGATGGTGACCGATTTTCCTCAGATTGTCGAGTTAGACATCAACCCGCTTTTCGCCTACGAGGAAGGGGAAGGCACGATGGCCGTTGACGCCCGCATTGTGATTGGTGAGTAAATTGTGACGGATGGCAACTTCCGTTCACTAGAATAAAGGAGCAGAAACAAATGGCAAAAACCCTCTATGTAGTCTCCACCGAACCCTATTCAGGCAAGAGCGCCATTTCTTTGGCGCTGGCTATGGGCTTTCGAGAGAAGGGCCTCGCAGTTCGTTACATGAAGCCAATCGGCGCCTCACTGCGGCGCTTTGGCGAAGATTTCATCGATGAAGATGCTTACTTTGCCTGGCAGGTACTGGGCACCGAAGCCGATTGGGACCTGGCATCGCCGGTCTTGCTGACTCAGGAGTTGATGGAAGCCTCACTGCACGGCCCGGTCAGCGGACTGGAAGAAAAGATCATGGATGCGCTGGCCCGGCTATCGGAAGGTCAGGACCTCATTATCATGGAGGCCCTGAGCGGCTTGTATAGTGGCCTGGCGTTGGGCCTGCCGGTCAGTCGCATCGCTGAGTTGACCGACGCCAAGGTGCTGGCGGTCATCGCCCATCATCCTAACCCAGACCTGGACGGCATACTCGCGGTGCGCGACGCCTGCGGCGAGAGCGAGGGCTGTGGCGAACTTGGGCAGCGGTTGGCGGGCATTGTCATCAACGGCACGCCGCCCCGACTGGTGGAGTCGCTGACCGAGCGCATCAAACCCTTTGTCGAGTATCATGGGCTGCCCTTCTATGGGGTGCTGTATCGCGACAAATTATTGCGCTCTGTGTCGGTCGCCGAACTGGTTGAAGAGTTGAACGGTAAGGTGCTCTGCGGCCACGAGGGTCTGGACGAAATGGTGGAGACCTTTTTGCTGGGTGCTATGGGCGGTCAGGCGGCGCTGCGCCACTTTCAGCGCACACCCAACAAGGCCATCATCACCGGCGGTGACCGGAGCGATATCCAACTGGCCGCGCTGCAGACTTCGACCCGTTGTTTGATCCTCACGGGTAATCTCCGTCCCAACGTGCGCGTATTAAGCCTGGCGGCTGAACAAGGTGTACCCGTGGTCCTGGTCAGGGAGGACACGTTGACGACCAGCGAGCGCGTTGAAGCGGCCATTGGCCACGTTCGCCTCTCCAGCCCCAAGCAGGTTGCGCGCTTGAAGGAGACGATAAGCGAGTATCAACCACTGGTGGACGGGCTTTACGAAAAGTTGTTCTAGGCCGGACGCGCTGGCGCTACGTGTGTTGACGACAGTGATACATCCTGACATCTGTGACACGCTCTGGTGAAGGTGATTTTGATCCTGGTGCCGCCTCTGAAAGGCGGCGCTAGGTTTAAGGAGAGGCTGATGACCCCAACTGTACCCGAGGATCAGATTCGAAAGATTGTGTTCGCTTACCATCATGACCCTTTTCAGGTACTGGGCGCACATCAGGTTGAGGTGGACGGGCACGCGATGGTTGCCGTCCGCGCCTTTCTGCCTGAGGCGCGAGAGGCGTTCGTCGTGGACGACGCCGGACAAACGTATGAGCTGGCCCGCATCCACGACCATGGTTTTTTTGAGGCCGTCTTTGATCGCCAGGATGTGTTCAAGTATCAGCTCGAAATCCAGGACCGCTTTGGCAATGAGACCATCACACCCGACCCTTATGCCTTTCTGCCGGTGTTGAGCGACTTTGATCTGCAACTGTTGGGTGAGGGTAACCACCAGCAGAGCTATGAGAAACTGGGCGCGCATCTGATGACGGTGGATGGCGTGGCGGGGGTGCACTTTGCGGTGTGGGCGCCCAATGCCAAGCGTGTCAGCGTGGTCGGTGACTTTAATCGCTGGGATGGTCGGCGACACCCCATGCGTGTGCTAGGTGGATTGGGCATCTGGGAGCTGTTTATTCCGGGCCTGGCCCAGGGCACGTTGTACAAGTTTGAGATCAAGGGGTCCTTTGACCAGGTTTTCGTCAAGGCCGACCCGCACGCTTATGCTGCTGAACTGCGTCCCAAGACCGCTTCGGTCGTCTGGGACGTTGACCGGTATCACTGGGGTGACCAGGAGTGGATGGAACAACGCGCCCAGACCAGCTATTTGAGAGAGCCTGTGTCTATCTACGAGGTGCATCTGGGCTCGTGGATGCGTGTGTCGGATGAGGGGGACCGTTTTCTCACCTATCGGGAGTTGGCTCACCAACTGGTGGACTATGTCAAAAAGATGGGCTATACGCACATCGAGTTGTTGCCCGTGATGGAGCATCCACTAGATGCATCGTGGGGATACCAGGTCATTGGTTACTTTGCTCCCTCTAGCCGCTTTGGTACGCCCGATGACTTTCAGTACTTTGTGGACTATTGCCATCAGAACGACGTCGGCGTCATCCTGGATTGGGTGCCGGCCCACTTTCCCCGTGACGCGCACGGCCTGGCGCGCTTTGACGGGACGGCGTTGTATGAACACGCCGACCCGCGCAAGGGAGAACACAGGGATTGGGGCACGCTGATCTTTAACTATGGGCGCAACGAAGTACGCAACTTTTTGACCTCGAGTGGTCTATTCTGGCTGGATAGGTATCACATCGACGGTTTGCGGGTGGACGCAGTGGCTTCGATGCTCTACCTGGACTATTCGCGGGAACCGGGTGAGTGGGTGCCCAACGTTTATGGCGGCAATGAGAACCTGGAAGCCATCGACTTTATGAAAAAGTTTAACGAGCTGGCGCATCAGAACCATCCCGGCGCGGTGACTATCGCCGAAGAATCCACCGCCTTTACTGGTGTGTCTCGCCCAACCTATCTGGGCGGCCTGGGCTTTACTTTCAAGTGGAACATGGGCTGGATGCACGACACGTTGAGCTATATCGAAAAGGGACCGGTCCACCGCAAGTACCATCACAACAACTTGACCTTTGGTTTGATTTACGCTTTCACCGAGAACTTTGTACTGGTGGTCTCGCATGACGAGGTGGTGCACGGCAAGCGCTCACTGGCAGCAAAGATGCCCGGCGATCAATGGCAACAGATGGCCAATTTACGCGCCTATCTGGGCTTCATGTTCACCCATCCGGGGAAAAAGTTGCTGTTTATGGGCAACGACATTGCCCAGTGGAGCGAGTGGAGCGAGGCCCGTAGTCTTGACTGGCACCTGCTTCAATGGGAGCCGCATCAGAAGCTCCAACGCTACGTCGCTGATTTGAACCGGTTTTATCGCTCTGAGCCTGCCCTGTACCAGGTGGATTATAATCCTGGGGGGTTTGAGTGGATTGATTTCGGGGATTGGGAGCGCAGCGTTATCGTCTATTTGCGCAAGGCTGAGGATCCGTCCGACCATCTGGTGGTGGTGTGCAACTTTACGCCGGTGCCTCGGGAAGGCTATCGCATCGGCGTGCCCGAGCACTGCTTCTACGCCGAGGTGCTCAACAGTGATGCCGATATCTACTGGGGAAGCAACGTGGGTAACCGGGGCGGTTTTAGGTCGGACCCAATCCCTTGGCAAGGCCAGCCTTGCTCGCTGAATTTGACGCTACCACCGCTGGCGATATGTGTGTTCAAGCCTGTGCGGGAAGAGGCCACGCCTGTATCCTGAGCGCGGGCAGGCTGTGACCTGGTGACCCTGGTGTGCCTAGAAGCCTTGGCAGTGTGTGCAGGTTGCAGTAAGGGCAGTGCTAGGACAGGTCGATTTCTCTAGCGGCGTCTAGAGCGGCAATGGCTTCAGAAACGCTGTCATAGATGGTGAACACCTGGTTGAAACCGCTGATTCTGAACGCGTGCTGTACTGTTGGGGACAAACGGGCCAGGCATACGTCACCGCCCTTGTCGGGAGCGCGCACCTTTTTGAGCGCGATAGAGAGCACCCGTAGCCCGGCACTGCTGATATAGGGCACGTCGCTCAAGTCGAGAACCAGTTGCGCGTGTCCTTGATCTATCACTGCGTCGAGTTTCTCACCTAGCAAGGGCGCTGTCGTTGAATCGACTTGACCACTGATTTGCACGATCCAGATACCGTCTTGGTGATGCTCGTGAATGTCCATGGCTCCCTCCCAGTGAACATTATACCACAGCTTGTGGCTGGGGCGAAAGTCGGAGGTCAAAATCGGAGGTGGCTTGTGGTCCATCAAAAGTGGGGACGGAGCTCTGCGGCATCAGGCTTGACCCTGATGCTTTTTTCTTTCCTGGCCTTCTGGTTGGTGAGCCAGACGCTCTCGTCGGCGCTCGGGACGGTGCCTGGCGCGCCGTTGGACGGCACAGACCCGGTTGGGATACAAGACTATGCCCTGGACGACGCTCACGGTGGCAACGGTGACGGCTGGGCTGATCCGGGCGAGACCATCTCGCTGACGGTTACACTGGCCAATCGGGGCGAAGAACCGGTCGACCATGTGCAGGCGACCATTGACACCGCCAGTCCGTACGTCACTTTCACCCACGCCACCCTCGTCGCCTATGGTGACTTTGCAGGCGGCGAGATTCGGAGCGCCCCAACGCCTTTTAGCTTTCTGATTGATGAGGGAATGCCGCGCGGTCGCGACATCAGCTTTACGCTGACCATCAGCGCGACCGGGTCCGGCCCCTGGTCCGACGCGCTGGCTGTGCCGGTCGGCTGGTGGCGAACGCATCTACCCCTGGTGTGGCGCGATTATTTTCAGGAGCGCATCCCCAACGATGAACACTATCCGTTATCGTGGGCTTTGCCGCTCATCGAAGCGCCCCAGGCCTGGGCGCTCAGCACTGGCGATCCCGCGGTGATCATTGCCATCGTTGATACCGGCGTGGATCTGGATCACCCGGATCTCGAAGGCAAGCTGTGGGTCAACGTTGGCGAAATCCCTGACAACGGCGTGGATGACGACGGCAACGGCTTTGTGGACGACGTCCACGGCTATGATTTTTGGTACGACGATCCTGTCCCTGACGACGACAACGGGCACGGCACCCAGGTGGCGGGCGTCGCTGCCGCCGCGACAGATAACGTGATCGGCGTGGCGTCTTTGGGGTGGAGCAGCACCTTGATGCCGCTCAAGACGCAGGGCAGCAACGGTTGGGGGACCACGAATGAATTGGTCGAGGCCATCATCTACGCGGTGGATAATGGGGCCAAGGTGATCAATATGAGCGTGGGCCAGGAGCTGACACTGTGCCCCGACGTCCTGCAAGAGGCGATTGATTATGCCGACAGCCACGGCGTGCTGGTCGTCGCTGCCGTGGGCAATCAAGATCTGGATCCCAATAAGGATTATTATCCGGCGGCTTGCGACCACGTCGTGGGTGTGGCGGCGACGACCGCAGGGGACGCGAGCATCGGCTTGGACCACGGACCGTACGTGGACGTGTCCGCGCCGGGGCACGGCATCTATAGCACCTGGCGGGGTGGGGGGTATGACTATAACAGCGGTGCTTCGCTGGCGGCGCCGTTGGTCTCGGGATTGGCAGCACTGCTCTACGCGCATTATCCTCAGTATGGCGACCAGGAGGTGGCCTGGGCGATTCTAGGCCACGCTAAAGACCTGGGTTTCCCCGGCAAGGATGATTATTACGGCTGGGGGCGCATCAATGCTTACCGCGCCGTGGACCAGGGCGCGACCAGCATGCCGGACTATGCTTTGGGGCGTGAGGGGAACCGGGAATTGGACTCTGCCGGGTTGAATTACTTTGTCACCATCGCTCCGTGAGAGACGTGATTTGGGTTAGCGGCGTAGTCGTCGCAGGAGCTGGGCCAATTTGTCCGGCAGCGGGGCGGTGAGAGACAGCGGTACACCGGTGGACGGGTGTGTGAACTCTAGTTTGTGCGCGTGCAGGAAATGACGCTGCTTGAGCAGAAGCTGCTTGCGATAGCCGTACACGCGGTCACCGACGATCGGATAGCCGAGCCAGGCCAAATGGACGCGTAGCTGGTGGGTGCGTCCCGTCTCGGGCTGTAGTTCCACCAGACTGTGGTTGTCGAATAGCTCGGTGACGCGGTAGGAGGTGCGAGCCTCGCGTCCACTCCGCACGATGGCCATCCGCTTGCGTTGGCGTTTGTCGCGGCCAATGGGTGCGTCAATCAAGCCATAGCGTGGCTGTGGGTGGTCCTCTACCAGCGCCAGGTAGGTTTTTTTGACCTGCCGGCGTTTGAACTGACGCTGCAGCGCACTGTGTGCCGCTTCGCTCTTGGCCACTATGATCAGCCCCGAGGTGTCCTTGTCCAGCCGGTGGACGACCCCCGCGCGATCTGCCCCGCCGATGTCGAGGTTCTCAGGGCAGTGGGCCAGCACGGCGTTGACCAGCGTGCCGCTCTGGTGGCCGTAGGAAGGGTGGATGACCATACCGGCTGGCTTGTTTACCACCAGCAGGTCGTCGTCCTCATAGATCACGTCCAGTGGGATCTGTTCTGGGGCGACTTGGGGCGGAGTTTCGGCGGGCAGTTGTATCGTGACTGCGTCGCCCACCTCGACGCGATAGCTGGGCTTGCTGGGACGCGCGTTCACGGTGACCTGACCGCTCTTGATGAGTCGCTGGGCGACCGCGCGCGATAGGTCCGGCACGGTTGCGGCGACCACTTTGTCCAAACGCTCGCCGCCGCTTTCCACGTGGAAACTGATCGTTTGCGCTTGGCTGCTCACGAGGACGTGCCTGGTTCGCTGGCAGTGTCGCTTTCAGGCAATGAGGTCTTTGTGTCCTGTTCGTAGATGTCTTCGCGTAGCATGACGATGGCCAACAAGCAGACGCCCACGACGATGGCGCTGTCGGCTACGTTGAACACGGCCCAATCTTGCAGCGGCCAAAAGTTAAAGTCGACAAAGTCAATCACGTAGCCCTGACGCAGGCGGTCAATCAGGTTGCCCAGCGCGCCGCCCAATTGCAATCCCAGCGCCAGGCGCACCAGGTAATAGCCGACGGGGAGGTGGCGGTAATAGTAGATGATGGCCGCTACGACGGCAAAGGCGATGATGACAAACACGATGCCATGGTCGGGAAAGAGGCCAAAGGCCGCGCCGGTGTTGGTGGTGTAGGTAAAGCTGAACACGTGTCGCAAAAACGCGATGGGTGGATCGCGAGTTTCGTATAGCGAAAAGCTGTTGGCTACGACAATCTTGGTGACCCGATCGGCGATCAAGGTCAGTGCAGTAACCGTCAGCAAGATGAACCAGTTACGAGATCGAGGTGACAAAGAGATTCTCCCGAGTTTGAGGTTGGTAGCTAACGCTCTAGTCGGCGCTGGCAGTCGAAGCAACGGCTGGCGTGAGGCAGGGCCTTGAGACGCGCCGGGTCAATTGCCAGACCACATGACTCGCACAAACCATAGGTACCCTGATTGAAGCGTCCCAGCGCTTCCTCTACTTGCTTGAGCGTCTGTTCCAGGTTGCCCCGCAGCGCCAGGTCGCGGGCTTGATCGAAGGCCACTGAGGCGTCATCTGCCATATGGGTGCTGTAACCCAGGCTCTCGCGGCCATTGACCTGGAGTTGCTGTAGCTCACCAACCAATCGGTCTCTTTCAGTCTCTAAGCGTTCTCTCATTACATGATTTGACACGGTCATCACCGGCTCTCCCTACTCATCGAGTTCCCCCGCGCTGAAGAGGTAGTGCTATTCTACCCCAGTCGCGCGGAATAGGCAAGCTCCTCCAAATGCCCGCTTGGCTAAGCCGTCGCTCCCTTTGACGTCGCTCAGGTCGAAGCACGATCTTGAGCGGGTTTTGAAGGCACAGAGCCGCAAAATTCCTCCTTCGACAGGCTCTGGATGAATTTTGCCTTCGACAGGCTCAGGATGGACATCACCTACGACGGGCTCAGGAGGAATTTTGCTAGTATCGCAAAGTGCGAGGTTATTGATGAATGACTACTTGGGAAGCGGTGTGATTTCGAACGCGACGTCAAACTTTTCCAATGTCTCGGCAACACAAGCCACGACCTCGGCTGCCAGGCGGGTACAATAGCCCATGCGCTCGTCGCACCAAAAGTCGTCCGTCCATTGGCCGACCAGCGTGTTGCAGCGGATGTCGGGCCCTTGCCCGGCCGCAGTGCGCGCCTGCCACAACTGCCGATAGTGCTGTATCGCTTCCAGCAACTCCGGGCGCAGCGCGCCGGTCGGGTCAGGGTCGCCGATAAAATAGCCCAGCACCAACCGCCCACCGACGATTGCGCCGCACTCGCCCTCGCCGGTGACGCCGCCCTTGCGCAGGGCCTGGAACGCTCGCGTGGGCAGGTCAAAGGCGGCGGCGATGCAGATGCCGCAACTGTGATGGGGCACACGCTGGCCCTCGTAGAGGGTCCAGGCTTTGTGCCGTGCCGCTTCGATGCGATCGGTGTTCATCTTTGCCTCACTTTCTTATCATTCCCCCTGCCTGTCGTTCTGAGCGACCGCTCCCCCAGCCTCTCATTCTGAGTGACCGTAGGAGCTTGTCCTGTCCCAAAGGGATGCTGCGCAAAGCAAGGCCGAAGGAAGCGAAGAATCTCATTCCCCACTCAGTATACCACGCAGCGGGTGAGT
>Ga0180432_10005689_pt1 | contig 16460 bp, 14 predicted proteins | sample SS_ome_10_FD_132414 | JGI IMG/M metagenome (GOLD analysis project Ga0180432, IMG submission 132414) | Hypersaline lake sediment archaeal communities from the Salton Sea, California, USA - SS_1_MS_2 metaG | ecosystem: Environmental > Aquatic > Non-marine Saline and Alkaline > Hypersaline >... | reverse complement strand
TGCCGCTATCCCCCTTTGAACCGTAATAATAGCCGGAAAGGTTTGTTTTTCGGAGCAGATGTGCTATTCTATCGGCAATAGAGCTCGGCCGTGGCGCTGGGCAGGGAAATGGAGTGATGCCGGTCGAAACGAGTCAAAGCCGTGAATGGATCATATATTTCCTCTCCAACAGGCATTTTGACGGCCCTTTGCGGCGTCGGAGCCTTCTTTTTCTTCCTCGAATCGCAGACCAGGTGGAGGCTCTTCAATTACTTTCCGCCGCTGATCTTCATCTATGCCCTGCCCGCCATCCTGTCGAATACCGGCATCCTGGCCAATAAATCACCGGTGTATGATTGGCTCAGCTCGACCGTGTTACCGATGTTCCTTGTGATCATGCTGCTCAAGGTGGACGTCGCCTCGACGGTCAAGGTCATGGGCCGGGGCGTGTTCGTCATGCTCATCGGCGCCGCCGGCGTGATCCTTGGCGCTCCGATAGCCTTTCTGCTCGTCAAGAGCCACCTGCCCGAGGATGCATGGAAGGCCTTCGGTACGCTGGCCGGGAGCTGGATCGGCGGGACGGGCAATATGGCGGCCGTCAGCGAAGGACTCAAAACCAGCGGCGAGGGATTCGGCCTGGCCGTGGTCGGCGATAACCTCGTCTATATGATCTGGCTGCCGATTTTGTTGGGATCGAAGAATTTCGCCAACGCTTTGAATCGCTTTTTGCGTGTGGATGAAAAACGAATCCAAATGCTCGAAACCGCTCAAAGCAAAATAGAGGATCGGCAACAGAGTCTTAAGATGAGGCATTTCCTCTACCTTTTCGTCCTGGGATTTGCGTGTACGTGGGCAGCGGGAGCCCTGTCCGTCCGACTGCCTGAACTCAAACCGATCCTGACGGCTTCGAGCTGGAAGATTCTGCTGATCACCACGATGGGCCTGTTGCTTTCTCTCACCCCGGCCCGGCGTATCCCGGCCAGCCACGAACTGGCGATGGCCCTGGTCTATATCTTCGTCGCGAACATGGGCGCCAAGGCCGACGTCTCCGGCCTAACGAGTTCCGCCCTCTGGTTCATTCTGGCCTGTTATCTATGGATCGGCATGCATGGGGCCTTTTGCCTCCTCGGCGCTTATCTGCTGAGAGTCGACATTCATTCGACCGTAATCGCCAGCGCCGCCAACATCGGCGGGGCCGCCAGCGCGCCCGTCGTCGCCGCCCATCACAACGAAAAGCTCGTTCCCGTCAGCATCCTCATGGCCCTCATCGGCTATGCGGTCGGCAACTACGGCGCTCTCCTGGCCGCCGGGTTGTGTCATCTCCTATCCGGCTAACGCACCTCACCGGCCCTCGATGCGAAAATCCTAATTCGGTCCAAACGATATGTACGACGAAGCAGGATTAGACTCGAGTTTTTCGCAGCTTCCACAGATAATTAGACTGAAATGGTCATCTCAATTGTGTGTAATATGAAGAATGATCATTCTTGGATAGTGCCGGTGAGGTCTGAATGCTTGAGGACAAATGGCTCTTGTGGAAGTTTAAGCACGGTTCAAGCGAATCGCTCGAGAGGATCTACGAAAAGTACGAGACGTACCTGATCACGGTTGCGACGGCCCTTTTGAACAATACGCATGCCGCCGAAGACGTGCTCCACGACTTCTTTATCTCGTTCGTATCGTCGGCCGACCGGATCAAACTTAACGGGAATCTCAAGGCGTATTTGGCGACCTGTGTCGCCAACCTCGCCCGTAACCGGATCAAGAGAAGGCAACTGGAGCCGACCGCCTTAGAGGATCGCGATTCGGTTGAGTCCGCCGCTTCGAGGCCGGATTTGCTGGCTATCCAGAAAGAAGAAACGACAATACTTAACCGGGCGATGGCCCATCTGCCTTACGAGCAACGAGAAGTGGTCGTTCTTCACCTGCAGGGAAATCTGAAGTTTACACAAATAGCCAAATTACGAAGTACGCCCGTCAATACGATACGAAGCCGGTACCGTTACGGCCTGGAAAAGTTGAGATCGCTGTTAAACGGCCAGGTGACGAAATGAAATCGTTTAGAGATATAGAACATAGATTAACAAAATTCAACGTGAATCCAAGATCGGAGATGCGAAGCAAGGTGTTCGATGAAGCCTTAAAGGTTCAAAGAAACCAAAAGCGACCAAGCATCTCTGATACGAATATATGGAGAATCCTCATGGAAAGTAGAAAAACGAAGTTTGCCGCTGTAGCGGTGCTTGTATTGGCAACTTACCTGTGCCTGCAGATACCGAAAGGCCTTGTGGCCCCGGCGTATGCTTTGGACGACACCATCGAGGCATACAACTCGATGCGCACCCTTCACGTCAAAGAATTTTGCACGGTCTATGGGCAAAGGTGGGACTCAGAGTCCTGGATTGAATTTGACGAATACGGAAAACCCGTCCGATTCAGGTACGAGACCAATCGGGTCTCAACAGGCAGTGAAATAGGACCGGTTACCGTGGTCAATGACGGCGATGGGTCCTATACCTGGCTATCGAAACTCAACCTGGGTTTTAAAAGATCAGGCGAGTCCGTAATTGGTAGTTCATTAGTGCAATGGGAGGTGTCTAAGGTTGATCCGAAGCTGGTATTCGAGAATTTACGCCGGCAGGACGAACGAGGAGAGATCATATTAGATATCAATGAGCCGGACCAGAAGAACGAGCCTATTGTTCTTCTGGTGACGTATCCCGCTGAAAGCCGGTCGGCCAATTGGAAGAAGGTGCTGTATATCGACCAGACAACCCGGTTGGTTGAAAAAGAAGAGAAATTTGAGATGCGGGACGGGCAGTTTCAGCACGAACGGACGACTGAGTTTTTCGATTACAACAAACAGATCGATCCGGAGAGATTCAGCCTTGAAGAGGAGCTGCCGGAGACGGTGTTCACGATAGACCAATCCGACAAAGAAGTTGGCCTGGCCCAGGGCGATATGTCCGACGAGGACATTGCCAAAGAAATCACTACACAATTTTTGCAGGCGGGTATCGCAAAGAATTTTAACAAGGTTGGACAACTCTATTTAGGAATACCCGGCTTCTTGGTCGAAAAACTGTCGAGTGGAAATATGCTCAAGATTATCTCAGTCGGACCGGTACACGCTGATCCTGATCCCGATTCGAATATACTGGATTGCTCGTGCAAGACCCTTGGCGAATTTGGCGGACAATACTATGAAGCTGATATGAAGATACACGTCGTCCCTGTTTCAAGTCAACCGGAAAGATGGATGATTTGCGGAACGACGTCTCACGCGAAACCTGTTTCAGAAGAAGCCGCCCGGGCAGACTACGAGCCGACAACAGAAGAACGAGTTAGGGGATTTGTGGCTGTGCAGGACAGCGAGTCTGAACTTCGCCCCAGATTGAAAAAGCTGGAGGTGGATCTCGGACGCAATGAAAGCGATTTTGTACCAGTTAAGCTCGTTGGTTTGTCGGAGTTGGACACTGTGTCTATTAGCGTTTCAGGACCTGGCGCGGCGCTCTGCACGTCCTGGATCGAACAGGAGTATCAACTCCATGCAGGCGCTCAAACGCCATTGGACATGAACAATCCGTCCCGATTCTGGCTGGAGGTGGATTCCGGTAAATACGATCCCGGTGTTTATGAATTGACAGTCTGTCTTCCATCGGGTCAAGGTACTGAATTGCGAATTCCCGGCACCGTGACCATCCATGATGTGGTTTTGCCCGAAAAGCGGACTGTGAGGATGAAGCCCTTTGCATGTACAGTCAGCCTCTCCGGAGGGGCCAATGATCAGCCAGAGACACTCAAGCGTTTGGAGATCTTTCTCGACGACCTGGCGGCGTTACGCAACACGGTTTGTGATTGGATGTATACCTATAATCCAGCCAATGTCCTACACCAGGTGAAGATCGCAGGGACGGATCAAACACTGCACGCGGCCGGCCAGGCGGGTATTATTGACATCAACAACCTGCCGGATCTTGACCTTTCATTCTTCGATCCCTGGATTGTCGGCTCTGCCAGGCGAGGCATGACAGAGTTGGAGATAAATGTACGCCTGTACCTCACCGAACATGAACGCGCATTTGTCAAAGGTGTCTTGGGAAATGATATTGTTTGTTCCGATGAATTAACCTGGAAGATGCTCATGTGGCTGCATAGCCAGTTCAGAGACTATGCCATGAGTCGCGGTATGACCGAAACCTGGGCCAGAATCGATGAGTCGCCCAAACCCGACACGATCCCCGACTATGTGCAAACGGCACGTCGTTACCAAAAGATCGGATATCGCACCTATACGGATAACGTTGATCGTTTTGCACGAGATGCAGTGTGTTTGAACCTGTTAAATGCCCAAAGTGACGCTTGGTATATGAGTTATTTTAATATAAAGGATTTCTTGGCACTCACGAGACCCGCACAGAACAAACCTGATGTGTCGTTGGATGAGGGTGACCAAATATGGTATGCGGGTTCCGGAAATTATATCACGCCCTATGAAAAGGGACGAGCCATGGGTTGGCGTGCCCGCGCCATCGGCGCCAACGGCTATAGTTGGTGGTCCTATTGGTGGGGCACTTCCAAAGACCGGCTCGTATGGTATGACGAAGAGAACGAATGCATCATTCACTCGGCTACCTGGCACGGCTTGCGGGACGGCAATGAGGACGCCGCTTACTACCACATGCTGCAACAGCGCCTACAGGCCAAAGGGGACCAGGCAGGCCTCACCCGCCTTGCGGCGTTGACCGGCAGCAATGAAGACGCACCCTTACGCATGGTCAAGACCACGTACGTCACTGTTTGTGACGATTTTGTCGGAACGATTGGGTTTCAACAGTTCAATCAAGCCAAGCGCGAAGTACTCAGGATGTTGTGCGCAGATCAATAAGCCCGGGAAAAGAGGCTCAGAGAAAATGAAACTCGTGGCAGTGGGGCTTTTGAACAAGCCTCACTGCCATTCGTGATTGTTCCAATGAGTCCCTAATATCCGCGACAGACCCAACGCCTGAGCGATGACATTTTACAGTGGTATCGTTCGTATCAGGGTGCTTTGCGTCTATTTATTCACCGAATGAATCATATTTCATATACCCAAACACACTGTTTCGGTGTGTAATAGCATGAAGACGGATCATTCTTCATGTGAACGTTCACGATGATAGAAGATAAGCTGCTTATTCTCAGGTTCAAACAGGGCCGTCATGACGCCCTCAGGCAGATTTACGACAAGTACAAGGTCGAGCTGCTCAGGCTCGCGGTGGTGCTCGTCGGCGATGTGACTACGGCTGAGGACATGGTTCACGATACTTTTGTCAAATTCGCCCGGTCGGCGGATCGCATCAGGCTGACCGGCAATTTGAAGAATTATCTGGTTACGAGCGTGATCAATCGCGTGCGAAACCACCTGCGTGACAGCAACAGGCATCGTGAGACTGTTCTCGACGGCGCAGAGCGGCTCGTTTCATCCGAGCGAGGCCCCCGGCAATGGGCGGTCCTCGCCGAGCAACTGGCGATCCTGAGCAAGGCGTTGCAGGAACTGCCGTACGAGCAGCGGGAAGTGATCTGCTTTCGGATGGAAATGGACATGACGTTTCGCCGGATTGCGATGCGACAGAATGCGTCTGTCAACACGGTCAAAGGCCGATATCGGTATGGCATAACAAAACTGCGGTCATTACTAAACGGTGAGGTGGAAAAATGAAATCCGCAGATGAGATGAGACAGTTGTTCAAAAACGCGGAGCTTGGCATCGATCCGAATGCCGACGAGAAGGTATTCGAAGATGTGTTCGACGCTCACAAAGAAACGACAGAAAACATACCGGCTATGCCGGAGATATGGAGAATTATCATCAAAAATCCAATAACAAAATTATCAACTGCTGCCGTGATAGTCGTATGCATTTCACTGACTATCGTTTTTATGGGAAAGATCGTTGCTCCAGCATATTCAGTCGAGCAAACACTTCGGGCCATGCAGGACCTGAGAACAATGTACATGGTCTGTAAAGACTGGAGCGGCAATGAGTTTGAGATGTGGATCGAGCTGAATCCTGACACGGGGATACCGGAATATTGCCGTTCATATTGGCCCAAATCAAAGATACTGAATATTTCCAGGCCCGACACTTCTTATCAATACAGCGAACGAGCCAATCAAGTTCATATCAACTCGGGCAAACTGTATCAAATGAACTTTGCCCCCGCCAGAGTCTTTGAACGGTTGCTTCAGACCTCACAAGAAGACCCGGATAGCGTAGTAATATTTCACGAGCATGACCAACAGAGCAAAAAGAGCCTGATTGTGATTATCACCCGAGGCGATGTCCAATCTTATAAAATCTATATCGACCCGGACACAAAACTCCCTGTTCGGGTACAGGGCCTTGAGGACAACACTCTCGGAACAGTTATCAGAGATGTCGAAAAGATTAACTTTAATGTCGATCTACCAGAAGGCATATTTGATTTTGAGATTCCACAAGGCGCCAGCATTATCGACCTTGACCAAAATCTAAAACTCTGGAATGATCCCCGGAATGGGATTTCGACTGAAGGTATGACCGAACAGCAAGCCGCCGAGACGATTGCCACTATGTATTGGAGCGCCCTGATCGAAATGGACAGAACCACAGCCCGAAGAGTCGCTCCGGCATCGCCGCAAATGGTTGATAGTTCGTTGCTTGCAGAGCTGGCTGAGGTCGGCAGGTTGTATATCCAACCCGGCTGCGGCATCGGAAAGCTTATTCCGTGCAGGATAAGGTATAAAGATGGCCGTCTGAAGGAGTGGAAACTCATTATCAGGACAAGAAACATCGACGGTCATCCTTCATGCGTGATCGCCGGTTGTTATGCATCACCGGTTGTGATAGAACCGCCAAAATAAGTCAGACTCAGATGAGTGATTGGAATTTTGTTAGGGGCAGTTTCCCCAAATACCTAATACTATTCACCGGTGACTATCGACTTACTCTACAACTTTTTGTGGGTGAACGTTTTTGCGTTGGGGCCGGAGTAGTCGGCGACGGTTTGGCCGGCGCCGAGAAGTTTCCATTTGTAGATGAGCAGGCCCTCGAGGCCGACGGGACCGCGGGCGTGGATTTTGTTGGTGCTGATGCCGACTTCGGCGCCGAGCCCGTAACGGAAGCCGTCACTGAAGCGCGTACTGCAATTCCAAAAGACATTGCCCGAATCGACGAGGGCAATAAACTGCTCTGCCTTATCTTTGTCCGCAGTCACGATTGCGTCGGTATGGCCCGAGCCGTAGCGGTTGATATGCTGAATGGCTTCTTCCATGCCATCTACGATTTTTATCGAAAGGATATAGTCCAGGTATTCGGTTGCCCAGTCTTCTTCTGTCGCTGGTTTAACGTCGATGATTGAGACGGTTCGTTCGCAGCCGCGGAGTTCGACATTTTTTTCCTCCAGGGCGGTCTTCACTTTTGGGAGAAAAGATTCGGCAATCCCGCTATCGACCAAGAGGGTCTCAGCAGCGTTGCAGACCGCGACGTACTGGCACTTGGAATCTACCGTAATATCCACGGCCATATTTACATCGGCGTCGCCATCCACGTAAGCGTGGCAAATACCGTCGGCGTGTCCCAGAACGGGGATGTTGGTGTTGTTCATGATGTAGCGGACGAATTCATTGGAGCCGCGGGGGATAATCAGATCGATATGTTCATCCTGGGCGAGCATCTCGGCGACATCCTGACGGGTTTGGAGCAGTTGAATCCATCCTTGTGGCAGACCGGCTTTTTCGCTCGCTTCGGCGATCACCTCGGCCAGGATTTTATTTGTCTGGGCCGCTTCGCTGCCGCCTTTTAATAGTACGGCGTTGCCGCTTTTGAGACAGAGGGTTGAGATTTGCACGAGGGCGTCCGGGCGGGACTCGAAAACGACACCGATCACGCCGATGGGGCAACTAACCTTGTACAGTTCCAAGCCGGCGTCAAGCTCGATGGCCGAAAGCGTTTGCCCCACGGGATCGTCAAGGGTTATAAGACTTTCGATCCCCGCAATCACTTGCGCGATTTTGCCCTCATCGAACTTCAGACGTTTTAACAAAGGCATCGCCAGGTGCTCTTTCTCGGCGGCGGATAAATCCTGTTGATTCGCCGAGATGATGTCATCGCTGCGCTGTCTTATGGCGTTTGCAATCTCATTGAGGGCACGATTCTTACTATCGGTCGTAACGGCGGCCAGTCGAATCGAAGCCGACTTGGCAATTTGTGCTATTTCGGATATATTCATTTTACTCGACCAAAAGTTGTTGACGATATGTCAATTCAATAGTAAATAGTAAGTAATAAATAGTCAATGGCAAATGCGGGTGTAGCATAGTGGCTAATGCACCGGCCTTCCAAGCCGGCTACGTGGGTTCGATTCCCATCACCCGCTTTATTCCTCATCCGGCTCGTCCTCTTCGTCATCTACCGTCAGCGAGCCTTTTTCCACGAGCGTGGCGCAGGTCACGCAATATCGGGCCCAGGGGATGGCCTCGATACGCGCTTTGGGTATCGATTCGCCCTTGCCTTCGCAAATGCCGTAGGTGCCGTTCTCGATACGGTCGAGCGCCTCGTTGATCTCGGCAAGGATCTTTCGCTCGCTGCTCAACAGCCCGATGGTATTCTCGATTTCATAACTGTCCGATCCCATATCGGCCATATGGATCGGCAAATTGGAGAGATCGCTTCTTTCTCGTCGTAGCGTTTCGGCTTCCATGCTCGTGACGCTGCCGAGGATCTCGTTGCGCTTCTCGATGAGCATGGCCCTGAACTTTTTTATCTCCGCCGAGGTTAGTTTCTTTTTGTTTGCTTTCTTTTTTGCCATATCGGTCCTATCACTGTGGTACAACCGGGTTTTCACTATTTTCTCAATCGTCCTGATATATGAGGCTGACTACTTAGCCAAAACCGGACAAATGGTCAACAAAAAAATTTGACTTTCAACGAGAAGATATTATTTAATGGCGCTCAGTGAAATCGACCATGAGAAAAGAAACCGTGAAAAAGGAGCGTCGAAATGGAAAACCTGGTTCCCACGAAAGTCTTTCTGACCAAAGGCGTCGGCCGGCATAAATACCAACTCAAATCGTTCGAGGAGGCGCTCCGTAAAGCCGGCGTCGCCCAGCAAAACCTGGTGCAGGTGTCGTCGATTGTACCGCCGAAATGTAAGATTATCAGCCGGGAAAACGGGTTGAAAAGCCTCTTCCCGGGCCAAATCTCCTATTGCGTCATGGCCCGGGCCGATACGAACGAACACGGCAGGCTCGTCGCTTCGTCGATCGGGGTGGCGGTCCCCAAAGACAAGAACAAATGGGGATATTTAAGCGAAGTCCATGGCCACGGCATGAACAGCCAGCAGGCGGGCGATATGGCCGAAGACCTGGCCGCGGGGATGTTGGGAACGACCCTGGGCATGGAAATCGATCCGGACAAGGCCTGGTCCGAAAAAGAACAGGCGTATAAATCCAGCGGCTTGTTCATTCGAACGACCAATATCACCCAGACCGCCAAAGGTCAGGAGGGCCTGTGGACCACCACGGTTGCGATGGCTATGTTCCTTTTTGATTAGGCCTTTTCATTGGACACGATGGCACATGAAGGAAACGATTAATTACGGTAACCTGCCTCCTGAGTATTCCGATGCGGACACGGCCGGGATTGCGATGATTCCCGTCGCTTATGATGGAACGAGCACCTGGATGAAGGGCGCCGATAAAGGGCCCGGCGCGATCATCGAAGCCTCCGCCAATATGGAGTTATACGATATTGAGACCGATTCCGAGGTTTACAAAAAGGGGATTTACACCGAAAAGGCCATCGGGGGAGACCTTTCCGCCAGAGAGATGACGGAGGCCGTTCAACGAACCGTCCGGGATTATCTCGAAGCGGACCGCTTTACGGTCGTTATGGGTGGCGAGCATTCCGTGAGTATCGGTTCGGTGAAAGCGCATGCCGATCATTTTCGGAATCTGAGCGTTCTGCAATTGGACGCCCACGCCGATTTAAGAGCCGAATACAACGGCTCAAAATACAACCACGCCTGCGTGATGGCCAGAGTCCGGGAAATGTGCCCCATCGTCCAGGTCGGCATCAGGAGTATGGATTCATCGGAGAAGGAACGTATGAATCCATCGAGCGTATTTTTTGCCGAACACCTGCTGACGAACACAGCCTGGATCGAAAAGGTCGTCTCCACTCTCACGGACAACGTGTATGTGACGATAGACCTGGATGTTTTCGACCCGGCGATCATGCCATCCACCGGCACCCCGGAGCCGGGAGGATTGGGGTGGTACGATGTGTTAAAGTTATTGAGAGCTGTATCCGATAATAAGAGCATCGTGGGCTTCGATGTCGTCGAGCTTTGCCCGGACGACCGAAACAAGGCCCCGGATTTTCTCGCGGCAAAGCTCATTTATAAAGTGCTGAGCTACGTATATGGAGACCGAAATGGATAAGGGCGATCTGCTCAAAGACGTGGTCAAGCATATCGACATCACCTCTTTCGATGCGAGGGGAATCGTCCGGGCCATGAAAGACATGTCCTTCACGGCCAGAGACACCGCCGCCGCCGCCGATACCCTGAACCGGATGATCGAGGACGAGCACTGCACGATCATGCTGTGCCTCGCCGGCAGCACGAGCGCCGGCGGCTGCATGCAGGTCTATGTCGATATGGTCAAGTACAACATGGTCGATGCGATCGTCGCGACCGGCGCTACCATCGTCGATATGGATTTTTTCGAGGCCCTCGGATTCAAGCATTATAAAGGCAGTCCGTTCGTCGATGATAAAAAGCTCAGGGAATTGTATATCGACCGGATCTACGATACCTTCATCGATGAACAGCAACTCCAGGTCTGCGACAATACGATCAAGACCATCGCCGACGCGCTCGATCCCCGGCCGTACTCATCCAGAGAATTCATCCGGGAGATGGGCAGGTATCTCACGCAAAATGCAAAGAAGCCCAATTCCCTGGTCCAAACCGCCTATGAAAACGATGTCCCGATATTCTGCCCGGCGTTCTCGGATTCCAGTGCGGGCTTCGGGCTTGTCGCCCACCAGGTCGAAAACGAAGACCGCCACGTTTCCATCGATTCGGTCAAGGACTTCAGGGAACTGACCCGGATTAAGATCGAATCCCCGGTCTCGGGCTTGTTTATGATCGGCGGCGGCGTGCCCAAGAATTTTGCCCAGGACACCGTGGTTTGCGCCGAAGTGCTTGGCAAAGAGACTGAGATGCACAAATACGCGGTACAGATCACCGTGGCCGACGTGCGGGACGGGGCGTGCTCCAGCTCGACGCTGAAAGAAGCCTCCTCGTGGGGCAAGGTCGATACGGTGTACGAACAAATGGTGTATGCGGAGGCCACGAGCGTCCTGCCTTTGATCGTCAGCGACGTGTATCATCGACGCCGCTGGGAACAAAGAGCCGGGAGAAAGTGGAGTACGATCTTTAAATAGAGCCGCAACAGGAGATTGAGGAGTACGAAAATGGCAAAAGTACGACGAACCGTTGGATTCCTGCTTGTGTTGGCGTGTGTCTTTATCGCGGGCTGCAAGGACGAGGAAAGAGAGCGGGCCCTCGCGGAAGCCGAAGCGTCCAGAACGGAACTGGCCAGGGTGAAAACCGCACTGAACCGGGCGAATCGAGAGTTGACGGACCTGAAAGAGGAATTAGCCGCGGTGAAGGAGACCCGCAACGAGCTGCAAGCCCAGGTCGATCAGATTATCAAGCAGCACGGCAGTGTTGTGGCCGCGGCGGGAAACGCCGAAGAAAGAATCAGGCAGTTAACCGCTCAATCGAGCGACCAGGCCAAGAGCGTCAGTACCCTCCAGAGCGAGCTGGCCCGATACAAAACCCTCTCGGAGACCCAACAGGCCACCATCGATGAGCTCCAGAATACCATCGCGCAATTGCAGGGGGACGCGGGTGAAGAGCTGGACATAATGGCAGAAGACCCGAACAGCATAGCTCCTTAAGGGCGAATCGATCATGTGGACGTTCGAGAAATGCGCGGTAATTGTCGCCCACCCGGACGACGAGACGCTTTGGGCCGGGGGCACGATGCTCATGCACCCCGAAGCCAGGTGGACGGTTGTAACCCTCTGCCGGGCAGGCGATTCCGACCGCGCGGCTAAATTCTATAAGGCACTCGAAACCCTGGGCGCCAAAGGCTTTATGGGCGATATGGACGACAGCCCGGACCAGACGCCGCTGCCGGCCCGCGAGGTCCAGCATACCCTTGTCGAACTGGTCCCGCCCGGCACCTACGACCTCGTCATAACGCACGGTCTCTGGGGCGAATATACCCGGCACCTGCGCCACGAGGAAACGGGCAAAGCCGTCCTGGCCCTCTGGAACGCCGGCAGAATCGCGGCCAAAGAAGTCTGGCGATTCGCCTACGAGGACGACAACCGAAAACACCTCCCCCGCGCCGTCGCGGACGCCGATATGCGCATCCGGCTGCCGGACGGGATCTGCCAACAGAAATACGACATCATCACCCAAATTTATGGCTTCGCACCCGACAGTTTCGAGGCCAAAACAACCCCGCACGACGAAGCCTTCTGGTCGTTCAAAAAACGATAATCAGGGCATTTTTACATATCTCCTTTCAGTAGCAGCTCTTACAGTATCCAGGCTCGAATCCAATTGGCTTTGTTTTTACAAACTCGTTTTCGCAATACGCATCACGCAATACAAAATAAATTGGCTTTGTTTTGTCGTTTTCGTGGCGAGGGCGTCCCGCCCTTGTGTGTCGCGGGCGTCTCGCTTGCGAGGGGGGGATAGATTGCAGACTCATCCAAAAGGAGTAATTTGGGTTTGTTTTGCATAATTACCTTCGCAAAATCGTGTATGTTTCGGATTTAGAATTTAGTGCTTAGGATTTCCGGCCATCGGCCGGCATTGGCTTTGTTTTGCACATTCGTTTTCGCAATACGCATCACGCAATACGAATTGGCTTCGTTTTGCAAAATGGAACCGCGAATTCGCGTGAATAAACACCAATATTTGTCTCTTTCCGACGCGGATTTGTGCTGTTTTGTGCATTTTTGTAAATTTTTGTGAACTTTTGAGCATTTTTCGATTCAAAGGAACCACGAATGAACACCAATGAACACCAACTCAACCCTTGTTTCGGATTTAGTGCTTAGTGCTTCGAGTTTCCGGCCGAAGGCCGGCGTTGGGTTTGTTTTTTCACTTGGCCTGACCGGATAACGGAATGAACTGGATTTTTTATTAAGGCTTGAGTCTGCGGTCTTGGGTCTGTTGTCTGAATTGTGTCTTTGCTATTCGCCGTTGGATATTCAATTCCCAGACGACCTGATCCCCTCCATTCTGTCTCCTATCTCCTGTGTTCCTTATTATTAGTCAATAATCAATAATCAATAATCATTTAGTTCGGTATTATACTAAATTAGCCTCAAAAAGTCAAGTGTCATCTCAACTCTTTCAAAAGATTCTCGATACCGGATTCTCGATGTCATTCCGACCGAGGCGCAACCGAGTGGAGCAATCCGGGCACGAACAGTGGGAATGCACCCGTAACCAGATGTTTCGATGGAATTTACCCCGAGCGTAGCCGAAGGAGGTCCCCGAGGTTTTGGATTACATTTGACACGGGTTCACGCAGGTTCATATTGTAGGGGCAGGCCCGTGTGCCTGCCCGGGCCATCCCCTGGAAATGCCTTATGGTGCCACATAGGATTGCCCCTACAGAAATCCCGTCCATCCTGTTAATACCGTCAAAAAACACCGTTTTTCGCCAAATGTGTAAAAAATCTTCACTTTTTTCACATTTCCAGCATTTTCTCGCCAATATTTACCCGGTGAGAAACGCTTCTTCTATAAAAAAGGGAAGGTTATCTCATGAGGTGAACTCAATCGGATCTTCTCAAAGAAAATACGTAGTCACCACAATAGATGTATTCGGATTGTAGTTGTAATATTTTAACCATGAGAAGGGAATACTTCGGTGCGAAAAATGTATGATGTTTGTCAACGAGGCTACTATGATTGATAGGATGACGATCTCTCTTTTCAATATTTTCCACCTGGAGGTGCGACATGGCCAAGAAGAATTTCACTATCGTCTTAAATGGAATTGACACGCTACCTCATTACTCCAAGATAGTAAACGTCGTCAAGCATGGGCTTCAACCGTTGTGCAACGCGGCTGGAAAGAAACTCGAAGTCATTGTCTGGAGAGGACTTAAGGAACCCAAGAATAATGCCGGTGATATCGTAATGACCGTGAATCGCGACTTGACCTTCACTGGACCCATTACGACTCGAAAAGTCGAAGGAGTCGCCTTCACCAATGAAATCGACTATGACGATCAAAGAGAAAAGAGACGCATGGGGGGGATTCGCCACGGAGCCAACGGCCCTGACTACGTTACTCAGGCAGAGTCCATTTTCGAACATGACGATGTGGGGCTGGCTGTTTGCGTTGGAAACACCATCTTGCATGAAATCGGACACGCTATGCTCAAAGCGCGCGACGAATCAGCCGGCAAGTTTCTTGACCACTCCGGTAATCCCGATGACGTCATGTATCAGGACAATCCACCTCATCTGTCTACAGCTCAACTCCGCAGGTGGCTGTCAACGCCAAAGAAGTTCGTAGAACGAAAAGACGAGATCATAGAGACCATTCGAACAGGTAAACTCATCGATTTCGAGATGAAAACGATTCCACCGAAAAAAAAACCAGCCGGCACCAGTGGACAGAAGTCTTCCTTAGACGAGGGCCTTTTACCTTCGCAATCAGAAGGATCGGGACGGCAACAGGTCGCGAGTGAGCATACTGAGCAGGATGCGTTCATACCGACCGGACAAGGAGTCTCAAAAGCTTCATCTGGTGATGAAGGTCTTTTACCTTCGCAATCGGAAGGATCTGGTCAGCCACTCAAGCCATTAGGACCAGAGCCGATAGCGCCGGAACCGGAACCGATTGCGCCGGAACCGGAGCCGATAGTGCCGGAACCGGAACCGATTGCGCCGGAACCGGAGCCGATCGTACCGGAACCGGAACCGATAGTGCCGGAACCGGAGCCGATCGTACCGGAACCGGAGCCGATAGTACCGGGGCCGGAACCATTTCCAATGCCAGCCCCCCCACCGATGCCGGAACCTCCGCCGATGCCAGAACCTCCGCCGATGCCAGAACCCCCACCGATGCCGCCGCCGCCAACAGGACCAAACTTTCCAGGTTTTTCCTGAGGTGAGATATGAGCAAATCCAAAAGAAAAACAGGCGATAAGAGCACTGCCGAAAAACTGCGGCGAGCCGAACAGCTCGTCGAGGACAAGCGCTTCGATACGGCAAGACCTCTGCTTAACAAGTTACTCGAGGCAAACCCCGACAACGTTGAGGCCCGATATCTTCTGGCTGTGTGTGGACAATTAACAGGTGACCTTGACTTGGCAGAGGCTAACTTTCGGGATGTAATCAGGCGCAAGCCACAGCATCATCAAGCGCTACACGGACTTGGTCTGGTTCTCGAAGCCAGGGGGAGAATTCCCGATGCGATCGACCTTTGGAAAAAGGCTGTACAGGTGAAGCCTAAATTCGACTACGCCGCTCGCAAGTTAGCTTTGTATAGAGATAGAGTCAGCACCGATCAATCCAGAGGAAGGACTCCAGCATCTAAGCACATTGTTCCTGGCTTGACAAAAAAGCTACCGCGGATGAAGACACTCCAGGGGATCGAGATTTCGAAGGGCTTGAAGTATACGGATCAGCACGTGTGGATCAGGATCGATAATGGAGTAGGCACTGTAGGAATTTCAGACTTCTTCCGGTTTACTCATAATCCTACATATGTATGGGTGGATGAACTTCCCAAAGTGGGCGCTATGGTCGAATTTGGTCAGATAATATGTAAGATTACCGGATTGGTTAACCCTGAATTTCGAAAACGTACATTTCCAAAAGGTGAGGATTTGAAAAATTTCGTTGAAGAAAGGAAAACCTTCAAAGATGCTCGTGGATACTTCCGGGATCCTCGAAAACGCATTTGGATATCGGTGCCATCGCCTGTGAGTGGGCAAGTTGTGAAGATAAACAAGCCCCTCATTAGAAAGGGAAGGGAATTCCGTATTATTCGATCACGAGAAGAATTGAATTTGAATTTTCCCTATGGAAAGTACTCTTGGTTATTCCGGATACAACCTAACAACAAAGGTTGGGAAGATCTGAAAGCATTAATGGACGACACTGCTTACGGGCAGTTTGTAGGTTCGATTTTAACAAGTGGCTGAATTGGTTTAATGAAGCGCTGAATCCTAAAGGGATAAAGGGATCGGGTTTTTCCTTTTGCGGTTATTATACGCTTTGGAGACGCGTTACTTATGTCTCACCATTTTTGGGCTGATCGCGATGACTCACTGATGTTGAATGGAATGGGTGCGAGAATTCGCACTCTACGTTTTACTATCGTATCCGGCTCATAGTCTTTTCGAC
>Ga0180432_10005688_pt1 | contig 16470 bp, 15 predicted proteins | sample SS_ome_10_FD_132414 | JGI IMG/M metagenome (GOLD analysis project Ga0180432, IMG submission 132414) | Hypersaline lake sediment archaeal communities from the Salton Sea, California, USA - SS_1_MS_2 metaG | ecosystem: Environmental > Aquatic > Non-marine Saline and Alkaline > Hypersaline >... | reverse complement strand
TGGAACCCGCAGCGCGGGGGCAAGCTGCCGGGAATCTCCGGGACTTACAACCGCGCCGGCTGGGGCGGCCGCCCGTCCAACGGACGCAACGGATGGTCGGCCCGCGGCCTTTTCAGGGGACAAGCAGACGGCAAGACTCCCGTCGGCTACTACTGCTATCACGCCGACATGAAAGGCCGCTACGGCTCCGGCTGGACGTGGGAGCAGCAAAAGCGAGGCTACCTGGCGAACAATCGCTGGTACTGCATCGAGCAATACGCCAGGATGAACACGCCCGGTAAGAACGACGGCATCCTGCGAGCCTGGATAGACGGCAAACCAGCTTTTGAGAAGACGGACATCCGCATGCGCGACGTTGATGCGCTAAAAATCGAAGCTGTCTGGCTCAACATCTATCTCGGCGGCACGTGGACTTCCGGAAGCGACCACCACCTATACATCGACGACGTGGTGATAGCTCGCAACTACATCGGACCGGCCAAATGAGACACGAGCCGGGGAATTGGCAGGATATGCATCGAATACCGCAACGTGATTGCCGGGCAATGCCCACTCTACCTTACTTGTGTTCGTTCAGTTACAGTATATCCGCAAGTCAACGGGCTAATCTTCTTCAGGTGCAGGATTATAGAACTCCACCTCCCAAATACGCGAAACGTTCCCCGGTGTTCCGGTCACCACCAGACGGATGCGATCCGAGCGTATCGGTTTGAATGACGAAATAAGCTCCACGCGGCCTCTCCGTGTAATGCGCGAGCCCTCGATATCTTTCCAGCCGCCATCGGCATAACACTGCAATTTGAACTGAGTAATCGGATCGCCCGCCCGGCCGTTACTGAACCAGCCGCTGATGATCCGCACGGCACTTATCGTTTGGGGTAGGGGCCATGAAAAGGTTATATAGTCCGGCAGCTCCGAGGCGCTGCTTACCCAGCGGAGCTTGTTGTCTTTCGTATCGTAATGACCGTCGTTGATGTATTTCCTGGGATACTTGCTAACATCATAATCTGACGACACCGAGACCTCCGCGTCGAGCGCCAGATTGCGCCCGGCCGTCTCGAACCAATTGCTCAGGCCCTCTCCGAGCATAAGTTTTTTTAGCTTATCGAGATGGTCCGCGTACACGCCTCGGGGAGTCGTGTCGTGCTTCTTGCACAGCGAAGCCGCCATGCCGACAACTTCGCCCATCATGCCACAAGTCCGCATCACCCGCGCCGCCCCAAGGGCCTCATGCGTAACGCTGATGTCACGCCCGGCCATGAAAAGATTCCGGATGTTGCGCGAGTAAAGGCACCGGTACGGAATCCAGTACGGTTTGTCATAGTGCGTGTAATATGCCTTCGAGATAAACTCGTCGCCCTCGAAGCTCTTGTCGTATCGTGGATCGGGCAGGTGCAGGTCGATGCTCCATGTGGCCGGGACGCATCCGTCCGGATACTCGACGCCGTTGACGATGTCTTCTTTGGTGAGGACCACGTCTCCAAGTAAACGCCGCGATTCTCGTTTGCCCGATATGTGGGCCGCCCAATTGAGCTTATGATTCGGGTAAAGGCCGCGGGCATTCTTCAGCGCATCCCACGCGCCGTACATCGCCCTGAAGTTCAAGTCTCGGATGTGCTCGCTCTTCTCGAAGGGATCGTGGTAGAAGCCGCTCTCCCAGTACCAGCCGCCCAGGTTCAGCTCCTTATCCGGAAAGGGTTTGTCGCTGAGGTCAATCGCCCACGGACAACGCGGGAAAGAGACTGGTTTGCCCGTATCGACGACGTTCCACAGATTACATCGGCCCATGTGCCCCTCAAGGGTCATCTCGTGATCGGCCCCGGCCAGGTGACCGATGCAGCCGTCGCCCGTGCAATCTGCGAAGTACCTGCCGGCGAAACGCAGCTTCCTGCCGGTCCTTATATGCTGGGCGATTACCGCCGTGATTTCCCTGCCCTTGGTCTCGACCTGGTTAGCGCGGTGATTCAGGAATAGGGTGATGTTCTTCTCGGCCCGGACAAGATCTATCCTTCGCTGATCTTCGTAAAGGTCGGCCGTGTTCGTCGGGCCGTAGTGAGCGCGCCGGGCGGGTTCCAGCTCGGCAACGGTGTCTCCGATCCGCGGGTATGGCTCGTAGTTGGTATTGCCGCCCAGCCAGACGCGCACTTCCGAGCTGTTATTGCCTCCCAACACCGGCCGGTCCTGAATCAGAGCCACCTTAACTCCTCGCCGTGCCGCGTTGATCGACGCACACGTCCCGGCGATTCCACCCCCGACGACTACCAGATCGTATTGCCCGGCATCACCCGGCCCGGCGGACAGGCCCAGCAGTTTTCGCCGCCATGCCGTCATGACCGGATCGCTGTTGGGCGGTTCGAAATCAAGGTCTTCTGTAAAAAGTATCGCGTCGCAGCGCCCCTCGAATCCGGTTAGATCGTGGAGACCAAGCTTGACAGAGATGTCCTTGATTTCGACCGTGCCGCCGTCCTGCCAGTGCCACTCGGAGCTGCTTGTGCCGAACGTCGCAGTCAGCTTCTTGCCCGCGACGCTTAACTGAAATCTCCCCGGCGAGCCCGGGACTTTCCATTGAGCCACCCAGTCCCGCGTCCTTACCCGGACTCGGTAATTGCCCGGCTTTGGGAAGACAACTTTGGTGGTCGCATCGTCAACCGGCGTCCCAAGTCCATGAGCCAGGACGAAGGGCGAACCCATCTGGTCCATGAACTGCTGGTCGACCGCCCATCCGCCGAGGTTTTCAAAGGTCTCGGCCTCGACAAGCAGATCAGCCGCCGAACAAGTTCCCACGGCCAGGCCGCAAAGCAAAATAGAAATAATCCGACACTTCATTAAACTGCACCTCCGGCAAGATTATCTTCTGATCGGTCTAATTCCGGGTGGCGGCCTCAAGCGGAGCTTGGGGCTGGCAATGCTCCAGGAAGCAGCGCAACCATACCCATCCCCATAAACGAAATCGGGATGAGGCTGCCACACGCTATGGCCTCTAACATCAATGCTGCCCGGAATCTTACTTATTTGAACCACGCCCAATTCTCTGGACAAATTGCATTCGCTCGGTTATACTATAACTGCTTTGCAACATCAAGACTCGGCCTGAGGAGGCCGCATAAGGATCATGAAAAAGACAAGAGCCTTCACACTCATAGAGCTTCTTGTGGTCATCGCCATTATCGCCTTGTTGCTGGCGATATTGATGCCCTCGCTCAAAAAGGCCAGAGACCAGGCCAGAGGTGTCGTCTGCAAGTCCAATCTCAGTCAATGGGGTAAGATATTCTATCTGTACGCCTACGATAACGACAGCAAATTCATGGTCTGGAAGCAATCTTCCGCGCCTGGCGGCGGCACGTGGATTGTTCCGCTGATGCCCTACTACGACAAGGGCGGAGAGAAGATCAGGCTGTGTCCAACTACCAAAAGGACCGCCGATGAAGGAGAGACGGTTCCCTCGCGTATGACCTGGAGTTGCGAAATCGACGGCAAGGTCCATAAGAACAGCTACGGCATCAACAACTGGTGCTATGACCTGCGCCCCGGCGTGACTAACATCTGGGGTATGTCCGGCGCCGACCGCAGGGCCTGGCGTCGGATCGACCAAAAAAATACCGCTCGCATTCCCATGTTCCTGGAGTGCTGGCGATGGGGAGGCGGCCCGACCAGTCGCCACGACCCGGCTCCACCCGACGAGGATAAGCGGCACAATACGGGATTCGGCCGTTACTGTATGAATCGGCATGCTTACACGATCTACGTTTGCATGATGGACGGCTCTGTCGACAGAGTAAAGCTCAAGGGCCTGTGGGATCTGAAGTGGCACCGCGAGTACAGCATGTCGGACGTACCGCCGGCCTGGCCGCAATGGATGGCCAACCTTCCGAATCCATAGCCGAATTCCGGCACGTTGTGGATGAAGTCATGGCGCGATTGTGAAAAGGCAAAGAGCTTTCACGGGCGCCCCTTTTGATTGGAAGTTTACTTAATAAACAGGTTTCTCCACTCGCTTCGCTCGGTCGAAATGACAGTTGTTTTATTACACACCGAGAACTAACTGTCATCCCGAGCGCAGCTCCAACCGCCATCCCGAGCGCAGCCCCAATTTTAATCCCGAGCGCAAACAACCGTCATCCCGAGCGCAGCCGAGGGACCTATTTAAAACAACCCGCGAAGCGGCTCCAATTCAAATTACTACTTCTGCAAAAACACCCGCACGCCTTTCTTGTTCGATGTCACGATGTCGAGCCTGTCGTCGCTGTTGATGTCGACGACCTCGAACTGAGTTCCCACGCCGGAATCGTCGTCGATCTCGTGCATAACGAACTCAGGGTCGCCGTTCTCAGGTCGGCGCAGCTCGAACCAGTAGAGCATCGCCGGATCCTTACCGCCGGGGTCTCTGCCCTGATGTGCAAGGTGACGCTTGCCCGTCACCACGTCCACGAGGCCGTCGCGATTCATATCGGCCAGGATGATCGCGTGCGGCTGGGAGTATTTGTCGGAGATGAGATGCTGTTTGAATTGAGAGCCGTCGCCGGGCAACTGCTCGTGCCACCAGATGCCGTACTTGTGAGCCGAGCTGGTGATAACGTCGCTGTCACCGTCGCCGTCGACGTCGTAGACGAGCACGTTGGCGCAGTCGGCGCCGAGGTTGGCCGGGTGAAATTTCCAGTTTTCGCGCGTGCGTTTTCGCGGCGCCTGCCACCATCCTTCCTTAACTAGAACGTCGCATCGCCCGTCGCCGTTAATATCGCCGGCGCCGAGCCCGTGACTGTACTTCTTCGTGCCGGGAGCATCCGGACCGGCGGCGATAAGGTGCATGTCCCACAGCCCATCGAGGTCATCGGGAACGCCGAACCACGCCATCTGCCCCTTGGGACGAACGGCGAACACCAAAACAGGAGCCTTGCGCTTACCCAACAGTCTAACGAAGATAGGCGTCTCGTTACAAGCGCTGCCGACGACCGTCCGCTCTTTCCAGTGGCCGGGCTTGTTCTTCGGATTCTCATACCACAAACACGGCCCATCCGGCAGGCCGATCACAATCGAATCGATCCAGCCGTCGCCGTTGACGTCCTGCGCGAAGTTGGCGAAGCAATTGCTGTAGCCTTTTGTGCCGTCGTACGTGCCCACCTCGCGGACTTCGCCCATCTCTTTGAAGTCCGGCCCGGCGTACCAAACGTCGCCCGAAAGGATGTCCAGCTTGCCGTCATGATTGACATCGCCGGTTGCGACCCCCTCGGCACGAAACGTTTTGTCCACAACGATTCTCTCGAAGCTCACCGGCCCCCCCGCAGCGATGCTGCCGACCACTGCTAACGCGATTATCAAAGATACCCATGCAGCCTTCATAATGACCTCCATCTTACCCAGTTCCAAAATCGGTTTGAAAACGGATGCTATTATAGCGTTCCGTCGCCGCCGGGCCAATGAATATCCTGAATGTGAGGCCATTCCGAGCGTCCGGTTTGCTCGTAAATCCTTTTGTCTTTTTCATAACGAAGTCCCCGTTGGTTGGCATATTTCAATCAGGAACTGGAGCTATAAATCGACATTTTCAACTGAGAATCAAGCGTAAGGAGGTATCCGGGCATTTTCGCAGGCGAAATGTCTTGACTTTTGGAGCGAAATATGATTTAATATATGGGTCGAGATTTATAATATTGGTATGGTGAGAGAGGACGATTCTTATCACTGCGGGGGATCGTGTGATGAAACGCGGGAGTACGACATTCACCTGGCGTGGAGGCCTGATTTTGGCCGCTGCTATCGTCGCGTGCGGATTGTTTGCACCGGCGCATTGCGATGCGCAGGACGTTGTGCTTCTTCTGAACCAAACCCCGGCAAAGGCCGGCAAGATAAACCCGGTCGCCGGCGTTTACCACTTCAAGCCGGGTTCGCAGGTTACTTTGACCGCAAATCCCAAGCCTGGCTATCAGTTCGCACACTGGCTCGGCGACGTCAGCGATGCGACGGCGACCAGCACGATCGTGCACCTCAATAAGCCGAAGGTAGTCGTAGCCGTATTTGAGCAGGCTGAGTTCGGCGCCAGGGATATCCTGTCCGGCGGTGGCGGAGGAGGCGGTGGCGGCCTGATGCCGACGCCCACCAACTTCTACCCGCAGGGCGGCATAAGCGCCGGAGGTGGCGGTGGCGGCGGCCAACCTTCGGGAAACAACAAAAAGACTCCGGAAGTGCCCGAACCGGCAACGGGTGTGCTGTTGGTAATGGGAAGCCTCTTTGCATTCGCGAGACGTCGCACCAGAAGGCGGGTCAGCCGAAGCTCCTAAGTAACATCCTGATTACTCGAAAGTGAAGCCGCAGGTGTCCTTGGTAACGCACTCGGACTCCGTTCGCGGGTATTTCCTGCAGTTTAACGGACGAATCGGGTATATGGAGCAGTATTCCCTGCCGTCGTCGCCGGCCTTGAGGAAAGGGCATACATTAGGCAGTTTGCAGCAGGCCCCGCAGTTAATGCACCGGCCCCGGCGATTCCCGGCGACCGGCAATATGGACGTTACGGTTCTTTTCGCCTTGGCGGCCCAGGTGTTTCTCTCGTTATCAGCCATGATCTGCGATGTTATGATTTCCTGAAGACCGCGACGACGTTTTCGACCTCTACCACGAACAGGCGATTGTCGCCCTCGAAGTCGACCGGGATCGCGCCCTTGGGATTGAACAGCACCTTGTCGTATTGGCGCAGCGGTATATCGGGCGAGTTCTCCACTTCGGCGGAGATTGCTACCACCCTGCCGGTAATCGTCGGTATCTCGATGTTGTCCGGCAGTTGAATGCCACCCTTGGTCTGTTTCTTGTCCTCGTCCTTGCGGATCAGAACGCGACTGCCGATCGGCTCAACAGTCTCGAGCGACGCGTTTTCACCTTGTTTCTTGGTACTCATACTCAATCAGTCCGGACACAACAACATAACAGAAAACATTGTTCATTTTACAGCAGGAAAAGCATCCATGCAATGTGATCCTCAATTCTGCAATCGGATGATTTCTGCTCTAATCACTTCAATCACATCGGGATTATCAATTTGGGCCTTCTTTCCAGTTTTTCTGGAATAAATAAAAAAGACACGACCGCCATTTTCTTTTTCAAATTTGGCGTGGTTTTGCTCATGCATATTCTCCCATTGATAATGGTCCAGAGCCAATCCAGATACAGAATTAATCTGAAGACCGAGGCATTTGTCTTTCACTTGTATGAAGAAGTCTACGTTGAATTTCCTATCCCATTCATCGGGAGCAGGCTGGATTTTGACATCAAGAATTGATTCAAGCTGTCCGTATACGGTGTTAATTTCCCGCTGATACCATTCGTAAGTCCTGCTTAAGACAAGGTTGTAAGCATAGTCAATACATTCTTCTTCCTTGATAGATTCCAACTCATTTTGGACAACCTCAGACAGCTTTATATACAGTCTGCGACCAAGTTCTGCAATGTACTCTCTTGTGATTTTGATACCGTTTCGTTTCTTTTGAACTGCATTGTTGAAATAGTACTTCTCCCACTCCTCAAATGACTTGGGTGCGCAGGTCCGAATGAGCTGTGATGTGGGACCTACGCTGTTCGCCTTATTTAGTCCCCATCTGTTCATTCCATAGTTTAGGAGGGTCTCCCTTTTGAATTTCAGGTTTTCCCCGTCACGACCTCTTATCCACTCCTTTTCCATCAGTTTTTCCCTGCGCTTAACAGAAACCTCTGTTTGTATTTATAATTCAAAGAGGTATCCACATCAGCTAATCCTTTTTTTATAAGATGAGCATTCAGGAAGGCCTTGTTCTGAAGATACAGATAGCAAAGCAGGTTGTTACGCTCATCGTGCTTTACTGCATCAAACTTCATGAAGACCTTTTGCCCACGAGTCTTGTCCCTCAAAAACTGAATAGCCTTGCTACTCGTTTCCGGTTTTTCCTTTATCCCCAGCAATCTCACTTTAAGCCCATCTCCAATGACAAGCTGCTCGGGTGAGACTATGTCTTTCACACCATAGTATTGTTCTCTCTTGGCCGTATGATTAGCTATCTTCGAGCCGAACTGCAGCTTTCTTGGATCGACCTTCTTGTCAAATTCGACTGGATCCTTGAAGGTATATGGCAATTGGCTGACCAGTTCTTCATGGTCAGCATCTGATTTGTTCTGCCGAACTACTTCAAACCCTGCTTCGTCGAAAATCATCTTCTGGTTTATTCCAAGCTTCTCTCTGATCAACGGCAGGAATTCGTGGTTTATCTCGTAGCCGATGGAATTTCTCCCAAGGTTTTTGGCCGCGAGGGAAGTCGTGCCGCTGCCGAGAAACGGATCGAGTATTGTATCACCTATGAAACTGAACATTTTAATCAGGCGTCTCGGCAGTTCTTCTGGAAACATCGCCAAATGTTTGTCTTGCTTTTCTCCGGGGATGTTCCAATGCCCGGCAAAGAATCGGTTCCATTCCTCCGTTGTCATCTTTGATTGTTCTTTGATCTCTTTGCTGACTCTTGGTGCGGTGCCGTGTTTCTTGAAGATCAATATAAACTCGTAATCGATTTTGAGGATTCCATTCCTCGGAAACGGAAACGAGCCCATAATCGTTGCCCCGCCGGTTGTGTTGCAGGTCGTGACCTTTTGCCAGATTATGGCTCCCATATAGTCGAATCCTACCGTTTCACAAAACTTGATAATCTCAGTTCGTATAGGGATGACCTTATATCTTCCGTAGTAGACGGAGCGGGCAAACTGGTCACCAATGTTCACACAGAGTCGACAGCCATTTTCTAAGACTCTGTGGCACTGGCTCCAGACTACGTTGAGGTTATTGATGTAGTCTTCGTAGCTATCATCAAATCCTATCTGACCACCGTTTCCATAGTCTTTGAGTTGCCAGTATGGGGGGGATGTGACGACCAAGTGCACAGACCTGTCTGGCACATCTGTCATGCACCTGGAATCTCCAGTGATTATCTTGTGTTGTGTCATGATTAGCTCATCAGTTTCTTCAGCAGTGCCCGCTGGAAGTGGAGGCGGTTTTCGGCCTGGTCGAACATTATGGAGTTTGGCGACTCGGTGACTTCGTCGGTAATCTCGAAGCCGCGGTAGGCCGGCAGGCAGTGCATGATCCTGGCGTTGGCCGGGGCGGATTTGAGCAGCTCGGCATTGACCTGGAAATCCGCAAAATCCCGCACGCGCTTCTGTTTTTCATCCTCCTGGCCCATGCTGACCCATGTGTCGGTGTAGATAATGTCAGCGCCGGAGACCGCCGCGGCCGGATCGTTCGTTTGCTCAACGCTGCCGGCCGAGACCTGATTTGCCCGTTCAATCGTCTCGACGTCAAGCTCGTAACCTGTGGGCGAAGCAATGATAAGCTTCATACCCAGTTTTGCGCCGGCAAAGCCCAGCGATCGTGCGACGTTGTTGCCGTCGCCTACGTAAGCAATCTTTATCCCGTCAATCCGCCCGCAATGCTCGCGGATAGTAAGCACGTCGGCCATCGCCTGGCACGGGTGCGACCAGTCCGTCAGCGCATTTATGACCGGTACGGTGGAATACTCGGCCAATTCCGTGACGGTTTTGTGCTCGAAGGTCCGCGCCATGATACCCTTGACGTACCGGCTCATGACCCGCGCCATATCCTTGACCGGCTCGCGCTTGCCGATGCCGCCGATGTCCTCGGGCTTAATGTAAATGGCATTGCCGCCCAGATCGGTCATCGCAACCTGGAAGCTTATCCGCGTCCGCAGGCTCGGCTTCTCGAACAGCATCACCAGCGTTTTGTTCGCAAGGCACGGGTCGCTGCCTCCTTCCTCATAAAGAGCCTTCAAATGAGCGCTTATCTCCAGCAGTTCGTCAAGTTGTTCGGTCGTACAGTCTATTATGGAAAGAAAATGTTTCATCAGTCGTTCTCACTCAAAACGCTGTCAAGAATTTCGATTGCCTGGTCTATATGGCTCTCGTTCGCGATCATCGGCGGCATGAACCGAAGGACGGTGTCACTGGTGCAGTTTATTCGCAGGCCTTTGGCCAGGCATTTGTCGACGATGTCACTGCCTGGGCTCGTAAGTTGGACGCCGATCATCAGGCCTATGCCGCGAACGCCGTCTATGATCGAGTGTTTCTGCTTCAACTGTTCGAGCTTGTCTTGGGTGTATTGGCCCAGATCGGCGGCGTTTTCCAGAAGCTTGTCTTGTTCTATCGCCTCGATGACCGCGATGCCCGCGGCGCAGGCGAAGCTGTTGCCGCCGAAAGTCGAAGCGTGCTTGCCGGGCACGAGCGAAGCGGCTACTTCCTCTTTGGCCATCATGGCGCCAATTGCGACCCCGCCGCCGAGGGCCTTGGCCATAGTAATAATGTCGGGTTCGACGTCGAAATGCTGGTATCCGAACCATTTTCCGGTCCTGCCGATTCCCGTCTGGACCTCGTCCAGGATCATAACCGCTCCATTTTCGTCGCAGAGCCGGCGAATCGTCTGGAGATATTCGGCGCCGGCTATGTTTATTCCGCCCTCGCCCTGGATCGGCTCTACCATGACCGCCGCCACTTCCTCGCTGAACGTCGATTCAAGTGCGTCAATGTCATTGAACGGCACATAGGCGAAGCCCGGCAGCAACGGCAGAAAGCCCTCGTGATATTTCGGCTGGGCCGTTGCCGTAACCGTGGCAAAAGTCCGTCCGTGAAAACTGCCCTCGGCGGTGATGAACTTGTACTTCTCCTGCGAGGTGTGCAGGCGCGCCAGCTTTAGCGCCGCTTCGTTGGCCTCGGCGCCGCTGTTGCAGAAGAAGCTCTTACCGCCGAACGCCCGCTCGCTGAGCAGCTTCGCCAGTTGGCCCTGGTGCTCGGAATAGAAAGTGTTGTCGATATGCAGAAGCTCGCTGGCCTGCTTGCGCAATGCCTCGGTAACCTTCGGGTGACAGTGTCCCAGAGCACTGACGGCCCAGCCGGGGAACATATCCAGTATCTTGTTGCCGTCGGCGTCGTACAGGTAGCAACCCTCGCCCTTGACGATCACCCTCGGCAGCCGGCCGTAATTGGCGATAACGTATTTGTCGAATAACTCAATCGTCTCTTCTGTAGTCATGTCTTGTATCTCGTATTTGGTATTTCGTATGTCGTATATCGTGCTCGGTAATTCCTGCGCACGCAGGAATCCATTCTTAATTCCAGATTCTCAATTCTGTAGTATCTGCGTTCCGATTCCTTCGTCGGTATAGATTTCGAGCAGCAGCGAATGAGCGATTCGCCCGTCGATGATATGCGCCTTTCTAACTCCCGCGTCGAGGGCAGTCAGGCAGGCCTCGACCTTGGGGAACATCGCATCGGTGATAATTCCGGCGTCGATCATCTCCTTGATCTGGGTTTCATTCAGGCTCGATACCCAACTGTCCGGGTCTCTGACGTCGGTCCGTATCCCGTGGGTATCGCTGACGACGACGAGCTTTTCAGCGCCCACTCCCGCGGCCACCATGCCGGCTGCACTGTCGGCGTTGACGTTTAACTTACCGCCCGCCTTGTCCTTGGCGACAGATGCGATAACCGGGACGGTCCCGTCTGCACACAGTTTCATCAGCAACTTTGCATTAACTTCCACCACCTTGCCGACTCGCCCGATGTCGAGCTTCCGCCCGTCTTCGCCCTGGAGCCGGAGCGTCTCGGCAAAAAGCGCACAACTTCCCAGCGAATGCAGCCCCATGGATTCGCATCCCAGATCGGTCAACATCTCGCAGATCGGCGTGTTGACCTTATGTACGAGCGTATGCTCGGCTATCGTAAGAGTTCGCTCGTCGGTGTACCGCCTGCCCTGGACCCAGACCGGTTCGAGTCCGGCTTCGTTCATCGCCCGGGTGATGGCTTTGCCGCCGCCGTGGACGATAATCGGGCGCATCCCGACGGTTGCCATAAAGGCCACGTCGGCCACGAGCTCCTTTTGCAGCGCAGCATCATCCAGCACGCTTCCGCCGAGCTTAACAACGACCATCCGCCCGCGAAACCGCCTGATATACTCCATCGCCTCGATTAAGGCGCCGGCTTTTGCAATAGCTTCTTCCATGAGAATCAACCTTAGAAATACGCCGTTTGGCAAACCACGTAATGTATCGGTTCACCCAGGTTCCGTCAAGGTATAATCTCGTCGCTGGGAGGAATAAAATGAAATTCTATTCTGACGGTGTAGCTACATTTCTGCACCGTTTTTTTGGTATCCGTTTTTGTGCTTGTCAGTCTTCGTTAGTCTGTTTCTTTTTGACCTGCTCGGAAAGGACACGTTGCAAATCACCGAATGAACTGGCCTTCGAAGCGCCGTCAATGGCCTTGACGGCGACATCCTGAATCTTCTGGTAGGCGGCATCCTGTTGGGTGGAAAGCTTGGCGATCTGTTCATTCTGTTCTTTTACGGTCTTTTCCAGAGATTGTATTCTGGCCGTAAGTACGTTGCGCTGGCCTTCGAATTCTTTCTGGAGAAGATCTTTCTGGTACTTATTCTCCAGCTCGAGTCGCGCTGTACTTTCCTCAACAGCCGTTGCAACAGCCGCCTGTAGCTTCTGGGGAAATTCAGCGACCTGAGCCTGGAGAGACTCGAATTCCTGTTCCTTGCCGCTAATCTGCTTTTCCCGCTCACTCAGTTCTTTTTCAGTTTGTTCTTTCAGGACCTTCATCTGGCTTTCCAGGGCTTGTTTCTCCGCTTCTAGTTTAGCCTTCTCATCCTCGAATTTGTCCCGAGCCAACTGCTGTTCCCGCTCAAATTCGTACTTGTATTCCTCTTTTTGGCGTTTTCGATCTTTCGCCTCTTGTTCCTGTTGTTCCCTGGCCTCAGCCTGGTGGTCCGCCTTCTCTTTTTGCCATTGAAGTCTGGTAGCTTCTATTTCCATGGTCAGACTTGCCTGGTCGTTGGCCATCTCTTCTTCGAATCTGAGTTTCTCCTGCCGCTGAGTTTCGATCAAGGCGGCCAGAGTGGCTGCGGCTTTTTCGATTTCATAGATTTCCTTGAGCTCTCGCTCCTTTATTTCGATGGCCAGTTGAACCTGATCGAATTTGTCGACCTCTGCCGCCAGCCTGTCGGTCAGTTTGCTCAACATCCCCCCAATTTCGTTTTTGAGCTTGTTAGTCTCCTGGATCACGCCATCTGCTGAAATACCGGAGACCGCCCTTAGAATACCCTCTTCCTTCTTCTCTTTGAGCTTCTGTTCCGGCTTTAGCTGGGTTTTCTCCTGTTCACTCAACTTTTTCAGCGTTTCCTGATAGGCGTCAAGCAGTTCCTGCTTGGTATTCTTCATGCTGAGTTCTTCGCCATTTGTCTTCTTTTTGGGTGCCGGCATGGGAATTCTCCTTGAATTGTGTTGCAGCTTTTCAGCCTCCTTCGTATTTTTTGACCTAACGTAACTCGGTGACTATCCAGATTGTAAGGTAGTTTCACTGGATTTCAACAACGCATACGAGTTCCTGGAAAATTCTGTTGACTTATTTTTCGTTTTTTGTGAAATCTAATCAAGATATCCTTGTTCCAATATTTGAGGATGGTGTTTGCCTGGATTGTCACAGGAAAACAGGACTATGACTCGGCCAATTAACAAAACGAAACCCAAGACAACCGGCTCGTCGAGCCTGGCGCTGAAGCGCGGGCGCAGGCTGGGCAAGTACCGCCTTGCCAAATACCTCGGCGAAGGCGGCAGTTGCGAGGTCTGGAAGGCCCGCGACACAGTCGAGGGAATCTGGGTCGCCCTGAAGATACCTCTGGCCGACACTCACGGCAAACGCGACAACCAGGCCCTGCTTCGAGAAGTACGCCTTGTAGCGCAGTTGCGCCATCCCCACATTATGCCGGTCAAGAACGCCGATATCATCGGCGACCATGCCGTGCTGGCGACCGAACTGTCCGTCGGCACGCTTGACGACCGATCCAGACCCATGTCCGTACGCAAGATTCTGTCAATCGCCGCCCAGGTGCTCGACGCGCTGGCTTACGCCCACCGCAAGCGAATGGTTCATTGCGACGTTACACCCGGCAACATATTCCTCTTCCCGAACGGCCGCGCCGCGCTCGGCGATTTCGGTATCGGATTGCGGGTCAAGGGCCGGATGAGGACCGTCGACGATTTCGGAACGCCCGGTTACGTTGCTCCCGAGCAGGCTTACGGCAAGCCGACATACCGCAGCGATTGTTTCGCCGTAGGTCTGATCCTCTACGAATACATCACCGGCGTATTGCCGAAGTGGCCCTTCAACTGGCCTCCGCGTGGCTACAAGCGCCTGCGGGAAAAGACCAGCCTGGCGTTCGCCGGCTTCGTCAAGCAGGCCCTCACGATCGATCCGGCCAGACGGTTCGCCAATGCCGAAAAAATGCGCTCGGCGCTGCTTGCGGCTATCCCGAAGAATCTCAAACTCGCCCCGGTTGTCAGAGCTTCCGGAACCAGGAAGCTCGACTGGCAGAAGATGCGCCGCGGTGCCTTTATCAAGCGATACCGCACGGTCCTGCCGATCATCTTCCGGTGCACCGATTGCGGCGAGCCGATCTCCGAGAGCATGAAGATCTGCCCGTGGTGCGGCAGCGACCGCAACCGCTTCGATACCAATACGCCGTACAGTCATCTCTGCACGCGCTGTCACAGGGGCGTGCTGCCGGAGTGGCGGTTCTGTCCGTGGTGTTTCGGGCCGGGTTTTGCCGAACCGGCGACTACTCGCACGGCCGGCGTCCGCTATCACAGCAGATGCAGCCACTGCGACGGAAAACTTATGCGCTTCATGCGGTATTGCCCGTGGTGCCGCCGCAAAGTCCGCCGGAACTGGCAGGTCCGGCCATTCCCGGAAGTCTGCACCAATTGCAACTGGTCGGTCGATTCGACCTTCTGGAATTATTGTCCCTGGTGTGAAAAGAGCCTTGTCTGAAGAAATCCACAGAGAAAACGAAGCAACAATGCCTGAGATAGTGCCTGCTCCCTCCGGGCCTTTCCTCTGGGCGGCAAAGACCGACCGCGGCAGGATACGCGAGAAGAACGAAGACGCATTTTTCGCCGATCCTGAGACTGCTCTGTTCGTGGTCTCAGACGGCATGGGAGGCCATCGCGGCGGGGCCCTTGCATCCGGCATTATCAGCGAGGACTTGCCGGTAATGATCGAGAATGCCCTCGACAAACTCAAGGTCGGCACTGTACGGACCGTAAGGTCCATTCTCCAAAGGGCTATCGCCGAGCAGAGCCGGCAGTTGCAGCTCGAAGGGACCAGCGAAACGGGCTATCAGGACATGGGAGCAACACTCGTAATAGCGCTGCTGAGAAAGAGGCGATGCTTTGTCGCCAACGTCGGCGACAGCCGGGCGTACAGACTACGCTTTCGCTCAGGGGACGCCTTGCGGCGGGGCCGGTTCACGCAACTGACTCGAGATCATTCCGTGGTTTCCGAGCTGATCGAACGCGGCCGAATCACGCCCGACGAAGCAACCAATCACGCGGCCAGCGGCCAGTTGACACACTACATCGGGATGGAAGAAAAAGTACGTTCTCACGTTTGCTCATTTGCGCTTAAAAAATGCGACCGCATCCTGCTCTGCACAGACGGCCTGACCGACATGATCGGCGACAAAGAGATCGCGGCAATTCTAAAGGCCGAAACCGATCCCCAGACCGCATGTAAAACGCTCGTCGCCACAGCCAACAGCGCCGGCGGCCACGACAACATCACAACGCTCATCATAGACTGGACCGGCTCGGGCTGACAGATAGAAATGAAGTACTGCCGAAGGAGGGAGTCGAACCCTCACCCTGTTGCCAGGACGGGATTTTGAATCCCGCACATAAAAATCATAACCACTTACAAAACAAAGCACTTACAAAAAACACGGAAAGCGTCTCGGCGTCCTGCTTGGCGCATATCGTGCAAAAATACCCTGATCTTGCCGCTATCGCAAAGGCATGGCCGGACCTTCCGGAGCATATAAAACAGGCAATCAAAGCACTTATCCAAACACACGAAGCGGAGAAAAAGTAAATGGCAAAGAAGAGACGGACCAAGAACGCAAAATTCCCTGCCGAACAGGGAAAATCTTCGGTGGGATATGGCAAACCACCGGAAGAACATCAATTCAAGCCCGGCGAGTCCGGCAATCCGAAAGGCCCACCGATTCATCGGACAAACCTTTGGGTGTGGTTCTGTAAGTATATGGCCATGACGGACGCCGAGTTTGAGAAACTGGATACAGGGAAACTCACACAGGCCCAACAAACGGCGCTGAGGCTGGTAGAAAATGCCAAAGCAGGCAAATACTCAGGCTCGGAGCGATTGGCTCGATACGTGATTGACAGGGACGAAGGCAAGGCCGTCGAACACCTTGTTCTCGAAAACGACAACATCCTAACCGAGGAAGAGTGTGCCGAAATCCGGGAGGTACTATCAAAAAATGCTGACGGATAGGCAGATTCGCAATATCGGCAGGAAGATATTACTGTATCGACCGTTACCCGCACCACAGGAATTTCACCGAAGCCCGGCGAAGAACCGTTGGATATTCGGCGG